>Ga0302325_10001211_pt1 | contig 66857 bp, 67 predicted proteins | sample Palsa_T0_2_FD_201948 | JGI IMG/M metagenome (GOLD analysis project Ga0302325, IMG submission 201948) | Peat permafrost microbial communities from Stordalen Mire near Abisko, Sweden - Palsa_T0_2 | ecosystem: Environmental > Terrestrial > Soil > Palsa > Peat permafrost | place: Sweden: Abisko...
GCAGTTGATGCCGGCATCGCCACCTACGCCTACGTCGGGACGGGGCTCGGCGTAACGTATCCGCCGGAGCACCGGGAACTCGAAGAGCGCATCGTTGCCGCGGGCGGCGCGATCCTCTCCGAACACTTGCCGGACGAAGAGGTCAAAGGCCGCTGGCTGGTGCGGCGGGACCGCTTGCAAGCGGGGCACGCAGCCGCCGTGGTTCTCGTGCAGAGCGACCTCGACGGGGGCGCGATGCATACGATCGCCGCCGCAACGAAACTCGGACGTCCGCGATACGCTTTCGAACCAGCGGTGGCTGCGGCGTACGCGGGAAACGAGCGGGCGATCCGTGAGGGCGCAGTCGCGCTGCCCTGGGACGCGACGCTTGCCGCCCGCACGCTTGCTGAAGCGGGCTGAGACGCTTTCGAGCGGGGGCGGCCCGAGCGCGCAGCGTAACCGTGCCGCGTGACGTCGCTCGTACATCGGATCGCAACGCCCAGTCTCGCCGGTGGTGCGAGTTCGCCGGTGCGCACGGGTGCGGCCGTCGGCGGCGAACCGTTCGTGCAAGCGCGCGGCCGGGGCGCTTACGCATACGATCGTGACGGCCGCGCCTACATCGATTATGTGATGGCGTACGGACCGCTGTTGTTCGGCCACGCCCATCCGGTACTAGCGGGCGGGCTCGATGCGGTCGCGCAGCTTGGAACGGTCTTCGGTTCGACGAGCGACGAGGAAGTGCGTTTCGCCGAGCGGATCGCGCGACACTTGCCCGCTATGGAAAGCCTGCGCTTCGTCAGCACCGGAACGGAAGCGATGATGAGCGCGATGCGGGTCGCGCGCGCATTCACCGGCCGAACGCTGGTCGCGCGCTTCGCCGGGAACTATCACGGCCACTTCGACGCCGCGCTCCACGATGCGGGCGCTTCAGCGCAGACGCGCGACGGGCGCAGCAGTGGTATTCCCGAGGGCGTGCGAAGCGACAGCGTCGTCGCTCGCTACAACGATTTGGAAGACCTCGATGCTCGGCTCGCCGGACGCGAGCACGAGCTTGCGGCGATCGCGGTCGAGCCGATCGTCGCAAACATGGGGCTCGTGCAACCGCAACCCGGTTTCATCGATGGTTTGTTCGAGCGTGCCGGTCGCGCGGGAGCACTCGTCATCTTTGACGAGGTGATCACCTGGTTGCGCTTAGGGCTGGGCGGTGCGCAGGCACGCGTGCAGCAGCGGCCGGATCTCGTCGCGCTCGGGAAAGTAATGGGCGGCGGTTTCCCCCTCGCCGCGTTCGGTGGACGAGCGGAGGTGATGAGCGCGCTCGCGCCCGCGGGCGCAAGCTTCACCGGGGGCACTTTTTCCGGCAACCCGTTCTGCGTTGCCTTGGGACACCGCGTGCTCGATTTGATCGAGGCCGATCCCTCGCTCCATGCGCGGCTCGACGCGCGCGCACGCCAGCTCGCCTGCGGCCTGCGCCGCATCTTCGACGCGCGTGCGATTCCCTTTACGGTCACGCAACTCGGCAGCATGGTTGATTTTGCTTTTCGAGCGGGTCCGGCGGTGCTGAATTACGAGGAGCGCACGCAAGCCGACGGCGCGGCTTTCGCCGCGTACTATCACGCAATGCGCGCGCGTGGCATCTTGCTTGCGCCCTCGCCGAACGAGCTGATGTTTCTCTCGACCGAGCACGGCGAGCGCGAGATCGAGGCAACGCTCGAGGCAGCCGACGGGGCGTTCTCGGAACTGCGCGCGAAGGACCTCGTATGAGTTTGTTATCCGACTCCGAAATTGCCGAACGCCTAAAGAGCCTTCCCGGCTGGCACTATCGCGGTAACGGTATCGAGAAGCTTTTTGACCGCGGCAATTTCGACGGCTCGCTGCGCTTCGTCAACGCGGTCGCCGCCGCCGCGAACGAACAAAACCATCATCCCGACATCTCCATTTCGTGGAATCACGTCGGGTTCGTGCTTTCCTCGCACGACGCCGGCGGTCTGACCGCCCGCGATTTCCGCCTCGCAACGACGATCGAGAAGCTCGCGACCGGCTCGTAAACCGCGGCCTCGCCGCGGTTAGGCGACGGTCGGCATCGCTTCGGCGGCGGGCCGAACGAGCGTCACCCAGGCGGGGTGCCGCTCGTCTTCGCCGGCCACGGCGCGCAGGTAGGCGGCTCGTAGCCGTGCCGATATCGGCCGGGCGCTCGGGTACACATGGTCGTCTACGCAGATCAGCGGCGTCACCTCGACGGCGGTACCGGTGAAGAAGACTTCGTCTGCTTCGAGCAGCGCATCGACCGAAATCGGACCGATTTCGGTCGCGATGCCGAAATCGCGGGCAAGATCGAGCACGCTCGCACGGGTGATTCCGAGCAGCACGTCGGCCGAGCGGTCGTTGGTCAAGAGCGTCCCGTTCTTTACGACGAAAACGTTCTCGCCGGTTCCCTCGGCGATTTCTCCGCGATCGTTGAGCAAGATCGCTTCGTTGAAACCGCGCCGGACCGCATCTTGCATGGCAAGCACCGAATTTGCGTAGTGACCGCACCCTTTGACCGTCGCGGGCATTGCCTTCGATGAGAACTTCTGCCAGGGCGAGATCGTCGCGCGGATACCGTTCTCTTGGCCTGCTCCGAAATAGTTGCCGAGGGCGCGATAGGCGATCAGCACGTGGGCTTCACAGAGGGAGCGCGGTGCAAGCGAAACGGTGCCTTCACCAAGGAACGCGAGCGGCCGGATATACGCCGAATCAAGTTCGTTGCGCGCGAGTCCTTCGACGACGGCATCGCAGAGTGTCGCCACGTCCCACTTCAAATCGATCTGGTAGACTTCCGCCGAGCGGGCGAAGCGCTCCATGTGTTCGCGCAGCCGGAAAACACCCGCTCCGCGTGCGGTGCGGTACGCGCGAATCCCCTCGAACACGCCCGAACCGTAGTGCAGGGTATGTGCATACGGATCGACGCTGACCCGATCGCGTTCGACGACGTTCCCATCGTACCAATAGTAGGGGGCGATCTTCATGTGTTCGAGCGGAGGGGAGGACATAGGGCTCCTCGGGAGACAGAAAAAAAACCTCGCCGGCTCGGCGAGGTCCAGAAGTTACTTTGGCCGGCGGCGTTCGTGCTACCGATGACGCTATCACGCGGCAGCTTCGCCGTCAAGAAAAGGAGGCTGAAGCTGGCGCTCGAGCCCTCAGGCGACGTTCGAACTGCGCGCCGCGAGGTAGCGGCCGAGCACGACGGCCGTCCCGGCGCCGGGGGCGCTCGTCACGTTGAAGATATCGCTACAGTAGCGTATGAGCGGAAGACCGCGGCCACGTTCGGCCTGCGGCTGCGGCAGCGGACCGTCGACCGCGAAGCCGCTCGGCAAGCCCACGCCGCTATCCTGAACGGTGGCCACGATTCGGTCGAAGCCGATGCGCACTTCAACTTCGATCGGCCGTTCTGCGCGCGCATGCTCGATTGCGTTCGCGAGCGCTTCACCGAGGGCGGTAAGGAACTGAGCCGTATCATCGCTGCCGACACCATGCGTTAGGGCGAAGTCCGCGACGCTATCGCGGACGACACGGGACAAGTGAGGCTGCGGCGGAACCCGGAAGTCGAGGACCGCTTCGGTCATAGACATCTTAGTCACTGGATACTTTCCCCAATTAATGTCCATTTCAAACGAGGAACGGGGTCACATTTCGACATTGGTTGTATACGTGTTGACTTGCGCTGACGGATCGCTCTATGCAGGCTGGACGAACGATCTTGCGGCGCGTCTCTTGGCCCACCAAGAGGGAAGAGGCTCGCGTTACGTTCGTTCTCGCTTGCCCGTACGGCTGCGCGCGTTTTGGGACGTACCCGACCGCTCGGCCGCTTTGCGGGAAGAGTCGCAGTTCAAGCGCTTGAGCCGGGAACAGAAGCTGGCGGCGCTCGCAGAAGGACAGGTCTTTGAGCGCGTACTGCGCAACGCCCCGGACGTCGCGGAACCGCATGGCGCGACGACTCTCTCCGGAGGAACGATGGCTACTCACGCAGCGCCGACGGGCGCCGAACTCGACACACTCGCGACCGAAGCCGAAACGGTTCAGGCCCGCATAAAAACTAGCAAAGGCGACATCGTCTTCACGTTTTATCCGCACGACGCCCGTCAGCACAGCGCTGCCTTCATCAAGCTCGCGCGCGCCGGTTTCTACGATGGTCTGAAGTTCCATCGCGTCGAGCCCGGTTTTGTCATTCAGGGGGGAGACCCGGCCGGAAACGGTACCGGCGGCCCGGGCTACATGCTCGACGCGGAGTTCAACAGCTTGCCCCACGTGAAGGGAACGGTTGCCATGGCGCGCGCGGCCAGCCCCAATTCGGCCGGCTCGCAATTCTACATCTGCCTCGGTGACGCACGTTTTCTCGACAAGCAGTATACGGTGTTCGGGCAGACCACCGCAGGTCAGGAAGTCGTCGACAAGATTCGGGTCGGCGACGTCATGGAGAACGTAACGATCGAGCCGGTCACGTAGCTTAGTAGAGTGCGCTGTAGACGGCGCGCGAGATGCGGCGAATCGCGATGTTCCCAAGCGAAAAGTCGTAGAGGTCCTTGGTGAGGACCGCGATCACATACGGTGAGTTACCGTACGGGTCGACGATTCCGATGTCGTTGCGGACGCCGTCGATCTCGCCCGTTTTGTTTGCAAGCGGCGTGCCCTTCGGGAGCCCGCGAGCCAGCTTGTCGCGATCCTCTTGGTGCAGCAGAATGTCGATCATCGCGCGGCACGAGCGGGGCGAAGCGACCGTCCGGATCGCCTCGTGCGCGCCGCGCTCGATTTGGTAGAGAAGGGTGCCCATGTCGCGGGCCGTTGAAAGATTCTCACTGTGGTGGGCGATGGCGTTGCGATCCATGAAGTGACGGTGTAACTGCGTTTTGTTCAGGCCGGCCCGGTGGATGGTGCGCGCGATCGCGTCCATGCCGAGCACATCGATCAAGACGTTCGAGGCCGTATTGTCGCTTTGCTCGATCATCGCGTGCGCCAACGTATCGATCGAAATGGCTTGGCCTGGGTTGTAACCATCCAAGATTTCGGAACCGCCAACGAAATCGCTCAGCTTGAGGGTCACCTGTCGTTCGAAGAGCCCGGGCGTGTGCTCGGACAATTGGAAAAGCGAAACGAGAATGGCGAGCTTGATGACCGAAGCGGTCGGAAATACGACGTCTGCGTTGTAAACGACCGGCGAGTTGCCGCCGAGCTTGCGCGCCCAGACGCCGACGGTGCCCGAGGAAGCCGCCGCTGCGCGCGCGATCTGATCGTCCAGTTCGGCCGCCTGCACGCTGCCGGGAGCAAGGAAGATGGCTCCGGTGCTCCAGAGGAACGCATTGCGATTCACGGCAGCCCTACCGTACGGACGAGGACTGTGCTAATCCTCGCGCGCATGCGCGGCTATGAGCTTCCCGCGCATCACGGCTGCTGCAGTCATCCTGGCCGCCTCCGTTGCTTTGTCCCGCGAGGTAGGCGCCGTGGCGGGAGGCACGCACAAGAGCTTGGGTGGTGAGACCTTCGTCGTCGATCCCGGGCACGGGACCCGCTATCCGAACGGCACGGCGCTCAACGTAGGCGCCGTCGGCCCGGGCGGGGTCGAGGAACGACGGGTGACGCTCACGATCGGCGAAGACCTTGCCGCGCTCCTGCGCGCCGCGGGCGCACGGGTCATCCTGACGCGCTCGTACGCACAACCCTATCGCGTCGCGACCGATATCGTGGGCGACAACCGCGCGCGAGCGGCGCTGGCGAATCAGGTCCGTGCAACCGCCTTCATCGCGCTGCATGCAGATGCGTCGCTCGACTCGGCGGCGCATGGCATCAGCGTCTTTTGGTTGCACGCGAACTCCGTGCCCCTCGCAAACGCTATCCGCGCGCAGCTCGCGCCGTTGCACCTCGGCCTAGCAGCCTTCCATGCGCGTAGTCTTGCGGTGACGCGGGTCGCGACCGTCCCCGCGGTGCTGGTCGAGCTCGGCTTCATCACAAATCCCCGCGACGAAGGCTTGCTGCAAACATCGGCGTTTCAAAAACGCGAAGCGCAAGCGCTCTTCACCGCGATAGCGCAGACGTTTTAGCCGGCCGGCTAGCTTCCCGTCCCTTTGTAATGATTGATCCCAATCCGCCAGAACGCGTAGGAAAGCGAGAACCAGAGAACGCCCACGAGCGGCGTGAGCAATCCGATCTGCGGGGAGAGCGAGAACCCGCCGTCGCTCTTGTGCAGCAGAAACGTAGCCGGAAAGTAGTTCATGAACGCAAACGGAAAAACGAACGACAAAAAGAAACGGACCCCGCGCGAATAGATGGTGATCGGATAGCGGGTGAAATCCTGTTCGAGCGACATGATGACCCAGCGCAGTGTCTCGATGCGGATCACCCAAAAGGACGCGGTTGCAATCGCAAGCTGAATGCCGAAGTCGATCAGTGCCCCGCCGATAGCGACCAGCGGAACGTAGGCGACGAAGCCCAAGTCGACCCGCACCCCCACAAACCAGGTCGCGACGCAAAAGAAAACGATCGCGAGCAAGAGTTCGTCGGGCCAGATCTGTTGCGGGACGGTCATCGCTTGGAAGAGCGGGTCGAGCGGGCGGACCAAGAAACGGTCGAAGCGTCCTTCGCGGATCATCGTCGGAACGTCGCCCACGGTGAAGAAGAACGTGTTGTGGAAAGCGTGGCCGAGCATCCACAGGCCGTAGAGGAATGCCATCTGCTTGAACGACCAGCCGTTCATCGATGGAAACTGGTGCAGGGTCACCCACAATGCCGCGATCGCGGTCGCGTGGTAGATGAACGTGAAGCCGAGCCACAAGAAGAAGTTCGTGCGGTACTCGATCATCGTCAGCAGATTGATGCGCCAATACTGCCGGTACACCGCGAGGTTCACCCCGCAGGCGTTCCGCCTCGAACGCCCGCGTCCTCGCCCCGTGCGAGGCGATCCGCCGCGGCGGTGGAAAGACCGCGCAACGCTCCAAAATCCGGAGGGGAAACATGGCCGTAACCGTTTGCAGCCATCTCGACACGATCCGAAATGTCAAACCGAGTGGAAACGGGTGTGAGGAGTGCCTGAAGATGGGCGATACCTGGGTCCACCTGCGCCTGTGCTTGGAATGCGGCCACGTCGGCTGCTGCGATTCTTCCAAGAACAAGCATGCGACGAAGCACTTCCACGCAACCCAGCATCCGATCATCCGCTCCTTCGAGCCCGGTGAATCCTGGAAGTACTGTTACATCGACGACGTGATGTGGGAGTAATCCCATGATCGCGCTCGGCACGGTCGCGGCCTTCGCGCTGCTCGAGTTCACGCTGTCCCTGATTCCGGGCCCAGCGGTGCTGATCGTCATTTCCACAACGCTGCAGCGCGGAAGAGCGCGCGGTCTCGCGGCAGCCGTCGGCATCCTCACCGGCAACGCGCTCTACTTTCTGCTCTCCGCCGCCGGCGTGGTAGCGCTGCTCGTGGCGTCGTACCAAGCATTCACGATCGTCAAGTGGGCCGGCGCCGCATACCTCGCCTTCCTCGGTTTGCGCTCGCTCTTTTCGCCCGAACCGCCGCCCACCGCAAAGGAAACCGGGAACGCAGAAGGCCGGAAACGCGCGGCTTTCAGCAGCGGCTTCGTCACCCAAGTCGCCAACCCAAAAGCGATCGTCTTCTTCGTCGCCATCCTCCCTCAATTCGTCGACCCGCACCGCAACCTCGCCGCCCAAATCGCCATCCTCACGATAACCTCGCTCTTCGTTGAACTCGGCGTCCTAAGCGCCTACATCATCGCCACGAACCGCCTGCGAAAAAGCTCCATCGCCGAGCGCAGCTCCCGCTGGATCGAACGCGCCGGCGGCGCCATCTTGCTCGCGATCGCCGCGGGCATCGCGCGCGAGCCCCTCGCCCGCCTGCGGTGAACCTCGAGCCCGCCGCAGCCTACGCCGAGCGCCACACTTTGGAAGCGCTACGCGTAGAGCGCGACGGAGAGCTCGTCTTCGAACGCTACGGCGCCGGTTTCAACGCTGAAAAACCGCACGCACTCTACAGCGGCACAAAGAGTTTCTGGGGCATCGCTGCCGTCGCCGCCCAAGAAGACGGCCTGCTCCAACTCAACGAGACGGTCGGCGCAACGTTCGAAAGCTGGCGCAACGGCACCAAAGCCGCGGTCACCTTACGTGAACTGTTGCAGTTGACCAGCGGCATCGGTTTCGGCGGTCTCGGCAACGCCGTACCTCTGTACTCGAAGGCACTCGCTGTCGAGTTGAAAGACGAACCCGGCACGAAATTCACTTACGGCGGCATTCCGCTCCAAGTCTTCGGCGCCGTCCTCGCCCAAAAGCTAGCGCCCACCGGCCTCACGCCCCACGACTACTTGCGCGAACGCATCCTGCGCCCAATCGGCGTCGAACTCAATTCCTGGCGAAAACTCGCCGACGGCACCCAACCCTTACCAACCGGCGCATTCATCTCCGCGCAAGAATGGAGCAAATTCGGAACCTTCGTGCTCGATCGGGGCACCCACCGCGGATCGCCCATCGTGAGCGCTGCCGCCGTCGCCGCATGCTTCGCCGGTTCCACTGCCAATCCGCGCTATGGTTTGACTTGGTGGCTGAGCCCGTTACCGAATTTCCCTGACATCGCCTACGCAAGCGGCGCCGGCGGTCAGGCGTTGTACCTCATTCCCTCCGAGCGCAGCCTTGTCGTGAAGTTCGGACGCGGCAACTCGTACTCGCACGAGACGTTTCTGCGAAGGCTTATGAGCTAAAGCGCGGTTCTCGAGCTGCCTGCGGTGCGCAAGATTTGCTTCTTGATGAACGCGCAACGAGCCGTTTCCAAGGCACGCAGGCACCCAGCCACCGGCCGAAAAAGCACCGGAATCGACTGTAACCTGCGTGTAGAGGGATTGCACGAATGCGAACGTTAAGGCTGTCTTGCGGTCTAAACTTCCACCGAGTTACCATCAGAACTGCAGCGCTGGGCAAGCTTCAGGAGTCCTCGCCTTCCGTGCGAATCGTGTGGCCGTCATGGAGTGGGACTACTTTGCCTGCATCTGAGCCTCGCGTGCGATTCGGCAGCGCGCGGGTTCAGCATCTACGACCTGCGCTACTACTCAAAAAGCCGTGCCAACGACGGTAAACCTTCACCAAACGTCGGATGGATGCCGACGAAGCGATCGAGATCTTGCCACTTCGCGCCGAGCTCGATCGCGAACCCGATGACGTGAATGAGCTCACCCGCTTCGTAACCGACGAAGGTCGCCCCGATGATCTTGTCTTCGGCATCGACGACTAGGCGGTAGAATCCGTTTTCGAGTCCCCATTCGATGCCGCGCGCAACGTCCGCGAGTTGGAGGGTCTGCTCGCGAGCGGAGATGCCTTTCGCGCGTGCTTGGTCGACGGTGAGGCCGGTGCGAGCGAGTTGTGGTTCGGTGAAGGTCGTGTACGAGAGGACGCGGTCGTCGCGCTTGCGCGGAGTGCCGGCGAAGGTCGAGCTCAGGCGGCGGTAGTCTTCCCACGAGACGTGCGTGAAAGCGGGTTGGCCGGCGGCGTCGCCGAGGCCGTAGACGCCGGGGCACGTCGTTTGCAAGTAATCGTCGACGACGAGGTAGCCGCGCGGGTTGAGTTCGACTTGCGAGTTGCCGGCGTCGAGATCGTGCGTGTTTGGTGTGCGGCCCGTCGCAATCAGGAGGCCATCGCCCTGGAGTGTCTTGCCGCTCGCGAGCGTTAGCGTGAACTGGCCGTTCTCGTAGGTTACGGACGATGCGTGGGCGTTGAACTCGAGTTTGATGCCGTCGCCGTGAAGCGCTCGGGCGACGACCTGGACGGCGTCGACTTCCTCGCGATCCATAAGGTGCGAGCGAGTGTGGACGATCGTGACCTGGCTGCCTAAGCGTTGGGCGCCTTGGCCGATTTCGAGACCGATGTACCCGCCGCCGACGACCAGCAGCTTTTCGGGCAGCGTTTCTTGGTCGAACCACGTAAGGTTCGTGAGGTAAGGCGTTGAGGACAGGCCCTCGATTTCAGGGAGCGCTGGGCGGGTGCCGGTGTTGATGACGACGAGGGGGGCGCGCACTTCGCGCCCGCCGCCGGCGACGGTGCGCGTCGCGGTGAAGGCTGCTGATGCGCGCACCAGTTCGACGCCGGAACCGGTCACGCGCTTTTCGGCGCCGTCCTGCCAGCTGCCGCGGACGACGCGCACGCGGTCCATGACGGCGCGCTGGTCAACGCTAACGCTCGCGTTTATCCCGAGCGGGGCGGCTTGGCGCGCGCGGCCCGCGTTGTGAGCCGAGGCGAGGAACGCTTTCGAAGGCGTGCAGCCGTAGTTGACGCAGCTGCCGCCGATCCGTCCGCGCTCGTAGAGGACGACGCGTTTGCCGTCTTTTGCAAAGCTCTCCGCGAGCGGAATTCCACCCTGACCGCTTCCGATCACGATCAGGTCGACGTCTTCGGGCATTCGATCTCCTAGTGGCCGCTGTGCAGGTCGTCGATGCGGTATACGAGTTTAACACTCCCGCTCGCGTAGGCGAGAGGATCCGCGAAGGGGGCGGGCGTTGCAGTAACGGGGGTTACGGCGGTTGTGGGCGGGACCACGGCGAGCGGCAATTTTTCGAGCACGCGCGGGCCGCAATTGCGTTCCGGCTCGATGCCTTCGTCTTGCACGGCGATCACATGCCCGAGGTGAACGTGCTGCTCGCTTGTTTGCAGTTTCGCGCGCGCGTTGGCCGTGAGCACGGCGGAGCGCAGCACGCGTTCGTCGAGCGCGTAGCAATCGTCAACCGCATAGTCGACCGAGCGGGTGAGTTGCGCTTTCGAAGCGGCCGCAAGCGAGTCGAGCACGGTCGCGATGCGGGCCATTGCGGGCCGGTTTGGATGCAGCAGAAATCCGTGGGCCTCGACCTCGGTCGCGGAGGAAGCGATGCGAATCGAGGCAGCGTCGAGTCCGGCCGCCCCGAGCTCCCGTTGAATGTCGCCGGCAGCCGGAAGCGATGTAATGCCGGGGCCGGGCAAAAAGTGCGCGACGATGCGCGCGCGGTCCGCAGGCACGGCGATCCACGTGCGGCCTTCCGAGACCAGGCGGCGGCGGACGGGCGCGTGGCCTCCGCCGCTTGCCGAGAACGTTTCGATGACGCCGACGCTCGGCGGTCCGAGCGCGACGTCGGGCGCTGAGCAGCGGGCGCGATGCACGGCCGGATCGACCAGGGCGACCGGCTGCACCGGATTCAGGCCCACGAGCGATCCCAGCAGATGCGCTCGTTGCAGCGCGAGTCCGAGCGCGTAGGGGAGTGCAACGTCATCGGGACACCCGTGGCGACTCGGGACGTCGCTTGCGGCAAGCGAAACACTGATCGCTAGCGTTCCGTCCTGGAGCGGTTGCCGCGGGGTCGACTCCATCGTGCGAAATGAGGTCAGCGTCGCCGGGGGAACCGGAATCTCATCGGGGTGGGCGAGTTCGAGCGCGGGCCAGTACGTCGAGATCGAGGTTTCATCATCGACGTATCCACGCAGCTCCGTCTCACCGAGAACCGGTTCGACGCCGGCGGGCGGCAGATCCGGCAGCGTGGCAGCGCCGCAAAGAAACGCGCTCTCGGCGCGCCCTGGATCGTGGCTGTCACCCTCCGGTAAGGGTTGCGATTTGAGATGAGCCGCATCGAGAACGTATCCCGCGGCGGCCGCCAGGCGGACGGCCGCGTCGCGCGCGAGCTGCATGGCTGCGTTTCGCGAAGCATTCTGCACGGAATTGCAATCGTCGAGCTCGTACCAAGCCCCGCCGGCTTCGGCATAGACGCCGTCGCGCAAATTATCGCGAAAGGCGTCGCGCAGAATCGTGTCGCGGATCTTCTGCAATTGCCCCGGCGCCGGATGCTCGAAGCGCAAGAGAATGACGCCGTACGGGCGATTCGAGATGTCGGGTTCGTCCCGCAGCCAAAGGGCCTGCACGGGTGTGACGATATGGCGCACGACCGCGGATGCCGGAACACCGGCCGATTCGATGCGCGCAAGCGCCCGCGCGACGTCGAGCGGCGTGACGGTACTGGAGGCCGGAGCGCCCCCTTCGGTCGCAACGTCGACCGCAACATACAGGCGGTCCGGCGTCGCAACCGCTCGCGCCGCAGCTTGCACGCCGACGATCGTCGCGGCGGGGCGCTGTACCGTCTCACCCGTGAGGGCCACGGAAGCCGCAACCGACAGCGCAAGCGAGCTGAAGAAACGGGTCACCATATGCGCTTCAACCTCCTTGCACGACAACGCGGCGCTCCGCCGAGCGCCAAATAACGGCCGCCGCCACTCCGAAGAGGACGAGCCAGCATGCTTGGGCACCCATGGCTGCGGCCCATGCCGACGGTGGTAAGTTCCCAATATAGATGCGCAGCGGGGTCGAGTAGATCGAGGCAAACGGAAGGTTGAGGACGATCGTTCCAAGCTCGCCAGGGAAGAAAGCAAGCGGAACGATTTGCCCGCTCAGGAGATCGGACGCCCAGCGAATCATCAACTGAATCGCATGGATCTCGAGCGTCCAGAAGGCAACCGCGTTCATCAAGAAATTCAAGAAGAAGTTGACCAGGTACCCAAGCGCAAACGAAACGGCGAAAGCCCCGAGCGTCGGCGCCGGCGGAACGTCCACGTGCACGAACAGCAGCGCAAGCGCTAGCGACGGCAAGATGGTCAATGCATAGAAAACCGTCTGCCCGAACCCGTCGCTGAAGAAGTACAGCGGCAAGCTGATGGGCTTCATGAAGTCGGTCGCGATCGTCCCTTCACGCAGCTTCGTTTGGATCAAGCGCGTCCCATCAACTTCGAGCACGAGCGACATCAAGAGCGCGACCGTCGCGTACGTGATCATCGCATGCAGCGGAATATCAGGCGGCGCCGCATTCTGTGCGTAGAGCGCAACCCACACCGAGCGCAGCAAGTACACGCGCAGCACGAACGCCCCAATGCTGGTAAAAACCTCAACCCGGTACGTAGCCTCCCGCGAAAACGCCGTCCGCGCAAACTCGACATACGGCCACAGCACCTTCACACCGAAGCCGGCTGCGGCGCGCTCGCCGCTCCAGGCTCCGTATAGCCCTCGACATAGATCCGGCGAATGATCGACTCGAGCTCCGGCTCCTCGATCGAAACGTCATTCACGCAATAGCTCTCCGTCACACGCCGAATCAACTGATCGGCGCTGATCGTCCGCCGATCAAAGCGCAGCCGCACGATGTCCCCAGTGCGCCCCTCGAGTTCCGCCCCCTCAATCGAAAACCCCGGATACTCTTCACAAAGCTCAACGACGAGCGTCCGATGCGTCCCGTACTCCTCCTTGATGCGCTCGATCTCTCCATCGTAAATAAGCCGCCCCTTATCGATGAGCACGATCCGCCGGCAAAGCCGCTCGACATCAGCCAAATCGTGCGTCGTCAAGATAAACGTCGTCCCGCGCTCCGCATTGACCCGCGCAATAAACTGCCGAATCGCTTCTTTAGCAACGACGTCAAGCCCGATCGTCGGCTCATCCAGGTACACGATGCGTGGATCGTGCAACATTGCCGCCGCAAAGTCGCCACGCATCCGCTGCCCAAGCGAAAGCTGACGCACCGGCGTCGAAAGAAAATCCCCGAGCTCGAGTAACTCGGTAAACTCTGCTAAATTCGTTCGATACCGTTCAGCCGAGATGCCGTAAATCGCCCGCAATAACGAGAACGACTCGATGAGCGGCAGATCCCAATACAGCTGACTGCGCTGTCCGAATACCACGCCGATATTGCGAGCGTTTCGTTTACGCTCCCGATACGGCACACGGCCGTCGACCCGAATCTCACCCGACGTCGGCACGAGGATGCCGGTCAGCATCTTGATCGTCGTCGACTTACCGGCCCCGTTCGGCCCGATATAGCCGACCAGCTCGCCCGCCTCGAGCGACATCGTAACGTCCTCGACGGCTACCCGCTCGACCGTCTCGCGACTAAACAGCGTCCGCAAGGCTCCAAGCGCCCCGGGCGTGCGCTTGATCGTCCGAAACACCTTACGCAAATCACGCGTCTCAATTAGCGGCATACGAACCCTTTCGCCCGCCTCTTGGCGGCCCCCACTTTTCCGCGACGAGCAAAGAGCTGACGTTTTGAGCGGGGCGTAGGGTGCGCGGGTTCGGAGCGCGCCGGCCGGAATAGCGAGCGGCTCAGACCATCGCGATGCCTCGGCCCCGGCGTGATAAGCGTAGGCGATGCTCGGCAAGTCGACGGCCGCGTTCGGCGTCGCCCAGGATCAGCGTCGCGATGTCTTCGAGGCGCATGATGCGGCCAAAGGCTCCCCACGTGCCGTCGGGTATTTCGTGCGTGATCACCCAGACGCGGCCGGGATCGCGTGGGTAGGCGCCCGCTTCCGCATTGAGCACGGTTTTCGTGACGGCCTCGACGATGCCACGCCGGCGATCGTCATCCAACTGCCCTTCTGGAGCCGAAACGACGAAGCGGTAGCGCGGCTCGGTCGACGCTTTGCCCGCGACGAACATCTGGGCCGGCCGGTGCACGAAAATCCATGCGATCGAGCGCGCGATCGGATTCGCGGGATCGACGCCCTCGTACTCGAGCAGCATGTCGGTGAGACGATTGAGCAGCTTCTCCTCGGCGTGGGGAGACAGGGCTCCGGCGGGGATGGTCGCGTCGAGCATTGGCATGGCGAGGCACTCCGAGCTACGTTGTGATGTGAAACTTCGTCTGCCAGACACAGCACCGAAAGCTGCTCGACGACAAATCGACGGTCGATGCGAGGGCAGCGCCCTCGAAATATCACGGCGCAACCAGGTCGGCGCGCGCGGTATGTTTCAGCTCGCTGAACGCGACCCGGATTTGCTCCGTGCCGAGCCGGCACTCTTCGAGCATGCCCCAACTGCCGGCGACAATCAAGAGCATCGCGATCGACGTCACGGTGACGGGTAGCCACGCGAAATGATCGCCGGTCAAGTGGTCGACACCAATTGAGAAGCCGGCAATCACCGAGCTAACGATCGCGAGAAAATATTGCTGGACGGCGCGCTCTGCGAGGAGTGCCCGGCGCTCCAACTGTCGCAACTCGCCGGCAGCAATCGGCGCGCAATCGACGATTTTGCGAACGCGATCGACCACGCGTGCGAGGCGTACGAGCACGGTCGCGATCAGCGACGCAGAAGCGAGGATCAGAAGAGCCGGCGTTATCATGGCCGAGATTATCGCTTGAGCCTGCGAGAAGCCGCTCATCTCAGACGTTCAGCGTTTCGTAGGCGAGGCCGAGCGTTGCACGGCCGAGCTCGGTCGTGAAATCGCCGGCGAGCTCGGCGGCGAAGGTCGTGGCCGAGGTCGTTGTGCCACCAGCGTTCCCGATGCGGCGCCAGGCGGCGTCTTCGGTACGTTCGCTCGCGCCGCCGCACGCATCGGCTGCGACTTGGACAAGGTATCCGCTTGCGAGCGCATCGAGGGCGGTGCGTTGCACGACGATTTCCGTTGCGACGCCCGCAAGCACGAGCACACGGCGGCCGGTGGCCTTCAGCGCATCGACGAGTCCGCTATCAGCGAAGGCACTGGTCTGCGTGCGCAAGCGCGGTTCCGGATGACCGAGCGGTTCGAGCACGCCGTCGAGGAACGCGCCGCCGGGCGCGACCGCGGAGCAGAAGGCCGGGAGTTTGTGCAACGCGGCCAGCCTTGCAAGGACCGACGTCGTGCGGCGCAGTCGCTCGATCGGCAGCGTCCGGCTGCTTTTCACGATCTCGTCTTGCAAATCTAAGAACAGCACTGCTGCCGTCTCTCGCATCGAAGTTTCCATGGTTCCCTTCGGATAAATGTTCGCGCGCTCTCTTTGTTCAAAGCGCAGTATAAGCGCATTGCACGTGACTTAGCTACGGCTCAAACGCTCGATTGTTTGATCGAGAGTCCACAGACGCGGTAGAAGTGAGGTTTCGTTGCCCACGATCGACGATATACCCGATGCCGTCTCGGATGTGCTCGGTCTCGTGCGGATGCGCGGCGAGTTCGTTTGCGAGAGCGAGGCGGCCGCACCGTGGAGCGTCCGCATTCAGCGACCGGGTTCGCACATGCACGTCGTGCAGCAGGGCTTTCTGTGGCTGCAGATTGACGGCGAGGAGAAGCCGCTGCGCGTTGCGGCCGGCGAATTGATCATTCTGCCGCACGGCGGGGCCCACGTGCTGAGCAGCGATCCGAGGCTGCGACCGATCATGCTCGAACAAGCGATCGCCGAAGATGCAAGGCGCGACACGCTCGTGTTTCATATGGGGGCCGCGGGGGTGGAAACGCGCCTCATGTGTGCTCGGTTCTACTTCGCTGGTGTGCTCGCGGCGCGGTTGTTGGCGGTGCTTCCGAAGCTGATCCACGTCGCGCCGGCTGCGGGCCGGCCGTTGGAATGGCTGAGCGTTACGAGTGCGATGCTTGCGAACGAAACCCGCGCTCCGCGGGCCGGCGCGGCACTCGTGATGCTACGGCTTCTGGATTTGCTGTTCATTCAGGCGGTGCGCGAGTGGGGTGCTACCGGGCCGGGCGAGCGCGGCTGGCTTAGCGGGCTCGGCGACGAACACATCGGGCGCGCGCTGTCGGCGATGCACGAAGAGCCCTCGAAGAACTGGACCGTCGAGGATCTGGCGGAGATTGCAGCCTTGTCGCGGTCGGCGTTTGCCGCGCGCTTCACGGCTGTCGTCGGCGAGACACCGCTGCGCTACCTTGCAACGTGGCGGCTGAATCTCGCCGCGCACCAATTGCGCGGTGGGCCGACGCGCATCGCGGAGATCGCGCGCAATGTGGGTTATGGATCGGAAGCCGCGCTCACGCGCGCTTTCAAAGTTCGCTTCGGCGAAACGCCGACAACGTTTCGGAAGAGCACACGAAACGGATTGCCCTAGTCAGAATGGCAGGTTGCGAAGATCACGCAGGTCTGTTAGCGTTCGGCAACGCGCTCCGATCTGAAGGTGTTGATGAAGGGACTCCAGTTGCTCGCGCACCTTGCGCGCGCTTTCCTTGTGGTGATGCTCGTGCTTGTAGGCGCGCGGGGGGCAACAGCGGACAGTGCCGCTTCGTCGGAGCTAGACCTGCGCGACTATTGGTTCACGTTTGAGTCGCCCGGTCATGCGCTCGGGCCGTGGCACACGACGAAGCTTGACTATAGCTATCGCACGGGTGAAGACGCCTTCTTCGTGCACGCGGTTTCGGGTAACCGCGACGACCCGGCGCATCCGGCGCACGGAGAGTTTTTGCGAATCGAGGGATATCATCACCTTTCGTCACGCAGCGAAATCAAGATTGCCGTCGGCGCGGGTGGAGGATATCAGCCGTTGCGCAGCGCTACCTTCGAGGCGACTGAAGCGATCGACTCGCGCGGGCGCGCGGCGTTCGCAGCCGGGATGGTCCTCACGTCGCAAAACAACGTCGAGTATCAACGCATCTTCGCCGTCGGCTCGGATTTGCGAATTGGCTCGACCTCCGAATACGTGAGGTACTATGCGCCCGTTACGACGTCGCCAAATCGTTCCGGGCCCGGCACGTTGACCTTCAACCTCACCTTCCCCGTGTCGCAAACAGCAACCATCACCACCTATGCGAACTTCGGCGGTGAAGTCGGCGGCGATCGCACGGCCTCGCAACTGCCGACATCGAGCGGACGCTTCGGGCCGGACGTCGGTCTCTCAACCAAGGTCCGCGTCTCGCGCGATCTGGGTTTGCTCGCGACGTACGAAGTCGCTTCGTATCGGTCACCGTCTGGGGCGTTTGCGTATATGGATCACGTGGGCATTCTCGGCGTTTACGTTCCTATTGGACAGCGTCGATGAGCTTTCGCGCACTTGTGGTTTGCGGGCGCGCCTTCTTCTTGCTCGGCGGCGGCGCACGAGCTGCCGACGTTTCGCGCTCCTATCTAACGGCCGCGATGGCTGCCATGGGCGGCGAAGCGAAACTGCGTGCGATCAAGGCGATCAATTATCACGCGGTCGGGACGCGAGCGATGGTGTGGTCGTCGTGGACGACTCGCCGTTTCGTCTCGCCGCCCAGTGCGGCGTCGTGATCGGCTCTTAGCGGAAAAACGGTCGCCCGCACCGACCGTTTCCCTGGGTGGGCAGGCGCTCGAAGCCGCGCGAACGGTAACTCCCGGCCCCGGCGCGAAAAGCCGCCCGAAGTGATCGTTACGATTTCCCGCGACTATGGCGCGGCGGGTCTTGCCGTGGCTACGGCTGTGGCTACGGCCCTCGGGTTCGAACTGCTGAACGATGAGTTGCAAAAGCGTGTCGCCGCGCGGCTCGGGACGTCGGCCGATGAAGTCGCGGCGCGCGCTAGCGCGGATGAATCATTTTCGGAACGCGTGTTGAGTGGGCTTGGCGCGGGCACCGCCGAGGTGGCCTCGCCCTCAGTGCCGACCCTACCGGGCGAATTTGACGAAGCCTTGCGTCAGGAGATCGAGCGAACGATTCGGGAGCGCGCCGAACTCGGGAGCGTCGTGATCCTTGGCCGAAATGCGGGCGGAGTGCTCGGAAGGCGAGCGGACGTTCTGCGCGTGTTCTTGACGGGTGAGCGAGCCTGGCGGGTTGCGCGGATCGTGGACTCGTTTGGCGTGTCGCGCGCAGAAGCCGAAGCGGACATCGAGCGTATCGATTCGGCGCGGCGGAAAGTGGCGCGAGATCGCTATAAGTTGCACTGGGCTGATGCGCACGCGTATGATGTCACGCTCGACGTGTCACGTGTGGGTATTGAGGGAGCGGCCGAGCTGATTGTGCTGGCCGTTCGGGCGCTCGAGGTGGGCGCTTGAGTATCGTGCCGCGCTCGGGGCCTCCGGAACAGGCGATACCCCGGCGCCGCTCCTCGATCCTCACGCCGTTTCGGTATCGTGACTTTCGCTTGCTTTGGAGTGGGCTGCTCGTTTCGAATCTTGGAACGTGGATGCAGATTACGTCGCTTGGGTATCTGGTCGTCCAGTTGGCTGGGTCGGCGAAATTGGCGGCGCTCGATGTCGGTATCTTGGGCGCGTCGTCTGCGGTGCCGGTGGTTTTGTTTTCGCCGCTGGCGGGGGTGGTGGCCGATCGCTTTCCTCGGCGCCGGGTGTTGTTCATTACCAATTCGATCGAGGTGCTTGCTGCTTTGACGCTCGCCATTCTCACGAGTACGCATCGTATTGCGCTCTGGGAGATTTTCATCGTGGCGGGCATTCGCTCGACGGGCCAGTCGTTTGATGCGCCGGCGCGCCAGAGTTGGCTTCCTTTGCTCGTCCCGCGTGAGTATCTTGGGAATGCGATTGGGCTCAACTCGATTGCGTTCAATGCTCCGAGCGTGATTGGGCCGCCGGTGGCGGGTGTGCTCATCCTTTCAATCGGGATCGCTACGTCGTTCTATCTGAATGCAGGCTTAACGCTGGCGGTCGTGGTTGCGCTGCTGTTCATGAAGTCTCCGCCACCGAGTTCGACGGTGCGGGAAAACGTGTTTGCCTCAATTTTTGATGGCCTGAAGTTTCTCTGGTCGCATCCCGTGTTGCGTTCGGTCATCCTGTTGCTGCTCGCGACCTGCCTGTTCGTGCGGCCGTACGGGCAGCTGCTGCCGGCGTATGCGGCGCATGTCGTGCATACCGATGCGCGGGGACTCGGACTGATGCTTGCGGCGACCGGTGCGGGCGCGATTTGCGGGTCGCTCGTCACGGCGATTGTCGGGGCGCGGCGGCGAGGGGTCATTTGGTTTTCGAGTGCGGTGTTGATGTCGCTTGGGGTGTTTGCGCTCGGGTTCGTGCAGTCGTTTGGGATTGCGGTCGCGGTACTTGCGGTGATCGGGCTTTCAGTGCTCTCGTTTGCGGGAAGCTCGAATGTGCTTTTGCAGACGCTTTCGCCGGCTGACATGCGCGGGCGGGTCATTTCGGTTTTTTCGATGATCATGCTCGGACTCGTGCCGGCGGGGTCGCTCTTCCTCGGATCGCTGGCAACGTTTGCGGGGTTGCCGCGCAGTTTGATGGTCGGCGGTTCGCTTGGACTCGCCATTGCGCTTACCATCTGGTTCACGAACCCGCAGCTGCGTTCCGTATGACGTATCGCCTGGGTCCGATCGACGGCTTGCGCGGCATCGCGATCCTGCTCGTCCTGTGGTTCCACGTTTGGCAGATCTCTTGGCTCGGTGCAGATCTGACGTTCTTCGGCCACACCTACGTGTTCGATATCTTTCCGACGAGTGGCTACGTCGGCGTCGATCTCTTCTTTTTCATCAGCGGGTTCTGCTTGTTCTATCCGTACGCACAAGCGATCTTCGACGGCAAACCGCTGCATTCGGTCGGGTCGTTCTTCTACCGCCGGATCATCAAGATCGTGCCGTCCTATTATTTCTGCATCGCCGTTCTGGTTGCAACGCACTTCGCTTCCTTCGATAGCCTTTCGAGCGGGCTTACCGATGTCGTGCGCCATCTTTTCTTCGTGCACAGCCTGTGGCCCAACACGTTCGAAACGATCGACGGCGTCATGTGGTCGCTCGGCATCGAGGTGCAGTTCTACGTCCTGTTCCCGCTGATTGCGTGGGCCTTCATGCGCTGGCCGATCGTGACGTTTGCCGTCATGGCGGCGATCGCGAACGGGTGGCGCCACGCCGTCGTCGGACAGTACGGCGTCGGCTTCAGCTACAATCAACTGCCCGGCGTGATCGATCTCTTCGGCAGCGGCATGCTGAGCGTGTACGTGTACCGTTGGCTGGCCGTGCGGAAGCCGCGGCTCGCGGGGCAAAAATGGTGGTGGACCGCCGTCGCTCTCGGAGGCTTCGGGCTCTCTTACGCCGTGCTGATACCGCTCTTCCAGACGCGCTACGACCAGGATTGGCCGTGGTTGACGTTCCTGTACGGCCGCCCACTGATGTGCTTGGCGTTTGCGATGGCGTCGGTCGGCTCGCTTTTCGCCCTGCAAATCTGGCAACGCGCTCTCGGCAATCCGTTGCTGCTGTTCCTCTCGCTGATCTCCTACAACTTATATCTCTGGCACCAAACGATCGCGCAGATTCTCTTGCGCGCGCACATTCCGCCGTTCGCCGGCACCGACCCGCACCTCGACCGGGATTGGATGTGGCACTTCTCGCTGGTTGCCTACCTCGCGGCCGTGGCCGTCGCGACCGTCATTACCTATGCGCTCGAGCGGCCGCTCCTGAAGCGCCGGCCGTTCGAGGAGCTTTTCGAACCACGCGACCCGGCGCCGCTCGACCTTGCGCCGTCATTGCCGGCTCCCGTCGTAGCAGAGGCCGACTAGCCTCCGGATTCAGAAACCTTAAAACGAGCAAGCCGGGCGGCCGATAGTCTCTCTTGAGTGACTTCGTCAGTAGCGCTTCACCGGAGGCGGGCACATGTTCGCCGATCCGCCGCTTTCGCTATTGCCGCGGTGCAGTGCATGGCGCTTTGGACGCTCGGAGTTTCGCCGCGCCAAGCGAGCGCCGCGTCGACCGCGGGTTATTGCGGCGTGCCCGGAAAAGACGGCTCGCCCGCCTCGATCAGCGGGGTCGTCAACACCTATTATGCCGCCGCCGCCACCGGCACGGCCAGCGGCAACACGATTACGCTCGGCAAAATCAACAACCCGAGCGGCTCTCCCGCGATCGCGAAAAACGATCTGCTCATCGTCATGCAGATGCAAGACGGTGGTTCGATATCGGTTAACAACGATACTACCTACGGTACCGGCACGACGACTGCGGGGACCTACGAGTACGCCGTCGCGGCAAGCGTGGCGGGTACGGTCGTGACGCTCGTGCAAAACCTCCTACACACGTACACGGAGAATCCGGCGCTCGGCCGCAGCTATCAGGTCGTACGCGTCCCGCAGTATGCCTCTACGGCCTTAACCTCAGGGCTCGCCGCCGCGCCCTGGAACGGCGCGAGCGGTGGTGTGCTCGCGATCGACGTTGCCGGAACCGTCAACCTCAACGGCGCAGCGCTCACGGTCGCGGGCGACGGTTTTCGCGGCGGCGGCGGTGTGCAACTGGCCGGCGCGACCGGAGCCGAGACGGACTACGTTACGGCCGACTCCCTCGCCGTCAACGGTGAAAAAGGAGAGGGCGACGGAGGCACGCCGCTTACGACTTACGCCACCGTCGCCGGCTTGGTGACGAACGCGCAAGATACGCTTCCGGTTCCTGCCAGCGTCGGCAAAGCGGCCTCGTTCGGGCGCGGCGCACCGCTCAACGCCGGCGGAGGCGGAACGGATGACGATCCCCCGGCAAACGATGAAAATACCGGCGGCGGCGGCGGCGGCAACGGGGGTGCGGGTGGTCAGGGCGGCTACGATTGGAATACGAACGCCCCGAACGGCGCGTACGAAACGGCGCGCGGCGATGGAACGACCGGAAGCGGCGGCGTCGGGGGTCACGCCTTTACGGCCGCTGCCAACAACCTCGTGCTCGGCGGCGGCGGTGGTGCCGGCACGCGTAACAACAGTGCCGGCGCCGACAGCAGCGGCGGTCCCGGTGGTGGGCTCGTGCTCGTGCGCACGGCAAGCGTTTCAGGAACGGGCTCGATTACCGCTGACGGCCAAGCGGGTGTGGTGCCGCAAAATGACGGAGGCGGCGGAGGCGGCGCGGGCGGCAGCGTCATGGTCCTCGCCGCGAATGCCTTTGCGGGATTGACGGTAAGCGCGGTGGGCGCGGCCGGGACCAACGCAAACCCGGGTGCCGTCGAACACGGTCCGGGCGGCGGCGGAGGCGGCGGCCTCTACATCGGTTCGTCGACTGCGACAACTACCTTGACGGGCGGCGCAAACGGCTTGACCGGGCCGACCACGAGCGAAGCGTACGGCGCAGCGCCGGGCTCCGCCGGAACCAAGTCGACCGCAACCGTGACGGGTCCCGATGGTGCGGAGCCGGGTGAAGCATGCACCTACGCCGTTTTCACCGGGCCGTATCTGAGTCCGCAGGCAACCGGAAATTACACCGGCGGCGCCGCCGACAACATGCACGATTTCACCGCCTACGGCGTCGTCTGCACGAACGGCGGCGCAATAAATAACGGAACCTTCAGCTGCTCGTTGCCGACGGGCGCGGCCGCCGTTGCCGTGGTCAACACGCTGCAAAATGCCGGTACCGCGAACGATACCTTCACCCTGACGGGCACACCGCCGGCCGGCTACGCGGTCACGTTTTACAACGCGAGCGCCTGCACCGGTGGCAGCGCGACCTGGCCGACGTGCACGCGCGGCGCGCAGATCACTGCGCCCGTGACCGTAGCTCCCGGCGCAACATTTACCTACCTAAGCGTTTTTACCGCGGCCACGGGTGTCACGCCGCTCGCCGCTTCGACGACGAAGATTACGGCGACGGGCAGCATGACGGGCGATACGAACGACACCTACGACGTGCTCTATCCGGGCGGCGTGTTGCTGTTGACGAAAACGGCGACCGTGCAGTCAAGCAATTGCAGCGGCGGCGGAACGACGATGGCGTGCGGTGGCGGCGTGCTGAAGTATCAAGTCGCCTACCAGAATATTGCGCCCGCCGGCCTTGCGACCGGCGGCACGGGACTAGGAACCGAGCCCGCTTTTGCACTGCTTGCGTTGACCCCGCAGGGCATCGTGCTGACCGAGGATGGCGCCGTCGGCAGTACCTGGTCGGCGACGACGTTCGGCATCAACGCCTCGCCGGTGCCGAGCGATACGACCACCGGCACGACGTTCACGTATGCAAATGATGCGGGGTTCAGCGCGACCGCGCTCGCGAGTGGAACCTATCCCGCGATCACGCAAGGTTTTACGATCGTGCACGCGGCGGTCGGCGGTACGGGTGCCAAGCTCCAGCCGGCGGCCGGCGGCACGATCTCATTTTACGTAACGGTCAAATAACGTAGCGCCGGCGCCCTGCTGCCTGAACGGTGGGGCGCGCATATGCGGCGAACGGTTCGCACGATGCGGCTTCGACTCTCGGTTTTGAGCGGCGCCATCTTGACGCTCGTTTTTCCGTTCGCCGGCGCGTGCGCCGAATTGCCTCGGCCCGCGCATGTCGTGATCATCGTCGAGGAAAACAAGACGCTTGCGCAGATCGAAGGAAATGGTTCGGCGCCGTTTATCAACGAGATGGCCGAACACGGCGCGCTCTTCACGCACGCGCGCGGCGTCATGCATCCGAGCCTACCGAACTACCTCGCGCTGTTCGCGGGGGTGATCAACGATAACGGCGACGGTTGTCCAGCGACCGGTTTCGCCGCGAACGCACCGAACCTCGCGAGCGAATTGATCGCCGCACACCTGAGCTTTACCGGCTACGCCGAGGGCCTGCCGGCAACCGGGAGCAAGATCTGTGCCGCAGGCTCGTATGCGCGCAAACACGTTCCCTGGGTCGCCTTCGCTAACGTGCCGAAAGCTGACGGCAAGCCGCTCGACGCGCTACCATCTTCATACGATGCGTTGCCGACCGTGTCGTTTCTCATCCCGGACGTGGACGACGACATGCACGACGGCACGATCGCCGAAGGCGATGATTGGCTTTCCAAACACTTGCGGCGCCTGCTTGCATGGGCGAGCGTCCACGATACGCTCGTCGTCCTGACCTGGGACGAAGGCTACGACGAGCACAATACGATCCCCACGGTGTTTTACGGTCCGATGGTGCGGCCGGGCCGCTACCCCGAGCCGATCAACCACTATAACGTCTTGCGAACCCTCGAAGACATGTACGCTTTGCCCCGTACCGGTCGCGCGGGCAATGCCCGGCCGATCAGCGACTGCTGGAAGTGAGGCGTCTCCTCAGCGCGCGTTCGCGCTGACGTCCGCGAGGGCTTGATCGAAGCGCGTCAAGATCGAGTAGCGGTGGACTTCGAGCAGCGACGAAGAATCGGCCGCGTTCCCCCAATCCTCGGAGAAGCCGAGCGTGTATCCGCTTTGCGCTGCTAGCCGGGCGACGCGCTCGTCGTAAACGTCGTACGGATACACGACCGCATACACGGGCCGGCCAAGACGCCGCTCGAGCGAAAACGCGGACAGCCGAAACTCGTGCACGACATCGGCATCGGAAAGCTTCGTCAGGTCAGGTGGATGGTTCGCGGTGAGGCTTTGCACTTCGATCAGGCCGCTGCGTTCCATCTCGCGCAACTGATCCCACGTGCTATGGTGCTTGCTCGTCGTCTTTCCGACGTAATTCGTGTGCACGAACAAGGTCGCGGAGAAGCGGTACTTACGCAGCAACGGGTAGGCATTTTGGTAGATGCCTTGCCCGTTGTCGTCAAAGGTCAGGACGAGCGATTTCTGGGGAATCGGCGCCCCGCTCACCAGATGATCGCGCAGCCGGGAAAGCGGAATGACGGTGAAGCGGCCCTTGGCAATTGCGGCGAGCTGACCCGCGAACGTGTCGCTTGTCGTGTCGAACCAGACTTCTTTGACGGGTAAGACGTCGTGCCAGACGAGTACCGCGACGTAGGGAATGCGTGCTTTCGGATTGACTTGCGGCAACGCGCTCTGCGCGCCGAGCGCGCTTGCTGAAACGAGGACTGCAAAGCAAGCCGCGAGCATGCAGCGAACCGGTTTTGCCATTGCGAAAGGTGTTGCGCCGCCCGGCGGGGAGAATCCCCGGTCGGACCATCATGACTCGAGGCGTACGTTCGTTCTTTCTCCCTCTCGTCGCTGCGCTCGCCGTCATCGCGGTCATTGCCGGCTTCTTTGCGCGCGGGCCGCTCGAGCGCGCGCTGTTCGTTCGCGCAGTACAGCGCGCAACCGGCCTGACGGTTGCAATCGACGGCTTCGAACGCGACGGTGACGCCTACGAAGTGAGCAATCTGCGCGCATCGACGCCCGGTGGAGCCGCGCTCGTCGCCGCAGCGCGCGCGCGCGTTCGTCTCTCCGACGAGCGGATTTCGGTCGAGCTCGATCACCCGCACTTCATCTTCGATCCCGATCGCTACCGCGGCAACGAAGCAAAGAGCCTTCCTCACAACGTCGACGTCACGGTGGTGGAGGGTTTGCTCGTCGTCGTCAGCGGCGCGGTGCCGGAACCCGTGCTATCGTTCGATGGTATCGCCGGGCATCTTGAACTCGCGGGCTCGCGCGCTCGCTATAACGTCGCCTTAGCGTTAGAGGACGGCGGCATGCGCTATCCGCTCTTTGGCCAGTCGCTCGGTTCGTCCGCCGGTCCGCTAACGCAGAGCTGGAGCGTTCCGGTTTTGCCGGTGAACGAGTTTGCCGTTCTCGCTTCTCCGGGCGGAGATATTCAGCTCGAGGGTGGCCGCCTGCGCGACGTCGCGATCACGGCCGGTCACGGCGTGCAAGCCCAAGCGACGTTGGAGGACGTGGATGTGGCACTCGGCTCGCATGCACTCGTAGGCATTCATGGTCCCATTTCATACGAGAGCGGTGCACTTGGCTCGGCGAAGCTCGCCGGAGAAGTCGACGGTATTCCCGCCGATTTCAGCGGCGAAGTACACGATCTGGCCGGCGGCGCCGCTTGGCTCCGCAGCGGATCGAACGATCTGCGTCGGGTTGCGCGGTTACTTGCCCGAATCGCGGACGAACCGAACGTGCGCGCCGTGCACGTCGAGACAACGGCGCCCGGACTTGCTTACGCGCAGTACGCGCTTGGGACCGACCACGGGCCACTCGCGATCAGCCTGCTCTCGATCGACCCGCACGAGCCCACCCTACGTTTCGATACGGCGATCGCCGAAGATCGCGTGATCTCCGGCGGCGAGCGCACTTCGGCGATGGGCGTGCGAACGGGAGCCGTCGCGGGCGTCAACGGCGACTACTTCGATATCGGACGGACCTACCAGCCGCAGGGTTTGCTCGTGCGCGACGGCACCCTGATGCGCGGGCCGGCCGATCGGGCCGCCTTGACGATCGACAAGTCCAACAACGTGACGATCGCTGAATTTCATCTACTCGGACGGGTCCTGATCGGCGGCCGCGCGTTTCCGGTCACGCAATTCAACAACTGGCCGGCCGGCGACGTCACGATCATCACGCCGGCTTTCGGCAAGATCTTGCCCGCGGCTGAAGGCACGACGTTTGCGGCGCTCGAGCAGGCCGGCAGCGACGGTCGCCACTTCCGCGTTCTCGACGTTCAAGCGGCAAACGCGCCTTTACCGGTCCGCTTCGGTCTTGCCTTCGGTCCGATGACGCACGCTACGTTGCACGCGGGCGAAACGATCGAGCTTTCATACCGCTTCGATCCTCCGCTCGGCGACGCGGTCGCCGGAATCGGTGGCGGCCCGATCTTGATCAAGGACGGCGCCTGGTACGAGGACCCGCATGCGCCGGCGCCCGACGAGCGCGACTATCGCTGGCCCGTCATTGCGCTCGCGAAGCAGACGAACGGCGATCTGCTGCTGGTCGCGGTCGACGGCCGTCATCCCGAACGCTCGGTCGGCATGACGCGACCGGAATTCGCCGCTCTCTTGTTGCGCTTTGGAGCGACGGGTGCCATGGCGCTTGATTCGGGCGGTTCGGTGACGCTTGTCTCGCGAGCGCCCGGCGACAAGATGGTGACGGTCCGCAACGTTCCGTCTGACAACAGCGCCGAACGCTGGGTGTCCGATGCCCTCTTTCTCTATAGCGCGGCGCCGCAGCCCTCGATCGTCACGCCCGCGATCGTCTCGACGCCCGTACCCGAAGCGCGGCCGTCGCCATGATCTTGCCGTTTCTTCCGGCCGCGCTAGCCCCGCTCGCGCCGTTTCCGCCGGTGACCGCGCAATCCCACGCGACCGAATTCGTCGCGCCCGGGGTGCGGCGCGCAACCTACTACTTGCAGACGACCGACGGGCCGCTGATCGTCAACGTCGTCGCAATCGATCCGCGCGAGCCGAGCGTCCGCTTCGGCAGCGTAGTCGCTAACGATCGGCTGATTTCGGCCGGCGAGACGATTTCGTCAATGGCGCGCCGCACGGGCGCGGTCGCCGGGGTGAACGCCGATTACTTCGATATCGGCAATACGAATCAACCGCTCAATGCGGTCGTCAAAGACGGCGCGCTCTTGCGGACCCCTTCGCGACGCGTCGTGCTCGACGTGCGCCGCGATCGGTCCGTGCATTTCGAATCGATGACGTTTTCGGGCAGCGTGCAATATGGTACGACGACGATTCCGCTGACGGGCGTCAACGAGTGGCCGCCGCAAGGCGGAACCTCATTCCTCAATCCCGCCTACGGAAGCGTAAAGCCGGCAAGCGGTGTAGCGGTGGCCGAACTCGTCGCAGCAGATCCCGCGCACGAACGCAGCGCGATTCCCGGAGTCTATCGCGTGGCGGCCATCGATGATGTGGCGCCGGCCGAAACGGATGGTCCGCTCCTGGCATTCGGTCCCGCGGCGAAGGCGATTGCGGCGCCTCCGGCTGCCGGTGACACGCTGACGATCGAAGCGGCCACACAACCGCCGCTCGACGACATCTCGTGCGCGGTCGGCGGCGGCCCGCTGCTGCTCAGCGGCGGACACCCCGCCGGCGATCCGAATGCGCCCGCTCCGGAGGAAACCGGCGTTCGCTTTCCCGTTTCGGGCGCGGGTACGACGCCGGACGGAGAACTCTTCCTCGCCAGCGTCGACGGACGCCAACCCGGGCTGTCGATCGGAGTGACGCGCCCGCAGTTTGCGGCACTGTTCGCCGCACTCGGCGCAAGCGATGCCATGGCGTTCGATTCCGGCGGCTCCGCGACGCTGGTTGCGCGGGTACTCGGTGAACCGGACGCAAGCGTGCTCAACGCGCCGAGCGACGGCGCGGAACGTGCAGTTGCCGATGGTCTCTTCATCTATAGCGATGCGCCGCTCGGGCCGCCGGCGCAGTTGGTCGTGCGGCCCGCCGGCATCGTCGCGCTGCCCGGAGCGACGGTCGAAGTCCACCTCGCGCTGGCGGATGCGGCCGGACACGCGCTCGGCACGACGCATCTTGGGGGCGCTGATGTCGTGCGGGCCGGCGCCGTCTCGTCCGTCATCACCCTGCGCAGCGGAGGGCTCAGCGCCGAGGTTCCGGTCGAAGTCGTGCCGCACGTCGCGCGCCTCGAAGTGACGAGTGACGTGCGCGATCCAAATCCCCGAACGGACGTCAAGTTCAGCGCAACAGGCTTCGACTCGCGCGATCGCGTCGTCGAACTCGGCAATGCCGTGCGCTGGTCCGCCGACCGCGGAACGTTCCTTTCCCCGGGAGTGTACCGGACGCCCGGCCACGATGCACGCATCGTCGCAACGGTCGCCGGCACGCGCAGCGAGCTTGTATTGCGCGTCGGCCACCATCGCGAGAGCTTGCAACTCTTCGATCCCGCGGCGACGGCGCAGTGGCATTTTGGGGCAGCACCGAGCGCGGCAGCCGGAGCGCTTTCGTTTGCGCCGGGTCCGGCGCTTCGCCTCGCCTACGACTTTTCCGGAAACGAACGCGCCGCCTACGCGACCTCTTCGTTCGCGCTGCCCGGCGAGCCGCAGTCGTTCACGGTCGAAGTTGAGGGCGACCGAAGCGGAGTCGGGGTGCGCGCTGCCTTTGTGAACCGGTTTGGTGAGCGGCGTGCGCTGACGCTTGCGAAGAATGTCGATTGGGCCGGCTGGCAACCACGCACCATCACCATACCGCCGGATCTCAATGCGCCTGTCCGGCTCGTTGCTCTCTACGTGGTCGATTCGCTTGCAAACGCGGCAACGCACGCGACCGGCTCGCTTGGATTCCGCAATCCCTCGGTCGTCGTCGCAGGCACGCCATGAACGTTGGAGTTGCATGTCTCATGCTTGGGATGACACTGGTCCTCGGGTCCGGGCTCGCGGCGCGCGCTGCGCAGTGGGGCGGTATCCCCGTGTTGATGTACCACAAAGTTGACGCGCACGTGCCGAGCGACGCGGTCGGGCGCGATCTGACCGTCGAGCCGGCTGCCTTCGAAGCACAACTGCGTTTCTTGCGGGACCATAAGATTCGCACGATTACCGCCGCGGAACTTGCTTCCGATCTCGCGCGCGGAGCAGAACCGGCGAGCGTCGTCGTGCTGACGTTCGACGACGGATACGACGATGCAGCGACGACGGCGCTGCCGCTGCTCGAGCGCTACGGCGCCGTCGGCACGTTTTTCGTGTCGAGCGGCTTCATCGGCACGCCGCGGCATCTGAGTTGGCGGCAGATTCGCGAGATGCGCGCGGCCGGCATGGAAGTCGCTTGCCACGGGACATATCACCTCGATCTCTCGCAATTGGGTCGCAGCGGGCAATTGCGCGAAGCGAGCGGGTGCATGCAGCGGTTCGCGCGCTATCTCGGCGGGAAGCCGCCGACGACCTACGCGTACCCGGCCGGCAAGTTCGATGTAACGACCTTGGCGATTATGAAAGAACTCGGCATCCGTGCCGCTTTCACCGAGATACCGGGAGCCGTCCACGATCTGCAGCGCCCCTACGAACTGCCGCGCCGCCGAGTTCGACACGACGATGGGCTCGCGTCGTTCGCCGCGCTCGCAACGCCCTGAGGCCTGCCCCGAAATGCAAAACGCACCGCGTCGTGGACACGGTGCGCTTTGCGATTTGCGAGTGGCGGGTTAGGCCTTCTTCGCGACTTTCCGACGGGTCGTTTTGCGGCGGGCTTTCTTGCGAGCGCCGGCCTTGCGGACCGTCTTCTTGCGGGTCGTCGACTTCTTTGCGGCCTTTTTCTTCTTCTTGGCCCCAGTCTTCTTCCGCGTGGTCTTCTTTGCTGCTGCTTTCTTCCGGGGCGCTGCCTTCTTGCGAACTCCGGTTTTCTTCGCTGCGGCTTTTTTACGGGTCGCTTTTTTTCTGACTGCCATTCTTTGGTAGTCATCCTTTCTGCGAACCGCCCGTCTGACGACGGTCGGCTCGACCATGTCAGGGTAGTTGTTCATGTTATAGCGCAATTGGAGGAATTTGGCAACAACTGACGATAACGGCGTGCCGCGCTGTGCGCGTGCGCACCGCCATGGCGGCGCCCGCGCGATGCCGAAAGAAGCGAAATGCAGCTTTCGATCGACGGTGTACGGCTCGATGTCCTCGATGAAGGCTCGGGTACGCCGATCGTGTTGCTTCACGGATTTCCGCTCGCGAAGGAGACGTGGGACCAGCAGGCCGCAGCGCTCGCGCGGGTTGCTCGCGTCATCCGCTTGGATCTGCGCGGACTCGGTGCGTCAGCGGTAACGGCGGGACCGTACTTGATGGAGGCGCTGGCCGGAGACGTCGCCGGCGTTCTCGATGCACTCGGCGTGGAGCGAGCGGTCATCGCCGGTCACTCGCTCGGCGGCTACGTTGCCTTCGCGTTCTTTCGGATGTTTGCCGAGCGCTGTCTCGGCCTCGGCATCGTTTGCAGCCGGGCCGCCGCCGACGGTGATGAGATGCTCGCGCTGCGTTATGAGTTAGCCGAGCGCGTCGAGCGCGAGGGATTGCAACCGATCGTCGAGTGGTACGTACCGAAGTACTTTGCGCCCGAGATGTACGAGCGCGCGCCCGAGACCGTACAGCAGGTGCGCACGATCGTCGAACGCAGCGATCCGCGCGGGGTGGCGGCCATGCTGCGCGGCATAGCTGCGCGCGTTTCGTCGGAGGATCTTTTCTCCGAGATCGACGTACCGCTGCGCGTCGTCGCCGGCACGCAAGACGCGATTGCGCCCGTCGCATTCAGCCGCCGGATTGCAGACGGCGTGCGCTCGGCTACGCTCGATGTACTCGATTGCGGGCACATGCCGCTCCTCGAGGTGCCCGATGCGCTGACCGCGTCGTTAGAACAGTTGCTCGCGCTCGCCCGGGCTGCGCAGAATCGCTTGCGCGCCGGAGGCTAGAACGTTAGCGCAACATCAACTGCTTGCGGCGGGCGACGAGGCGCGCGGCGAACGCGCGCGCGAAGTTGATCGCGAAGAGCCCCACCATAACGAGCGCGGCGATAGCGACCGCGAAAATCAAGGCACTCAGGACGAAGGCCGCGAGCTTGAGAATCAAGACGACGGCCACGATCGCGAGCGTCAGGCGGATGAAGAAGGACATGGTCGGGCTACCTCCGGCTAAACATACCGCGCAACCCCGGTGGTGTTTCGCCTGGGGACGTGGTTCTAGCCCTCCGAGGCGCACATGACTTCGAGCCTATTTCCATCCGGATCCTCAAAGAAGACGGCGTAATATCCCTCGCTCGTATCGGGTCCCTCGATCCCGAGCGCGCCGAGTTGCGGCAACCGCTCGGCTATGCGGTTGAGGAGTTCACGCGACGGTGCGACGAAGGCAACGCGGGTCGCGTTCGGTGTTATCGCGCCGTCTTCAATGAAGCCGAGCCAGTGTACGCCCCGTTCGGCCGGCACCGCAAAGGATGTCCATTCGTCGCCCCGGCGCGGGGTGGCGTCGAGCATCTGGAGCAACGGACCGTAGAACGCCTCAGCCCGGGAACGGTCCCGGACGCGCAGGTCGACGTGTGAGATCAGCATTGAGCGCCTTCCCGGTGTAATATGCTATAGTGATTTTGCCTGATCCTATCAGGCGAAATGCTATAGGTCAAGAGTTGTTAGACTATTTAGAGGCAGGCACGCAACTGGCGGTCGATCTCGTGAACACCGAGCCTGCCGCAGAGCGGGAAGAACGGCTCGGAACGCTCGCTGCCGCGCGGGCCTTCATGAGCGCGCGCGGCCGGCGCCTCCGCTTGCGCGCGAAGGATGTTCCACGTCTCCACGCCTTGCGCTCGGCGTTGCACGAGATTTTCCGCGCCGGCGCCTCGGGCGACGTGGTCGAACGGATCAACGCGCTATTGGCCACCTTCCCGGCACGACCGAAGCTCGTGGTCGACGGCGAACATCCGGCGGTCGCCTTCGAACCGGAGAGCGACGATTTCGTTGACTGGGTGGCAACGACGGCCGTGGTCGGCCTCGCGTTTTTCATCGCGCAGCACGGCGTGGATCGCATCGGTACCTGTATTGCGACCGATTGCGACGACGCATTTTACGACGGCACGAAGAACAAGACCAAGCGCTTCTGTTCGAACGACTGCGCGCAGGCTGCGAGTTTGCGAGCCTTTCGCGCGCGCCGCCGCCGCTAGCAGCCTGCTAGAGCCGGCCGAACTTATCGAGCGCGAAGTAGATCGAGGCGACGTGCGGACCGACGTCGATCGTGCCGTCGCGAACGAAGCGGCGCAGATCGTCGAACGTCGCAAGTTCGATTTCGATCTGTTCGGTGTCGTCCAACGCCTGCGGCTGGAGCGGCCGGGCATTTCGCACGACATAGAGGTGGTAGCGCGTCGTGGAACCCGTCGGATCGAGCACGAAGCTGCCGAGCAGTTCGGGATCCGGTGGGTCTCCGACGTAGCCCGTTTCCTCGGCAAGTTCCCGGCGCGCGCATGTCGCCGGCGTTTCGCCCGGGTCGATCGCTCCTGCGGGCAACTCGAGTACGCTTGCTGCGATGCCGTGCTTGTACTGCCGCACGAGGACGACGTGTTCGTCCGGTGTGACCGCGAGCACGATGCTGAAGCCGCGCGATTCGCGCACGTAATAGTCGCGGATTCGTTTGCCGCCCGGTAGTTCGATTTCATCACGCCGGATGCGCAGGTACGGTGTTTCGATGACGATCTCGGAGTCGACCACGTTCCAAGCGCCTGGGGCGTCGTGTCTCATAGCGCTTCAGGATACGCGCTCAGCCGCAAAGACTCAAGGCGCCCCGTGGCAAACGTTCGGGGGTGGACCCGCTCAAGATCGGCCAGCAGTACCAGACGACGTATGGGACTCTATGGAAGGATGGAACGTATTTCCCGCGCGGGACGCGCGTGATGGTCGCGGGCTTGCACTTCGAACAGGGCTTTTGCGTGCGCTTTCCCGCTGAGGTCGAGGGCGAACCGCTCGAGACCTGGGAGGACTGGAGCGAGGTCGATTTCCTCGCCGCCGACGGAACGATCGACGGCGGTGCCGACGTATCGTCCACGGTGTTGGCGGAAGCGCGCGAGGTTCTCGACGACGCCGAAGACGGTACCCACCTGCACCTGCACGAAACCGACGATTGATGAAGCACGGCGCAGTCGTGCGCCGTCTGAAGTAACCGTGAAGGAGCGCCTATGAACACGATCGATACGCGGTTGGATCTCGCTTCGGCGATACCGGGCACCATGATGAACGTGCAGTTGAACGTGCGTTGGATTTTCGAGCACGCGCTGCGCAATCACCCGCACCGCGAAGTGGTCACCCGTCTTGACGACGGTTCGCTCCACCGCTACACCTATGCCGATTTCGGCAAACGGGTCGCGCAGCTCGCGCATGCGCTTGTCGAGCTCGGCATCAAGCCGGGTGACCGGGTTGCAAGTTTCGGCTGGAATACCTACCGGCACCTCGAGTTGTACTACGCGGTGCCGATGATCGGCGCCGTCCTGCACACGACCAATATCCGGCTTTTTCCCGAGCAGGTCTGCTGGGCGTTCGGACACGCAGAGGACAAACTGATCTTCGTCGATGCGTCGCTTGCGCCCGCGGTCGCGCGCGCAACCGTCACGCAAGCGGGGTTCGATATTCCGTTCGTCGTGATGGGTGAGACCTCGACCGAATTAAAAGATGCCCGTGATTACGACGGGTTGCTCGAAAGTAAGCCCGAGACGTTTCCCTGGTCCGACATCGACGAGCAGACGGCCGCGATCCTGTGCTACACCTCGGCGACCACGGGCGACCCGAAAGGCGTGCTGTTCACCCACCGCTCCACCGTTTTGCATACCTTTGCCGCCGGGCTTTCCGATGCGCTTTCGATCCAGCAAAGCGACGTCGTGATGCCGGTCGTCCCCATGTTTCACGTCAACGCTTGGGGCGTGCCGTTCCTAGCCCCGATGATCGGCGCCAAGCTCGTCATGGTCGGCTCGAAACTCGATCCCGTCAGCATCATCGATATCGTCGAGCGTGAAGGGGTAACGATGTCGCTCGGCGTTCCGACCGTTTGGCTTGCGGTACGCGACGAACTCGAGAAACGCGACGCGTTTCTGCCGACGCTCAAGAACTTGGTCATCGGCGGATCGGCCTGCCCGCCCTCATTGTTCGACGATCTCGAAAGGCGCGGCATCCGCACGGTTCACGCCTGGGGCATGACCGAAATGAGTCCGATCGGGACGGTCGCGCGAGTGGTGGGCGAACTCGCCGGCGCTCCTTGGAACGAGCAGCGCGAAAAACTTCTCAAACAAGGGCGCTTTACGCCCCTCGTGGCCTGGAAGTTGCTCGACGACGATGGTAACGAGGTGCCGCACGACGGCCAGACGCCGGGAGCACTCTGGGTGCGCGGTCCCGCAGTGACCGGCTCGTACTACAAAGTCGGTAGCGACCTACCCGTTTTCAATGACGGCTACTTCTTGACCGGCGACGTTTGCACGATCGACGAGTACGGTTACTTGCAGATCGTCGACCGCTCCAAGGATTTGGTGAAGTCCGGCGGCGAGTGGATTTCGAGTGTCGACCTCGAGAACACGCTGATGGGACACCCGGCGGTGCGTGAGGCATGCGTCATCGGGCTCGAGCATGCCAAGTGGGTCGAGCGGCCGGTGGCCGTCGTCGCGCTGCGCGAGGACAAATCCGTTGATGAGCCCTCACTGCAAGCGTGGCTCGGCGAGCGGGTCGCCAAATGGTGGATCCCCGACCGGGTCGTGTTCGTCGAGGCCATCCCGCGCACCGGCGTCGGCAAGTTCCTCAAGCGAGACCTGCGCGAGCAGTACAAGCGCTTGCTGCTCGACGCTTAAGCGGCGTTTGGGCCCGCCGCTGCGGGGAAAATTTTTCGTCGTCCGAGGGGTTCGGGACATACATGCGGAACGCACCGAGCCAACGATCTAGGCCGGATCACCCAATGGCGAAAAAATTTCTACCGCAGCAGCTCTCTTGAGAGGATGTAAAGCCGTCGTGCCAGACTTCAGCGATGCCAAACAGCTTGAACTCATGTGGGAATCCGATCCGCGCTGGGCGGGGATCACTCGTCCCTATAGCGGGGCGGACGTCGTGCGGCTGCGCGGTTCGGTTGGGATCGACTATACGCTCGCACGCATCGGCGCGGAGCGGCTTTGGAACCTTCTTTCCAACGAGTCGTATGTTGCGGCTCTCGGCACGCTGACGGGCGGCCAAGCAACCCAGGCTGCCAAAGCGGGCCTCAACGCCATCTACCTTTCGGGTTGGCAGGTCGCAGCGGACGCGAATCTCGCAGCCCAGACCTATCCCGACCAGAGTCTCTACCCGGCCAACTCGGCGCCGTCGCTCGTGAAGCGCATCAACAACGCTTTCCAGCGCGCCGACCAGATCCAGACGATGGAAGGCAAGGAGAACATCAACTATTTCTTGCCGATCGTCGCTGATGCTGAAGCGGGCTTCGGCGGTGCGCTCAACGTGCACGAGATCATGAAGTCCTTCATTGAAGCCGGCGCTGCCGGCGTGCACTTCGAAGACCAGTTGGCGTCGGAGAAAAAGTGCGGTCACATGGGCGGCAAGGTATTGATTCCGGCGAAAACGGCCGTGCGCAATCTTATCTCGGCGCGCTTGGCGGCCGACTTGCTCGGTGTTCCGACGATCATCGTGGCGCGCACGGACGCCGATGCTGCCCAGCTGATTACGAGCGACGCCGATCCCTACGACCACGAGTTCATTACGGCGGAGAAAACCGAAGAGGGCTTCGGCCGTCTCAAGAACGGTAAGGGCGGCCTCGAGATGGCGATCTCGCGGGGTCTGGCCTACGCGCCGTACGCCGATCTGATTTGGTGCGAAACCTCCGAACCGAGCATCGCCGAAGCAAAGCGCTTTGCCGAAGCGATCCACGCAAAGTTCCCCGGCAAGTGGCTTGCCTACAACTGCTCGCCATCGTTCAACTGGAAGCTGAAGCTGTCCGAACACGACATCGAGACCTTCCAGCAGCAAATCGCGGCGCTCGGTTACAAGTTCCAGTTCATCACTTTGGCCGGTTTCCACGCGCTCAACCATTCGTTCTTCCAGCTTGCGCGCGACTACAAAGCCCGCGGCATGGCGGCCTACTCGGAGCTGCAGCAGGCTGAGTTCGCGAACGAACAGTTCGGTTACACGGCAACGCGTCATCAGCGCGAAGTCGGCGCCGGTTACTTCGATGAGATCGCTCAGGTCGTCGCCGAAGGCAAGTCTTCGACGACCGCGCTGACCGGTTCTACCGAAGAGGCGCAGTTCCAAAATGGAAAGGCCGGCGACGGAAAAGTCCCGGCCGGAGCCGCGCACTAAGCACGGCGCCCGCTTCTTATTTTTCTGCCAGCAGCTTCTTGACGGTTTCGTTGACGGTCGCATCCTGGGAGTCGCCGATGACGACCTTACGCAGCACGCCGTGACGATCGAAGATCATTTGCGTGGGCCAGTACTCGATGCCGTAGGCGTCCCAAAGGTGCTGCTCGTTGTCGATCGCGACCGGCCACACGATGCCTTGGGCCGCGAGGTTTTCGGTAACGTTCTTGCGGTCGCGTTCGTACGGCGTCTCGGGCGTGTGGATGCCGACGATCGCAAGCTCACCGCGGTGCTCGCGATAGAGTGCGCGCAGATTGGGCGTCACGTTCTGGCAGTTGTAGCAGCCGAAGGTAAACACGTCGACGAGGACGACCTTGCCGGCCAGTTCATCGGAGCTTGGATGTTCCGAAAGCCAGTCGTTGTACCGGACCAGCGCCCCGAGCGTCGGCTGCGTCTCAGCAGAGCCGGCGCACGGCCACCCGAGCCCGGCGGTGATCGCAACGGCAAGGAACAAACGCGAAAGAAATCTCATGCTACCTCCACTTGAACGGTACCGCGTCGATGCTCCCGCCGCCGTAAGCCGGCCTACGGCGGGGGCACTCGACCGGGGCGCCTAAGGGAACCGCATGCTGGCGAACAATTTTGGCACGGAGCGGCTCGCTCTGCCCGTCATCGGCGCGCCGATGTTCATCGTTTCGGTGCCGGAGCTCGTGATCGCGCAGTGCAAGGCGGGCGTCATCGGCGCGTTTCCATCGCTAAACGCCCGGCCGGCGGAATTGCTGGATGCCTGGCTGTCGCAGATCCGAAGCGAACTCGCCGCGCACGCGGCGCAGCATCCGGCGCAGCCGCCGGCACCCTTCGCCGTCAATCTGATCGTGCACAAGTCCAACGACCGGCTGATGAGCGACCTCGACGTCGTCGTGAAACACCGCGTGCCGATCGTCATCACCTCGCTCGGCGCGCGCCCGGAGATCAACGAGGCGGTGCATGCCTACGGCGGCGTCGTCCTGCACGACGTGATCAACGACGCCTTCGCACGTAAGGCGATCGAAAAAGGTGCAGACGGCTTGATCGCGGTCGCGGCCGGCGCGGGTGGTCACGCGGGCACGACCTCTCCGTTTGCGCTCGTGCAAGAACTTCGCGCTTGGTTCGATGGACCGCTTGCTTTGTCGGGAGCGATAGCGAACGGCCGCTCCGTACTTGCCGCGCTCGCGCTCGGCGCAGATTTCGCCTACGTCGGGTCGGCCTTCATTGCGACGCGCGAAGCGAACGCGAGTCACGAGTATAAGGAGATGATCGTCAGCTCGAGTTCACCCGACATCCTGTACACAAACCATTTCAGCGGCGTGCACGGGAACTATCTGCGCCCGTCGATCGTGCGAGCCGGTCTCGATCCCGACAATCTGCCGCTCGCCGACCCATCGAAGATGAACTTCGGGTCGTCACACGAGGCGAAGGCTTGGCGCGACGTGTGGGGTGCGGGCCAGGGCATCGGCGCGATCGATGCGGTGCCCGCTGCGGCGGACCTTGTGGGCCGGCTCGTCCGCGAGTTCGATGATGCACGCGCCCGCTTGCTGGAGGCCGCGAGCGTCACGGTCTGAGCGAACAGGATGTGCGTGGCCCGCTGCGATAACGATAGTGGCGCTCTGTGCTTGGAAATTCGCCGGGAGGCAGCATGAACTTTCGTAGCCGTCCTTCGTTGTTCGTCTGGGCGCTCTGCGCGGCCGTCGCGGTTGCGATTTCCGGTTGCCATAGCGACAAGAAGGTCATACCGGTAGCGCCCACCGCGACGCCGACCGTGAATGCGAGCGAGAGCCCGAGCGCAGGCCCAAGCTCGAGCCCGACCCCGAGTCCTACCCCCTCGAACTTCGGCGGAAGCGCATCGACCAATGCCACGATCAATCCGGCCGGCGGGCTCGTAACATTGTCCACCGGTGGTTTTGGTGGGACGTTCGTGTACCCCGCAAACAACGCCGGCGCATCGGCCGGCCTTGGGTTTACGATTGAAACCGTTGCTCCCTCGAACATTCCGCAGCCTGGACCGACGGGAACTCCGTTCCTGTATTTCGAGGTTCGCATGAATCCGTCCGTGCAGTTCGACTCGGGCCTGGTGGTGTCGCCGGTAACCGTGCCGTCCTCGGTCCAAACGGTGGGCGTCAATTTTGCCGAGACGATTTACGATGCGACGGTCGGTTCTCAGCTGGGACCGACCTTGACCGGCACGGTCAATGGTCAGCAGATCACCTTCAGCCCCACGAGCGGCGTGCTGATGGCGACGGCTTTCGACGACTACCAGTTCATCATCTCGACCTACTGACGATTCGCCGCATTCTTTTCCTCGGGGGCACGAACTTCGTCGGGCGGCATATTGCGACGCTCGCTATTGCCGCCGGCCACGAGGTCACGTTTTTCAATCGCGGCAAGACCAATACCGCACTCTTCCCGGAACAAAAGCATCTGCATGGCGACCGCTCCGGCAACGTCGACGATCTGATCAACGTCGACGCGGACGTCGTGATCGATACGAGCGGTTACACGCCCGATGCCGTGCGCGCAAGCGCGCTCGCCGTCGCTGCGCGCGTTGCGCAGTACATCTTCGTAAGCACGATCGACGCGTACGATCTGAGCCGCGAAAACATCGACGAGTCGTCGGCGACGCGCGTTCTTCCCGCGGGCACTCAGACCGCTGAACTGGACGTCGAGCTATACGGAGCGCACAAGGCACGCTGCGAACGCGAACTCATCGACATCCTGGGACCCGAACGCGTCACCATCGTGCGAGCCGGGCTGATGATCGGACCCTATGACGCGACCGGTCGCTTCACGTATTGGCCTGTCCGCGTCGAGCGCGGCGGCCAGATCCTCGCGCCGCGCGAGCCTGGGATGGCCGTTCAAATAATCGACGTTCGCGACGTCGCGGGCTGGGTCGTCGGCGCGATCGCGCAAAAACTGAGCGGCGTCTTCAATCTGACGGGCAACCCCGGCGAGCTGACGATCGGCGACGTGCTGGACGTCGCGCAGACGGAAACGGCGACGGAAGCCCGCTTTGTCTGGGTGCCGGACAGCTTTCTCTTGGAGCATGCGGTCGAGCCTTGGACCGAAATGCCGCTTTGGCTACCGGCAAACTTGGACGAATTCCGCGGGTTGCTCGGCGTTCGAAACGATCGCGCGCGCGCAACCGGATTGCGGATACGCTCGCTTGCCGAGACGGTGCGAGACGTGCTCGTCGAGTATCGCCACCGGGAGGAGAAGCGGCCGTTGCGCGCCGGTCTCTCCCCCGAGCGCGAAGCCGAACTCCTCGCTGCGTGGCGTAGCTAGACGTTCAGCCGGTAGGAGTTGTCCGAAGACGTGCAATCGCCCGCGTTGTTCTTGTCTTTGACGATGCGGAACGTGAAGTGCGTCGTGCCCATCTTGGCTTCGTCGCTGCGCTGGAACGGAAAGTCGAAGGCGTACGATTTGCTGCTGCCGAGCGGCGGAACGCCTTTTTCTCCGACTTTGTCACCGTTCTGGAAAATCGCCACCGATTGCAGATCGTTCGAAGGCTGTCCCATCGGACCGTGGTTGACGACCACCACGTGCAAACGATATTGATTGACGGTGTTCGTATCGGCTACGACGCTCGACGTGACGGCGGTGATGCCTGGCGCAGCACCGCTGCAGGTCGAGCCGTTGGCAGCCATGGCCGCCAAGATCAAGGGGCTTATCAATCCCAACATGCTTTATGTTCTCCTCGCCTCACGTTATGCCCGAATTCAGCGAAAACGCAACGCGCGGCTCGAAGAATAGCGAGCGGCGGGGGCTTGCTCGTCAGGAGGAGGCGGCGGCGGCGCGCCGCTGTTGCGCTCGCGTGAAAAGCACGGTCCAGACCGTAAGGCCGGCGACCGCAACCAGTGCTATGACGGGCGACAATGCGGCCGCGGTGGTCGAAGGCAGCGTCAATGCCGCAATGACGCGCACGGTGGCTTCGAGCAAGAGACCGACACCCCAAACGATCGTCAGCAAGCGAAAGATATGGCGAGCCGCGGGCCGCTCCCAGAGCCCTTCGGTTTGCGCGATCGCGGCCGGATCATCTCCGGCGAATTGCAGCGAGAGCCGGTAGATCAAGGGCCGCGGCGTCAGAAGCGAGCCAAGGAAAAAGAGCCCGAAGATCGACGTCGTCAGCGAATCTTTCACGATCGCGAAGACGGCATTTCCGGTGAGGAACGAGGCCGCTAGTCCCACGATGATCGAGATCAAGGAGACGAGCGCGATGAACTCGATGCGGCGCTTGCGCATCGCTTCGAGCGCCGTCGCGACAACGGGAAAGATCGCCGCAGCCGAGAGCGCGACGATCGCCGAGTAATGCAGATGGAGCAGCCCCAACACGGTAACGAGCGGTAGACCGATGTTGATTGCGAGCGAACGATACAGCGGGCCGAAACGCTGGCGTTGTGCTGCGGGAGGAGCCGGCTGCCGTGCTGTCATCTCTGCAACCCCTGTACGAATGCCACTCGCCGCTCTCGGGCAACGAGTCCTGCTCGGAAGCGGCTGCAGTGGCGAGTGCGCAGGCGCTCGGCGATGTTGGCCGCGCTCACTTTACGGGCAAATGTGAGCCCTGTCAACATGGGTAGTCGGCTTACCGGCGCAGGAGTACTTTTGCTGGGAAATGGGAATAAATTTCCCAGGGAGGCGTACCATGAACAATCGGGCGCCCTGGATTAACCTCGTCAACGGCATTTTGATCTTCGCATCTCCGTACGCTGTCCACCCGACCACGTCGCAGGCGGAGTGGAACTATTTCCTTAGTGGAATCGCGATCGGTCTGATCGCCTTTACGACGATCTGCGCGCACGGCAACGTCGCGCGCAACTACTGGTCGGCACTCAACGTCCTCGCCGGCCTCTGGCTGATTGTGTCGCTCGCTCTGATTGCGACCGATCCGGCGATGGCCTGGGCACAGGTCTCCATCGGTGTGATGACCGTCGTCACGGCGCTAGCGTCGCTTTCAAGCGAGCACGCGGCGGCTCGTAGTCGTATTCGGAGCTAGCGCTCGGGAACGAGGACGGCCACCGGAAAGGCGGCCAAGAGTTCGCGTGCGTCAAGATATGCGCCTGCGGCGTCTTCGCTTGCGACGAATGCTGCGCCGGTGAAGCGGTGCGTGAAGCGGCGTGCCTCGACACCGTGCAAGCGTACCCGTTCGTTCGTGAAGGTAAGCGACGGCGGCGCGGCTGCGCCCAGCTCCAGAAAGCGGCGCACCAAACGAGGAACGACGGTGAGGATCCCATCGCGCGCGAAGGCGAGCAGATGATTCCCAACCGCTCCGCTCGTTTCTAACGCCGCATAGGCTCCGTTCGAAAACTGGTCGGGAAACGCTCGCCGAAGATGCAGGAGGCGCCAGGTCACATAGGCTTTGACGCGCCCGTCGGGCCACGCGCACCAGAGCTCCTCGGCAAGCGCCGCGCTCTGGTTGCGCTCGAGGCGGAGGCGAAAGTCCTCGATCGTCCGCGCGCGCGCCGCATAGTCGACCGGGCGCCGGTTGTCGGGATCGACGAGCGACAGATCCCAAAACTCGCACCCTTGGTAAATGTCCGGCACACCCGGTGCGGTCAACTTCAACACCGTTTGCGCCAAGCTGGAGACGGCGCCCACGCTCGCACACTCGCGCGCCAGCGCCCGGATCTCTCGCAGAAAGGGCGTCGCGCGCTCGAGCGTCAGGATCGCACGCGTGAAAGCGACCGCCGCATCTTCGTAGGCGAGGTTTGGATTCGTCCAGCTGGTCCGGAACTTCGCCTCGCGCAGCGCTTTGCGCAGATAGGCCGCAATCCGTTCGGCGTAACGCTCACCGTCGCTTGCGGGAACCTGGTGGGCATCGTCCAGCCATTCCGCCGGCCACGTGCCGATTATCGTTTGGTAGAGATGGTATTCGTCGTTCTCGGTCGGCGACAAGCTGCCGTCGGCCTCGACTTTGTGACGCGCGTTGAGGCGATTCCAGCGGCGGATCGAACGGTCCCAGAGCGCGGCTATTTCGGAAAGCGCATCGATGCGGGTGCGCACATCTTCACCGCGCTTGTGGTCGTGGGTCGCGGTCGCGAGCAGCGCGTGCGGATGGGTTCGGAAGCGCTCGGCGTTGCTCGCGTGAAAGGCTTCGACGCTCGTTCCGAAGCGGCGCGGGTCGCCCCCGACTTCGTTGAGTGAGGCGAGCCGGACGTACCGGTAAAAGGCGGTGTCCTCAACGGCCTTGGCCATGACCGGGCTCGTGTATTGCTGGAACTTCATCGCGAAACGCAGCACCATGCGCCGGTCGTAGTGCGGTGAGCGCTCGGGCGCCTGCATCGTCAGCACGCTTTCGACGAAGTCGAAAACGCGATCGTCGCCCAGTTCGCTGCGTTTGCGCGCGGCAGCGACGGCCCAGCCGATGTACTTGCGGTCTTCGTCCTCGATCTCTTCACCCGTCACGTACGTGCGGTAGACGGGGAAGGAGGCCACGATTTCCGTCAGCGCGTCGCGTAGCACATTATAGGTGTAGTCGTTCGAGGCGCGGTCCATCTTTGCGATGCGGTCGAGCATCGAGCTCAACACCTCGAGTTCGCTTGCAAGCGTCGTGCGTAGAATGTCTCGCTTCGCACGATAGGCGAACTGGTCGAAGTTGGCGCCGATGCCCGCGAAGCGCCGGTAGATGCGATCGAAAACGCGCTCCGCGGCGGGTTCGACGAACAGACCGTTGACGAGGTTCATGAAATCATACCCGGTCGTGCCCGCAATCGCCCAATCGGTACGCAGCTCTTCGAAGCGCGCTAGGATCTTCTCGACGACCAAGTATTGGCGGTGGCCGAGGGCAGCAGCGCGGTCTTGTAAGAGCGTGCAGTAGCCGCCGGGGTTGAAGAGCCCGTCGATGTGATCGATGCGCAAGCCCTGCACGCGGCCGGAGCCGATCAACTCGAAGACGAAACGATGGGTCTGCGCAAGGACCTCGGCATCCTCGACGCGGACGCCCGCCAAATCGTTGATGTCGAAGAAGCGGCGGTAGTTGATCTCGTCGGCTGAAACGCGCCAGTACGCGAGACGGTAGTGCTGCCGGCGCAGGAGCGCTTCCAGCCGGTCGACCGTCTGCGGATCGCCGTTCGCCCGCAGCTGCAGGAGCGATCCCTCGATAGCGGCGGCAGTTGCCGGATCGCGAGCCGTACCTGCGAGTTCCCGCTTGAGCTCGGCTGCCCGCTCGTGCGTCGCGCTGCCGAATTCGGCGGCCAGCGCGCGTAGCGGAAACGCTTCACCGTTGAAGCGTTCCGCCGCGGCCGACAGCAGTTCACCGTACGACGACGTCGCAAGCGGAAAACGCTGCGCGTAATACGAGACGTAAAAGCTGCCGCGCTCCGCATCGAATTTCGGTTCGAGTTCGCCGCGTTCGAGCACCCTGCCGTAGAAGTCGCCGAGAAAGGGCACGAGCACTTTGCCATGCATGTCGGCTCGCAGCGGATGCCAGTCGATGTCGAAGTACTCGGCGTAGGGCGATGCTTCGCCCCACTCGAGCACGTCTTGCCACCACGGGTTTTCGCTGCCGACGCCCATGTGGTTGGGTACGAAGTCGAGCAAATGTCCCAAGCCCGCTGCCTGCGCCGTCAGGATCATGGCCTCGTGTTCGGCGCTCGTGCCGATCTCGGGATTGAGGGCGTTGGGGTCGACCACGTCGTATCCGTGTTCGCTGCCCGGCCGCGCTTTCAAGTACGGCGACGCATACATGTAGTCGACGCCGAGCGCGGCCAGGTACGGCACGATCGCGCGCGCATCGTCGAAGCGGAAGCCCGGACCGAACTGCAGCCGATAGGTTGCAAGCGGCGTCAGCCGAGCGTCCATCGCACACTCCACGGCGGCGCGACCGTCCCGCTGAAACTCGGGTCGTGGCTCGCGAAGATGACGTATCCGTTCGGCAGCGGCGTGAAGCCGGGAGCGGCATCCGTTCCCAGGTTTGCTTCGAGCTCAAGTGCCGCCGCGTCGGCCAGACGCCAGCGCGCGCGCAGTCCGCGGGCCCCGATCGTTTCGTAGCAGGCGTCCTTTCCTCGTACGCCGGCGATACGCGGCGCGATTTCCGTGCGCCGGATGGCGAGCAGCCGCCGGTAGTACTCAAGCCAAGCACGGTGGGGTTCGGCCTCGATTTCATCCCAGCGCAACTTGCTTCGCTCGAAGCTCTCGGCTGCAGCCGGATCGGGAATGCGCGCACGCGCCTGCGGGTCGGCGAATTCCGCGAATGCCCCAAATTCGTTGCGGCGCCCTTCGGTCACGGCCCGCGCGAGTGCCGGTTCGAAATCGCAGAAGAATAAGAACGGGGTGCTGGCACCCCATTCTTCACCCATGAACAAAAGGGGTGGAAGCGGCGCAAGCAACAGGGTCGCAAGAATTGCGCGCACCTTGTAATCCGGCGCGAGCGCGGTGATGCGCTCGCCGAACGGACGGTTGCCGATCTGGTCGTGGTTTTGCAGAAAGGTGACGAATGAGCCGAGCGGCACGTGTGTGCTTGGTTCGCCGCGGCCTTCTCCGGCGCGGAACGCCGACGGTTCGCCCTGATATGCGAAACCTTGGGTCAGCGTCTTGCCGAGCAATCCGACCGTGTCTCGAGCATAGTCAGCATAGTAGCCGTCGGTTTGCCCGGTGATCGCAACGTGAGCGGCGTGATGCGCGTCGTCGTCCCATTGCGCGCGGTAGCCCGTCTCGAGCAACTCAGTTTCGTTGTCGTCGTTCTCGAGAACGAGAAAGACCGGCCGATCGGCGCGCGCCTGTACTTCGGCCGAAAGTTGGCGCAAGAAGCGGCGCTCGGGCCCGTCGTAGATAGCATGCACCGCATCGAAGCGCAGGCCGTCGAAGCGGTACTCCATCAACCAGTAGAGCGCATTTTCGATGAAATACGCACGCAGGTCGTCGCGTTCCGGCGCTCCGAAATCGAGCGCCGCACCCCACGGGGTATGATGGTGCGGGGTGTAGAACGAGGGCGCATAGGCGTGAAGATAGTTACCTTCAGGTCCAAAGTGGTTGTGCACGACGTCCAAGTAGACGGCGAGGCCTGCCCGGTGGGCCGCCACCACAAAGGCTTTGAGTTCTTCGGGATTGCCGTAATTGTGTGAAGGCGCATACGGCAGCACGCCGTCGTATCCCCAGTTGCGCGAACCGGGAACGTCGGCAAGCGGCATCAATTCGATTGCGGTAACCCCGAGATCGAACAGGTGCTGGAGCTTCGCGGCGGCGGCGCGGTACGAGCCTGCAGGGGTGAACGTACCGACATGGAGTTCGTAGAAGACATGCTCGTTCCACGGCAAGCCGCGCCAGTCGTCGTCCTCCCACGTGAAAGCGAGCGGATCGACGACGACGCTCCGTTCGTGCACGCCGCCGGGTTGGAAGCGCGAGGCCGGGTCCGGAACCAGCAGCCCACCGATTTGGAATGCGTAACGCGTGCCCGCTCGAGCGCGCGGCTGCCGCAGCTCGAACCGGCCGGGCTCCGGAGCGGTCAACGCAACGCGGCGTTCGGTACCGCCGTCGTCGAAGACCAGTTCGGCCTGTTCGGCTGCGGGTGCGTACAAGCGAAAGAGCACGCCTGCGCCGCCGTCGAGCAACTGGGCGCCGAACGGCATCACGTGACGGTGGGTCGCAGGCATCGCTTAGGTGGTACCCGTGGCGTGCGCGTCCAAACGATTGCGGCACTCGTCTTAGCGTTTGTCACCTCGGCCGCTGCCCCCGCGCTCGCCACGCTTGCGCAAGCCGGTCCGCCGGTATTCGTCTACAAGATCGGTGTCAACGGCCAGGTCGGCTTCACGACGAACATCCCCGAGCCCTCACTGTTCAACGCGATGACGACGGTGCTCGGTGCTGCGACGCCGCCCTCTTCTGCGCTACTTTCCAGCTCGTCGACATTCGGCGGCTCAGCCGGAACGAACACCGACCTGACCCAGAGTGCGAATCAGCTGCTCGGGACGGCGCTGCTGACGTGCACGACAACGGCCGACTTCATGTTCACGAACACGCCGGACTGCAGTTCGGCAGCCGGTTCCGTCGCCGGCGCCGTCAATGAGTTCATCGCAGTACAGTCCTGGCCGTTCTACGTCGACTCCGGCACCGCGTCCAACGTCAACAACGGCACCTTTGCTTTCGAGACGACGAGCGACGACGGCAGCTGGCTTGTCCTCGCTCCGGCAGCCTTCACCTATGCGCAGCCGGCCAACTTCCAAGCGGTGACCGGCTTGACCGCCGGAGCCGCGGTCGTGAACAACGGCAACACCCAAGGTGCAACATCGGCACAGGGCGACGCGGCGATTGCAGCGCCAAAGTCGGGGGCCACCTGCGCGAGCAATCTGTATTGGCTCACGTGGGAATACTACGAGGTCGAGGGCGGCGCATCGGTGATCGAATATTCTTGGGAGCCGCCGGGCGACTTGGCCCGCGTCGCACCGACTCAGAGTGTGGTCTACGGGCAGGTCACGAAATCCGGCACGGGTACGGCCAACGAGACCGTGAGCGTCAGCGTCAACGGCGGGACGGCGACGACCCTAAAGACGGACCTCAACGGTTGTTACGGGTTCAACGCCGCGTCGTCGACGGCGGCGCAAAGCATCACGCTCGTCGCCACGGACACGGCGAGCGCGCAAACGCAAACACAGATCGTGTCGCTCGCCTCGGGGAATTCGCTCGTCCAGAATTTTGCCTTTCCGAACGGGCCACCCAATGTCGCGCTCTACAAGCGCATCACCAAGGTCGTAACGGGCGGCATAACGACCGTGCCGACGCCCGATCCGACGAATCCGACGGGCGTCCTCGGTACCTCGAGCTATACCGCCGGCGTCCAGTCGGGTTCGGTGATCACCTACACGATCTATTTTGCGAATACCGGAACCTTGAAGGCGCAGGGCGCCACCGCCGCCGTTGGACCGTCCTTCACCGACGCGATTCCAACGAACACGACGCTCGTTGCCGGCTCGCCCGCGTTTAGTTGTTGCACGAATCCGACGGCGACCACGACGGCAACGCTAACGACGGGTACGTCGGTCACCTATGCGATGAGCGCCCCGCTTGCGCCGCTCACCGTGCCGGGTGCCGTGCAAGGGAACTTCTCGTTTTCAGTGACGGTGAAGTAGCAGCCACCTTTTCGGCGCGGACGTCTTAAATCCGGAACGTAACTGAGCGCGTTCAAAAGTATGCTCTCAGACGCGTCTCTTTCTCGTGCCCAGCGCAGGCTCGGTCCTTCGTCCCAGCGGAGTTCGCGGCCCAGGCTCAACCGCCGGCAGCTGTAGATGCAAGAGCTCGTCTGGATTGCCGTCGCACGATCGCGTGCGCAACGGGCTATGTTCGCTTTTGCGCTCGTCGCCTCGGCAAGCGCTCCCGCTTTCGCGACGCTCGCGGAGGCGGGCCCGCCTGTCTTCGTCTACAAGATCGGCCTGAACGGTCAAGCCACCCTCAGCTCGAACGTCGCCGAGCCATCGCTCTTCAACGTGATGAGCGGCGTGCTGGGCGTCGCAACCCCGCCGGCTTCAGCGTTGCTGTCCAGCTCATCGACCTTCGGCGGCTCGCTAAGTGTGAACACGAATCTGACCGCGAGCACGACGCAATTGCTGGGGACCGTGCTCTTGACGTGCACGGCCACCGACTTCAAACTCACGAACTCTCCTGAGTGTGTCGCGGCGGCGGGCTCGGTGTCCGGTTCGGTCAACGAGTTCGTCGCCGCACAGTCGTGGCCGTTTTACGTCGATTCCGGAACGTCGTCGAACATCCCGAGCGGCGCGTTCGTCTTTGAAACGACAAGTGACGACGGAAGTTGGTTCGTCCTTGCTCCCGCCCCGTTCACTTATGCGCAACCCGCGAACTTCCAAAACGCAACTGGTCTGACCGCCGGGAGCGCGGTCGTCAACAACGGCAACGCCGAATCGTCGCCCGCTTCGGTTCAGGGCAGCGCATTCATCTCCGCGGCTGCTTCCGGCGGCTCGTGCGCGAGCAACCTGTATTGGTTAACGTGGGAGTATTTCGAGATTCAGGGTGGCGCCGCGAGCATCGAGTATTCGTGGGAATTTCCCGGCGCCGAGGCCCGGACCGCCGTGACCCAGGGTGTCGTTTACGGTCAAGTCACAAAATCGGGCACGGCAACATCCGGCGAAAGCGTCAGCGTCAGCGTCAACGGCGGCACCGCGACGACCCTCAAGACCGACGTCAACGGATGCTATGGATTCAACGCGGCTTCGTCGACCGCGGCGCAAAGTGTTTCGGTGACGGCGACAGATACCGCAAGCGGGCAGACGCAGACGCAGATTGTGTCGCTCAGCTCGGGCAACTCGATCGTGCAGAACTTTGCATTCCCGAATGGGCCGCCGGACGTCTCGCTTTACAAGCGCATCACCAAGGTGGTCACCGCCGGCGCCACGGTCGTGCCGACACCCGATCCGTCGAATCCGACGGGCGTGCTTGGAACCGCGAACTATAGCGCGGGCGTGCAGTCGGGCTCGGTGATCACGTACACGATCTATTTTGCCAATACGGGCACGCTGCAGGCGCAGGGGACGACCGCTGCCGTCGGCCCGTCCTTCAGCGACTCGATTCCGGCGAACACGACGCTGGTTGCGGGCTCCGAGTCCTTTACTTGCTGCACGAACCCGACGGCCACCACGAGCGCGACCTTGACGGCCGGCAGCGCCGTCGTCTACGCAATGGCCGCACCGCTCGCACCCCTATCGACGCCGGGTGGGGTAGAAGGCAACTTTGCCTTCTCCGTGACCGTGAAGTAGGAAGCATCGCACGGAGAGGACGACCGGCCTTCGACGAGCGGAGCGGCAGCTTCACATTCTCGCTGACAGCGCGGCCGCGACGTGGTGAGGAGGCGCATCCTTCCGGGCTGCTTGAGCGCGCTCTTGGGCCGGGCTTTCAGTCGGGATAAAAGGGCGCCGATAAGTCCAGGAGATGGATCCGTCCTCGCTCGGTCGCGATCTCGCCGCCGGGTTCGGCGAACTCGCCGAAATGCGCTCGCGGGCCTCGCGCTTTTTTGCGTGGCTTCTTTGGTTGCACGTGCCGATCGTAGCCGTCATCGCCTTGAGCAATGGTCGTCCGGCATGGGTGTTCGCGGCGCTCATGTGCGCCGCGGCGACAGCTGGGACCCTCGTTGCCCGGCGCGGCGGCGGAGACATTCCGGCGCGCTGCGCGATCGCAGGGCTGCTGACGCTCGCGCCGATCCTGATGGTGTTCGCCGGCGCCGGCTCCTTCCAGATCGACTGGCACATGTATTTCTTCGTCGTGTTCGGCATGCTGGTCGCCTACGTCGATTGGCGTCCGCTGATCGTGTCGGCCACGCTGACGCTCGCTCACCACGCGGTTCTCGGCTTCCTTTTTCCGGGTTCGGTTTTTGCCGTTCAGAGCGTGCCGCGCGTTGCCTTGCACGGAGCCATCGTGCTGGTCGATATCCTCGTACTGCTGTGGATCGTCGTGCAGATGCGCCGGCTGTTCGGTGATTCGGCATCGGCCGTAAAGACAGCCCAAGATGCGCTGGCCGAGGCGCTCATGTTTCGCTCGGCGCTCGCTCACGCGAGCGACGGCGTCCTGATCCATGAGATGAGCATGGCGCACGGCGAATCCGTTCCCTATAGCAGCCGGCTCATCTACGTGAACGAAGCATTCGCGCGCATGACGGGCTTCACGATCGCAGACGCCGTTGAAGGCCGCATCCGCGGAATGTTCGGTCCCAAGACGGATGTCAGGAGCATGAGAGCCCATTTCCGAGCCGCTTCACGCGGGGAAATGCAGCGCTACTCGCTGATTGTCTACCGCAAGGATGGCAGCGAGCTCGAAGTCGAGGTCGCACTTTCACGGGTTGATCCGGGCGAGGCGGAGACGTCCCACGCGATTTCCGTCATTCGCGACGTTGCTGAAAGCCGCCGCATCGAGGCGGCGCTACGGCGTGCGCAATCGGCCGAAGAAAGCAACGCCGTTCTCGAACACACGGCGCATCACGACGCGCTGACCAACCTCCCGAATCGGGCACTGTTTTACCGGCGCTTGTCGGCGGCACTCAAGCTGAGACCGGGTAGTGCATCGACGGCGGTGCTGTTCATCGACCTCGACGGCTTTAAATCGATCAACGACGCCCTCGGGCATCAAGCCGGCGACGAGTTGCTGGTCGCATTCGCGCGGCGCATCGAGCGCCGCCTGCGCACGGGCGAGCTCTTGGGCCGCATCAGTGGCGACGAGTTCACGATTCTCCTCGAGCACTTTTCGGAGGAAGCGAACATCACGGCGCTGGCACGACGGGTTCTGGACGCGTTGTCGGAGCCGTTCGAGCTTTCCGGACACCAGATTCACGCGCGGGTTAGCATCGGGATTGCGATCGCCCCGGCCGGCGAAGCGACGGCGGACGATATCATGCGGAATGCCGATCTTGCGATGTACCGGGCGAAATCTCTCGGCGGGGCGCGCTACCAATTCTTCACGCCCGAGCTGCGCGCGATCGCGGAGCGTCACCTGAAGATCGAGCGGGAACTACGCGGAGCGCTCGAGCGCGGCGAATTGAATGTGGACTATCAACCGATCGTCGACGCAGCGACGCGCCGTCCGCGCGGCTTCGAGGCGCTGGTGCGCTGGCAGCACGCCGAGGACATCGTCGATTCCACCGAAGTCATTTCGGTTGCCGAAAGCTCAGGCTCGATCGTCGATCTCGGGGCCTTTGTCCTGGAACAGGCGTGCAGGCAATTGCGCTCCTGGCTCGAGATCTTTCCCGCGCACCCCGAGCTTTGGGTGAGCCTCAACGTGTCGCCGCTGCAACTCAAGGAACCGGATTTTGCCCGGACCGTCATCGCAGCGCTCGAGCGCAACGAACTGGAAGGCAACCGGCTACATCTCGAAATCACCGAGACGACGATCGTCGGTGACTTGGAGGCGGTCACGCCTGCCCTCGCCCGTTTGCGCGAGTATGGTGTCCGGATTGTGGTCGACGATTTCGCAACCGGCTATTCGTCGCTTGGATACCTTGACCACTTGCCGATCGACGCGCTCAAGATCGATCGCTCCTTCATCAGCGGCCGCGGCGGAGGCATCGCGAACTTAAAGATCGTGCAGATTGTGGTCAATCTTGCGCGCGAACTCGAACTCAGCGTGATCGCCGGCGGCGTCGAGACCGAAGAACAGGCCGACACCCTGCGCTGGTACGGCGTGCTCGGTCAAGGCACGTGGTTCGGCTCGCCGCTCGAAGCGTCTGAAGCGGAGCGATATCTGGAAAGTATGCTCCCGGAGCTGCGTCCGACGGTGTAGCTTAGCCTTCCTTGGCCGGATGAAATGCGAGCGACACGCCGTTCATGCAGTAACGCAGCCCCGTTGGCCGCGGACCGTCGTCGAAGACGTGGCCGAGATGACCGCCGCAGCGACGGCAATGCACTTCGGTGCGCGCCATGAAGAGCGAGTTGTCGTTGCTCGTCTCGACCGCGTGTTCGAGCGGCTCGTAAAAGCTCGGCCAGCCCGTCCCGCTGTCGAACTTGGTCTTCGCATCGAATAGGTGCAGCGCGCAGCCGGCGCACGCGTAGATTCCGTGACGCTTCTCGTGGTCGAGCGGGCTCGAGCCCGGTGCCTCCGTGCCGTGCTCCCGTAGCACGTCATAGGCTTCCGGCGAGAGCTTGGCCCGCCACTCCGCATCGCTCATCGTCACCTCGAAATGTTCGACTCCAGCTTGCGCCGGCTTGCTCGGAATTCCCAAAGCAGCCGCCAAGCTGCAGAGCCCGCCGATCATTTTCATACGCGAAATGCTTCCCCTCATCTTCCTATTATACCGTATTGGCACCGGCCGGAGAGGTGCGGCAGCTTACCGAATCGGCCCCCCATGAGTGAACCCGTCGTCGTTAGTGCCCGCCAGGGACCCGTGCTGTCCTTGCGCTTGAACCGTCCCGACAAACTCAATGCCCTCAACGACGAGATGACCGACCTGTTGCTGGCCGGCTTCGCCGAGGCCGAACGTGACCCGGGCGTGCGGGCGATCGTGCTCGGAGGCACCGGTCGCGGCTATTCTTCGGGCCAGGACCTCGAGGCCTTCGTTCGCATGCGTTCGAGCGGCGGAGGGCGTTCGGTGGCCGACCATCTGCGCCACGGCTACAACGCCTTGGTCACCCGCATCCGGACGACCGAGAAGCCGGTGATTGCGGCGCTCAACGGCATCGCGGCGGGCGTCGGCCTCTCGATCGCGCTGTGCTGCGATCTGCGCATCGCGGCGGACGACGCCAAACTGACGCTTGGATTTTCTAAGATCGGCTTGATACCGGACGGCGGTGGGAGCTTGATGCTGCCCGTGCTCGCCGGCTTCGGGCGCGGGCTCGAACTCGCGTGGACGAGCGATCGCATCGACGCGCACGAGGCGCTGCGGCTCGGACTCGTTAATCGAGTCGTGCCGGCTGCCTCGTTTGAGGAAGAGACGCTTGCCTACGCGCAGCGTTTCGCCGAGGTCTCACCGGCCGCAATCGGTCTGACGAAGCGCGCCTTCAACCGGGCGGTGCTGCCGAATTTCGTGCAATGGTTGGAAGAGGAAGCGCTCTTGCAAGAAGAAGCTGCGGCAGGTCCTGATCTGCAAGAAGGGGTGCAAGCATTCATGCAAAAGCGTAAGCCCGCGTTCGCTGCCCGATGAGCACGACCGCATCTCCCGAAGTCGCCTCCGGCGACCTGTTCGATCTCACCGGCAAGGTCGCGCTGATCACCGGTTCGACACGCGGTATCGGTCTTGGGATGGCGAAGGAATTCGCCAAGCGCGGCGCGCGTATCGTGATCTCGAGCCGCAAAGCCGACGCCTGCGAAGCGGCCAAAGAAGAAGTTCTCGAACTCGGCGGCGAGGCCATCGCCGTGCCGTGCAACATCAGCTACAAAGAGCAGCTGCAGGCGCTCGTCGATGCGACCCTGGACGCGTACGGAACGATCGACGTGCTCGTGTGCAATGCGGCCGTCAACCCGTACTTCGGTCCGACGTTGAACGTGCCCGACGACGCGCTCGACAAGATCCTGGGTTCCAACGTTCGTTCGAACGTGTGGCTGTGCAACATGGTGCTGCCCACGATGGCCAAGGCCGGCGGCGGCTCGGTCATCATCCTCTCGAGTATCGCGAGCATCAAAGGCTCGAAGATGCTCGGTGCTTACGCCCTTTCCAAGGCGGCAGATTCGCAACTGGCGCGCAATCTCGCAGTCGAGTGGGGCAGCAAGAATATCCGCGTCAATGCGATCGCACCGGGCGTGATCAAGACGTATTTCGCAAGAGCGCTCTACGAAGATCCTGAAATCGAGAAGAAGGTGATCCGGACGTATCCGATCGGGCGCCTCGGGGAGGTCGACGACGTTTCCGGTATCGGCGTCATGCTCGCCTCGCGGGCGGGCGCGTTCATCACGGGACAAACGATCGTCGTCGACGGCGGCACGACGATCGGAGGCTTCGAGTAACGCTCGCCGGCGGCGTGATCCTGCTGATCGCGCTCTTAGGTCTCGCGTCGCTGGTTTTTCTCGCGCTCCTATTCCTCTTCTCGGTGATCACGGGTTGGCGCGCGCTTGCGCAGGCCTTTCCACTCCGCTCTGCCGTGCACGCCGAGCACTACCGCGCCGGCGGCGTCGTCCTCGGCGTCTGGGGCTGGGCGGCGCCGCCGCTTTGGGTCGGGATCGACGAGGTGGGAGTCGTGCTGCGTCCGGCCCAGCCATTCCGCTTGGCGTTCGAGACGGTCCGCGTGCCGTGGGACGCAATCGAAGGCGTGACGCACCGGGCGTATATGCTCTTCGATGTGACGGAGCTCCGTTACGGCGATCGCGAGCGGGCGCTGATCGGCTTCCTGCCGTCCGCGGCGGCCAGCGCCATTTCCGAGCGCATCTCAGGCCGCCTCGCGTCCAAGGCAGAACCTCCCGCGCACGCGAATTCCTGAGGCATGAGCGCTTACCAAGCACCGTTACGCGACCTTCTGTTTAATATCAAAGAAATCGCGGACCTCGAGAGCGTCGCGAAGTTGCCGGGCTACGAAGAGGCGCCCGACGTCGTCGAAGCGATCCTCGAAGAGGCGGCAAATTTTGCTGCCAACGTGCTCGGCCCGCTCAACGCCTCCGGTGACCGCGAGGGCGCCCATTTTAGCAACGGCGTGGTGACGACGCCCAAGGGTTTCAAGGCGGCTTTCAAACAATTCGCCGACGCCGGTTGGATCGGTTTGCCGATGCCCACGCAATATGGCGGCCAAGACTTGCCGATGCTGCTGAGCACGGCGGCGCTCGAAATGTGGCAAGCCTCCAACATGGCCTTTTCGAACGGGCCGCTGCTCAACCAAGGCGCGATCGAAGCGATTCTGTTGTGCGGCACCGACGAACAGAAGCAGACCTTCATCCCCAAGCTCGTCAGCGGTGAGTGGACGGGAACGATGGATCTCACCGAACCTCAAGCGGGTTCCGACCTAGCGCAAGTCAAGACGAAGGCCGTGCCGAGCGGCGATCACTACTTGATCACGGGTCAGAAGATTTTCATCACCTACGGCGAGCACGACTATGTCGACCAGATCGTGCATCTGGTGCTGGCCCGCACGCCGGGCGCACCCGAAGGCGTCAAGGGCATCTCGCTGTTCGTCGTTCCGAAACGGAAGCTGAATCCCGACGGTTCGCTCGGCGACCTCAACGACGTTACGTGCGCCGGCATCGAGCACAAGATGGGCATCCACGGTTCGCCTACGTGTACGATGAATTACGGCGAAAAAGGCGGCGCGATCGGTTACATCATCGGCAAAGAAAACGAAGGCCTCAAGTACATGTTCGTCATGATGAACGCGGCCCGTTTCTCCGTCGGCGTGCAGGGCTATGCGGTCGCCGATCGCGCCTTTCAGGCCGCGCTCGGCTACGCTCGCGAGCGGGTACAGTCGAAGGACATCGCCGCCAAGGAATGGACGCCGGTCCGCATCATCGATCATCCCGACGTGCGCCGCATGCTGATGGACCAGAAGTCGCAAATCGAGGCGATGCGTTCGCTCGCTTTTTTCACGGCCGCGCAACTCGACCACGCGCACGCGAGTCCGGATGCGCAAGCGAAGGCCGATGCGCAATCGCTCGTCGAGCTGTTCACGCCGCTCGTCAAGGCCTGGTCGACCGAGGTTTCGACCACGCTTGCCTCCGAGGCAATGCAAGTATTCGGCGGCATGGGCTTCATCGAAGAGACCGGTGTCGCGCAGTACTACCGCGACGTGCGTATCACCCCGATCTACGAAGGCACGACGGGAATCCAGGCGATGGACCTGCTCGGCCGCAAGTTTCTCAAAGACATGGGCAAGACGGCAACCAAGGTGCTCGGCCAAATGCAGGCGACGATCAAAGAAGCCGCGGCCAGCGATAACGAGCACGTCAAGGCCATCGGTGTTGAATTGGAAAAGGCCGTGAAGGCTCTTCAGGAGACGTCGTTCTGGATCGGCGGCAACGCTCTCAAGGACGTAACCGGGACCTTCGCCGGCGCAGTACCGTATCTGATGTTCTGGGGTTACACGGCCGGCGGCTGGATGATGACCAAGGCCGCGATCATCGCCGCGCAACGCCTCGACGACCCGTTCTACGCTGCTAAGTTGACGACCGCGCGATACTACGCCGACCACGTGCTGCCCAAGACCGCCGCGTACAAGCACGAGATCATGCAGGGCGGTGCCTCGACGATGGCGCTTCCGGACGAGCAGTTCGACGCCGACCGCAAAAGCCTGGCGGTCGCCTAACCCAGCCGCGACGCGCGGCCGATATCTCTAGGGAGCGGCGACTCGCCTCCGAGTTTGCCGCGGCATTCGAACCCGGAGATGAGCCATGATGCATCGTCTTGCAGTTGCGCTGCCCTTGTCAGCGGCCCTTGCGGCAATCACGGCATGCACCTCGAACGGGGGCTTCCTCGGTACGGGCTTTCACCCACAGGGAAACATCACGATCAGCGATGCGAACGCGGGTGGCGTTCTGCACACATCGCTTGCGTCGCCTCTGATCGTCAACGGCGATTTCACGGTCACCTTGAGCGAAACGGATTTCAACGGGCCGTACTCCGTGGCTATTACCAGTTGGAACAACAATTTTGACGAGCCGTGCTTCGTGCCGCACATGGTGAGAGCGAACACCTACACCTTTAGCGCCGACCACGCAAACCCGGCGTCCGATCCGCCGTCGCAGGCCAATCCGTGCAGTGCAGGCGATGTAGAGCAAGCGCAAATCAGCGACGGTGACGGACACGTCGTAATGCTTACCTACGAACTGGCGGAAGCGGTCCAGGGTGGATCGGCCCCGTCGCCCGCCCCAACCTCTGCGTCATCGCCGTCGCCGGCTCCAAGCTCGAGCCCGTCCGTTTGCAGCGCTCCGCCGCCGGATCCGAACCCCACCACGCTCGCCGTGAGCGGAGCCGCACAGAACGTCGTCTTCCCCTGCTTCGCAGACTTCACCGCAAGCGTGTCGCTGCCGGTGAACTCGGGTGCCGGCGTCACGCTCGCCTTAGCGAGCAGTAGCGATATGAACTTGGGTGCCGTCACGAACCCAAGCGATGGTACTCCGCTCCTGTTCCTCGGGTTGGAGCCGAGCAACAACATCACATACAACGCCGGCAGCTCTATCTTCGCAACGGTGGCATCGGCCTCGCAAATCAGCGCGGGCCACCTTTACACGGTCCAAGTCGTCGAACCCGGCTTGACGATCGTTCTCGAAACGCTGACGAACCTCGTCCCGAGCGGCGACACCCTCACCTTCAACATCGCACCCGCGTTCTCCGGAACGATAACACCGGTCGAATACGTCGTCATCGTCTATCGCTCGTCCTAAGGATCAAGCTGGAGACCAAAACGGCCGCACCCCTTGCTAGCGGGCGATGGGCGGTTTCAACGCGCTGCCAACGCCGCGGCGATGCCGCGCAGCTTGTCGGGGTTACGGACGATATAAATGGCCGCAATCCGGTCAGCGGCGACGTCGAAGGCGAAGGCGAGTGAAATTCCGGCGTCATCGAAGGTGACGAATCCGGCCGAGCCGTTGATCGTCGCGGGCACGACCGCCCGGATCAGGCGCCCGCACTTGCGATTGACGCCTTGCAAGAAGCGGCCGACGCGGTCGCGGCCGGCCAGCGGAACGAGTGCCGCGACCGCTTTCCCGCCGCCATCAGTCGTCAACACGACGTCCTCGGTCAGCAAACGTTGCAATGCTTGCAAATCATCAGCCCGCAGCGCATCGGCGAGCGCGTCGCGCAGTCGCAGCGCGGCGCGGCTCACACCTTCGTGCTGCTTCCGGTTCTCGCGGACGTGCGTACGCGCGCGCGCAGCCAACTGGCGCACCGCCGGCTCACTGCGCCCCAACGTCTGCGCGATTTCGGCGTACGGCACATCGAGCGCGTCGTGCAAGAGAAACGCGGCTCGTTCGAGCGGTGTGAGGCGCTCGAGCGCAAGCAGAAGCGCAAACGAGACGTCGTCGGCCAGGGTGACCGCCGCTTGCGGATCCTCGAGCTCATCTCCCAGGAGTGGTTCAGGAAGCCAGGGCCCGACGTAGAGTTCACGGCGAAGCCGCGCCGAGCGCAAACGATCGAGACACAGACGCGTGGCAGTTGCGCGTAAGTATGCCCGGTCGTCTGCAATGGCTTGATGCGCGACGGCTTCCTGCCAGCGCAGATAAGCGTCCTGCACGACGTCTTCGGCTTCGGTGCGATCGCCGAGCATCCGGTAAGCGTGCGCGGTCAGAACCGCACGCTGCGGCTCGAAGCGTAGCGCCGCCTCAACGTTCATGCAGCCGTGACTTCGCGCGTCACGATCTCGCGCCCGCCCACGCGAACTCGCAGGCACGCGTCCCCATAGCCAAGAGCGTACTTGAGAATCGGATAGGCGTTTCCAGAGAGGATGCCGTACGCAAGCGGGATCAACGCTCGCCTGCCCCAGCGCCGAACGATCTCTTCGCGAACGGCGACGCCTGAAGCGTCGCGTGCCGTCGTCGCTCGTGCCAGCTCGGCACCGAGTCGAACTTCGGACGGAAGCGCGTCCAGATCGCCCTGTACGAGCGCCGTGATCGTGCGCTCATCGACGCCGCGCCGTTCGGCCATCCGTACGATCAGCTGCGCGCACGGTCCACAATCAGCCAGCATGGCAGCGGTAATTTTCGCGGCATAGTAAGTAGCAGGCGGTACGCCCCTCGAGTAGGCTGCGATCTTCGTCAGTGCTTCGAGTGCGCGCAGCGGGCGCAAGCCGCCATCATTCAGTATCGCTCGCATGTAGCTCGTGTCGTAGTTCCACGTCCGCTCGAAGGCGGCCAGTTGTTTTTTTGCATACCAGTTCATCATCGTGCGAATAGGACGAGGTAGGCCCTGGAAACGTGACATCACGGGGGACTAAGACTGCGGGGCGGCGCGTGCCGGCTCGTCTGTGCCCGCAACCGCTTTGTTCTCGAGCACGCGGGCCACGAGCACTTCAAGCCTCTTGTCCGGCTCATCGGGGAAAACGTCTCCGGATGTCATCTCGAAGATGCGGTCGATTCGAAAATTGCGAAAGTCCTCGCGAGCCTCGCACCAAGCGGCGAGCGTCCACACTTTACCCCAAAAGTAGAGGCCGAGCGGCCGGACCGTTCGGCGGCTTGGGGCGCCATCTTCGGATGCGTAGGCGATGATCAGGCGTCGCTTCTCCCCGATCGCGCGATGCACGGCCTCGAAATTTTCCGTCGTATAGCGGCGCCCGAAGCGTAGGGCGAAGATTCGCGCTTCGTCGATTTCCTCGACGAGAGCGGTCGGCACGACGCCGCGAATGCGCGCGAGCGCCGACCGCGCGGATGCCGCGAGCCCGGGGCCGCACCACGCTTCGACAAATCGCGCGCCGACCACGAGCGCCTCGATCTCGTTGCGCTCGAACATCAACGGCGGAATCTCGAAGCTCTTGGGCAGGCGAAAGCCGCGGCCGGCTTCGCCTTCGATCGGGACGCCGCACAATGTGAGTTCATCGACGTCGCGGTAGATCGTGCGCTCGGAGACTTCCAGGCGATCCGCGAGCGTGCGGGCCGTGACGTACCGACCGCCGCGCAGCAATTGCACGATTGTAAACAGGCGGTCGGCACGGCGCATCCTCAGCCTTTCGCGTGCAGGCCGATGCGATTCCCTTCGGTGTCGACGATGTGCGCGCTGTAGCCCATGCCTTGGGGTAACGCGGTCTTGGGCGTTTCGATGCTCCCCCCGGCGGTCGCAACGAATTCGAGCGTCCGGTCCAGGCGCCCGTCGGCGCAGAGATACACGAGTACCCCGCCCGTCGATGGCGTGCCGCTCGTGACGCAGCCGGCGATTCCGTCTTCCGCGTGGGGGAACACGCCGATCGCCTCGCCTCCGAACGTATTGACGTAGAGTTTTGTTTCGAGGATCGTCTCATAGAATCGCACAGCACGGTCGAAGTCGGTCGCGGGGATAGCGAACCAGCTCAGAGCATTTGTCGGGGCGCTGACTGACTGTTGCATCGTCTTCTCCTTGGTGGTGGTTGCGATATGCACCAAAGATACGGGAGGGCTCCTGACAGCGTAGTGTCAGGAGCTCTCAAAGACGCCTAGAAAATGTCAGCAGACCCGTTATGGGACGGCTTTCGTGGCCTCGATCAGGGCGGCGTCGCTATAGGGTTCGCGTTTGGCGTAGACGATGTTGCCGCTGCCATCGATCACGACGACGCCGGCATCCTTGCCCGCGCCGGGCGGAACGAGGCCGCGCCAGCCTTTGCCGCTGAAGGTGACGAGGACGTTGTTCCGCAGCTGGTCTTGCGTCGCTAGCGTGGAGCCGGCGATTCCCTTTGCAATGTGATGCTTTTCAAAAAATGGTGCCGAGTCGGCGACGATGACGACGTACAGAACCGCCTTCGTGCCGAGCGCGGTTAGCAGCTTGTGCGCCCACATGTCGAGCGAGTTTTCGGAGTCGCGCGCAAAGCCGAGCACGAGCACGATCGGTTTTCCGCCGGCGTCGTCGGGGAGCACGACGTGCGTGCCGCCTAGCGAATCGGCCTCGAGGCGCGGCAACGTCGCGGCGGATGCGAAAGGCGACACGCTGCCCAGGAGCGCCGCGCCAAGGAGCATCATTACGAAAGGTTTGAACATGGGCTTCACCCTGAGCCTTTCTCGACCGGCACGGCGCGTCTCACCTCTTGACGCAGCAGCGGCAATGCCAGTAACGACAGTCCGAGCAACGTACCAAGGAGTATCCACGCCTCGTTGAATGCAATCGTAGCGGCCGCCCGTGCGATGATCGGACGAACGATGGCGATGTCGAACGGATCCATGGTCGCGAGCGTTTGGCCGGCCACGAGCTGAAGCGGTAGTCCGGCGAATTCGGCGATGGCCCGATTGCCCGCTGAAAGTTGGCTTGCGATCTGCGTTGCGATCGCCGCCGGGCGCTCGTTGACGACCGTGTCGACCAGACCGATGCCGATTGCGCCGCCCAGGTTTCGCATTAGATTGAGAAGGGCGCTGGCGTTGGCGAGCAGTGCGGACGGTTGCGCATCGAGTGCAATATTCGTGGTCGGCAGCAGGCAGAACAGCACGGCAGCGCCGCGCAGGACTTGCGGGACGATCAGCTCGCTGAAGTCACTGCGCGGCGTCATAAATGAGTTAACGAACGCACCAGCTGCGAAGAGTGCGAAACCGAAAGCGGTGACCGCGATCGGCGGGTAGCGCCGGCCGGCCATCGTCGCAACCGGAGCGGCCAGCAGCTGCGCGACCCCGGTCACCGTCATGATCAGTCCGATTTGAAGCGGCGAGTGAAAGCGCACGAAACCAAGGAACAGCGGCAGCAAATAAGTCGCGCCGTAGAGTCCGAGACCCAATGCAAAGCTGAAGACGCACGCGGCGCTGAAGCTCGGAGCGCGCAGCGGAGAAAAATCGATCAGGGCGTCGTGCGCGTTGACGCAGCGGCAAACGAACAGGAGCGCTGCGCCGAGCGTCCCGGCGATCAGCAAGAAATCGCGCGGCGCGTGCCAATGCTCCGGCGGCGCGAGCTTCAGCAGGATCATCAGGAAGGCGAGCGACGCGGCCAGGGACACGAGCGCAACCGCATCGATCGTACGCCACGCGCTCCGGTCGGGCTCGTCGATATGAATCAAGTGCCAGACCACGATGCCGACGACGATGCCGGTCGGGACGTTGATCAAGAACAGCCAATGCCAGCTGAGCTTCTCGGCAATGTAGCCGCCGACCAAGGGTCCAACCGAGGGGGCGAGCATCGAAACGGCGCCGGCGAGCAAAATCGCTCTCGGCTGCAAGCGCTTTGGAAAAATCTTATAGCAGGCCGCAAAGGCCGTCGGAATGACGACTCCGCCGCAAAAGCCTTGGAAGCAGCGCCAGATTACGAGCGGAAGAAAGCTTTGCGACAGCGCGCACCCGAGGCTGGCCAGTGCAAATCCGCCGATGCCGAGCGTAAAGACGCCACGGGTCGAAAGTGCGCGAGCGAGCCGTCCGGAGAGAGCGATCGCGATGACCTCGGTAATCAAATAGGCGGTCTGAATCCAGCTGAGCCGGTCGAGCGGCGCCGGCAGGGCCTGCGAAAGCTTCGGCAGAGCGGCAGCGACGATTTGAATGTCGAGGATCGCCATGAACATGCCCACGCACATCGTCGTGAAGCCGAGCCACGAGCCAGCAGTCGGCTGCTCTTCGCTCACGCTGCGATGCGCGCGAAGGCTGCGTTCTCGGAGCGAATGCGCCAAGCGAGCACCGCCAGGTTCAGCGCGCCGAAAACAGCGGCGTGCCAAACGAGACCAAGGGTGAGCGAGGCGCACGGGAGTTCGAGGGCGACGACCAAATAGTTCGGGTGCCGCACGAAGCGGTACGGACCCGAGCGTACCGGCGGCGCACCCGGCAAGATGATGATGCGCGTCGTCCAGCGTTCGCCGAGCGTCTGCAGCACCCAGTAGCGCGCGATTTGCAAGAGCACGAAGAGCACGAGCCACCACGGTTGCAGATCGCGATTCCAACCGAAGACCCAGAGCGTTCCGAGCCAAGCGGCATGAAGCGCGACGATGACCGGATAGTGGGCGGCACCCACTTCATAGGCTCCCTTGGCGAGGAGAGCTCGGGTGTGACGGGTGGCGACGATGAGTTCGGTGAGCCGTTGCAGCGTTAGATAAGCGAGAAGTGCAACTCCGCTATGCATCGGCCACGTGCAACGAAAGAAACGCCGCCGTGAATCCTGGCCCGAGTGCTGAAAGAAGCGCGGTGCCACGGAAATCTTCCGCGAGCGTCCGTTGCAGGACGAATAAGACGGTCGGCGCCGACATGTTTCCGAAGTCGCGCATGACCGAGCGCTCCACGCGCAGCGTGCCCGGCTCGAGGTCGAGCGCGCTCTCGATCGACTCGAGCACCTTCGTACCGCCGGGGTGACAAACGACACGATCGATGTCGGACAGCTTCAGCGCCATGCGCTCCATCGCGCGGTCAAATTCTTTGCGGTAGTGGCGCGTGACGAATGCCGGGAGCGAGCGAGACAGGATGACACCAAGTCCCACCTCGTCGGTCGACCAGCCCATGATATCGAGCGTGTCCTCCCAAAGGTGCTCGGTGGAACCGCCGATCGTGCCGAGCCCGGGTTCCGCCTGAGCGCGCACGATCGCAGCCGCCGCGCCATCGCCGAACAGAGCGCACGAAATGATATCGGCTTTCGTCACCCGGTCGAGCCGTCCCGAAAGCGAGCACAATTCGACGTTGATCAGCAACACGGTCGAGCCGGGTTCGCCTTCGGCGATCCGCGCGGCGAGGCCCAGACCTTGGACGCCGGCCGCGCAGCCTAAGCCAAAGATTGGAACACGCCGGACATCCGAGCGAAACCCGAGGCGCGGTAACAGACGGGCCTCGATGCTCGGCGCGGTGACGCCGGTCGAAGAAACGGTGAGGACGGTATCGACTTGCGACGGCTCGAGCCCGGCTGCGCTAAGCGCCTTCATCGCAACTTCCTCGAACAGCGCGCATGCGCCGCTGAGATACGACTCCGTCCGCTCGGGCCACGTGCGCGGGGTGTCGAACCATTCGAGCGGCTCCACCATATAGCGGCGCTCGATTCCGGTTGAAGCAAACACCCGCGAGAGCGCTTCGTAGCCCGCCATGCGATCGCCAAAGATAGCGCGCGATGCTTGCGCCGCGCGTTCTTGCGTGAGGACGTGCTTCGGGACGGCCGTCGCGAGCGCAAGCAGCCGGGGCCCTTCGGGCCACGCAACGGAGTTCACCAGTGGGGCCTCAGTAGTTGCCCTTCAGCCTTTGTTCTTGATCCTTCGCACCACCAACGCAGCACGCGACGGTCCGACTGGAGGTTAGGCAAAACATTTCACAGTGAACCATACCCATAAATTATAAGGTAAAGATGAATCCATCCCTTCCGCCCAACGAAGAGGCCCGCGTCATCTGACGCGGGCCTCTCTGTCTTCGGAAGCTGCCCAGTTAACCAAACGAGGCTACCGCCTCCTTAATCAAACGAGGCTAGAAGGCGCGATGTCCAAATGCGGGAGAGGCTTGACGGGCGCGCATGAACGTCGGTGCGGGACCGCCCGCTGGATTTGCCCAGAACGCGCATTTATGGTCGGCCGCAAAGGTCACCGCGATATTCGGGAACGGTGGAACGAGCTTGAGCGTGTCGCCGAGCTGCGGGAAGAACGGAATGAGCGGCGGCACAAATTGAGCGCCGTTCGCCTTTGCGAACGTGACCCAGGTGTTTTGCATCGTATCCGCCAGGTCTTTTTCCTGAGGCGTCAGCGGCGGATTGGGCTTGTTGAAATCGCCCCAGATGAATTGGATTTCACTCGCGTGCGCGGCCCCGTACGGGAAGCTGACCGGCGGTAGGAAATCCTCAGGTGCGTTTTCATCCGCGAACTCGTACGCGTACGTAGGCACGAACTGCGAGAACGAGATGTCCGCACCAAATGCCGTGCAGGCAAACACAGCGTCCGTTACGGCCGCTGCGGCGGCGAGATCCGGGCTTGGAAAGGACGCGAGCGGATACTCGGCAGCGACCAGCGGCCCGAGCGCCGGGCCGAAGATTGCATTCAAGGTAGGTGCGTAGCCGGCCGTCGTGATCGGGCCCGACACCAAGTCGAAGTCGAGCGCGATGAAGAGGCGATATTCGTCATGATTCGAGCCGTCGAGAACCGGAACGCGGTTGAACTTGCCGCTCGCAAGTGCCGCCCCCGGCGATTGCGGCAGCAACGTGCCGTCGACCGTGGGGACCGTCATGGCTGACTCCTTGGAGAGAAGCGTCGTGACGGGAAGGGCGCGCAAGCAGCTCGATGATGCGGTGCTGCAGCCGACGGCGCCGGCGAACGCGGTGCCCGAGGCCTCCGAAGCAGAAAGGCTCGGCAGCGTCAGTTGATAGGCACCGCTTTCGATGATTGCGCGCTGAAAGGTCCCTGCAGCAAGTGGCGACGAGAGCTGCGAAAAGACGCTGAGACCGCCGGCGGATTCACCGAAGATCGTGACGCGCCGGAAGCTGCCGCCGAAACTGCCGATATTTTTTTGCACCCAGCGGATGGCAGCCTGTTGGTCCTGCAGGCCGTAGTTGACTTTCAAATGTCCCTCGGCGTCGAGTCCGGGGGTTGCTAAGAAGCCAAGTGCACCGAGACGGTAGTTGATCGTGACGACGATGGCGCCGCGCTTGATGAAGGCCGTCGGATCGAAGTCATCGCTTTCACCGACAACGAATGCGCCGCCGTGAATCCAGACCATGACCGGGAAGTCGTCGCCGGCCTTCGCGCCCGGGGGCGTAAAGACGTTTAGGAACAAACAACTTTCGGTCGTGCTTGCAATACCGAACGGGCTCGCCGGTTGCGGACAGTGGTTAGCGAACTTCGTGGCATTGAGGCTCGTGAACGGCGCGGGCGGCTGCGGCGGCTGCCAGCGCAGCGCCCCCACCGGCGGTGCAGCGTACGGAATACCGAGGAATGCGTTAAAGCCGTTGATCGTGGTGCCGGTGATCGCCGCGCCGTGGACCGAGACCACATTGCTGTGTAAGCGCGGGATACCCGCTGCCGCGGGACGCGACGCGGCCAGAAGTAGGGTGGCGACTGCGAGCGCGGCTATTCGCAGCGGGAACGTGTTGCTCGCGCGCCCAGTAGCGCGTGTCTTTATCATCACGGTCATGCCTCCAAGGTTGGATGAAGCACGGTATACCCGTGCACCGTCTCAAATGAAATATACTTGCGCCGCTTCGAGTCGTTGGCTGATAATTCCCCGCTTATCAATCCCGCGCTGCAATTCATTACCGATGAAAATTATGAAAGACAATTCGCATGTACTTTACGCGAGATCATCGTAATCGCGAGCTGCAGATCGTGCCGGTTGGTACCTGCATTTAGGTCGTTCGACTCTTGCGACTGACTCGATGGGTGGTAAACGTGCGGCTTCGATGAAGGAACGGACAGCCTGTAACGTGACGAAAGCAGGGCGAATGCCCCATACCGAGCAGCCACCACTCCTCGAGTTCGCGCACGTTACCGTCTTGCGCGGCGGCCGCGAAGCGCTGCACGATCTCTCCTTGCGCGTCGAGACAGGTGAGCACGTTGCGATCGTCGGGCCCAACGGTGCCGGCAAGTCGACCTTGCTCAAACTCCTGTCGCGGGAATGCTACCCGGTGCCCTCACCCGAGACGGTTTGCCGTATTTTCGGCAGCGAGCGCTGGAATGTTTTCGAGTTGCGCGGTGGCCTTGGAATCGTGTCGAATGACCTGGCGGGGCAACTGAGCCCTTGGGAACGCGTGCGCGAAATCGTGCTCAGCGGGTTCTTCAGCAGTTGGTCGCTCGAGCCGTACCATGTCGTGAGCGAAGAGATGGAACGCGCGGCCGCCGAAGCGCTTGGCCTGCTCGGCATCGAGCACCTCGCGGGCCGGCGGCTCGATGCGCTTTCGTCGGGTGAGCTGCGGCGGGCGGCGATTGCGCGCGCCTTCGTGCATCG
>Ga0302325_10001212_pt1 | contig 66812 bp, 56 predicted proteins | sample Palsa_T0_2_FD_201948 | JGI IMG/M metagenome (GOLD analysis project Ga0302325, IMG submission 201948) | Peat permafrost microbial communities from Stordalen Mire near Abisko, Sweden - Palsa_T0_2 | ecosystem: Environmental > Terrestrial > Soil > Palsa > Peat permafrost | place: Sweden: Abisko...
GATAGCGGTCGGTGCCGCGTTGCATCTGCGCCTCGATCTCGGCCAGCAGCACCGGCGGCTCGATACCCGGCACCGCCGCCACATCGACGATGCGCGTAGCCAGCAGCACCTGGTCCTTGCCGGCAAACCAGCGCCGCTTGGGCAGGTAGGCGGGCAGCACCTCGCGCTCGAGAATCGAACGGATCGGCTCGGCCAGCAGTTCCTCGAGCGAGCTGCGCACCACCAGCGTCACGAACTCGGGCATGGGCTGCGGCGCCGGCACGAACCAGGTCGGCATGCGCGAGAGCGGTGCCAGCACGAACCAGTAAAAGCCGTACGGCGGCAGCGTCAACAGATAGGGCAGCTGTCCGATCGGCGGAAACGCGGCACCGCCGAGCATCTCCACCGGCACGCAGCTCTCGTACTGGCTCAGATCGAGTTCCACCGCCTGGGCGAAGCGCGACACGTTGGCCACGCACAGAATGGTCTCGCTGCGGCCATCCGCGCCATCTGCAGTGTATTCGCGCAGATACGCCATGACGCGCCGGTTGCTCGGATACAGCAGCCGAAATGTGCCGCGACCGAATGCGCGCTGCAGGCGTCGTATCGACAACATGCGCCGCATCCAATTCAGCAGCGAATGCGGGTCGCGCGATTGCGCCTCGACGTTGATCGCCTGGTAGCCGTACAGCGGATCCATGATCGGCGGCAGCACCAGAACCGCCGGATCGGCGCGCGAGAAGCCGCCATTGCGATCGCTCGACCATTGCATCGGCGTGCGCACGCCGTCGCGATCGCCCAGATGGATGTTGTCTCCCATGCCGATCTCATCGCCGTAATAGAGCACCGGCGCCCCGGGCATCGACAGCAGCAGCGAGTGCAGCAACTCCACCCGCCGGCGATCGCGCTGGACCAGCGGCGCCAGTCGCCGCCGGATGCCCAGGTTCAGGCGCGCGCGGCGGTCGGCGGCATACTGCTGCCACAGATAATCGCGCTCCTTGTCGGTCACCATCTCCAGCGTCAGCTCATCGTGGTTGCGCAGAAAAATGGCCCATTGCGTGTTGGCCGGAATCTCGGGTGTCTGGCGCAGTATGTCGGTGATCGGAAAGCGGTCCTCCTGCGCCAGCGCCATGTACATGCGCGGCATCAACGGGAAATGGAACGCCATGTGGCACTCATCACCGTTGCCGAAGTACTGCTGCACGTCCTCGGGCCACTGATTGGCCTCCGCCAGCAGCACGCGATCGGGAAACGCGGCATCGACCTCGGCGCGAATGCGTTTGAGGATGGCGTGCGTCTCGGGCAGGTTCTCGTTGCTGGTTCCTTCACGCTCCACCAGGTACGGCACCGCATCGAGCCGCAGCCCATCGACACCCAGCCCGAGCCAGTAGCGCAACACCGACAGCATCGCCTTGAGCACCTGCGGATGGTCGAAGTTCAGATCCGGCTGGTGCGAATAGAAGCGATGCCAGTAATAGGCGTTGGCGACCGGATCCCAGGTCCAGTTGGACTTTTCGCTGTCGATGAAAATGATGCGCGTGCCGGCGTAGCGCTGATCGGTGTCCGACCAGACGTAGAAATTGCGCGCCGCCGAGCCGGGCTTGGCCGCTCGCGCGCGCTGAAACCACGGATGCTGATCAGAAGTGTGGTTGATGACCAGTTCCGTGATCACCCGCAGGCCGCGCTCATGCGCCGCGGCAATGAACGCGCGCGCATCAGCCAGCGTGCCGTAGTCAGTATGCACGCCGCGATAGTCGGAGATGTCGTAGCCATCATCGCGGCGCGGGCTCGGATAGAAAGGCAGCAGCCAGATGGTGTTCACGCCGAGTTCGGCGATGTAATCGAGCTTGGCGATCAATCCCGGAAAATCGCCGATGCCATCATTGTTGGCGTCGAAGAATGACTTCAGGTGCAGCTGATAGATGACCGCGTCCTTGAACCACAGCGGATCGCGCACGTGCGCCTCGGCCGCGCGCGTGCCGCGCAGGCGGCCTTGATTCCTGGTCAGTGAGGGCTGGTCCATGCGCCGCTACGCGGGACTGTGCCAGGGCTGCACGCGGAAGATGGCGCACGGCATCTCCTGCGGCACGAATCGCCAATGCTGGATCTTGCCGTACCAGTTGAACTGGGTGCCGCGCATGAGCTCCTGTACGCGCAGCGCGCCGTGGTCCGGCAGCCCGAATTCCCACAGCGGCACTTCCAGCTGCGTTTCCTGGACGTTGTGCGGATCAAGGCAGACCGCGACCAGGATGAAATTCTCCAGGTCCGCAGTCGACTTTCCATACCACAGCACCTGTTCGTTCCCGGCATTGTAGAAGCGCAGCGAATGGTGGCTTTGCAAAGCCGGATTGCTGCGGCGGATATGGTTGAGCCGTGATATTTCATCGATGATGTTGCCGGGGGCCTGCCAGTCGCGCTGCTTGATCTGGTACTTCTCCGAATCCAGGTATTCCTCCCGGCCCGGCAGCGGCTCGGCCTCGCACAGCTCGAAGCCGCTGTACATGCCCCACAGACCGGAGAGTGTGGCCGCCAGCGCCGCCCGGATCACAAACCCCGCTCGACCGGAGCTCTGCAGGAAGTAGGGATTGATGTCGGGGGTATTGACGAACAGGTGCGGCCGGAAGAAGTCCTTCGGCGCCTGCGTGGTCAACTCGGAGAAATACTGCGTCAGTTCGCGCTTGCTGTTGCGCCAGATGAAGTAAGTATAGCTCTGGCTGAAGCCGATCTGGGCCAGCCGGTACATGAGCGTCGGGCGGGTAAAGGCCTCGGACAGAAATACCACGTCCGGATGCCGCGCACGGATGTCGGCGATCAACCACTGCCAGAACGGCAGCGGTTTGGTGTGCGGATTGTCGACCCGAAAGGTCCTGACGCCGACCTCGACCCAGTACAGCACGACATCGCGCAGACTCAGCCACAGCGCCGGTCTGGCCTGCTCGGCGTAGAAATCGAAATTGACGATATCCTGATATTTCTTCGGTGGGTTCTCGGCGTAGCGAATCGAGCCGTCGGCGCGCCAGGAGAACCACTCGGGGTGAGTGCTCAGCCAGGGATGGTCGCGCGAGCACTGCAGCGCAAAGTCCAACGCCACCTCCATGTCCTGTGCGGCAGCCGCGGCCAGCAGGCGGCGAAAGGCCTCGATGTCGCCCAACTCGGGGTGCAAGGCCGTGTGGCCGCCCTCGGCGGCGCCTATGGCATAAGGACTGCCCGGATCATCCGCGCCCGCCTGCAAGGCGTTGTTGCGGCCCTTGCGATGGCTGCGCCCGATCGGATGAATCGGCGGCAGGTACAGGACATCGAAACCCATCGCGCGCAACGCCGGCAGCCGCGCGATCACATCGTCGAAGGTGCCGTGCGCGCCGCTGCGCGCGGCTTGGGAGCGCGGGAACAGCTCATACCAGCTGGCAAATCCCGCGGCCAGACGCTCAACCTCGACCAGCAGATCGGTCGGCAGGTGGGTAACGAAACGGCGCGGCTGCAGGCGCGACATCAGCGCCGCGGCCTCCTCAGACTGCAGCAGCAGCTCGGCCGCTGATGCATCCGCCAGCTCCAGGCGGCCTGCAAAGGCGCTGGCGGCCTCAGCGCAGGCGTTCCCGGCGCGTGCCAGCGCCTCGAGCAGATGACGCCGCCCCTCTTCGATGTCGAGCAACGCCAGCACCCCGTCGGCGCTCTTGCTGGCCAGATCGTGGCAATAACTGCCCCAATCGTCGCGCCAGGCCTGAATATTGAAGCGGTGCCGGCCGGTCCGGGTCGGGATGAATTCGCCGCCCCAACGATCGTTGCCCAGCGCCATCATGGGCACGGACTGCTCCTCCAGCGTGCCGGGTGCGCGCCAGATCAGCCGCGCGGCCAGCAGATCGTGGCCATCCATGAAGATGTCGGCCTCGACGCGGATGCTTTGGCCGACGATGGCCTTGGCCGCAAGATGCCCGTCATCCACGCACGGCGCGATGCGCTCGATGCGGATGCGTGGCGCATCCATGGCCGATTTGAGCCCGGTGCGCTCAACGTTTGGCGCAGTGAGGCCGGGTGCGCTCGACATGCCATGACCTCCCGGTCAATGAATGGGATAGGCGGCCTCAAGTTAAGGCCAGGGGGCGCCCGGGAGTGTAGGCGTTCGCGCCGGTGTGCTGCAGTATTATCCCGACAGGGGCGCGGCCAGTGTGCGCTGGCGCACGCCGACCAGCTCATCGCTGCCGTCCTGATAGGCGACGCTGAAACTGTCGAAAGCCGCCAGTGCGGCGGCCGGATCCTCGGCTGGATCGAGATCGAAGGCATCGAAGCCGCAGCGCGCCAGCAGGAACAGCTGATCGCGCTTGATCGCGCCACGGGCGCGCAACTCGTGAGGGTAACCATAGCGCTGGCGCAGCATCCGCGCCTGCGAGTAGCCGCGGCCTTCGCCGATCTTGGCAAATTCGATCACGATCCAATGCACCCCATCCAGATGCGGGGCCAGCGCCTCGACCTCATCGGTGGCGCTCAGTAGCAGCGCCGCGGGCCGCTGCAGCTGCCCTGAAGCGGCAAGCCATTGCGCGACACCGTGCACGGCCACTGCGCCGGGCACCGGCGGCTCACCGGCATAGCGCAGCTCGTCCGCGACGATTTCACGCCGCCGAATGATCCATCTCATAGACGCGTTCCTGGAATGGCTCGAGGCCGATGCGGCGCACGGTGTCGAGGAAGCGCTCGTCCTCACCGTGCCGCTCGCGTACGTACACCTCGAGCAGCTTCGCGATCGTGTCGGCGACCGCCTCCTTCGCCACCGAGGGGCCGATGACCTCACCCAGCGCAGCCGGCGCCGCCGAAGAGCCGCCGATGGTGATCTGATACCACTCCTTGCCGTGCTTATCGACGCCCAGTATGCCGATATGGCCGATATGGTGATGGCCGCAGGCATTCATGCAGCCCGACATCTTGACCTCGATCGGACCCAGGTCATACAGGTAGTCCAGATCATCGAAGCGCGCGTGAATCTGCTTGGCAATCGGTATCGAGCCGGCATTGGCGAGGCTGCAGAAATCCAGCCCAGGGCAGCAGATCATGTCGGTCAGCGTACCGATGTTCGGGGTCGCCAGACCGAGCCCGTCCAGAGCCTGCCAGAGTGCCATCAGCGCACGTTGCGGCACATCGGCCAGCACCAGATTCTGATCGTGCGTGGTGCGTAGCATGCCGAAGCTGTGTTGCTCGGCCAGGTCCGCCAGCGCATCCATCTGCGCCGCACTGGCATCGCCGGGAACCTCGCCGTGCTTCTTGAGCGATACCAACACCACCCGATAGCCGCTGACTTTATGCGCTCGCGTGTTGTAGCGGTACCAGGCCTGGAACGCGGGCTGCGCGGCATCGGGCGGCGCATCGGCCAGCGGCTGGTACGGCGGCGGCGCGAAGAAATCGCGCATACGCTCGACCTCCTGCGGCGTGAGGCGCGGCGCGAACTCGCGATTGGCCTCGAATTCCTGTTCGACCTGGCGCCTGAATTCCTCGACCCCCAGTGAGCGCACCAGAATCTTGATGCGGGCCTTGTGGATGTTGTCGCGCCGGCCGTGGCGGTTGTAGACGCGCAGGATCGCCTCGAGGTAGGCCAGCAGATCCGCCTGTGGCAGATAGTCGCGGATCAGCTTGCCGATGATCGGTGTACGGCCGAGGCCGCCGCCGGCCAGGATCTCAAAGCCGAGCGCGCCATCGGCGGCGCGCTTGAGCCGCACGCCGACATCATGCACCTCGCTGGCGGCGCGGTCGCTCGAGGAGGCGGTCACCGCAATCTTGAATTTGCGCGGCAGGTAGCTGAACTCCGGGTGCAGCGTGGCCCACTGGCGGATGATTTCGCAGTACGGCCGTGGATCGGCGATCTCCTCTGGGGCGACGCCGGCCAGATGATCGGCCGTGATATTGCGGATGCAGTTGCCGCTGGTCTGGATCGCGTGCATCTCGACGCTGGCCAGGTCGGCAAGGATATCCGGCACCTGTTCGAGCTTCGGCCAGTTGTACTGGATGTTCTGCCGCGTCGTGAAATGGCCATAATCGCGATCGTAGCGCCGGGCGATGTGCGCCAGCATGCGCAGCTGCCGGCTCGAGAGCAGCCCGTAGGGAATCGCGACGCGCAGCATGGGCGCAAAGCGCTGGATATAGAGGCCGTTGCGCAGCCGCAGCGGCCGGAACTCATCCTCGCTGAGCGCGCCGGCGAGAAACCGCTGGGTCTGGTCGCGAAACTGCGCGACCCGTTCGTTGACCAGCGTCTGATCGATTTGATCGTAGCGGTACATGGACCGCGGATGATGGCGCAGGATCGACCTGCATGGCGGTTATATCCAAACCACTTTCGCGCATAAGGGGCCTGCCGGCTCCCCGGATCGGCTCAGCCGGTGGTCTGCAGGCCGCGCGCGATGCCGCTGACGCTGGCCTGCAGCGCTTCGAACAGTTCGCGATTCTGGCGCCCGCTGGCGCGCCAACGCTCGAGCAGATCGACCTGCATGAAATTCATGGGATCGACGTAGGGGTTGCGCAGCGCAATGCTTCGCTGCAGCGTCTGATCGGAATCCAGCAGTGCCGAGCACTCCTTGATTTCGAGCACCAGTGAGCACGTGCGGTCATATTCCTCGCGCACCGTGGCCCCCAGCGGCCGTAGTTCGGGACTGGCCAGCCGCTCGTAGTGCGCCGCGATGGCCGGATCCGCCCGCGACAGCATGGCCTCGATATCGTCGATCAGGCTGCGGAAGAACGGCCAGCCGTGATAGCAGCGGCGCAGCACCGGCAGGCCGCGTTCGCTCTTGGCCAGTGCCAGGCCGGCCCCGGCTCCATACCAGCCCGGCAGCATGTGACGCGACTGCGCCCAGGCAAACACCCAGGCCGCGGGCCGCACGGCTTCAATGCCGCGCAGGCCGGCGCGCGGCAGTTGATTGCTGCCGATCTGCATGCGCTCGATGACGTCGATCGGCGTGACGGCACGGAAGAAATCGGCAAACTGCGGCGTCTCGAACACCAGGCTGCGCCAGGCCTGGGCGCTGTGGCCGGCCACCAGGCCGACGCATTCGGCCAATGCCGCACCTTCACGTACGGCCACCCCGCGTTTGACCGCCAGAGTCGCCAGCGCCAGCGTGCTCAGCGCGCGCTCGAGCGTGCGCATGGCGTTGGGCCGCAGTCCGTAGTTCTGGCTGATGCTCTCACCCTGCTCGGTGAAGCGCAGCACACCGCTGACCGACTCGGCCGGCGACGACCTGAGCACGCTATCGATGCGGCCGCCGCCGCGTGGAATGCTGCCGCCGCGGCTATAGAACAGCACGTGCTCCTTGTGCGCCTGCCGCAGCGCTTCGGTCAGATGCCGCTGCGCGCGGTAGGCGGCAAAGCGCGAGGCGACCATGCCGCTGCCCTGGCTGCTGTCGGAGAAGCCGATCAGTACGGTCTGCAGGCGCCCGCGTGCCTCCAGATGGCGCTTGTAGACGCCGTCCTCGAGCAGTTCGCGCATGATGGCGCCGCAGCGCTCGAGCGTGTCGACGCTGTCGAATTCCGGCGCGACATCGAGCGCAACTTCGCCGTTGCTCTTGTTATAGGCCTCGGCCCAGCGCGCCAGTACCAGCGGCGCCAGCACGTCGTCGGCCGCCGCCGCGCCGCCGACGATGTACAGTCCAATGGCCTCGGCGCCGTAGCGGTGACGACTTTGCAGAATCGCGTCGAACACCGCCAATGTGCGCTTGCCCAGGGCATCGAAATTGCCGGTCGGGCCGATGTCACGCTCGAGGATCTCGACCAGCCGCGTGTGGCGTTCCAGCGCGCTGCGCTGGCACCACTGCGGATCGTCGAGCCCCTGCGCCAGCACCGCGTGGTGCACTGAGGAGCGCGCGCGAAGGTCCAGTGTTGCCAGATGGAAGCCGAACGTGTCGATGCGCGAGAGCAGGCGCCGGACCGCGAAGTAGCCGGCGTGGGCACCGCGATTGGCCAGCAGGCTCTGTGCGATCAGCTCGATGTCGGCACGGAATTGCGCCGGTTGCTGATAGCCGCTGGCGCGGCCGTCGTGCGTGGCGTGCAGGCGCTCGGCGATCTGACCGAGCAGTACCCGATAGGGCATGCGATCGTGCCGCGCCGGCGCAATTCCGGGCGCCCCCGGCACCAGCGTGCGATATTCCTCGATGCGGCGCACGACCGCCGTGGACACTCCCACGCGGCGCTCGCTTTGCGACAGCAGCTGCGCCAGCTCCTGACAGTCGCTGTGGTAGTTATTCAGGATCATCTGCTGCGCGCGCGCCAGCGTTTCGCGGATGCTCTTGGCATGCACGTCGCCGGAGGACTCCATGTCACCGCCAACCCAGCTGCCGAAGCGCACGATGACCGGTAGCTCCAGCGTCTCGGGCGAGGCCCCATAGAGCTTGCCCAGTGCCGCCGCGATCTCCTGATAGAACGCGGGGATGATGCGGTACAGGATCTCTGCCAGATAGAAAATCGCGTGCTCGCGCTCATCCGCCACGGTCAGGCGCTCGCGCGGGTGCTCCTCGGTCTGCCAGTCGGCGCTGACCTCGGCGCGAATGCGCTCGAGCAACGTCAGCCGCTCGTGCGGCGCCAGCGTGCCGTTGCTTCGCTCCAGCAGCAATCCCGCCAGCCGCTGCTGGCGTCGCAGCGTTGTGCGCCGCGTCGATTCCATCGGGTGCGCCAGCAGCACCGGTTCGATCGAGAGCTGCCCGAGCAGGGCCAGCACCTGCGCCAGGCTCAGGTCCGCGGCCTTGAGCTCCGACAGCGCATCCTCCACGCCGCCGGGCTGGGGTCGGCTGCCATCCTGATGAAAATACTCGCGCCGGCGGCGAATGCGGTGCACCTTCTCCGCGACGTTGACCAGCTGGAAGTAGGCCGAGAACGCACGCACCAGCTCGCGCGCCAGGCGCGGAGGCCGCCCGCGCACCCGCACGGCCAGTGCATCGCCCGCGCCGGCAACCCCTTCGCGCCAGCGGATCGCCGTCAGCCGATCCTGGTCGACCAGCGACAGCAGCTCCTCGCCACCCTGCTCGCGCAGCACCTCGCCCATGAGCTGCCCGAGCGCATGAATGTCCTCTCGCAGCGGGTTATGCCGCAGCGGAAACTTGATATCTTCGCGATGCATGGGGGGCGGCATTCTAACCGCAACCGGCAGCCTGTCTCCTAGCCCGCCAGCAGCACCGCCTCGGCGTGCTCCAGCGCCGCGGGCAAGCCGTAAATCACGACCACATCGCCCTCGCGCAGCTCGGTTTCCCCGGCCGGCTCGCGCCCGGTAATGCCCTGCCGGCGTATGGCCGTGAATGCGACCTCCGCGCCGTGCACCCGCACCTCCTCCAACCGCCGGCCTACCGCCCAAGCGCGCGGCGGCAGGACCACCGAACGCAGCAGTTCGGACGGCTCGGCACTGTCCTCGAGCCGGGCGGCCGCCGGCTGTGTGCGCAGCGTCGCATAGCGCTGCGTGCGTATGGTATCCACGACCCGCGCCACCTGCAGGGCAGGCAGCTGTAGCAACGTCAGGGCCTGCGACACCAGCGTCAGGCTGGCCTCGAAGGTTTCCGGCACCACCTCGGTAGCCCCGGCCTGGGACAGCTCCGCCAGCCGCGTGTCATCCTGGGTGCGCACCAGCACCGGCACGTCGCCGCGCAGGCGGCGCACGGCCCGCACGACCCCGATGGCGACCCCCGGATCGGCGAAGGTGATGATCACGACGCTGGCCGCATCCATGCCGAGGCTGCGCAGCAGCTCCTCGTCGGCACTGTCGCCCCAGACGACGGGCTCGCCGGCCTCGCGCGCGGCGCGCACGTTGGCGGGATCGAGATCCATGGCCAGGTACTCGAAGCCCTGGGATTCGAGCACGCGCGCGAGATGGCGGCCGACGCGTCCGAAGCCGCACAGAATGACGTGCTCGCGGCGGGCGAGTTCGGTGGCGGCGAGGTCTTCGCGCTGCACGTCCGGGCGCGCTGGCGCCTTCTCACCCAGCAGCAGGCGTGCGATACGGCGGTTATAGCGGATGATCAACGGGCTGACGATCATGCCGAGCACGACGGTGGCGAGCAGCAGCTGCACGGCCCGAGCGGGCACCAGATCCTGTCCCCGCGCCAGCAGCGTCAACAGCGCGACGCCGAATTCCCCGCCGCCGGCGAGCACCAGGCCGGTGCGAAGCGCCTTGAATTGGCTCGGCACGAAGGCCCGTGTCGTCACGGCCGACAGCAGCGCCTTGGCCGCCACGATCAGCGCCAGCAGGCCGAAGATGCTCAGGAATTGCGCGTACAGCACGCGCAGATCCAGCAGCATGCCCACCGAGATGAAGAACAGGCCCAGCAGCAGCTCGCGAAACGGGCGAATCACGGCCTCGATCTGATGCCGGTATTCGGTTTCCGCAAACATCATGCCCGCGAGGAATGCCCCCAGCGCCATGGTCAGCCCCAGCCGCTGCGTGATCCAGGCCGACGTGAACACCACCAGCAGCGCCGCCAGCGTGAACACTTCGCGCAGCCGGCTGTGGGCGATGAAATAGAGCAGCGGGCGCAGTACCCAGCGGCCGATGGCCAGAACCGCCAGCAGCGCGAACAATCCCAAACCCACCAGTCGCCAGACCGAGGCGGCGCTGAAGCCGGACTGGCCCGCCGCCAGCACGCCGGCGAGCGCCAGCAGCGGCACGAACGCCAGATCCTGGAACAACAGCACCGCGAACGAGAGCCGCCCGTGCGTGCGGTTGAGCTCATCCTGATCGCCGAGTTGCTTGAGAACGATGGCGGTCGAGCACATCGCCAGCGCGCCGCCCAGCACCGCGGCGCTGGGCCAGCTGATGCCGCAGGCGTGGGCCGCAAGAGCGCCGGCCCCGCCCACCACCACGGTTTGCGCACTGCCGAGCCCGAACACCTCGCGGCGCATGGCGATCATGCGCGGAAAAGAGAATTCCAGGCCCAGCGTGAACAGCAGAAACACCACGCCGATCTCGGCGATGGCGCGGGTCTGCGCGCCGTTCGGCAACACCGCGAAGGCGAACGGGCCGAGCAGGATTCCGACGATCAGATAGCCCAGCAGCGAGGGCAGGCCCAGGCGCCGCCCCAGTGTCACCAGCAGCACCGAGGCGGTCAGTAGTATCAGAACCTGGCCGAGAGATTGCACGGGCACGCTCTGACGTTACGACCCGCCGCCGTCACTTGTCCATGGTCACCGTGGCATCGTAGCGATCGAAACCATGGATGGCGCGCCGGTAGGCATTGATGACCAGGCGCTCGGCGGCCTGATCGGCGCGCGGGGACAGCAGCATGCGCATGACCACGTCGTCGCCGGGACGGGTTTCGTCATCGGCCAGCAGCTGTTCGATGAATCGCGCCAGGCGGCAGACGATTTCATTGACGAAACGCAGTCGCGCACCGTCATGCACCTGATCGGCGCTGGGCCCGTAGGTGGTGCGCGCTTCCACCGAAAGCTCGTGCAGGAATACTGCCAGCAGCCGCGCCTGGTCCATCGGCTGCAGATCGTTGAAATAGTCGATTTCGGATTGCAGATTCATCTCAGGCGGTTGGCACAAACTCGATTGGCTTGGTGGTCGTAATCGTTGCCACATCCTTGGCGGCGAAGCGGAACAGCTTCACTCTGGCGACAATCTTACGCTCGAGTTCGGCATCCTTCAGCTCGCTCGAGACCACATGGCATTCTGTCACCTCACCGGCGGGGGAAATCGTGAACTCGAGCACCAATTTGCCCTGCAGCTCCGGCTGATCGCGCAACGCCCGGCCGTACAGGGCATAGATGGCGCCCTTGTTGCTGTCGAATACCAGCGCGATTTCCTCCTCGGTGCGCGATGGCTTGCCGCTGCCGCCCTTGGCGACGCTGCCGGCGCCCGAGGCGGCCGCAATGCGCGAGCTGACCGCCATGGTGTCATGACCGCTCAGCGAGCCCGCACCAGTGCCGAAGCCGCGGCTGGCATTGGCGCTGGTGATGCCGGCCGAGCCCGAACCGACTTTCGAGGCGATCAGCGAGCGCTCGGCGTGGCTGTCCTGGCCGACCGCGCCCTGCAGATTTTTCGTTTGCCCGAGCGGCGTCAGATCGACGTTCTGCCGCAGGTCAGCCAGCTCGTCCTTCAACTTCAGCAATCCGGACTGCTGCGCCTTTTTGCGCGCCTCGGCGGCGCGATCCACTGGCTTTGGCACCTCGGTCGGTTTGACTTCCGGTTTCGGCTTCGGTAGCTCCACCGGCGGCGGCGGCGGCTTCGGTTTTTCCTCCACCATCAGACGCGCGAGCCGCTCGGGAACCGCCTCCTGGGCGGTCTCGGTCTCCTTTGGCAGATGAATCAGCGGCAGGATCACACCGAGCAACAGCACCAGCAGCAGCCCGCCACCCATCAGACGGCGGAAGCGGCGCTGTTCCTCCGGGTCGACCTCCCAGGCCAGCGTGTAGTCGCGGTAGTACTCGGACAGCAGCATCCTGTTGATCTCCGCCTTTACGTGGGTCCGACGGCGCCAGGAGGTACCGGCTTGTCTTTCTGCAGCACAGCCAGCGAGATACGGCCATAGTCCGCGTCTGTGCAGGTGCGCATGACCTTCTTGAGCACTTCGTAGGGCAGCGATTTGTCTCCCATGACCGTGATCTCGCGCTCGGCCAGATCCTGCTCAGTGGTCTCCTGACCCACCAGCGTCGGTCGCTTGAGCGCGTCGCGCAGCGGTTCGATGATGTCACCGGGGGTCGCTTCGATCTCGGCCACCGAGGCCACGCGCTCGCCCTGCACGAACAGATCCTGCGTGGTCAGCATCACGACCACGGTGGTGCGCGGCTGCCGCTCGGAGATCGATTGCGGAATCTCGATCCCCTTGCTGTTTTGCACCACCTCGACGTTGGTCGAGTAGACCAGCAGAAACGACACCATGACGGTCAGGATATCGATGAACGGGATCAGATTCAGTTGGCCGTCGACCCGATGGCGCAGCTGATGCTGCAGCATGAACCGGGCGCGTCTGGACATGCTCATGGTTGCGCTCCGGCAGCGGTGCCGGTGTCGCCGATCACCGGCGCATCGCCAAACGAAACATCGGGAAACAGCTCGTACTGCACGACATCGAGACCGGCGTTGACCTCGAGCACGCGCATGCGGTCCATGACCTGCACCACGACGTCGTAGGGAATATCCGGTTCCAGCAGCAGCGTCGAATCGGTCTTGTCCGGAAATCGGCTCTTGATCTGCTGCAGGTAGTGCGACAGCGCATCGTAGTCGTAAGCGCCATCGTGGTTGGCAAACGTCGCCAGCGGCCCCGAGTTGCGATCATCGACCATCAGCAGGTCCTTGCGCACGATGACCTCGAGCTGCAGCCCCGGCGGCGGCGGCGTGAATTCGGCATTCGCAGGCGGCAGCTTCAACTCCAGGATGACGGTGCGGGAGAACACCGCCGTCATGAGCAGAAAGGTCACCAGCACGGTAAAGATATCGATCATCGGCACGAGTATCAGCTCGGCCGGCTTGCGCTGGTGGCGCAGGAGCTTGCGAACCTGGTACGAACGGCGCATGCGCGCTTCCTAGCCGGGCAGGATGCGCATCAGGCCGCCGCCGGCGCCGGCTGCGCCTGGCGTTCGGTCACGGCGTTGAGAAACTTCACCGACGCCATCTCCAGGCTGTCGATCGTGTCAGTGGTCTTGGTCTGCAGCCAGGCGTGGATCAGCAGCAGCGGCACCGCGCTCATGAGGCCGAAGGCCGTGCAGTTCATCGCCACGGATATGCTCGCCGAGAGCAGATTGGCCTTCTCGGCCGGATTGACCGTGGCCACTGCCGCGAACGCGTTGATCAGGCCGATGACCGTGCCGAGCAGGCCGAGCAAGGTCGCGAGGTTGGCGAAGGTGGCGATGTAGTGCGTGCGCTTCTCCAGCCGCGGTACCACATCCATCAGGCTCTCCTCCATGGCCTTCTCGATATCGTCGCGGTGTCGCGCCGAGGAAATACGCGCCAGACCGTAACTCAGGATCTGCCCGATCGCCGACTCCGACTTCGAGGTCAGTTGCACCGCCTGACGGAAATCGCCCCGCTGCAGAAGCGGCACGAGCTGATTCCACAGCCCGCGATTGCGCATCTGCACGTGCGTGAGATAGATGAATCGCTCGAGCGAGATCGCCAGACCGGCGACCAGCACGATGGCGATCGGATACATCATCTCGCCGCCGCCTTGGAAAAACCGAATTATGTGACTCATCATCGTGCTGACTCCCATGCCTGAACGCTATGATCCACCGATACGATCAAACTAAAGTGACGTAAACGCGCAATACCGCGATCTACTTCTCATCCTTGGCCTCCGGCCCAGCCGCTTTGGCTCCGGCCGCATCAGGTTGTGACTTGGCGGCTGCCGCCCCGGCCTCGAGCGCCGAGTAGTAGCGATTCTGCCGCCGGAACACATCGCGATCGACGGGCGTCAGAGCCTCATCGAGCAGGCTGTTCGGCGGCCGGCCGGCAAAGTCGCCCAGATCGGCCCGGCGCCAGGGCACCACGTACATGACCTTGGGCAACTCGCGGTTGCCGCTGATCTGCGTGGTGTCGAGTTCGATGTGATCCTTCGGTTTAGCCGCATCCTTGGGCGCAGCGGCCGTGGCGCTCGCGGCCGGCGTCGCCGGCTGCTTCGGCGCCACCTTCGGTGCCACCGGCGGCGCCGAGGTCTGCACGCCCGGCTCCAGATCCGGCACCGGCGCCGGCGCCTGCGCCGCGGCCACGCCCACCCACGTCCATGCCAGCAGCAGCACTGCGCCCGCCGTACGCGATGAATTCATGTCGGTCCCCCGTTGGTTTCGGCCGCCACCGGTGCGCTCGCCGGGACCTCAGGCGTCGCCGCATCGGGCGCCGCCGGCGCCTTGACCCCGGTGCGCGCCCGCAATTCTGCAATCCAGTTGCTGACCGGCTTGTCCTCGCCCGACAATTGCTTGTAGCGCTCGAATTCCGGCAGCGCCGCACCCGGATCACCCAGGTACAGGTCGAGCAGCACGCCGAGGTTGCGGTGCGCGGCCGCATAGGCGTCGTCGGCAGCGAGCGCCTGCCCATAGGCCGCGCGCGCGTCATTGAATTTGCCTTCCTGACGCAAGCTCACGCCCAGTTCGCTCCATGCGATCGCATTGGCCGGCTCCAGCGTGGTGGCGCGGCGCAGCGCGCTCTCCGAATCCTGCAACTTGCCGGCCGCACGCGCCGCCAGCCCCAGATCGATCGCCGGAGCGGCGAAGCCCGGATAATGCAATTCGAATTGCTGCAGCTGCAGTGCCAGCTCGGTCGGCGCAGCGGTATTGGCGAGCTTTGCGATCCGATCGTAGTCCGCCAGCGCGGCGCTGCTCGGCGCCGCGCCACCCGGCGCCGCCAGCGTCGCGATCCACGTCTCGCCGTACTCGATCTTACCGTAGCGCGCCGGTTTCAGTTGCGCCAGGGCGTCGAAGCTCTTGCGCACGGACTCGTCATAGACGCCCTCCGGGGCACGCTTGGCGTTGATCTCGTGGATGGCGATAGCCTGCTCCTCGAACGGGAATGCCTGCTCTTCCAGCAGCGTGTCGTATTGCTCGAGTTCATCGGCCGAGAGTTTCTTCGGCCGCTCGGAGGCCATCAGGTCATGGGCCAGGGTGCGATAGAGCTCTGCGGTTTCATAGGTCGCGGCGGTCGTGGTCTCCGCGACCTGATACTCGGCCACCACTTTATAGGCTTGCACGGCCGCCTCCAGCGCCTTCCTCTTCGCGGTCAGCGTCTGCTTGAGCGGCGAGACCAGTTTGATGGCGCGATACGCATCCCGTGTCGGCTCGGTCAAAGCAAGCTGGGCGCGCGCGGCCAGATATTTGGTGCGCTCGGTGCGACCACTGCCGGCGCTGCCGTCGGCCTTGACGATCTCGCGCTGCCAGTAGCGCTGCCGCTCCAGATCGCCGGACTTGACCGCTGCATCCAGCAGTCGCTGCCGCACTTCGATGGCGTCGGCAACCGGGGTCGGATAGTCGCGCACCAACCGCTCGAGCATCGCCGTGCTGTGCGCCGCGTCGCCGGATTGGCCATACAGATCGGCGGCTTTGACAATCGCCTCGCGCACCACGGCGCGATCCTCCTGACGGTCGTCGGCAATGTGCTGGTACTGCTCGGCCGCCTGGGCCGGGTGGCCACCGCGCTCGTACGCCACCGCAAGCTTGCGATCGATGTCGGCGTTGTATTCGCTCTTGGGATAGTCGCGCCGGTAGGCCTCGAGCACCACGATCGCCTGATCCCATTGCTGCGCGCTGATCAGGGCCGCGGCAGCATCGTACTGCGAGGTGGCAATGACCTTTGAGCCGGGCGCCACCCGTCCCACGCGCAGGAAATCCTGCGCTGCGCCCGCCTGATCGCCGGCACCGCGCTTGGCGTCGGCCTGCTTGTAGACCGCCGCGGCCAGCCGCTCCGTGATATCGCCGCGCTCCGGATCATTCGCCGCCGCTGCCGACAGCGCGTGCGTGAAGGCGCTTTCAGCCTGTGGGTAATCGCCCTGATTGAAGCTCACCTGACCGATGATGGTCCAGGCGATGCGTTGCTGGGCGGCAGCGACCGGCGGGGTACGCGCCAGCAGCGCCTGCGCGGACTGCGCGGCGCGCGGCTGGTCGCCGGCCGCATACAGATCCTGGGCGGCGTGCGTGAGCACCACCGCGCTCTCGGGATGCTCGGGAAAGGTCTGGGCAAACTTCAACCCCGAATCAGTCGCGTGCTGGTGCACCGCCGCGCGCGCCTCGGGGGTCAGCGAATCCTCATACTTCTGATAGGCCACGAGCGCCGCGTAACCGGCCTCGGCGGAACGCGCATTGCGCGCATAACCATAGGCGGTGTGTTCATACTCGCCCGCTGCATCCTGATACTGGCGGCTCTCGAACAGTGCATCGGCCAGCAGATAATTGGTGGCGGCGGAGTCCGGATCATCGGGGAAGGAGCTCAGGTAGGCGCGATACCAGTGCGCCGCCGCGGCGTAATCCTCGGGCTTCTTGGTCTTCTGGGCGCTGGCGTGATAGTACTGCGCCACGTCCTTGAGATTGATCTTGAGCTCATCGATGACCTGTGGATAGGCGCTGTGCTGCCGGTCATGCCAGAACGGGGCATCGAAGCCGTAGCGCTTCACGTACTCGAGCTTGCCGTCGAGCATCAGGTCGGCGAAGCCACCCTTGCGATAGGCCTCGATCGCCGCCATCGACAGCGCCGGGGCATGTTCGTCAACCGGGTCGAGGCTGACAAATGCCCGATACGTGGCCGCCGCGTCCTGAAAGCGCTGCTTCTCCACATATAGATCCCCGAGACGCGAATACAGCAGCCACGCGTACGGCATGCGAGCGCGGCTGGCGGCGAAGTCATCCAGCGCCTTGGTCCCGTCCAGATACGAGAACGTGATGCTCATGACCCGCAGCGTGTCCTCGGCCAGCTCGCGATCGGCGCGCCCCAGCGAATCCCAGGCTCGCATGTGCGCGCTATCCCTGGGGTCATCCAGCGTCAGGTCCAGCAGATCGGCGAAGGACTTCAGGCTGTCCTGGTTCATGCCCTGCTTGAACTGCGACCAGCCGTGCTTGTACAGACTCTGCGCATAGAAAGTCGAACCATTGCGGCCGCGCGCCAGCACCGCCTCGTAGGCCAGCTGTGCCTCCGGATAGCGATGCGCCGAGAACAATATCTCGCCGCGCCGAAACTGCACTTCGGCAATGTCGCGTCCCTGCGGATAGTGCGCGACGATGGTATCGAGTGTGGCCAGCGCCAGCGGCGTCTGGCCCGTGGTCTCGTAGGCTCGCGCCAGCTGATACAGCACCTGATCGTTGCGCGGATAGTTCGGATAGGCCTTGAGCAGCGTCGAATACAATCGGATCGCCTCGGCGCCCTGCATGTCCAGCTGGGTGACCTCGTTGGCCATGCGTTCGAGCTCGCCGGATTCCAGGCTCAGGTCACCGAGCCGCCGCAGCGCTTCGGCCCGCAGGCGCGGATCGGCGTTCTGCATGTTGAGGAACTGACGGTAGTTCTCCATCGCCTTACCGGCCCCACCGCCCGTTGCCGGCGCCGGGTTGACCTCGACCGATTTGCTGCTCAGATCACCGATCGTGGGCGCAGCCGGCGGCGGGCTCTTGGCTGCCATGGCCGGCGCAACCGCCAGCAGCATGGCGGCGCAGCGCCAAGCCAGCATGGTGCGCCGAGCATGGATCATCGCGACTCCGGAGCGCTCGCCGGGGCCGGAGCGCTCGCCGGGGCCGCGGCGGGCGCCGCCACCTCGCCGGCTTGATCGGCGGCGCGGTCGTAGATGTCCGCGAGCGCAAAGCGTGCCTGCAATGCGTAAGCGTCAAGCCGCTCCTTCTGTGCCTGCAACTGCGACTCCGCCACGCTCTCGAGATAGTGATTCTGCTGCTGCGAGGCCTGCGCGAGCCGCTCGCGCATGCTCTGGATGCGCGCGGCCAGCGCGGCGATGCGCGCCGCGAATTCACCGGTATCGTTCGGTGCAGTGGTGCGCGCCTGCTGCACCCGCACCCAGCGATTCTGCAGCTCCTCGAGCTGTGCATCGAGCTCGCGCAGCGCGCGCTGCTGCTCGTAGCCGCGGACCTTGAAACTTGCATCGAGCCGCCAGTACAGCACGCCCTTGATCAGGCGCAGCTTGTCGCGCGCCTCCTCACGCTCAGGGCTCGGCGGCAGCGTCGCCAGCTGCTCCTCGAGCCGCGCAATCCGGGCCCACTGCTCGCGTTCGGTCGGCGTGCCGAGCGCGGCCACGTCATTGCCGGTCTGGGCCGCATCGAGTTCGGAGCCGATGCGGGCGCGCGCAGCGCGCAATTTCGCCGGCATATCGCTCGCCAGCAACGCATCGGCGCGCGGCATGCGCTCGGCATAGGCCCGCTGGCGTGTATCGATCATCGCCGCGAAGGCCTCCATGCTGTCGTCCCAATGGCGCAGCGTGCGCTGTAGGAACGCCATGTCGCGATAGTTCTTGAGGCCCTCTTGAAAATCGTTGTCGGCCAGCACGCTGTAGAGGTAGCGCGACTGCGGGGAGTCGGGCAGTGACTTGAGCTGCCAGTACCATCCGTAGCGCGCATCCTTGTCCTCGCCCAGCAGCTCATCGAGCATATGACCTTCGTGGATGTGCCCGATCGCCGCCTCGAGATTGTCCGATTCGGTGGCAAAGGATGTCAGCGCGCTCTCATAGTATTCGGCCGATTGCGCACCGGCGTTGAGTTTGCCGAAGGCATACGGCACCGCCAGATAGGACTCCTGTACTGCCGCGTCGAGCAGATTGCGCTGACGAAGTTCCAGCCAGGGGGTCAGTGCCGCGCGGTAGTCCCCGAGCGCGGCATGCGCCCAGCCATCGCCGAGCAGCGCGCGGCTCGAATACGGGCCGTTCAGGCGCACTCGCTCGAGCGGCGCGCGCGCCTGGGCGCTCTGCTCGGCCTGCAGATAGGCGAAACCCAACGCCAGGTTGGCCTTGTCGCGCAGGTTCAGCAGCTCATCGCTGTGGGTGTCGAGCGTGCCGACCGCGGTCAGAATCGGGTCGGCCTCGGGCAGCCGTCCGGCGCGCACCAGGGCGACGCCGAGATTGAAGCCCGCGTAGGCCATCCAGTCCGAAGCACCGTGCCAGCTCTTGAGCAGCGCGATGGCGTCGTCGTAGCGCTCCTGGCGCATGAGCGCATTGACCAGAAGATGCACGCGTTCGGCTTCCAGCTCGCCGTCCAGAGTGCCCTGTATGCGGCCGATCGCCTGTTCCGCGCGCTCATAGTAGCCGCGCTCGTACCAGATCTTCGCCAGATAGAACCAAGCCCGGTTGCGCACCCCCACGGGCACCTGGTCGGTCAGCAGGCGCTCGAAACGCACACCGGCCTCGTTGTGCATGCCAAGTTCCAGATACAGCCCGCCGGCAAGTAGATCGGCATCGGCGGCGTGATGCGGCATGCGCTGCCACTGGCTGAAGGCCTCGAGCTCGGTGAGCGCCTGCATTTCCTGGCCGGAATAGAATTGGAACAGCACCTCGCCGTAGTGCAGATCCTGCACGCGAATGCTCGGCAGCTTGTTCGGATCGCTCTTGTGCGCCGCCTGCGCCGTCGGCAGGCCGAGCGCCCAGAACAGCACAGCCAGGGCGAGCCGGTAGCGCCTGCCGCTCATACGCGCCCTATTCCCAGTCCTTGATTTCAAACTCGGGCTGTTGCGCGCGCTGATGATCGGTGATCTTGAGCTCCAGATACTTCGCGCCCACGCCCTTTTCAAAACGTATGTTGGCGGCGCGCCGATAGGAGCGCTCGTTCGGGCCCTTGCCATTGAAGAACGCCACCAGCTCATGCTCGCCGGATTTGAGATTGCCGAGATACAGGCGCTGCACGCCGCCCTTGAGCAGTGCGGCCACTTCGCGCGGGGTGTACAGATAGTCGCCGACTTCGCGATTGTCGATCTTCAGCGTGATCGAATCGAGCGCAAAGAAGTCGCCCACGTCCATGGAGACGAACACCGCCACCTGCGTGTTGGCCGGAAACAGCAGTTCCTCTTCGAGTACGAACAGATCCTTGTTCAGATCAACCACGTCCTTCTTCAGACCCTGGATCTGCTCGTCGAGCGAGCGTGTGGCGGCGCCCGCATCCGCCGCTGCGGCCGGTGCGGCCGGTGCGGCCGCTGCCTGGGCCGAAGCCGCTGGCGCGGCCGGATCGGCTGCGAGCGCCGGATCGTGCAGCGAAATCAGAATGAGCGGCAAGAGCATGCGCAGCAGGCGGGACATTGTGTTCATGGGGGACTGCGTTGATGAGGAAGAATTCATTGGGCACCGGGCTTGTCGTCCAGCAGCGCGCGGATCTGCGCGACATAGGACGCATCGCCGGCGCGGTCGTCGCTGTGCACATAGCGCACGACGCCGGAGCGGTCGATAAGCACGGTGGTCGGCAGGCGTTCGATGCCATAGGCACGGCCGACGCTCTTGGCCCGGTCGAGCAGCAGCGGATAGGAGGTCGCGTGGGCGCGCGCGTAATCTATGGCGCGCTGCGGATCGTCTTCGACGCTGACCGCCAGCACGATCAATCCGGCAGAGCGGTAGGTACCGTAATAGCGGTTCAGCGCGCTGAGCTGCGCAGCGCAGAGGCTGCACCGGCTACTCCAGAACGACAGTACCACCGGCTGCCCCAGATATTCGGACAAGCGCACGTTGCCCCCGACCGCCGCCGGTAGCGCAAAATCGGACGCCGGCTGCGCAACCAAGGCGAACACGCCGGTGGCCGCGGGTCCGGGAGCGGCCGCGCTCACAGCGCCGGCCAGACACCAAGCGCACAGGGCCCACGGGGTGAGCCCAAGAGTTCGTAATGCTCGATGCTTCAGCCGCACTCGCTCTCTCTCTCCAACCGAGTGGCCTCCGGGCGATGATTTAACATTATCCGATAATCGGCCGAATAGGGCTTGAGATCCAGTCCACAGACCGGCGACCCCGCGCCCCGCTCCGGGAAATGGCGGGATGCCTCGGCAATGGGGCGACAGCGCCGCAGCGACGCGCTTCGACCTCGCCCGCTGGCGGCGTGGGCTAGCGAATCGGCGCCAAAGCGATCAACGCATCATAAGCGCTGGCACTGCCCAGACCAGTACCGAGGCCGCTGGCCCACTGCAGTGTCTGAAACGCGCCGGCCTTGTTGTGCAAGGCCAGATAGTTCAGCACCACTGTTTCGGCCAGCAGATTGACCGCATTGGCCCCGGGGCTCGAGGTGGTGTTGACGTTACCGTCGCTGGTGTAGTTGCCGATCTGATTGCTGATCGCGGTCGGGCGGCCGTTGGGGTTGTAGACCAGGAAGAACGTGGCCGCCGTGGTCTGGTTGTCCGAGGTCCAGACACCTTTGCCGCGCCCGCCGACCGAGTCGTCGATGGCGCCGCTCGAGACCACCGAACCGTCGGTGAACACGTAGATCATCAACGGTTGTTTCATGCGCGCAGCGTATTCCAGGCACGCGCCGATGCACTGCCCCGCCTCCAGATCACGCATTTCGCCGGTGGCGCGCGTGCCGTCGTGGTAATCGTAACCGCCCAGCTCGATGGTGCCGGCGGCCGCATAGCCGTTGACGACCATCTTCATGACCGCGGCGGTGGCCTGGAAATTGGAGTCGGCCTGGTATTCCGCGGTGGTGAAGATGCCGCTGGGACCGACGATGTTGGTGTCCAGGTCCGGATCCAGGGTCGTGCTGGCATTACCGTAGCGATCCACCAGGTCGGCCGCACCGACGTACCCGCACTGCACCAGATCCTTGACGACCGCATCCTGTGCGCCCAGCAGCGTATTGACGGCGCCGAGCTTCTCGGCGCTGATGCGCTCGATCGATTCGAGCACCAGCGTCGCATCGCCCTGGCTCAGCAGTCCGACCAGCTGCCCGGTGCTGACCAGACCCGTGACGTCCGAGGCCTGTGACACCTTGGTCGGCGGCACCGTAGGATCGATCATGTAGGACGGCGCCACCGAATTGCCGCCCGAGACCGTGCTCTCGGTGCCGATCAGGGCCAGCAGATCGCCCTTGTTGCCGGCTGGCGGTGTGAGCACGGCGTAGCCGGAACTGTAGATGCCGTACATCGGGTTCATCGGGTTGTCGCCGGTATCGTTCTCACTCATCTCCGGCATGATCGCGCCGTTGACGTTGGCCGCGGTGCCCACAGCCATACGCTGCTTGATGCCGCGCAGATAGGCACTGTCGCTGTGAAAGGCCAGCCCCAAGCTTTGGTCGACGAAGGTGCCGACGCCGGCCGAGGAGTTCGGAATCATGTTGCCGGGCAATCCGAGCCGGTTGTAGCCCGCAGTGGTGAGGAAATCCAGCTGACCGCCGGGCCCGCCGACCAGCACGTTCGAGCCGGCGACATTGCCGCCGCCTGCGAGGTCGAAGCAGATGAAGGGAATCATGCCCGAGCCGTCCTGGATGTTGCAGGGCGAGATCTTCAGCGCGGCGATATCCGGCGCCAAGGTCGCGTAGGCCTTGCGCGGATCGGCGAACAGGCTGAACACCGACATGCCCGCCACCGTGGCTGCCCCACGCATGAAGCCTTGCGCGATGAAATCGCGGCGCGACACCGGCCGGCGATGATTGGGGTGGCGGAGCGGCTCGTGCAGGCCCAGGGGCCGTTTGCGTCTGAACTTCATGACTGGCGCCTCGTATGAATCGCTTACTTGATCAGCGTCGTCGCGCTGCCGAGCACGGCGGCGCAGATGGCCTTGGTGATGGTCTGGGTACGCGTCGGGGTCTGCACGCAGGTCGGATCGCTGGCGTTGCAGTTGACCAGCAGGCCCATCAGGCTCTGCATCTCGGTCTGGACCTGCGCCGGGGTCGGCTGGGTCGCGAGATTGCCGACGGCCGGGCTGTTGATCAGCGGATTGATCACCAGATTCATGCCGGCAGCGGTACCGAAGGCCTGCGCCGGAGTCTGGTTGAGATTCAGCCCCGGGAAGAATGCCGGCTCGAGTACCGGATCGTTGACCAGCGCATTGCAGTACTGGATCGCCAGCTGCGAGATGCCGATTTCCTGCGACGGCAGGAAGCCCTGGATATTGCTCATGGTCGGCAGCTGCTGCTCGACGGTCTGATAGGTCGTGTTGATCGCGCTGAGCCCCGAGGATTCGCCCGTGATCGAGGCCATCGAGGCGTTGAGCTCGTCATACACGTGCAGGCCGATGTCGGATGAGGGCGGCAGCGCAGTCGGCGCCGGCGCAACCGGCGGCACCACCGTGCGCACATGAGTATGCGTGCCGATCTGATCGAAGCTCAGGAAGAACAGATCCGATGCCGGCCCGAGCTGCATGGCGATCACGGTGCCCATGCTCGACAGCAACTGGCCCCCGGTGGGCGAATAGTTGGCGTTGGTCACGGTGGTGCTCAGCGTGCTGTAGGCCTGGCCTACCGGCGCTTCCTGTCCGTTGATGCCCAGATACAGCCCCTGGATCGGGATGCTGCCGGGCTGCGCCTTCGGATTGAGGCTGATGAAGGTCGGCTTGTCGAACAGGTAGCTGTAGTTGTCGAACTGACTGGCCGTGAACATGATGTAGCTCTGCGCCACGCCGGTCAACGCGCTGACATCGAACAGCAGGTAGTAGACCTGGCCGACACCGGCCGCGTAATTCTGCTGGATCTGCGACACCGTCAAGGCATGGGTGTGGACCGCAGCGAAGCGGATCTCGCCCTGCCAGGGCCGATCGTTCGAGGTCTCGTTGCCCAGCAGGAAGGCAAAGCTGTTGTCCCAGTTGCCGAGCGTGCCACCCGTGAGCGTGTCCACGTCACCGGTGAAATTGCCGTTGATGTACAGCTGCCGTCCATTGGTCGGGTTGTAGGTCAGCACGATGTGCTGCAGCGCCGCCTGCGCGTTCATGTTCGCCGGGGCAGTGGTCAGCGGCGGGGCGCCGTTGGTATCGCTGACGGTGCTGCGCCCATACGCCTGGTACTGCATGGCGTCCTGTGCCAGCGTGAAGTTGCGCAGCGTCGTGCCGCCGGAATAGCCCGCCATGAAGGCTTCGGTCTGCGTGACATTTGCCGGCGCGGCCCAGAGCTCGAGCGAGTACTGACCGCTCGTGATGATCGAGGTGTAGAGCTTGCTGCTGGTGGCGGTCGAGCCCTGCGCCTTGGCGCCGCCGGTGCCAAAGATGAGACCCCAGGCACTGTCCCAACTGGTATTGCCGGACAGCGTCAGATTGATCGCCGGATCGACGCCGCTGGTATCAAAGGCGGTGCTGCCACTGCCCTCTTTGAAGCTCCAGAGGGCGATGGTGTCGGCGTCATAGCGATTGTTGCCGGAGGCAACCGTGCCGGCGTACAGCGTCAGGGCCCTGGAGACCACCAGCGTCGGGTCCACCGGCGTGACCGGCACGGCGTTGGCGAACGCCTGGATCGCGGCCAGCATCTTCGCGGCGCTGCCCGGACAGTTGACCGGGCCGCCCGGAGTGGTCGGCCAGCAATTGTGCGACTCTGTCGCCAGACGCACGTAGAAGCGCGACAGCGGCGGGTCGTTCAGATTGATCTTGGCCTGCGCGGCGGCGTAGGCCTCATCGACGTTGCTGCTGGCGAAGTACGGCGACTGCGGCACCGTGGCGCTGGGGGAATGGCAGCGCGAGCAGAACATCGTCAGCAGCGGATAGACCGTGCTCGAGAACAGCGTCGAATCGGCCGGAAACTGCTTGGTCGGGCCGACTGCCTGGTCGACCGGCGCGGTCAGCGCGATCTGTGTCGAGCCACTGGCGCCGCCGTCGCCGCCGCCGGCCCAGTTCTGGATCCACGTGGTCAGAATATCGGCGCAGGCCTGCGGGCTCGCCAGCCAGCAATTGTGGCCGCCGCCGACCTTGACCACCATGGTCGATTGCGCGGGCTGAGTGAGATTGACTACGCCGAGCGCCGCGCTGTAGGCCTGGTTGACGTCATCCGAGCGCGCGAACATCGGCGATTGACCGCCGGCGTGGTGACAGCCGCCGCAGCGCGAGGACATGTTGATGTTCTGCCACAGATTGACCTTAAAGGCCTCGACGTCTGCGGACGCAGGCGCAGGGCCGGTATAGATCGAGGCTGTGGTGCCCGCGGTGTTCGGCAATTGCGTCGTCGGTGCGCCGCCGGTGCAGGCGACCAGCCCCAGCAGTGTCAGCTGCGACAGCAGACTCGACAGACGAAGGCGGATTCGGTTCACAGTAGTCTCCCTGGCGTGCCGGCGACGGCTAGTTGCCCATGCAATAAACGGCGGTCTCCGCAAACACCTGCTTCATGTTGTAGCCACCGTTCTTGAAGTCCGCGACGATCTGCGCCGCGGCGCTGAAATCGGCGGTGTTGCTGGGCGGTCGCAGGCAGATGGCCTGAAACACCTTCTGCACCTGGCAGGTGGCGAAAGCCTGGCTCGCGGCCAGTTCCTGCCCGAGCGACTTGGCACCGCTGCCGCTGCCGCTCAGCGCCGAGCTCCAGCCCAGCAGCGCGTTCTGGCCGCTGCGCCAGCGGTTGTCCCACGAATCATCCGGCGTGACGAAGCCATCCGGGAAGTTGCCGGTGTTGATGTGATACTTCGCCTGCGTCTGTCCGGGCGTGTACACCAGCTGCAAGGCAACTGGATCGTAGTTGTAGTAGGAGAACGCCTGCGCCATGGGGTCCATGGCCGCGTGGCAGCCGATGCAATTGTTCAGAAACACGCGGCTGTCGCCACCGGGCGAGCGGCTGACGTCCTGGCGGATCCGATCCGGCGGCCGCGTGATGTCCATGACCTGCGGCAGGTCGTTGCACAGATAGTTGATCATCGTGAAGCGGAACATCGCCCGATTGGTGCCGGCGATGAAGAACGCCGCCGAAGCCGCCTCGGTGGTGATGACCCCGGCCGTGGCCGCGGACGGAATGCCGGTCAGCGAGGACTGAGTCGTGGCGACCAGCGTGCTTTTCAGATCGACGCCATTGTCATCGAGATACTGATAGTGATTGTTGTTCGAGGGCGCGTACGGCGGCGCACCGCTGACATTGCCGACGTACAGCAGATCGGCCGACAGCACCGTGTTGAACGGCACGTTGTCGCGGACCATGCCGATGACGGTGGCGGTGTAGTCGTTGAGCGGCACGAACGCCGACTGCGCGCGATTGGTCGCGGGAGCGATGAAATTGCGCAGCGTGACGTTGTAGAAACCGCTGTTGTTCATCGCCAGCTGCGCCGCGCCCTGCGGGTTGCCGCTGCTGATCAATGCGGCCATCTGCGCCAGTACCGCATCGCTGGGCGGAACACCGGCCAGACGATTGTGCATGCGCGCGGCCTGTTCGTTCGGCCCCGCAAACAGCGCAGTCGTCGGCTGCAAACCGATGAGGGCAGCGAGCATCACGCCCGCCTTGCGCCGCGCGGCGCCATTGCGCCTTCCATGTGCTGTCATCGTCGCTCCCGAGTGCAAAAAATTTCTTTGCACAGTGCGAGCGACTATACGCACCGAAGCAACGACTCGGAATGTCTCAAAGCACAGACATCGGCGTTGATTACGTATCAAGGTTATCGTCACCATTGCGGCTGCGTGCGAAAAGTGAGACCAGCATCACATCGCGCTAACACGCCAAAGAATGAACTCTCAACTACGCGTCAACGGAGTTCCGAGGAAATGAGACGTCACCTGCGCATGCTCAGCATCGCGTTCGCGGCGGCGAGCATCGCTGCCTGCAGCAGCGGCGGTAATCTCAACATCGGCAGCGGACAATCATCGGGCGGACTGAACGCCGATTTCGCGATCGCCTACATCAAACGCGCCCTTCCGGCCGACAGCACCGATCTGGCGGCGTTGCGCGCCAAGGATGACGTGACACTGCCGCGAAGCTACTGGAGCAAGGCCGACGTTTATCTGCGCAGCAGCGCCAGCCCTACCGGCACCGAACAGAACATCACTGCAAGTGTGACCGGCAGCGCATTCTGGGATGCCAAGGACCTGGATGTCTCGCCCGACGGCACGCTGCTGATCTTCGCCTTGCGCGGTCCGATCACCGCCAACCAACAGGATTTCGCGCCGCCCACCTGGCACATCTGGCAGTACAGCGTACCCAATGGCGTGCTGACGCAGCTCACGGGCACCAGCATCGACACCGACCCCAATGCCAACGATGTCGGTGCGCACTTCCTGAGCGACGGCCGGATCGTATTTTCCTCCACGCGCCAGACGCAGTCGCGCGAAGTACTGATCAACGAGGGCAGCACCGGCGAGAACGTGCAGCCGTTCGAAGCGCAGACCGAATCGATGAACACCTCCGATTTCATGCTGCACGTCATGAACGCCGACGGCACCGGCATCCATCAGATCTCGTTCAATCCCAGCCACGACATTTACGCCTACCTGATGCCGAGCGGCCGCGTGCTCTATAGCCGCTGGGACAACACACCGGGCCGCACCGGCGGCAGTGCCATGCATCTGTACAGCGCCAATCCCGACGGCAGCGACGTGCAGTTGTTGTACGGAGCGCAGAGCCACGACACCAGCAGCACCAATCCATCGCAGGCCGCGACCTGCCCGCAGGGCTTGAGTTGCGCGGTGCAGTTCCTGAGCGCGCGGCCGCTGCAGGACGGCCGCGTGCTGGCGCTCGTGCGGCCGTTTGCTGACGCCGACTTCGGCGGCAATCTGCAGATCATCGACACCAACGATTACGTCGAGAACAATCAATCCGTCCCCGACACCGGCTATCCGACCGCGACCTCGGCGCAGACCGCTGCGACGCAGAACGATGTGCTGACGCAAACGGCCAACGGCGTGCCGGTGCCCTCGCCCGGCGGCCGTTTCAACTCCGCCTTTCCACTCTGGGACGGCACCAACCGCGTGCTGGTGAGCTGGGGCCAGTGCCGGCTGCAGAACGCCACCGGTACGCTGCTCCCCTGCACCACCGCCAATCTCGCGGCCGCCAATGCCGCCAACCCGACTCTGACGCTCGGGCCGCCGCTGTACAGTGCCTGGATACTCAATTTCAACAACAGCACGCTGATGCCCATTTTTGCGCCGGTCGAAGGCGAAATGATCACCGACATCGTCTCGCTGCAGCCGCGCACGATTCCCTGCACCCTGACCGTGAGCTGCCCGATCGACAGCACCGTGCCGGTCACGTTTGATCCGGCCTACGGCATCCTCGATATCCGCAGCGTCTACGATCGCGACGGCGTGGCGGCCGGTCTGGGTGCCAACGCCAGCCTCAGTGTCGTGGCCGCGGCCCCCGCCGCGAACCGCCCGGCGCGGTTTCTGCGTATCGAGAAGGCCGTGGCCTTCGGCGATCCGCAGCTCAACGACGGCTTCCCGCAATTCGACCGCAACATTGCCCTGAGCGGTTCGGTCGGCTACATGCGCCAGATACTCGGCTACGTGCCGATCGAGCCCGACGGCTCGGTGCGTGTCATGGTACCGGCGGATGTCGCGTTCCAGATCACGGTGCTGGATGCCAACGCGCGGGCGCTGACCACCTTCCCGCGCCATCTTTCCTGGCTCACGGTACAGCCCGGCGAGGTGCTGAGCTGCAATGGCTGCCATACGCCGCAGGGCGCGCAGGTCGTGACCGGCAGCGACGGCATCGCGCTGGAGGTGAGCGGTCGCTCGCATGGCCGCGCCAACCTGTTTACCGCCCTCAACAACGGCCAGGCATCGACCTTCAATGCCCCCGGCAACGGCAGCGTGGCCACCATGGTGCTTTGCCCCGGCAGCACCATGGCGCAGGAGCTGGTGGACAGTACCCCCTGCAACACGAGTTCAACCGCACCATACCTCGCCGCGGCATTGAGCCAGGACGTGATCTTCAATGACGCCTGGGGCGACGGCAACACCAATCCCACCGGACCGAACGCGCCGATCTCGTATGCCTACGACGCCCTGACCACGAATCTGCCGATCGTGCCGGCCTGCCAGAGCGTGTGGTCGGGATACTGCCTGAGCATCATCGATTATCCGACCATCATCGATCCGCTCTGGAGCGTCATGCGCTCTACCGCGGCGCTGCCCAATGGCGCTGCCACCTGCACCAATTGCCACACCTCGACGCGCACCACCACGACCGGGGGCGTCACCGTCCCGGTGCCGCCCGATGGCAACCTGCAGCTCGACGCCGATCCGGCACAAAGCGCCACGGCCCAGTTGCGCGCCTATACCCAGCTCGTAGACACTCACGATGTGCTGTCACTCAATGCCACCAATCAATTGGTAGACTCTGGGACGACGGTGCCCGGCTCGATGGTTGCCGGAAGCGCCAATGGCTCGTGCTTCTTCCAGACGGTCACCGGCGCGCAATTGGGCTGCAGCGTCATGGGCACGGTGAATCACGCCGGATTCATGACCGCAGCGGAGCTGCGGCTGCTGTCAGAGTGGGTGGATATTGGAGTTCAGTATTACAACAACCCCTTCGACGCGCCGCTGGCCAACTAAGGTCGCTCCACTGATCGCCGCCCTGCTGCTGTCGCTGCTGGCGGCAGCAGACGCGGGCGCGCGTGATTACCTGCAGCTGTTCGTGGTGCAGCCGTATCTGGAGCTGCATACCGGTCCGGGCCGGGGTTATCCGGTCACTCAAGTGGTGGCCCGCGGCGAGTCCGTGGATGTGCTGATGCGGCGCACCGAATGGTTCAAGGTACGCACCGAGCACGGCATCGAAGGCTGGGCCTATGAGCGCGATCTGCTGCGCACCACGCTGGCGGACGGCAGCCCGTTTACGATCAATCTCGGCGATCGCGCCGGCTTCGCCACGCATCGCTGGGAAAGCGGTGCATTCGGGGGAGCTTACGCCGGCGCCACGCTGATCTCAGCCTACGAGGCGCTATCGCTGACGGACAACCTGAAGATAGAGCTCTCGGCCTCGCAGTTCCTGGGCAACCTGTCCAACGGCTATCTGCTCGACATCGGCTTCAGCCACGTGTTCATGCCGAATTGGCGCTTCTCGCCTTTCGTGACCCTGGGTGGCGGCTATGAGCGGGTCGAGCCCAAAGCCACTCTGGCCGAACCCTTGAGCTCCAGCAATCAAACCGCCTACGTCGGCGTGGGTGCGCGCTACTACCTGGGGCGGCGACTGTTTCTGCGCGGGGAATTGCGCGAGCATGAGGTTTTCACGAACCAAAACAGCAACGAGGTCAAGAACGAATGGAAACTCGGATTTGCATTCTTTTACTGAGCTTCGTTGCGCTCAGTTGCAGCGGTTGCGCCATCTTCCACCGAAACGCGCAGCAGGACACGGCCACGCCGCCACCATCGCAGTCGCAGTCGCCGTCGCCGTCGCCGTCGCCGTCGCCGGATAGCGACGCCAACTCGCCGCCGCCGAGCGTGATCGAGCCGGAGGTCGAGCGGCGCACCGTCAAGGTACCGACCATCCATCCCAGCAACGTCGAGATCGGTGCCTACTACGGCGAGATTTCAATCCAGGATTTCGGCGCCCAGCCGGTGGCCGGGCTGCGCCTCGACTACCACATCAGCGAGGATTTCTTCGGCGAAGTCACCTACGGCCGCGCCAAGGGCGGCGAGACCAGCTTCGAGACCCTCAGCAACATACAGCTGCTTTCCGATGCTGAGAGGCGCTTCACGTATTACAACTTGTCTCTGGGCTACAACTTGCTCCCGGGCGAGGTCTTTGTCGGTCGCAATCTCGCCATGACCAGCGCTTTCTATATGATTGGCGGCATAGGCAGCGTCAAATTCGCCGGCGATCAGGATTTCACGGTGAATTTCGGCGCCGGGTTCCGGGTGCTGCCGACCGATTGGCTGGCGTTGCATATCGACGTACAGGATCTGGTGTTCAGATCAGACGTCACGGGCGTGGAAGAACTGAAGAACAATCTTCAGGCAACCATCGGTGCGACCGTATTCTTCTAGACGCAATCGCCACCCTCGCGGTCGGCGCTGGCGACGGAGACAGTAATGAAACCAGACCATTCCAAACATCGAGCCGGCCCCATGGCGCGGGCGCTGGGCTGCGGCCTGGCACTGGCCCTGAGCGTATCGGCCTCGGCGGCGGCCATCGCTCCGGGCGCCCCCGCGCCGGGATTTCAGCTGCATTCATCCGACAGCACGGATCTTTCCCTGAGCGACTTGAAGGGCCAGGTCGTGCTGATCAACTTCTGGGCGAGCTGGTGTGGGCCATGCCGGCAGGAAATGCCGGTACTCGAGCAGCTGTACAAGAAATACAAGGCTGCCGGTTTCACCCTGCTTGGGGTCAACGTCGAGCCCAAGTCCGCCGATGCGCTCGGCTTCCTGAAGGCCACGCCTGTCTCGTTTCCGATACTGTTCGACACCGACAGCAAGGTCAGTAAGCTGTATGAGGTGGCCGGGATGCCGAGCACGGTGATTCTGGATCGCACGGGCAAGGTGCGCTATGTGCATCATGGCTACAAGCCCGGCGAGGAAAGCGAGTATCTGGATCAGATCCGAACCCTGGTGCGGGAGTAAGCATGGCACAGCGTCGCCTCGCAATCATGGCAATGCTCGCGCCGCTGGCGGCGCTGCTGCTGTGCGGCTGCTCGCCACTGCAGCCGTGGGTCAAACCGTACGAGCGCGAACATCTGGCCGACCCGATCATGTCCTTCGATCCCAACCCGGTCTCGAGCACCTACCTGGATCATGTGTTCGAAGTGCGAGAAGGCGCCCGCGGGGCGACCGGCAGCGTTGGCGGCGGCTGCGGCTGCAACTAGGAGCCTGTGCTGATGCGTTGGCGGTGCGGCATCCGGGCGCGAACTGTGACAGCGGCATTGTTCGCGCTGACAGCAGTCAGCCGGGCCGCGGTATTGCCGGACGATCGCGCCGATCTGCTGTTCCATGACTGGGATGGCGGCGGTGTCACGGTCGAAGGTCCCTCGATCCTGGTGCGCAAGAAAGTCACCGATTCGCTGTCGCTGGCGGCGAACTACTACGTCGACATGATCTCCAGCGCCTCGGTCGACGTGCTGTCGACTGCGAGCCCGTACAAGGAGAAGCGTACCCAGGGCAGCCTGAGCGCGGATTATCTGCACGGCAACACGATCTACAGTCTCGGCTATATCGAGAGCAATGAGCCGGACTATGTGTCCCGGACCGGCTTCTTTTCGGTCAGCCAGTCGATGTTCGGCGATCTCACCACGGTATCCTTCGGCTTCACGCGCGGCTGGGACCACGTGGGGGAGGATAGCTATCGAGACGGGCACTATGAGGATGGCGGGCGCGTGACCACCTGGGTTGGCGATGCCGACCACCGCAACTGGCAGGCCAGCCTGTCGCAGGTATTGACGCGCAATCTGCTGCTAGGATTGAACTTCGAGACCGACGAGAGTGACGGCTACCTGCAAAGCCCCTACCGCTCGGCGCGCTATCTGAATCCCGAGGGTATGGTACAGACCGAAGCGCAGGTCACCCCCAATACCCGGACCGGCAACGCCGGCTCGGCCCAGCTCAAGTACTACCTGCCCTGGCATGCCGCGCTCGATGGCAGCTACCGGATCTACCACGACACCTGGGGAATTCTGGCGCACACCCTGGGCGCCGGCTATACGCAACCGCTGTTCACCAATTGGACCTTCAACGGCACCGTTCGCTACTACCGCCAGAGCGCGGCGACCTTCTATAGCGATCTGTTTCCCTTCGAGGATTCGCAGAATTTCATGTCCCGGGACCGCGAATTGGCGCAGTTTCAGGATTGGACGCTGGGACTGGGCGCCAGCTGGCAGTTTCATCCCGGCTGGCCCCGCTGGATCGAGAAAGGCACGTTGAATTTGAGCTACAACCGCCTGCACGTGGCCTACGATGACTTCCACAATTTCACCGTCGGCGGCTCCCCCTCAGGCGTGCCGCTGTACGGTTTCGATGCCAATGTCACGCAGATCTTTATTTCCTTCTGGTACTGAACGATCATTCGCCTCCTGACAACCATCGCTGCGGAGGCGATTCATGAACCGACATTCGATCCAGCGCGCACTGCTGTGCGCCGCGGCGCTACTCGCATTCCTGCCCAGTGCCTTCGCGCAGACGGCCGAACAGAGCCGCGAAGACGCGCGCCTGATCACCTCCACGCAGGTACTCGAGGAGCTGCGGGCGACGCCGGACCAGAATGTGCCGGATTGGCTCATGCAACGCGCCTACGGCGTGGCCGTGATCCCCGAAGTGATCAAGGGAGCCTTCATTTTTGGCGGTCGCTACGGCAATGGCGCGCTGACCGTACGCGACGCCTCAGGCCGGTTCAGTAACCCTATTTTCATTACTCTGACCGGGGGCAGCGTCGGCTGGCAGGTCGGAGCGACCTCGACCGATGTCGTGCTGGTCTTCGTCACGGCACGCAGCGTCGAGAATTTCGCGCGCGGCAAATTCACGCTTGGGGCCGATGCTTCGGTCGCGGCCGGACCCGTGGGCCGGCAGGGCGAAGCGGCCGCGGGCATTAATGCCGAGATCTATTCCTATTCGCGGTCGCGGGGCCTGTTCGCCGGCGTGGCACTCGATGGTACCGTGATCGCCTTTGATCGCCACGCCAACGACGCCTACTACCACAGCAACGAGGTCACGACCACGGAGATCACCGGTGGCAAGGTCAACACGACCTCGGAGACGGCCAGACGCTTCCTGGCTGCGGTGGCCGTGAGCGCCAACGGCGCGGGCTCGGAGCCGTCATCGGCGCCGCCGCCACCGCCGCCGCCAGCCGCGACCAATGCCCCCAGCGCGCCACCGAACCCGGGGGCAGTGAAGACCTATCCGATGGAGGATGCGCAGCCCGGTAGCGAGCCGAAATAGCTGCGGCAGCGATCGCGGCGTCACAGCAGCGCATTGATCCACGGAACGCTGGCGAGCGAGAGCAGAATGGCCAGACCCAGCACCGCGTTGGCCAGCGGTGGCTCCAATCCGTACTGGTCAGCCAGTATCGCCGCCGAGACCATCGGCGGCATGGCCGCCTGCAGCACGCCGACCACGAGCACCAATCCGCTCACGCCGCTCAGGCGTGCGAGCAGGTAGCAAAGCGCCGGCGCCAGCAGCAGCTTCCAGCCGAGCGCAAAGCCGATCGCCGACAGACGTGAACGCGGCAACGCCAGCCGCTGCTGCAGGCCCACGGAGAACAGTGCCAGCGGCGTCAGTGTCGCGGCCACGCGAGCGCATAGCTCGTGCAGCATCGCGAACGGATCGCCGGCCAGTCCGATCCCCACGCCGGCGATCAGCGCCAGGAACGATGGAAACAGCACGATCTGCCGCAGAATCTGCCACGGGCGCAGCTGCCGGTCCGCGTAAATGACGGTGACCGCGACGCCGCCGATTACCAGCGCGGTGAAGCAGCCGGTCTGATCGCCGATCACCGCCAGCGACAAACCCGGCGCGCCGCGCAGCGCCTCGATCATCGGGTAGCCCATGAACGCGGTATTGCCCAGGCCCCCGACCAGCGTGAGCGCGCCTATGCGCGAGCGCGACCAGGCGAAGGCTTTGCCCAATGCCGCAAACACCAGCCAGGAGCCGATGAACACCAGCCAGTTCGCCGCGGTCAGAAACCAGAACTGCGCCTCGAAGTGCACGCGCGGTATGACATTGAGCACCAGCGCGGGCAGCGCGATGTTGATGACCCACCAGTTCAACGACTGGGCCAGGGCCGCCGGTGGCCGCGCCAGGTGCGCGACCGCGATGCCGAGCGCCAGACACCCGAACAGCAGGACCAGAGCCGTCATGGGCTCAAGTATAAGAGCGCCGGCAACCGGCACGGCGGCCGGCACGGCAGCCGGCTTTTCCGCTAGCATCGAGCCAATGCCGACCCTCGCGTTGAAAGCCTTCCGCCTGCGCAAGCGCTACGGCAGTCTCGATGCGGTGGACGATGTGTCCTTCGAACTCCGGCATGGCGAGATCCTCGGCTTGCTGGGACCCAACGGCGCCGGCAAGACCACCACGATCAACATGGTGCTCGGCGTGCTGCAACCGAGCTCCGGAACGGTGGAGATAGAAGGCATCGACATCGCCCGCCACCGCTCGCAGGCGCTCGCGCGTACCAATTTTGCCGCCGTCTATGCCGCTCTGCCCGGTAATCTGACCGTGTACCAGAACCTGCGCTTCTTCGGCCTGCTGTACGATGTCGCGCGGCTCAACGCCCGCATCGATGCGCTGCTGGCCGAATTCGATCTCGAACGCCTGCGCAACACCCGCAGCGGCGTGCTGTCCTCGGGCGAGCAGACGCGCCTGGCACTGGCCAAGGCGCTGCTGAATGCGCCGCGGCTGCTGCTGCTGGATGAGCCGACCGCCTCGCTCGACCCTTCCGCCGCCGACCAGATCCGCAGCCGCATTCGCGCCATGGCTCGCCAGGGCGACTGCGGCATCCTCTGGACCTCCCATAACATGTACGAAGTCGAGGAGACCTGCGACCGCGTACTGTTCCTCTCGCACGGCAGGATTCTGCTCGCGGGAGATCCCAGGGCATTGCCGCGCGAACATGGCGCCGCCTCGCTCGAGGAATTGTTCATCCGCCTGGCGCGCGAGCCGCTGGCCGATCAACGGAACGCATCGTGAGATTGCGGCCGATCGCGGCGATTGCGCTGCGTCAGCTGTATTTGATGCGCAGCAGCCCGGTGCGGGTGTTGCCGATGATCGCCTGGGTCGCGGTCGACATCGTGCTCTGGGGATTCATTGCCCGCTATCTGAACAGTGTGACTGCCACGGGCATCAATTTCATCGCCAGCCTGCTGGGCGCGGTGCTGTTTTGGGATTTCTTCACGCGCGTCATGCAGGGCGTGACCATGGCATTCTTCGAGGACGTCTGGTCGCGCAACTTCATCAACGTGTTCGCCTCGCCGCTGCTGATCTCGCAATACCTGAGCGGGCTGGTGCTGACCGGCATCAGCACCAGCCTAGTCGGCCTGATCGTCATGCTGATCATCGCCGGGGCCATCTTCGGTCTGCACTTTGCGGCCCTCGGCCTGCTGCTGGTGCCCTTCCTGCTGGTGCTGTTCCTGTTCGGCATCGCCCTGGGAGTGCTGGCCAGCGCGATGGTGCTGCGCTTCGGGCCCGCCTCGGAATGGCTGGTATGGCCAATTCCGGCGTTGCTGTCACCGTTCGTCGGCGTGTTCTATCCGCTGGCGACCTTGCCGTCCTGGATGCGCGGCATCGGCCATCTGCTGCCGCCCTCGTACGTATTCGAAGCCCTGCGCGCCTTCGTTGCCGGCGGCAGCTTCAGCCGCAGTGCGCTGCTGATCAGCATCGGCCTGGCGGCCGTGTATGTGCTGCTGGCGGCCTGGGTGTTCACCGCGGTATACCGCTACGCCGTCCGCAGCGGGCTGCTGGCGCGCTACAGCGCCGAAAGCGTGAGTTGAGCGATGAATAATCTCAGTCTGTACCTGATCACCATCCTGATCTGGGGCTCGACCTGGCTGGTCATCAAATTCCAGCTCGGCGCCGTCTCCCCTGTGGTGTCCGTCGGCTGGAGATTCGCGCTCGCGGCATTGATGTTGCTGCTGTATTCGCTATACCGGCGCCGGCCGTTGCGCTTCACGGCGCGCCAGCATGGCTGGATCGCGCTGCAGGGCGTGCTGCTGTTCGGACTCAACTACATCGGGGTTTACCTGTCGGAACAATATCTGACTTCGGGCCTGGTCGCGGTGGTGTTCTCGCTGGTGGTATTCATGAACGCGCTCGGCATGCGGGCGTTCTTCGGACTGCCGATTCGCGCCACTGCCGTGTTGGCCGCAACCCTGGGTATCGCCGGCGTGGCATTGATCTTCGGCCGCGAATTGCTGGCGCTCTCGAGCGGCGGCGGGGCACTGCGCGGCGCGCAGCTGCGCGGCCTGACGCTGGCATTGGCAGCCACGGTGGTCGCCTCGCTGGGCAACATGGTCGCGACCCGCAATCAGCGCCAGCGCCTGCCCATCATGCAGGTCAATGCCTGGTCCATGTTCTATGGCGCCCTGTTCGTGATCGCGGTCGCGCTGGCGGGCGGTGAACGCCTCAAATTCGATCTCTCGTGGCAGTACATTGCCTCGCTGCTCTATCTGGCGTTGTTCGGCTCCGCACTGGCCTTCGGCGCCTACCTGACACTGATGGGCCGGATCGGTGCCGACCGGGCGGTCTATACCGCGGTGGCGATTCCGATCGTGGCGCTGCTGCTGTCCACCGCCTTCGAGCATCTGCGCTGGCATGCCGAGACCTTCACCGGCGTAGCGGCGTGCATAGCCGGCATCGCCCTGGCGTTGCGGCGCCGGCCGGCATAGGCGGCGCACTATCCATGGCGGCCGCGATCATACTGGCCCTGACGGTGTGCATCAGCCTGGCGGGCTTATGGTTCGCGCCGCGCCTGATCGAGTGGAATCTGTTTCGTCCGTACTGGTTTGTGCGCCGGCGCCAATATTGGACGGCCATCGGCAGCGCCTTCGTGCACGCCAGTGTCTCGCACCTGCTGTTCAATGCCCTGACGTTCTGGTTCTTTGCCTTCCCGCTCGAGCGCGTCATCGGATCCGCGCGCTTCCTGGCCCTGTACGGCATCGGATTGGCAGCGAGCGATGCCGGAACCTACTTCAAACACCGCGCCGAGCCGGACTATGCGTGCCTGGGCGCTTCCGGTGCGATCCTGGCCGTGCTATTTGCCGCCATCGTTTATTTTCCACACCAATCGATCTTCATCCTGCCGATTCCGCTGCCGATTCCGGCACCCATCTTTGCCGTGCTCTATCTGCTCTACAGCTTCTACGCCGCCCGGCATCCGCAGGGACGCATCAACCACGAAGCGCATTTCAACGGCGCGCTGGCCGGATTGGCCTTCGTCGCGCTGACCGATCTGCCCGCCTGGCAGCGGGCATTGCAAGGGCCCTGGTAGCCTGCTGCAGGGCGCCGGGCGCGGAAGCGACGTCTCTGCGCCAGTGATGATGTGACCGGCGGCAAAAGCCATTTCGTAACGGCAAGCAAAGTGCCCATTGCGGCGCTCAACGGAAGTTCCATTTGCCATTGCTTCACCCAGTTTTTTGGGGCCACGTGCTGCGCGGCACGGGCAGCAATGCGCTGCGGCTGTGCGGCAACCCTCTGATCCGCGGGGCTTCGGCCCCGCCGCGCACCAGGATTGAGCGCACCGGACCACCGGGGCTTGATCCTGCACCCGGGTTGTGCTTATGCCGATGCCGCATGTTGTTCCGCTGCAACTTCGATTGCCGTAATTCGAAACCGGCGTTAACGTCGTGAATACGGCATCGCGACAGCGGCTCGACGTCTGGACGCGACAGCGTATTGACGCAAGACAATGAACAACGCTACAGACCAGGGAGACCACATGCGACCCACATCAAACGCCCGCGTCTGCTCCGGGCGCGCCATCGCTTTGTCCGGCAGAAGCCTCGCCATCGCTTTGCTTGTCTGCGTCCCGGCGAGTTGGGTGCAGGCGCAGACCACCACCGATGCGGACACCGGCGGATCGGTGCTTGAGGAAGTCACCGTCACGGCCACACGTCAGGAAGAATCCCTGAACCGTGTGCCGATCAGCGTCAGCGTGGAAACGCGCGACGCCATGGACCTCAAGGGCATCAAGGACTTCTCCGACATAGTGCGCTTCACTCCTGGGGTGTCTTTCGATACCAACGAGACCAACGCCATCGCCATCCGCGGCATCGCCTCCTCCGGTGGCTCGGGGACCACGGGAATCTACATCGACGATGTGCCCATACAGATGCGCGCCCTGGGCTTCAATCCCGACGACACGCTGATCAAAGTCTTCGACCTCGACCGCATCGAGATCCTGCGCGGACCGCAGGGAACGCTGTTCGGCTCCGGCTCCGAAGGCGGCACCGTGCGCTACATCACCAGCCAGCCGAACCTGAGCACTCCGGATCTGTACGCGCGCGCCGAGAGCTCCTACACCGCCGGGGGCGCACCGAGCTACGAGGCCGGCGTTTCCGGCGGCACACCGATCATCGATGGAACGCTGGCCATCAAGGCCAGCATCTACTACCGCCGCGACGGCGGCTGGATCGATCGCGTTGACCCCACCACGCTGGCCATCGTCAATTCCAACGCGAATTACGACGAGACCACGGCCTTTCGCGTCGCCGCCGTCTGGCAGCCGATCTCGGCGCTCACGGTCACACCGAGTTTCTTCTATCAGGATCGCCAGCGAAACGACGTCACGATCTACTGGCCGACCTATTCCGATCCGAGCAGCAACCATTATGTGAGTGCCGATCCCACGGCGAGCCCTGAACCGGACGCGTTTTTCCTGCCGGCACTGAGTGTGCAGCTGGATATGGGACCGACGCGACTGATCTCGACCACCTCGTATTTCCATCGCGACGACCAGAGCGACTATGAGGGCACGCTGTACAACCTGAGCTATTACCAGTCACTGGCCAGTCCGTTGACAGCCTCGGGGCTGATTCCGGACTTTCCGCTGCTCGACGGCGCCGGTGTGCATCTGCCGCCGGCACTGGTCGATTACCGCTCACCCAACACGGTCACCAACCAGCAGCGCAACTTCACCGAGGAACTGCGGCTGCAATCGACCGACAAGGATGCCCGCGTGAACTGGACCGTCGGTACTTTCATCTCCATCGAGCGTCAGTTCAGCTTCGAGCAGATACACGACCCCATGGCCGACACGCTGTTCAATCTTGAATTCGGCCAGGGTGCGGCGGCCTATTTCGGCGACACCGCCGATCAGAATCCGGCCAATCCGAATTTCAGTTCGATCCTGCCGTACGGGGATTCGTACTTCAATTCTCTGGTCAGCCACGATCGTCAATTCGCCGGCTTCGGCGAGGCAGACGTCAACATCACCGACAAGCTCAAGCTGCTGCTCGGCGCGCGCGTTGCCTATACCCAGTATTCAATCCAGAGCCTCTCGGGTGGCCCGCAGAACGGCGGCCCGAATCCGGGCAATCATTCCGCGAGCCAGACACCGGTCACACCCAAGCTGGGCCTGTCCTATCAGGCGGACCCGAACGACATGTACTACGCCACCTATGCCCGAGGTTTCCGGCCCGGCGGCGGCAATCCCAATGTGCCGGGGGGCCTGGTGTGCGGCCAGGATTTCATTAATTTCGGCATCAGCGGCGCGCCGATCGCCTACAAATCCGACACCGTGGACAGCTACGAGATCGGCGCCAAGAACGGCATCAACAATGTCGTGCAGCTCGACACCAGCATCTACTACATCAAGTGGAACAACATCCAGCAGAACATCGTGCCGCCGATCTGCGAAATCCAATGGACGCAGAATCTCGGCGCCGCGGTATCCAAGGGGTTTGACATCCAGGCGGATTTCGACCTGGGCGGGGGTGCGAGCCTTGAAACCTCGCTGGGCTACACTGACGCGCAATTCACGCAGAATGCGTACGTCGGCAACGCTGCGGCGAGCATCGCTGCGGGCGTCCTGCCGGTGGTGGCCAAGGGCGATGCAATCGCGGGTGAAAACGGCATCGAAACCCCGCCGTGGACCGCGACCATCGGCCCACAGTACAAGTTCACGGCCTTCTCGCACGCCTCGTTCGTGCGCGCGGACTACGAGTACGGCAGTGGCGAGAAGTGGCTGCCGCCCTCGCGCGACTCGCGAACCTCGCAGTATGACAGCGGTCTGACCACGACGCCCTCATACACGCTGCCCCTGTTCAGCACGCATTTCCTGTCGCTGCGTGCCGGCACCCAGATCCAGCACGTGCAGCTCTCGCTGTTTGCGGACAACGTGCTCGACAGCCACACCATCACCAACTCCAACCATGAGGTCAACACCTTCGGCGCGGATGGTACGATCTTGGCCAGTCCGCTGTACCGGGACATCACTTATCGGCCGCTGACCGTCGGCATCACGGCCGTGTTCAAGTACTGAGCCGGGCGAGAGCGACAGGCGCACCGTATGTCCGGTGATGAAAAACTTCCGCCCGCGGATACGAACCTGGGCGAGGACCGGCCGATTTTGCGCCGCGATTTCCTGCAGGGTGTGCTGGTCGGTGCGGCCACCGCGCTGTCCGGTCCGCTGCTTCGCGCCTATGCGGCCGATGCCACGGCACCGCCGGGTGCCGCGCAGGATCTACCGGGCTACTACCCGCCGGTGCTCACCGGCATGCGCGGCAGTCATCCGGGCTCGTTCGAGGCCGCGCATGCGCTGCGCGACGGAGGCGGGGTCGCGCCGGATGTCGATACGCGCGAGTCGTACGACCTGATCGTGGTCGGCGGCGGTATCAGCGGACTGGCTGCGGCACAGTTCTTTCGCGCCCGTCATGGCATGGACAGCCGGGTTCTGATTCTCGACAATCACGACGACTTCGGCGGCCACGCCAAGCGCAACGAGTTTCATCTCGACGGCGGCATGCAACTGTCGAACGGCGGCACGCTCGAGATCGATAGCCCCCGACCGTACAGCGCCGTGTCGGTCGGGCTGCTGCGGGATCTGGGCATTGATGTCGCTGCGCTGAGCCGCAAGATCGAGCATCGCGGCTTCTACCGCAGCCTGGGCCTGCAGCGCGCTGATTTCTTCGATCGCGAGACCTTCGGCAGCGACAAACTCGTGGTCGGAGTCGGCAGCATGCCGATCCGGCGGGCGCTCGCGAACGCGCCGCTGTCGGCGCGCGCGCGCGCGGACATTGAGCGCGTCGAGGAAGGATCGATCGACTACCTGCCCGGGCTGTCCTCCGCCGAGAAGAAACTGCGACTGTCAAAAATCAGCTACCGGGATTTTCTGCGTGATCTGGTCAAGGTTCAGCCCGAGACGCTCGCCTACTATCAGCCGATGACACAGGATGAGTGGGCGGTGGGAATCGATGCGGTCTCGGCGCTCGATTGCTGGGCCTTCGGATACCCCGGCTTCCGCGGCCTGCATCTGCAGGGCGGCTCGATTGCGCGCATGGGCTACACGCCTGCCGGCTACAAGGATACCGGCGGCTCCGAGAAGCTGCATTTTCCGGATGGCAACGCCACGATTGCGCGGCTGCTGGTGCGCAGGCTGATCCCGGAGGCCGTGCCGGGCAGCAGCGCGGAGGACGTGGTCAGCGCGCGCGTGGATTACGGGCGCCTTGACCGAGCCGATGCGGCGGTACGGCTGCGTCTGAGCAGCACGGTGGTCCGCGCCGCGAACCTGGGGGAAGCAGGCAGCGCGCGCGAGGTCCAGATCCGCTACGTGCGCGATGGCCGCACGTATTCGGTTCGTGGCCGCGGCTGCGTGCTGGCCTGCTGGAACATGATGATTCCCTATCTGGTCCCCGAACTGCCCGAGCCCCAGAAGGCCGCTCTGCACGACCTGGTCAAGTCACCGCTGGTCTACACCAGCGTGGCGCTGCGCAACTGGCAGGCCTTCCACAAGCTGCGCGTGGCGCAGATCTATGCCCCGGGCTCATACCATACGACGCTGACGCTCAATCCCAAGGTGGATGTGGGCACGTACCGCAGTACGACCACGCCCGATCAGCCGATGCTGCTGCGCATGGTGCGCGTGCCGTGCCAGCCCGGACTGTCCGAGCACGAGCAGAACAAGGCGGGCCGCGCCGATCTGCTGGCCACACCCTTCGCAACCTTCGAGCGCAAAATCCGCGATCAACTGGCGCGCATGCTCGCGGGCACCGGTTTCGACCCAGCCGCCGACATCGAGGCCATCACCGTCAATCGCTGGCCGCACGGCTACGCCCCGGAATACAACCCGCTGTGGGACCCGGACGTGCCACCCTCGCAGCGCACGAACGTGATCGGCCGAACACCGTTCGGCCGGATCACGATTGCGAATTCGGACTCGGGCGCCGCCGCCTACACCGACTCGGCCATCGATCAGGCGGACCGCGCCGTGACCGAGCTGCTGCGCCGCTACGGCTAATAATCGGCGGCCGGCGCAGCGCCGCTGGCCGCCAGAGCGCGCACCACCTCGCGCCGCGTGCTCAGCACATCCGCGAGCGGGGTGTGCCGCGAGCGTGTCACCTCTTCGGTCGTGAACCACGGCACCTCGCTGGACAGATCGCTGGCATCGAACTGCGCGGCGATCCAATTCAGCACGGCGGCCAGCTGCGCATCCGAGAGCACCGAGTTCGCGGCTCCCGGCACCCGCAGCACGTAGTCGCGGCCCAGCGGACTGCGCATGTATCGGCCCAGGGCGTGTGCCAGCGGCGGAATCGTTCCGGGCACACCCTGCGCCTGGGCGCCATGGCAGCCCATGCAGTAGAGCATGTAGTCCTGTCCGGGGCTCGCGAGCGCCGTGCCGCAGGCGGCAATCGCGGCGCCCAGAGCGAACAGCAGCCGGCTTCGTGGCCAGCGCTGGCGCTGGCGCATGCGCCGTCGGCGCATGTCAATTTGCACCGATCATCCCGAGCACAGCGGCGCGGTGCTCGCGTACGGCCGCTCCATCCACGGCCCTGTTACGCTCTGCGGCGATTTCCTCGGGACCAATCGGCTTGGTTTCGTTGCCGGCGTGCGCGAGATCGAACGCCACGAAATTCAGTACTCCCGCCAACGCGCGATCGTCCAGTTGCGAGAACTCGGGCATCTTGAAATTGTAGTGCTTCTGATCGACGCTGATGTCGCCGAACATGCCGTACAGCACGGTGAGCGCCAGCTGCCGTCGGCCTTCCGGGCTGGCCGCGTAGCGCGCCGGATTGCCGGTCAGCGGCGGCGCCAGCGCCGGTTGACCGGCACCGGTGCTGCCATGACACACGGCGCAGTTGGCAGCAAACGTGGCGGCGCCGTCCGGGTACTGCGCTGCGCTCGGTTCGGCGGCAAGGCCGTACGACGACAGTGGCATCAGCAGCAGGCAACCCAGCGCGCGGCCCCGTCGTCTCATTGCTCGGCGACGCCAAGAATGACCGAGACCGAACAATGGTAATTCGAATCCGCATTGGCCATGCACCAGTTGACGTCGTTATTGCGTGACAGCCGGTACATGGGCTTCTCGCGCTCATTGCGGTTGCAGTAGCAATTCCCGCAGCTGGTCTTGCCGCAGCAATCATTATAGGAAACGATGTAGTCGCGCCCGTCGGCTGGATTGTGGCAGGTTCCGATCCAGGTGATCGGCGAGGGTGTGGTGCCCGGTGGGCAGGAATGCGAGGACCCGCCGCAGCAGGAGCACAAAAATCCGTCGATGGCGCAATACTTCCAATATTCGCAGCTCTCCGGGCTGTCGGGCGCGGGCTTGTCCGGCGTCTTACTGGCAGCGCCGGCGCTGGCAGTGCCGGCGCCTGCAGTGCCAGGCTCCGCCGCTTCAGCGCGGCTGGAGCGATCGATCGGCAGCAGGGGCAGCAGCGCTGCGCCCATCAGCATTCGGCCCAGTGCCGCCAGGACACTGCGCCGCGAGGTGCGCTGGGCCAGTGATCGCGAGGAATCTTCGAACAGACGATCGAGAGAACGCATCGTGACGCCTTCAGGGATTCAGAAAAAACCAGGGACTCTGTCCCAACCGCCGCTCGATGTGTTTGAGGCGGCCGGTGAGCGCGTCGAACACCGCCACGTCGGATTTCTCGGTCGCGGCGAACACGATCGGCGCATCGTCCTGCGAGACCTGGATCGCATTGACGGGTGCGAGCTTGCCCGCCGGCACGGGCCAACGCGCCAGGCGCTCGTGAGTTTTCATGTCCAGCACCCAGATTTCGCTGCCGCCGTCCTTATGGGTGCCCTCGCCGCCGCGATGCATCGGCACATACATTCTGCCGAGCCGGCGATGCAGCGCGGCGACTGTTTCCCCGCCCGGCCGCCAGTGGCCCTTCTCCGCCGCCGTGACGATCGACCATGGTTTGCGCAGCACGGGTTGGGGGCCGGAAAAATCCACTTCGTGCACCTCGCCCAAAAACGATAGAAATGCATAGCCGTCATTGGTCGGCACGCCCTGCACGAATACCGGATCCACGTCGGCGTCGAAAAATGGTTCCGACATTGCGCGCGAGGCCTCGTGACCATCCGCATCGAGCGTCACGGTCAGCAGACGGCCGCTCTCGCACAGTGAGGAGACGCGATTGGGTCCCGAAGGAATCACCAGCACGCAGCCGGCCGTGTCGATCTCCCCGAGCACGGTCTTTTTCGCCGGATCCAGTACGCCGAAGGAACTGGCCGGCGTGACGTACGAGACGTACAGGAAATGGCTGTCGGCGCTGTAAGCGAGATTGAAGTAGGTCGGCAGCGTGTTGTCTCGTTTCGGCGGCAGGACGATTTCGCCGGTCAGCGCCAAGGTGGTGTTATCGGTGAACTCCACCACATCGGTCCGGGTGCCATGGCCGCCGCGGGAGAAGTACGTGGTGGCGACGACCGTGGTCTTGCCGTCGGGGGAAAGGTTCACTCCAGGCGTGAAGCCCGCGTCGATCTGGCCGAGGCGGCGATAGCTGTCGCCATCGAACAGGTCCACACGTGCGTCGGTTTCATTGTAGAAGGCCTCGTCGACCACGTAGACCCAATGCGGATTCGAGGGTGGCAGTGCTTCGACCGTCAGATGCTCAGGCGACAGGGGCGGCGGCGGCGGCGGCGGCGGCACGGCAGACGATACAGAGCCGCCGAATACGCACAGCAGCGCTGCGCAGAACATTGCAGTTCGCATCAAGACTCCCTGGTCCACCGGCTGCGGCCCACCGGCTGCAGCCCACCGGCTGCGCCGGTCTGCTTACGTTGCGGCGAGTCTGGCACATCGATACTCGAATCGAAAGTATGCGCCCGCAGCTTATGATACCGGCATGATGCTGGATCCGGTCATCGGCGTGCTGATCGTTGCCGCCTTCGCGCTGCTGTTCGCGAGCGCAGCGCTGCACAAATTGCGGCATCTGGCACGTTTTGACGAAGTCTTCTCGGGCTACGGGCTGCTGCCGCGCGTCCGGGGGCTGCGCGTATCCTGGGCGATACCGGTGCTCGAGTCCGGCGTCGCGCTTGGACTGCTCGTGAGCGCCTCGCGCGCCTGCGCCGGCGCCGCCGGCATCGTCTTGCTGCTCGGTTATGCTGCGGCCATGGCCGTGAATTTGCGGCGCGGCCGCCGTGACATCGCCTGCGGCTGCGGCGGCCCGGATGAGCGGCGACCCATCGCCGCGTGGATGGCGTGGCGCAATCTGGTGCTCGCTTTGCTGCTGGGGATCGCACTTTGGCCGTGGCGTGCGCGCGCGCTCGAGTTTACCGACGCCATGACGATTGTGTTCGGCCTGGCGGCGATCGTGGTGGTCTATCTGTGTCTGGATCGGCTCGGCCAGGTTGCGCGGCGAGCAAAAGAACTGCAGGGATTGCGATGATGGCGCTCACCGTTTCAAACATCGTGCTGTGGATCATGGTGCTGTCGCTGTCGCTGGTGGTTCTGGCGCTGGTGCGGCAGCTCGGTGTGCTGCATGAGCGTATCGCCCCCGCCGGCGCGCTGATGCTCAATCGCGGCCTCAACGTCGGCGAGCGGGTGCCGATGCTCGACCTGCTCGATCTGGATGGACGCGATCTGCGCCTCGGCGCGCCGCGCGCCGACGGCAAGAGCACGCTGCTCGTGTTCGTCTCGCCCAGCTGCCCGGTGTGCAAGACGCTGCTGCCGATACTCAAGTCCGGTCGCAAGGATGAGCGGGATTGGCTCGAAGTGGTCCTGGCCAGCGACGGCGATCCGCAGGAGCATCGAAAATTCGCGATCGATAACGGGCTCGCAGGCATACCCTACGTGGTCTCGGCTGCACTGGGGATCAGTTATCAAGTCAGTCGGCTGCCCTTCGCCGCACTGCTGGACGCCGCGGGCATATTGCGCGCTCGCGGCCTGGTGAATTCGCGCGAGCATCTGGAAAGTCTGTTCGAGGCGCAACGTCTCGGGGTTGCCTCGCTGCAGGAATACTTTTCCAGCCACGGCTGACGGGTAGCCCCACGCTCCTCTGGGGACTATCGAACCAGGCTACACTGCCCAGCGTGCCTTTCCACCAGCAGACCGACCGGCGCCTCACGATCGCGGGGCGTCAAATCTTCACTCACGGCTTGCCGCGCCGCATCTGGCAGGATCTGTATCACCTGTTCATGACTGCCAGCTGGCCGGCCCTGTTCGGCAGCTTCGCAACCTTCTTCCTGCTGCTCAATCTCGCTTTCGCAGCGCTCTATAGCGTGCAGCCACCAGGCATTGCCAATCTCAATCCACCGGGTTACTGGGGACGGTTTTTCTTCAGCGTCGAGACGCTGGCCACAGTGGGCTATGGCGACATGCACCCGCAGCGCCTGTACACCCACATCGTGGCCGCCTTCGAGATCTTCGTCGGCATGATGAGCGTCGGCTTGACTGCCGGAATGATGTTCTCGCGCTTTTCGCGCCCATTCGCGCGCTTCCTGTTTGCCGACCATGCGGTGATCCGTCCGGTCGATGGGCAGCCGACGCTGGTGCTGCGCGCTGCCAATGCGCGGCAGAACATCATCATGGAGGCGCAGGCTCAGCTGCGCCTGATCCGCGAGGAGCACACACTCGAGCATATTCCGATCCGCCGTATCTACGATCTGCCCCTGCGCCGCAGTCAGCACCCGATCTTCCTGTTCGGCTGGACACTGCTGCACGTCATTGACGCGCACAGCCCGCTCTACGGGCAATCAACGCAATCGCTGGCCGCGTCGCGGGCCAATCTTCTGCTGACTGTCAGCGGCACGGATGAGACCACGGGTCAGACCTTGATGGCCCGCAAACAGTATCCAGCCGAAGCGCTGCGCTGGAACTACACATTCGCCGATATCCTGACCGTCAGCGCCGATGGCATCGATCGCTTCGACTACACGAAGTTTCATCAGATCGAGCCCCTGGATCCGGAGTAAGTCCGCTGCAGCCTTGCATGGGCCGCGCTCGAAGCAGTGCAGCGGCCGCTCAATTACAGGGCACTCGCCTCCCGTAAGCGGGCCCGCAGAGCTCGCTGCGTGCCGGCGACATGGGCCGACGTCGCTTCAAAATCACACTTTTTGAGTTGGGCTCCACCCGTCCCTCTGGGTATTAACGTAATGTATTTCAAGCGCTTCCATTGCACACCCCATACGAAGTCTACGCACTGAGGCTCGCACGCGACAACAGTGCGCACGACTGGCCGACATTTTGCAGTGTGCCTGATCAGGCGGGGACATCGCGTATACAGCGGCGAGCCGGCAATCCGGCGCTTCCCCTGCCTTTAGGGTCGCGGCTAACACGCGATTCCGCTGCCGAGCGACCTTTCGGCGTTTCAATTATTCAGCATGGGGAGACCTAAATGATCGTACGCTCAACAAGCGCGCAACAGAACACGGCCGTGCTCGCAGCCGTGATGCTCGCACTCGCAGCACCGGCATTGCATGCGCAAACCGTTGTCGCGGCTTCGGATTCCGCCACGGAGACCTCCGATCTCCAAGAAGTGGTCGTCACCGGAACGCGCCAGGGCGGCTTGGTTGCCGCCGAAAGTCCGGCGCCGATACAGATACTGAGTGCCGAAGCCCTGAAGGCGGCCTCGGGCAATCCGGACCTAATGAGCACGCTGGCGCAGATCGTGCCCTCGCTGACGATGGAAGCCTTTGGTGAAGACATGGCGGGTCAGACCCTGCAAGCAAAGCTGAGGGGCTTGAGCCCGAATGACGTACTGGTGCTCGTCAATGGCAAACGACGCCACACCACGGCCAATCTTGCGGTGGACGATGGCTCGCCCTACCAGGGCGGCGCCGGCGTCGATCTGAATTTCATCCCTCTGGATGCCATCGACCACATCGAGGTATTGACCGACGGCGCCGCGGCGCAATATGGCACCGACGCGATCGCGGGTGTCATTAATATCATCCTGAAGAAAAATTCCTCGGGTGGCCAGCTCAGCGGCACCTACGGCAACTACTTCGACGGCGGCGGCAACACCGGGGACGTCAGCGGCAACATCGGCTTCGAGCCCCTGGACGGCGCCTACTTCGATGTGACCGCAGAGGTGCACAATCACGGCCACAGCCAGCGCAGCGCCATCGACGAGCGCGTGATCAATCCAGCCAACCTGGACAGCTATCCGGGCTCCAACATGCCCCAGGTCGCGAACTATCCGTACCTGAACATGATCCAGGGCGATGCGGAAACCCACACCAAACTGGTCGAATTCAATTCCGGATTCCAGTTGGGAGGCGGAACCGAGTTCTACGCCTTTGGCACGTACGGCGACAAACAAGCCGCCTCCTATGAGAACTACCGCCTGCCGACCAAGGTCTCTTACACCGATACGGCCACGGACACCACGACCTACCCGTTGCCGTTTGGTTTCAACCCCGAGGAGGCCAGCGAGGAACTGGACTGGTCGTTGACCGGCGGCTTCAAGGGCGTAATCGCCGACTGGAACTGGGACGTGAGCAGCGCCTACGGTGGCGATCACGTCAATATCTACACGCTCGATTCCGCCAATGCCGGCATTTACGCCGGCGGTCTGCTCAACCTGTCGAATTTCTACGACGGATTCCTGGCCACCACGCAATGGACCTCGAACATCGATCTCAATCGGGACTTTGACGTCGGTCTGGCCGGGCCGTTGAATGTGGCCTACGGCGTTGAGTACCGGCGCGAAACCTATCAGATCGGCGCCGGCATCCCCTCCTCCTACCTTTCCGGCGGCGCTCAGTCGTACCCGGGGTTCACTCCCACCGATGCCGGGATAAACAGCCGCGAGAACGAGGCAGTCTATGTCGATCTGGCCACCAAGCCGATCGAAGGACTGCGGGTCGATGCTGCCGGACGTTACGAGCACTACAGCGACTTCGGCTCCGCCGAGGTGGGCAAGCTGACCGCGCGCTACGACATCGTGCCGGAATTTGCGATACGTGGCACGGTCAGCAACGGCTTTCGCGCGCCGACGTTGGCCGAAGAGTTCTACTCTTCGACCAACGTCGGACCGACCACTGCCTACGTGCAGTTGCCCCCCAATTCGGTCGGCGGCAAGCTGCTGGGGCTCGGCGACGGGCTGCAACCTGAAAAGTCGATGAATTTCAGCTTGGGGTTCGTATTCCGGCCGCTGCCGAGCATGAGCGCGACGCTGGACTTCTACCAGATAACGATCACCAACCGCATCGTGGGCAGCGGATCGCTGGTCGGTTCGCATGATGGGGTCGTGTCCTCGGCGGCTATCAACGCGGCGATTGCGGCCAATGGCAATCAGCTCGATCCCGAGGTCGTGGCCACCGGCACGACCGGCATCGACGTGTTTGCCAACGGCATCGATACCCGCACACGCGGCGCCGATCTGACCTTTAACTTTCCGGTCGATTACGACTTGGGCCACGTCGACTACACGATCGGCGCGACCTTCAACGAGACCGACATCACGCGCGTCCCACCGCCGCCGGCCTCTTTGGGGCAACCTCTGTATGACATCGCTGCAAAGTCCGATCTGACCACCGCTAGCCCGAAGTTCATCGTGAATCTCGGCGCTGCGTGGACGGTGGGCAACGCGTCGGTCACGCTCCTCGAGAAGCTCTATGGTCCCGCATCGGAATGGGAAAACGATGACGGCGACAACGGGTCGCCGGGGCCGTACGCTGGCACAGGGTCCTTTGAATATTTCAAGACCTCGATCGGCGTCACGCCGATCACCGACCTCGACCTGGGATATAAAGTCGCCAAAAACCTCAAGCTCAGCATCGGGGCGATCAATCTGTTCAACCGCTATCCGCCCAAGCTCAACAGCACCGAGCTCGCGCATGAGGACAACTTCGCCTATGGCGACAATGCCGGGGTGATCCAATATCCGGGCTTCTCGCCCTTCGGTATCGATGGCGGCTTCTACTACGCCAAGGCCACATTCACCTTCTGATCGTAGGCGCTGACGGATTAGAATCGGGCGGCAGCTTTCGGGCTGCCGCCTTCTTTTTTCACGCGCCGTCCGTGTTGCAAGCCACGTGGCCGTACAGGCTGAACTATTTTTTTGGCTTGGCTGGCTTGGCCGGTTTGGCCTGCCTGGCGAGGATGACTTCAATCTCGACCAGCATTCCCGGAGAGGCGAGACCGGCAACCTGGACCGCCGAGCGCGCCGGTAGATTCGGCTGCTCGGCCGTGCCGAAGAACTGCGTGTAGGCCTCCATGAAACCCTTGAAGTCCATGCGCCCATCCGTGGACGCCGGATCGGCCACGAGAAAGACCAGCATTTTCACCACATCACCAAAGCCAAGGCCCATGGAATCGAGCGACTGCTTGATGTTGCCAAAGGCACTGAGCGCCTGCGTTTTGGTATCGCCCCAATAGGCGGCAGTACCGGCCGCAGCAGTCGGATCCAGGGGTGACGGGGTCATGCCGCTGTGGAAAATGAGGGTTGTGCCGGCCGGAACCTCCACCGCACGTGCGATCGGAAACTTGTTGCCGTTGGGGAGTGGGTAACGCACCACGTCGTCCGCATTGGCGCACATGGCGGCCAACAGCAAAAATACGCAGCCCGCGAGCTTTATCTTCATAGCCTCACTCCTTATCCTGGGGGTCCGATCCTGTGGAGTCCGATCATATAGTGACTGCCGGCGGCTTCGCATGGCTGGGTATACTGCAATCGATGCACTACCAGCTCCGCCCTGCCCGACACGCTGATCAAAGCGCGCTGCAGCACCTGATTGCGCGCTCCGCCCGCGAGCTCGGAGCGCAGGATTACAAGCCGGAGCAGATCGAGGGGGCGCTGCGCGGTGCATTCGGAGTCGATACGCAGCTCATCGAGGATGGCACCTACTTCGTCGTGGAGCTGGAAGGAAAGCTGGTCGGCTGCGGCGGTTGGAGCCACCGCCGTACGCTGTTCGGTGGCGACAGCCACGCCGAGCGCGACGCGGGCGAGCTCGACCCGCAAGTCGATGCGGCCAAGATCCGCGCTTTTTTCGTCGATCCCGATCATGCCCGCCGCGGCATCGGCCGGGCGCTGCTGGAGCGCTGCGAAAGCGAGGCCCGCGCTCGCGGCTTCAGCCGCTTCGAGCTCATGGGGACACTGCCCGGCGTGCGCCTGTACCAGGCGCTCGGCTACAAACCGGCGCCCATGGTTCACTATGCCGTCTCTCCCGGAGTAAGCATTGAATTTGTGCCCATGCGCAAGGAGTACGACCCTTGATCGCACGCCGCTGCCTGATCTGCGCTTTATTGTGGTGCTGTACGCTGGCGCAGGCGGGCACGCCGCTGGTGCTGCTGACCGATTTCGGCACCCAGGACGGGGCGGTATCGGCGATGAAAGGTGTCGCCTACAGCGTCTCGCAGCAGCTGCTGATTTCGGATCTGAGCCACGAGAACCCGGACATCTTCACGGGCGCCTACCGGCTCTATCAGACCGAGGAATTCTGGCCCAAGGGCAGCGTCTTCGTCTGTGTCATCGATCCGGGCGTCGGCACCGAGCGCCTGTCAGTCGTGCTCAAGACGCGCACCGGGCAATATTTTGTCGGTCCCAACAATGGTTTGTTCTCGCTGATTGCCGAGCGCGACGGCATCGAGGCGCTGCGTCAAATCGACGAACGGGTCAATCGCCGCCCCGGCTCGGAGGATTCGCATACCTTTCATGGCCGCGATGTCTATGCCTATACCGGCGCGCGCCTGGCCGCTGGTGTCATCCGATTTGATCAGGTCGGTCCGCTGTTGCCGCCGCAGACGTTGATTTCGATCCCGTACCGCAGGCCCGCGCTGGAGGCAGGCAAGCTGACCGGACTGATCCCGGTACTGGACGTGCAATATGGCAATGTCTGGACCAATATTCCCAAAGCGCTGTTCGATCAGCTGCATCCCGCAATGGGCGATCCGATCCGGATACGGGTCTACCACGGAGATCAATTGGTTGATGATGCGCTTGCACCGTATCGGCGTACATTCGGCGAAGTGCCGGTAGGACAGCCGCTGGTGTACATCAATAGCCTCATGAACGTCGCCGTGGCACTCAATCAGGGCAACTACGCGGCGAGTCACAAGATTGAATCCGGACTTGACTGGTTCATCGAACTCAGCAAGGAGTAAGGGGCAGCACATGAGTGTCTACGACTATTCGGCCCGGACTATCGATGGCGAGGAGCGGCCGCTGTCGCACTACCGCGGCCATCCACTGCTGATCGTCAACGTCGCCAGCAAATGCGGCTTCACGCCGCAATACGCCGGACTGGAAGCCTTGTACCGCAAATACCAGGAGCGCGGTTTTCTGGTGCTGGGCTTTCCGTGCGATCAGTTCGGGCACCAGGAACCCGGCGATGAAGCGGAGATAAAGGACTTCTGCTCACTGACCTACGGCGTGACTTTCCCCATGTTTGCCAAGATCAATGTCAACGGCGCCGACGCGCATCCGCTGTACCGCTTCCTGAAGCAGGCCCGTCCCGGCGTACTCGGCCTGGAGTCGATCAAGTGGAATTTCACCAAATTCCTGGTCAACAAGGACGGCGAGCCCGTCAAGCGCTACGCGCCGTCGGATAAGCCGGAAAGCCTCGAGGCTGATGTGGAGACGGCGATTGCGGGCGCCGGCTCGGGCGAAGCATAGCCTCAGCTGTGTCGGCTCGCGCGCGGCCGCACTTGCGCGTCCAGCCAGTTGCGGATTTCGAGCAGGCGCAGCGCCTCGCTGCGCATGGTTGGACCGAGCCCGTGCTTCCAGAGCAGAGCGCCGTCAGCGGGGTTCGACTGCAAGGCGCGCAGGTCCGCCACGAACGCCGCCAGCGCCGCGCCGTCTCGGAACATGCCTTCTGCCACCAGCCGCTCTGCGTAGCGCTCGGCGGCCGCTGCAATATCGACGTAGTCGTACTCCGGGTGGTACTGCACACCCCAGAACGTACCGCGCCCGTGGCTGAATGAGGTGGCCTGCACGCCGAAGTCATTGCCCGCCAGAATCTGCGCATCCGCCGGCAGCGTCACGATCTCGTCGCGATGTATGGTCGGTGCCTCGAACACGGCCGGCTTGCCGGCAAACAGCGGGTGTGCCCGGCCGGCGTCGCTGAGCAACACGCGCCGCGCAAAGCCGAATTCACGGCCGCGTGGATTGGCACGCACTTCGCCGGCAGCGGCGGTCACCGCGACCTGCAGGCCCCAGCAACTGCCGAAGAACGGTACGCCGGCGGCAAACACCGCCTTGGCGAGCTCGATCTGGCGCGTCACCGGTGCGCCGCCATGGTAGATGTTGAGCGCCGATCCGGTCATCGTCACGCCGTCGTAATGCTCCAGGCCCACGCCCGCAGGAAAATCCGGCTCGCGATCGGCAGCGGTCACGATGTCGATCTGCAGCGCAGGATCGATCCGGTGCAGCACCCGCGCATAGCCGTTACCCGAGTCATATCCGAGCGCGGCGACTTGTCGTGCGCGAATCTCGCCGATGTTGCCGTCGATGACCAGGATCCGCGCAGCGTTCACTCGGCGCTGACCACGCTGTCAAGGCTGCCGCTCACGGCCGCGCGGAAGATGCGTTCCAGCATCGCGGCATCGACCGGGATCGGGTTGCCGCCGGCCGATGGATCGATCGCCGCCTCGCGGCCAATGATCCCGGCCTTGTCAGCGCTGACGCCGATGTCGGCGAGCGCATGCGGTATGCCGAGCTCGCGGCGCATTTTCAGCACCCAGCCGAGCAAGCCGTCGAACCCGCGCCCCGGCAGGTCGAGAACGCGGGCGATGACCTCGGTTTTCTCGGCGATGGCGGCTCGATTGAAGGTCATGACGTAGGGCAGGATGACCGCGTTGGTGAGGCCGTGATGCGTGTTGAACCAGGAACCGACCGGATGCGCGATCGCATGCACGCCGCCCAGACCCTTCTGAAAGGCCGTGGCACCCATCAATGCCGCGGCCATCATCTGCGCGCGCGCTTCGATATCCTTGCCGTCGGCACAGGCGCGGGGCAGGAAGCGATGGATGAGCCGCATGCCCTCGAGCGCGACCCCGTCCGCCAGCGGATGGAACCCCGGCGCACAGAACGCCTCGAAGCAGTGCACCAGTGCGTCAATGCCCGTGGCCGCGGTCACCGCGCGCGGCAGACCGACGGTCAGTTCCGCATCGCAAATGACGATGCGCGGCATCATCAGTGGATGAAAGATGATCTTTTTCTGGTGAGTCTGCTCATTGAGAATCACGCCGGCCCGGCCGACCTCCGAGCCCGTGCCCGCGGTGGTTGGCACCGCAACGACCGGTGCAATACCGGCCGGGTCGGCCCGTGTCCACCAGTCGCCAATGTCCTCGAAATCCCACAGCGGGCGCGTCTGCCCCGACATGAAGGCGATTACCTTGCCGGCGTCGAGTGCCGAGCCGCCGCCGAAGGCCACGACACCGTCATGGCCGCCGGCGCGGTAAGCCTTCAGACCCGTTTCGACGTGACTGCTGGCCGGATTGCCGCGCACGGCTCCGAACAATGCCGAATCCTCAAGCGCGTCCAGGGCACTCCGGATCATAGGCGTGGCTGTCAGCCCTTCGTCGGTAACGAGCAGCGGCCGCCGGATTCCGGCACGCGAACAGGCGACCGAAAGCTCGGCGATCCGGCCCGGCCCGGACCAGATGGTGGTCGGGTAGTTCCAGTTGCCGCGCAGCATCGTGTTCATGTCGTGATCCTGAAGTGATAGGACTTCGGGCGCGTGAGCTGTTCAAAGCCGACCCGCGATAGCGTGCAGCCCCGTCCCGAATCCTTGACCCCGGTCCAAGCCAGGGCGGGATCGAGGTAGTCGCATCGATTCAGGAAAACCGTGCCTGTCTCGAGCTCATCACCGAGCGCTTCGGCGCGCTGCGCATCGTTCGAATAGATCGCGGCCGTCAGGCCAAACCGGCTGTCGTTCATGAGCTGCACCGCCTCCTCGTCCGAGGCGACTTTCATGATGCCAACCGCGGGTCCGAAGGTCTCCTCCCGCATGATGGCCATCGAATGATCAACGCCCACCAGCACTTGCGGGGCGAGGTACGGCGTTCCGGCAGCCGAGGCGGCGAACGATGCCTCATCGATCAACGCTCTGGCGCCGCAGGCGACGGCCTGCTGCACCTGCGAGCGAACGGCATCGGCGGCAGCGGTGCGCACCAGCGGCCCGAGGGTCGTTTGCGGATCGAGCGGCGAGCCGAGCCGATACTGCCTGGCCAGTTCGACCACGCCGCTGACGAACTCATCATACCGGGCAGCCGCGACGTAGATGCGTTTGATGCCGCAGCAGGACTGGCCGGCATTGAAGAACGCGCCGTCCGTCAACGACTCGACCGCATGCGCAAGATCAGCATCCGCGCGCACGTAGGCCGGGTCTTTGCCGCCAAGTTCGAGACCGGAGGTGGCGAACCCAGAGGCGGTCGCACTGACGACCGCCTTACCGCCGGACACCGAACCCGTGAAGCACACGTTCGCGACGCGTCGATCGGCCATGAGACGCGCGGTATCGGCGTGCGACAAATGCAGGTATTGGAAAACCCCGGCCGGAACACCGGCAGTGGCGAAGGCCTCGAGAAAGCGCTCGGCGCACAGCGGCGTCTGGTGTGAGTGCTTGAGCAGCACGGCATTACCGGCAATCAGCGCCGGCAGCACGGCATTGACCGCCGTCAGATAGGGATAATTCCATGGCGCCACGACCGCGACCACACCGAGCGGCACGCGCTTGATCTGTCGCTCGAAACCGGGTTTATCGCCGGGCTGAACCGCGGCCAACGCCTGCGGCGCTATCCCGAGCATGTAGCGTGCGCGATCCTCGAAGCCGCCGACCTCGCCCGGTGAGTGGCGAATGGGGCGTCCCATCTGCCAGGTGATCTCGGCGGCAATATCGCTCGCCTTGGCGACGAAGGCGTCGACCGCCCGGCCCAACGTATGCAGGCGTGCGCTCAGCGGTGCGGATCTCCAGGCGAGCTGTGCGCGCTGCGCGCTGTCGAGCGCACGATCAATGCCGGCGGCGCTCTCGAGCGGGCGCTCGACGTAGACTCGGCCGTCGACGGGGCTGATGGTCTTCAGGGTATCGCTCATGGCTGCGCTCAAATGATCTCGAAATAGCGCGCCAGTTCCCAATCGGTGATGGCCTTGCGGAATTCCCGTTCCTCCCACTGCCGGGTCGCGGCATGGTGCTCGACGAAGGCGTCGCCGAATAAGGTTCGCGCCGGCTTCGAGGCGGCAAGGCGCTCAGCGGCCTCGTACAGTGATGCCGGCAAGCGCCGGTGCGGCGCATGCTCACGCTCATAGGCGTTACCCTCGATCGCGCCATCGGGCTCGATGCGGTGCTCGATGCCCCAGAGCCCGGAGCCGATTGCCGCGGCCAACGCGACATAGGGATTGATATCCGCGGCCGCAATCCGGTACTCGACGCGCTGGCTCGCCGGGCCACCGCGGATCACGCGCAACGCGGTAGTGCGATTCTCGACCCCCCAGGTCGCGGAGGTCGGCGCCCAGAACCCCGGCACCAGGCGCGAGTAGCTGTTCACGGTGCAGGCAACCATGGCCAGAAACTCGGGCATCAACGCCTGCTGGCCGCCGACGAACCAGCGCATGGCCTGGGACATCTCGTACGGTTGCGACGGATCGTGAAATACGCTCTGGCCTTGATGGTCATGCAGCGAAATGTGCAGATGACCGCTCTGGCCGGGAACGCTGTTGGACCACTTGGCCATGAAGGTCGCCATCAGGCCGTGCCGTTGTGCGAGAACCTTGGCAAAGGTCTTGAACAGCGCCGCGCGATCGGCCGCCTCGAGTGCCTCGCAGTGGCTGAGCGCGGCTTCGAGCACGCCCGGACCGGTTTCCGTGTGCAAGCCCTCGATCGGAAATCGCATGCTCTGTCCGAGCTGCAGAAGTTCGTGGTAGAGATCCGAGTGCACGGAACTGCGCAGCACCGAGTAGCCGAAGGCACCGGGCGTAATCGTTTGCAGCTGTCGGTAGCCTTTCTCGCGCACGGATTGCGGCGTCTCCGCGAACAGAAAGAATTCGAACTCCGCCGCAGCGCTAACCACATAGCCCATGCTGGCGGCGCGTTCCAGCACGCGTCGCAAGGTACCGCGCGGGCAGACCGATTCGGCCCGTCCGGCAAATTCCCCCAGAAACAGCCAGGTCTTCGGTTCGAACGGAATCTCGCGACGCGTGGCCGGCAGGAGCCGGACGGCTGCGTCGGGATAGGCGGTGTGCCATCCCGTGAAGCTCGTGTTGTCGTAGAGCTGATCGTTCGAGTCCCAGCCGAGTATCACGTCGCAGAAACCGAGATTCTTGTCGAGCCCCGACAGGAACTTGTCGCGGCTCAGGTACTTGCCTCGCAGGATGCCATCGCCATCGAAGACCCCGATCTTCACGTGCTCGATGCCGTGGCTGCTCAGAAATTCAGAGAGTTCGACCTTCTGCTCTGCGGCTGATTGCGTCATCGAGGCTCTGCGTCCAATTCTGCGGTCGGAAAACGACCAGGCGATTGTACGAGATCGGCCCGGGCGATCGGGAAAGATCCTCGGCCCCGCGCGATCCGCTGCTGGCTATAATCCCGCCGCTGCGCAAAGGAATCATCTGACATGCAACGGCTGATCGACGGCTATCGGCGCTTTCGTGCCCAGCATTGGCCGGAGCGCCGCGCGGTATTCGAACGCCTGGCCCATACCGGGCAATCACCGCGCACGATGGTGGTGGCCTGTTCGGACAGTCGGGTCGATCCGACCATGATATTCAACGCCGAGCCGGGCGAACTGTTCATCCTGCGAAACGTTGCCAATCTCGTGCCGCCCTACGAACCGGATTCGGCTTTCCACGCGACCAGTGCCGCGCTCGAGTTTGCGGTCCGCGTACTCGAAGTGAGCGATCTGATCGTCATGGGCCACGCCATGTGCGGCGGCATTCGCGTGCTGCTGGAGGGCGCGCCGGATCCGGCCGGAGACTTTCTGCTGCCTTGGATGCGCATCGCCGAACCCGCCAAGCGTCGGGTGCTGCAGCGCGCGAGCGCCGATCCTCAAAGCGACTGCGAACAGGAGTCGGTCAGACTGTCGCTGGAGAATCTGCTGACCTTCCCATGGATCGCGGATCGGGTGGCAGAGCATCGCTTGCAACTGACCGGCACGATCTTCGACATACGCTCCGGTGTACTCGCCCTGTTGCAGGCCGACGGCGCCTTCGTACCGGTACCGGCGCACGCAACGCCCTGACAGGCGAGCGCCGGTGCGCGTCGAGCGCGGCGCCACAGCTCCAGGATTTCTTCGCGCCGCCTGCATCCGATTGCGCGGGCCGGTCGTATTCACCAGCAGTACAGCAACAACTTCATTCGCCTCGCCTGGGGAGTCCTTCGATGCGCAAGAGCAAACGCAGACAACTGCTGACGGCGGCGCTCGCCGCCTCGCTGGCCGGTGGCGCGCTGGCATCCAGCCATCGGGAAGCGCCGTTCATCACCACCCGACCTAAAGTGGACGGCACCGATTTCTACATGTTCAACAGCTACGAGGCCGGGCGAGCCGGTTACGTGACACTGATCGCCAACTACCTGCCGCTGCAGGATCCGCAGGGCGGACCCAACTATTTCTTTCTCGACGATAATGCGCTGTACGAGATCTCGATCGACAACACCGGTACCGGCGTCGCCGATCTGACCTTTCAGTTCCGCTTCACGACCACGACCCAGGGGTTGTCGGTCACCGCCGGCACGAAGTCCATACCGGTTCCGCTGATCAACATCGGCCCGGTCAGCGCATCCAGCACGGCATCACAGAATGTGGCGCAGAGCTATACGCTGACGCTGGTCACGGGCGATCGCCGCACCGGCACCATGCTGCCGATCAGCAACGCAACCACCGGCAGCACGACGTTCGCGAAACCGCTGGATAATATCGGCGCGAAGTCGATTCCCGACTACGCCACATACGCCGCCAGCTTCATCTATCCGATCACCATCCCGGGCTGCGGCGCGCCAGGCAGGGTCTTCGTCGGTCAACGTCAGGATCCGTTCGTGGTCAATCTCGGCGAGACTTTTGACCTGGTCAATATCAAGTATCCGGTCACACAGCTGGCTCCCGCCGGCGTGAACGGCCGCAACTATGTGCCCGATTCACTGGCTGGTTACAACGTGACCTCGCTCGAGCTGGAAATTCCCGCCCCGTGTCTGAGCAACGCTGCCACTCCGGTCATTGGCGGCTATACCACGGCAAGTCTGCGGCAGGCGGATGTCCTGAACCCGGTGCCACAGAGCGCCAAGAGCGTGGCCAGTGTCGGCGCCGTGAGTTCGCCGACCGGTACGGAGCTGGCCGGCGGCGCCTGGCTTCAGGTCTCTCGCCTCGGCATGCCGTTGGTCAATGAGCTGGTGATCGGCCTGCCGGACAAGGATCGATGGAACGGTTCCAACCCGTCAGCCGATGCGCAGTTCGCCGACTACGTGACCAACCCCTCGTTGCCGGTACTGCTCCAGGCGCTGTTTGGCAGTGCCGGCGTGCGCGCTCCGAACGTCTATCCGCGCACCGACCTGGAAGCGGTGTTCCTGACCGGAGTGGCGGGCTTGAATCAACCCGCAAACGTCGTGCCGGCCGAAGAGCTGCGCCTGAATACCACCACGGCCGTGACGCCGATCGCGTCCCAGAACGATCTGGGTGTGCTCGGCGGGGATCTGAGCGGTTTTCCAAATGGCAGACGCCCGATCGACGATGTGGTGGATATCACGCTGCGTGCAGCCATGGGTGTTCTGCTGACACCTTACGATGGCAGCGCTCAGGATCCGGATCCCGCCTCCGACGCCTCTCGGCAGCTCGGATACACCGATGGGGTCGAACCCAATCCGGCCAACTACCTGCCGGCGTTCCCGTACTTGAACACGCCGATTGCCGGCTCACCGATCAGCGCGACCGAGTGAGGGCTGCACCATGAAACCGAAAATCGCGTTTTGGATCAGCGGCACCGCAGTGGGCTGCCTGGCACTCATAGGCTGCGGCGGCGGCGACGCCGCCTCGACCCCGACCTCGGCCCCGACCGCCCCGCCGACCCAGTTGGATACCGCCGAGGTGCTGGCCATCGTCCAGACCAGGACCTCTGATACCACCGAGCCATTTGCGGTCGATAACGGGGCCGTCACGGTGACTCCAGCCGACGATGAGACAGGTGAGCCGATCAGCGTGGACGGCACATGACTGCGGGCGACGCCCTGCCACGCGCGCTACGGGCCAAGCTCACGGTCTTGGTCACGCTCGCGCTGGGGAGCGTCGCCTTGCTGCCCGCAGCGCACGCCACGCCATACGTGCCGAGCAGCGACAACGTGGTGCTGGCCGACTTGCCCGCCGGGGCCCGCTATAGAGACCTCGCGGCGCGGCGCCTCGCTCAGGCACGACTCGACGTGGCGGTTCCGCTGGCGCAGTTCTATATCCAGCAATCGCGTCTCAGCGGCGATCTGCGCTACCTCGGCTATGCCGATGCCGTGCTGGCGCCATGGCTGAATCGGCGCGAGCCCGCGCCCGATGCCTTGGTGCTGCACGCCACGATTCAGCAGAGCCGGCATGAATTCAGCGCTGCGCTCATGACGCTCGAGCGCGCGCTCGCCGCGCGGCCCAATGATCCGCAGGCGCTGCTGACCAGAGCCACGATCCTGCGCGTGCTGGGGCGCTATGCGCAGGCCGGCGCCGCCTGCGAGCAATTTGCGCGCTGGGTGGAGCCCACGCTCGCGGCACTGTGTATCCAGGGCGTGCGCGGGCTGACCGGACAATTGGATTCGGCCTATGCCGAGCTGCGCCAGCTGTCGCCACAAGGATGGCTCAACACGGAGAAATCCTGGCTGTACAGCGAGCTGGGCGAGATGGCCGTGCGTCTGGGGCTCGATGCCGATGCGCAGCGCTGGTTTCAGCAGGATTTGAATCTCGTGCCCACGGACTCTTATGTGCGTGCCGCCTATGCGGACCTGCTGCTGCGCCAGGGCCGTGCCGGCGAAGCCCTGACGCTGCTGCAAGGGCAGGAAAGTTTCGAGCCGCTGCTGCTGCGCATTGCCCTGGCGCAAAAGCAATTGCACGACCCGCGCCTGGCGCAGAGCAGTGCCCGACTCAGAGCCGCGTTTGCCGCCGAAACACAGCGCGCAGAGTCGGTGCATCGGCGAGAACAGGCCCGATTCCTGCTTGAGGTGGAGAATCAACCGCAACTGGCCCTTGCGACGGCAAGCCAGAACTGGTCGCTGCAACGCGAGCCGGACGATGCATTGGTGCTCGTGGCCGCCGCGCGGGCCGCCGGTGACCCGGCCGCGGCCGCGCCGGCGCTGGATTTCATGCGCCGCGCGGACCTGCGCGATGCGCGCGTGAGCGCGCGTTGAGCACGCGATGAGCGCGCACAAACCCTGGCCGACGATGCTGTCGGTGATGGCGGTGATGGCGGTGATGGCGCTGCTGGCCGGGGCGCCCGCGGAGGCCCACATCGCCAGCAACGGATTCCTGAGCCTTCAGGTCACAGGTTCGCACGTTTCCGGCGCCCTGGAGCTTGCCATTCGCGACGGCGAGCTTGCGGTCGGCCTGGACCGTGATCGTGACGGCAAAGTCAACTGGGGCGAGCTGCGCGCCGGTCAGTCCTCGCTGCAGAGCTATGTGTCGGGTCATCTGGCTCTGATCGGCGTTGACGGTGTATGCAAAGTGAGTTTCGGTCCGCTGCAGGTCAACGAGCGCGTTGACGGCAACTACCTGTGGCTGCCGCTCAATGCCGACTGCGGCACCGCGCTCGAGCGCCTGACCATCGATTACAGAGTGCTGCAGGATGAGGATCCGTCTCATCGCGGACTGCTCACGCTCAGCGCGCACGGTGAGGTCCAGTCCGCGGTCCTCGGAGGTGGTAGCGGCGCGGGCGCTGCGGGCGGACGGTTATTCGAGCTCGTTCAGCCATCGCCCTGGAGTGCGTTCATCGAGTATCTGCGCGCCGGCATCTGGCACATCTGGAGCGGTATCGATCATCTGCTGTTTCTGCTGTCGCTGCTGCTGCCCGCAGTGCTGGTGCGCCGTCAGGGGCGATGGGAGGCCGTGCCGATGGCCGCTCCGGCCTTCGCCAACATCGTCAAGGTCGTCACCGCCTTCACGCTTGCGCACTCAATCACGCTGTCACTGGCCGCGTTCGACCTGGTTCGTCTTCCCGGGCGGCTGACCGAGTCGGTGATCGCGGCTTCCATCATCATTGCCGCACTCAATAACGTATTTCCGCGTGTCACCGAGGGCCGCTGGCGCATCGCTTTCGCGTTTGGGCTGTTGCACGGGTTTGGCTTCGCCTCGGTGCTGGCAGAGATGGGCTTGCCCAAGGGCGCGCGCCTGGTATCGCTGATCGCATTCAATCTGGGCGTCGAAGCGGGCCAGTTGGCCGTCGTGCTCGCCGTCATGCCGCTGGCGTACCTGCTGCGCTCCACGGCGTTCTACCGCCGCGCACTCATGCCATGGGGATCATCGGCGATTGCTGCGCTGGCGCTGATCTGGTTCGTGCAGCGCGCGAGTGGCTAGCGCGCTCGGGTCACTCGCAGCGCGCCTTTCTCCAAGCGCAGAAATTCAAAGCGCGCTTCGGGGTAATTCCGCTGCCAGATCTTCGCCATCTCCCGTTCGGCGGGTCGCGAGGCGTCGTCGAGCAGAACGATCGCCTGCGCGCTCAAGCGGTTCCAGAAGAACGGCAGCGCCGGATAGCGGATGTCCGGTCGCAGCAAGGTCGGCGGTCCATCGATCAGCAGCACATCGATATCGTTCAGATCAGCAAACACGGCGGTGTCGTACCAGGGTCGAGTGATTCCCTCGAACTGCATGTCCTTGAGTGCGGCAATGCGAATTTCGGCCCAGTCACCCAACGCCTGCCGCTGCAGTTGCTCGCGCGTTATCGCGGCGTAAGCCTCATCGGCATCGACCGAGATCAGGTGGCCGGCGCCATTGGCCCGGAGCGCTGCGGCGATCACCAGGGTCGAAAGGCCGGAGCCCAGTTCCACGACCCGTTGCGGCCGCCGCATGGCGACTGCGCGCAGCACCTCGCCCAGAAGATCCGTGGACGCAGCCCAGCCTCCCGGTGGCGGTAACGGCGCGCCGCCCTGCAGGGCTCGGAAGACGTTGTGTGTCTCCCAGGTGTGCCGCTCCTGGCGGCGAAGCATCGAGCGCAGCCGTCGAAGTTTGCGGTTGAGGATCAGTACCGCGACGGCGAGCAGTGCCACGCTCGCAGCGAACAGTCCCAATACCAACGAGGTGCTCGGCATGACTGGCCCTAAACGGCCGTGCGCCGCAGGTAGACAAACACTACGATCAATCCGGCCAGTGCCAGCATCGTGAGCTCTGCGGCCGGTCGGCGACATCCGCGCACACCACCGAACGCCAGCGCATAGACTGCCTTCAGCGCATTGTTGGATGAGGCCGCAATCAGAATGGCCGCGCTCAGGGCCGGCCCCGACATGGCCGACACGCCACCCTGTGCGAGACTGAGCACGAACGGATCGGTGTTGGCGACACCGGTGATGGCCGCGAGCACAAATACCCCGCGCTGACCGAATCCAACGCGTGCCCAGTTCGACAGTAGCGCCACCAGCACGAACATGGCCGCGAAACCCAGCGCGGTCGCGAGTTGCAACGGGTTTGCCACCGCCACCTGACCGGCCGGCGCTGCACTGTCCGAGTGTGCCATCTGCGTCCAGTCCCAAACGGCAAAGCCTGTACCCAGCAGCGCCAACCCGAGCAGTGCCGGCAGCATCATCAGTGCCAACGGCCTGTCGAACAGCGCGACGATGACGGCGATGCGCAGGTACATGATGATCGTGGCGACGACGATACCGACTGCGAATTCCCGGCGCACTGCGCCGGCCGAACGCTGCTGGCGAGCCAATGCCACGGTGGCAACGGTCGATGAATACAGACCACCGAGAATTGCCGGCAGCAGTGCCATGGAACGTGCAGGCAAATACTTCTGCAGCAGATAGCTGACATAGGACAACGTCGAAGTCGCCACGACCGCGAGCCATACCTGGAATGGCGTGATGGGCGTCCAGGCGATGATCGGGTGATTGGGCAGCAGCGGCAGCACCACGCCGATCAGGATCAGAAATTTGCCCAGCGTGAACACCTCGGTCGGCGCAATCACAAGCACCAGCCGATGCAGCGACTCGCGACTCTCAATCAGGATCACGGCGCTCACCGAGGCGGCAACGACGACCCAGGGGGGCTGTGTCAACGCGACCGGACCGAGCGCATAGGCGAGTGCACTGGTACCCGGGATCATCAGACTGGGCCGCAGCTCCGGCTCGATCGCTGCCATGCGGATGTGCGCATACTGCCAGGCGGCCACGGCGGCCAGCCCGGTCACGAAGGGCAACAGCGAATGCGGCTGCAGCAGAAACAGCAGCGCTCCCAGTATGGCGAGCAGCGGAAAGGTGCGAATGCCTCCCGGACTGGCGCGCTGCGTGACCTTGTATACGCCTTCAAATGCAAGGCCCAGGAACACGGCCATGGCGAGTGCCAATCCCAACCGTCCCGCAACCTCGATGGAGGTAATGTCTCCGAGCACCCGCTGCGTCCCTCCTGCCATGGGCATTATCCCGTGATACCTGGCCGATACGATACCGGCCTATAATGTTCGCTGCGGCACCTGTGTGCCCTTCGCGGGACAGTAGCCCGTCATGACAATAAATCAATCCGATATCGATCGAGTTCGGGTCGCGGTGGCCCGGTCGCTGCACGAGCACTGGCTGTGGTTCCTGTTCGAGGGAATCATTCTGCTCGGCTTGGGTCTGGCTGCCATCGTGCTTCCGCCGATCGCTACCATTGCGGTGGAGATCCTCATCGGCTGGCTCCTGCTCATCAGCGGCATCGTCGGCCTGATCACCACTTTCCGCATGCGGCACGCGCCCGGGCTGTGGTGGGCGCTGCTATCGGCCATCCTGGGTATTGTGGCCGGCGCCGTGCTGCTGCGCTGGCCGCTGAGCGGCGCACTGTCGCTGACGTTGATTCTGACGGTATTTTTCGTCGTCGAAGGCGTGGCGTCGGTTTTTTATGCGCTCGAGCACAAGCGCGAACTGTCGGGACGATGGGTTTGGATGCTGGCCAGCGGTGCCGTCGATCTGATCCTTGCAAGCATCATATTTCTCGGGTTGCCAGGCACAGCGGCGTGGGCCATCGGACTGCTCGTGGGCATCAACATGGTCTTTGGCGGCTCGGCGCTCATCGCCATGGCCTTGGCGGCCCGCGCGAGCGGGGCGCGGCCGGCCCCATGAGCGCTAAACCTTTGTTTTATATGCGGCTATCGCCGATATTCGAACTCGTTGATCGGCTTAATGATGTTGCTGCGGGGGTAGCAGCGTCTTAAGATGACTGGATTCCTTGCGCAGTCGTCGAGAGCATCGTATGCAGCCACCGCACTGGAAGCTCGCGGGCGCGGCCATCGTCGGTCTCGCGCTCGGGCTCGTTGGCGAAGCCGCTGAAAGCATCAAGCTGAACATCAGACCCGGGTTGTGGGAGATCGCCAGCGAAGGGCAAATCAGCGGTGCCCCGCCGCTATCGGACGACATGCTGGCACGCCTGACACCCGAGCAACGCGACAAATTCCAGGCGGCCATGCAGGCGAGCATGGCCAATGCGGCTCAGCCGCGGATCGCCAAGAATTGCGTGACACCGGAGAAGATCGCGCGCGGCTTGGACATCCAGCAGCACGGCGATTCGTCATGCAAGAAGACCGTGGTCGCCAATTCAGCCAGTGAAATGGAAATCCGCGAGGAATGCAGCAACGATCAACGCAACACTGTCATTAGCGAGCATTTTCAGCTCAGCGGCTCGGAGCAGCTGACGGGAACCGTGCATGTCGTCACAACCTCAGGCGACAAAACCATGACAGTCAATAG
>Ga0302325_10001216_pt1 | contig 66698 bp, 61 predicted proteins | sample Palsa_T0_2_FD_201948 | JGI IMG/M metagenome (GOLD analysis project Ga0302325, IMG submission 201948) | Peat permafrost microbial communities from Stordalen Mire near Abisko, Sweden - Palsa_T0_2 | ecosystem: Environmental > Terrestrial > Soil > Palsa > Peat permafrost | place: Sweden: Abisko...
TCACCCTCGACGGTCAAGAAAAGCTCGCGGCCATCCTTCTTCTTACGCAAGCCGAACGCGAACACGTTGAACGCAATCAGCCGCGTTGCGGTGATGCGCTTATCAAGCTGGCCCGAAGTCTCCACGGTCGCGTGTGCGCCCTTGACCCAGCCACCCTCGCTGGTCTTCTCGTTGAACACCTTGCCGCCATACAGGCGGACCGGGCCGAAGGTGTTGGCCTTTTCCTCGGCCTTCTGCCTTACGGCGTCACCGAAACCCATCGCCCCGCGAGCCTATCAGCAGCAGCTTTTCTATGCTAGCCTGGATACGCTAGCGTTGTAGACTGAGCGATGAGGTGCGTGCGAGGGTGCCAGGATGGTGCCTGCGCCAGATCAGCCGGTAGATATTGCCCTTGCGGCGGTGCTGCGCAGGTTGCGCACGGAGCGTGGCCTATCGCAGGAAGCGACGGCACACCGTGCGGGGATCGCTCTCAACAGCTACTCCCGGATCGAGACGGGGCGGGCGTCCCCGTCCTGGCCGACCGTACGGCAGATCGCGCTGGCGCTGGACGTATCGCTCGCGGACCTCGGAGCAGCCGTCGAGGGCTACCAAACGCCCCGATGATCCGCTACGCGGCGTCTCACTGCTCGTCTCGACCCTCCGACTCCTCCTCGGATGGCCCTGACTCCACGTCAGGATCGACCTTCAGCAGGGCGCGCAGCGCCTCCTCGGGGTCGATATCGAGCGATACGCGCTCGTCTGCTTTCCGGCTCATTGGACCAGACCAGCTAAAGGGGCTAGACAAGTCCCCACCACGGCATAGGATGCGGCGTGTGGGGCCATTAGAGGAAGAGATCGAGCGCATCATGCGCTTCCACGTATCGTCCGTCCCTGCGATGCAGAACGCCTTCAAGGCGGGGCGCACAGTGCCAATCAAAGAGGATCTAGTCAGCACTACTGACGATGAGTCCGTGCTGGAGAGCCTGGAGATCGCGAGCGCATCGATCAATGCTCTCCGCGAGGCGATTCGTAGGATCGCTCGTGAGTTTGAAGACCGCGCGTCTACCTGAGCCTGCGACGTACACCATCGCCGCCTCGAAGTCGTCTTCTGAGCCGACTACAACCATCCGTTTATAGATCACGACGACCCCCTGGGGTCGTATTCTCGCTGTTTTAGCTGGGTTTGTCAGCGAACACGTTGCCACTCTATGCCCCAGGGGGGGCCTGGATGTGCGCGGTGCGGCCCCAGTCGGAATCTGCCTGATGGGGGCCCCACGCAAATCCGAGCGCGTCCAAAGCAGCGACACGCTCGGTGCTGAGCCTGCCGGCCCTGCGATCTGCGCGCTGGCGGTTGCACCAGATGCCAAGCTTGAAACCGCTTGGCGTTGCGTGCTTTCTTGGTACGTGTCCATCCTTCTCAGCCCGGACGTACGTGGCAAGCTCGGCGAGGCCACGGTCGAAGGCGTCTCGGAAGGGGTCCCACACGAATCCGAGCGCGTCGAGCGCAGCCACGCGTTCGGCGTCAAGCTTGCCTGCCTTGTGATCACTGCGGCGCTTACTGCACCAGTGCCCAAGCTTGAGGCCGCTCGGCGTTGAGTAGCTTTTCGGCACGCGTGCATCTCCATACGTTTGGACGTACGCGGCAAGCTCGTCGACGCCGCGCTCGAAGTCGTCCTGGAGTTGGTCCCACACGAATCCCAAAGCGTCGAGTGCCGCAACGCGCTCGGCGTTGAGTGTGCCATCCTTGCGCTCAAGGCGACGGCTGTTGCACCAGCTACCGAGCTTGAAGCCTCTGAAGAGCTGGTTCTGTGGCACGCGGCAATGGCCTTCCTGATCGATGAACGCTGCAAGCTCCGCGAGGCCACGGTCGAAGGTTGCCTGCTTCGTGTTCCAGACAAACCCGAGCGCGTCAAGCGCATCTACTCTCTCAGCATCGAGTGTTCCGGCCTTGCGGGCTCTGCGACGGTTGTTGCACCAGGTGCCGAGCTTGAAGCCATTCGGTGTCGCATACCCAGTCGGCACGCGCGCATCTCCGTTGGCCTCGACATAGATGGCAAGTTCAGCCACGGCGCGCTCGAACTCGTTCTGAAGCTGATCCCAAGCGAATCCCAGCACGTCCAGCGAGGCAACAAGCTCGGCGGCGAGCCTGCCTGCCTTGCGGTCATTGCGACGGTTGCTGCACCACTTCCCGAGCTTGAAGCCGCGCACGGCGTAGCTCTCTGACACGCGGCAATGGCCTTCCTGATCGACGAAGGCTTCGAGCAGGCCAAGCCCGAACTCCCAGCGCGATGTGGTCCGCTCGACCAGCCGGACCTCGAAGGCTGAAGCGAAGTTCACTCCGATGCGGGCGGGCAGGTCAAGGTGGATCTTCGGGGGGATCGTTACGGACGCAGCGCCTTTGCCCATCTCGCGGCGGAGTGAGTCGAGTTGCTCGGCCAAGTCGGCGTCGTGGGCGCGCAAGGCGCAGATCACGTCCCACACGGGCTTGAACGCCGAGTCGTCGAGGGCTGTCTCGGGGTCCTCCTCAGCAGCGATGAACACGGGGATCACGATGGTGCCGACCGTCTTGTTCTCGGCCTTGCGGATCGCTCTGCCAACAGCTTGGACGATGTCCACCTCGGACCGGCGGGGATCAACGAACGCCACTCCGTCGAGGGTGGGAACGTCTACCCCCTCAGACAGGCACCGCGCGTTGGCGAGCAAGCCCACGGCGTCATCCTCGAGGTGTCGTAGGCGCTCCAGGCTAATCGTCCGCTGTCCTGTGGACATCTCCCCGGAGACGTGCTGTGCCCACAGGGAGCCTTTCGGGCGTTGACGCTTCGGCATCCACTCCACAACCTCGGTGAGCGTTCGGGCGAAGTCTCTGGCGCGGGTAACCCGCGAGTGGAATGAGATCGTGCGGCGAAGGTTGTAGCGGCGTATCGCCTTGGCGAGGCCGATCTGTCCTGCGAGGCTGCGGGCATCAGTGACGGCGGTTCCGTCCATCGTGACGAACCGGCCATGTTCGGCCCACTCGCGGTAGGTGGCGTCGTCGACGCCGATGACCGCGACTTGGTAGTCGCTGAGCAGGTCCCGCTCGATTGCCTCGCCGAAGCTGAGGCGGTGAAAGACGGGGCCGAACGTGCCGGGGTCGTCCATTGAGGCGACCTCGAAGTCCGCCTCTTTGGCCTCTCGAACAACGCGACCCGTGAAGTAGCGCGGGGTGGCCGTCATGAATAGCCGACGCTGTGCGGGTATCGCCTTGGTGTCGAGGATCGTGGCGAAGTCACCTGACACTCTCCCGGCGCAGCGGTGGGCCTCATCGGCGATCGCCAAATCCAGCCTGGGAACGCGACCGGACCTGTACGCCTCGGCGATCCTCGGAGAGGACTGGTAAGTAGAGAAGACGATTTGCCGACCGGCGCGGCGGCGCAGAAAGCGGGCGATGTCCTCAGCATCGGTCGTGACCGGGAAGCCAAGGTCCGATGTTGAACTGACCGCCGCGTCAGGCTCGATAACCGTGTCATCCGAGCACACCGCCAGGAAGTCGAAGTCCTCGGAAGTGTTCGCTGTCCACTCGCGCAAGGTCTGCGCCAGCAAGGAAAGTGAGGGAACGAGCACGAGCGTCCGCTTCGCTTCCAGGCGCTCTGCGATGAACAGCGCGGTGAGAGTCTTGCCGGTCCCGCAGGCCATGATCAACTGGCCTCGGTTGCTTGCGGCGAATCCCTTGAGCACCGCACGAATCGCGCCTGCCTGATGCTGTCGTGGACGCTTTCGCTTGGGAGCTTTGGGCCGCAGCGCAGCCGGACTCGACGGCCAATCGACCTGGGCGGCTTCCAGGTCGGCGAGCAGCAGCAGCCCCGCCTGCTTCTCCTGCGCCGCGAGCGTGCGCCGGGCGGTCTGGCCGACCCGGTTTGTGGTGGCGATCAGCAGCCGGTATGAGAATTCGGGCCGCGACGACTCCGACAGGAACGTGTCCACATCAGCCTTGGTGACGCTGTAAGCCGGGTCGTACGCCTTGGCCTGAACCGCCCACAGGCGATCCTCGCGATCCTCGACGATTAGGTCGATCCCAGCGTCGGCACCCCACCTGCCCGGCCACTGATCCCACAGCCAAACACGCCGGATCTGGTGCTGGTAGAGCGGGTCGTTGGTCAGAAACCACTTGCAGATCCGCTCGAACTCCCGGAAGCGGACCTCCGGGCGCGGATCGAACGCCCGTAGTAGACGACTGAAGGTTGAGCTGCTCATCTGTTGCCGCGACACGGTACGGCTTGCCGGGTGGACCTGCTAGGCGAGTCCGCTCGTGGCTCCACAGTTCGGCGCCGGCAGCTTGTGGCTCATCGTGTTCGCTCGGGTGCTGGTGGGTTGACGATGCGATTGATGGTGCGGACGATCCCCGGTATCCGGCTGGCACGGCTGGGCGCGATTGGGTGGTGGAAGCCCAGCCCGTAGTCGGGGTCCGGCAGCTCGGGGTGCGCGAGCGATGGTGTCTGGGCGTGGCTTCGGGTCATGTTCTGGGCGAGTCGTTGGATGCGGTTGGTGTCGTGTCCTTCTGTTCCGAGGTCTTCGCGGTTGACGAACCAGCTGGTGCGTTGGCGGGCGCGGGATGCCTCGACGTAGGCGGGCTCCTTGCTGGTCTGCCAGCCGCCAGTGACGACGAGGGTGCGGGTGACGGTTGCGCCTTGGGCGCGGTGGATGTGGTGGGCGTAGCCGAGGCGAACACGGCCGAGATCGTCCCCGGCCAATGTTCGTTGGCGTCCGGTGACGTCGAACTCGATGAGCGCTTCTCCGGAGGGCGTGATGTCGAGGACTTGGCCTTGGCTGCCGTTCTCGATGCGCTCTACGCCTGGCTGGTGGTGCTGCTCGATCATCGATACCCGGTCGCCTTGGCGGATGCCGTAGTGAACGCCGGGCACCTCGGCCTCCAGCTCGCCGAGCTCGCCTCGTTGTGCGCGGTAGTGCTGTGCGCGGGCATTGAGACGATGGATCTCCTGGTTCGAGGCATCAGAGATCAACGCGACCTCGCCGATCGGGTGGTTCTCGGTGAGCTTCGCCCAGCTCTGCACCGCGTGCTCGACAGCCTGATCGCGGGTGTCGGCCATGTGTAGTTGTCCGCGTGAGTGGTAGTGCGCCATCGCCCTGTCGGATCTACCGGCACGCAGGTCTGCCCACGCGCGCTGTTCGTGGGGGTCCAACGTCCGGCGGATGTCCGAGAGCTCCGCGCTGGGCGCGATCTCGGCGAGCCGGTCGAACATGCCGCCCGCGCCGATCGAGGGCAGCTGCGCGGCGTCGCCGATCGCGACGAGCTTTGCCCCGGTTCGCTCGACCATCTCTGTGAGCCGGTTGAGCCGGTTGGTGTCGGCCATCCCGGCCTCGTCGAAGTAGATCGTCGTATCCGCATCGACGCTGAGGTGGCCGTGCTCCACACGCGAGATGAGCGCGTCAACGCTGAGTGTCTGCCCGGAGAGCGCGTGGCTGTCCCGTCCGAGACGCTCGGCGGTCGACCAGGACACGGCGACACCCAGCGTCTGATGCCCCGCGAGCTGCTCCGCACGCGCGGCCGCGTCGATCACGACACCCTTCCCCGTCCCCGCCGGCCCGACGAGGACGGCGCCGCGCTCCGGGCCCGTGATGACCTGAAGCGCGTGGGCCTGCTCGTCGCTCAAATGCCCGCCGATCCGCTCGGCGACCGTGTCGCTTGCGATCTCGCGTGCGACCACGCCGACGTCCCGGTCGGCGCTCTGAGCGAGGCTAGTGAAGCGACGCTCGATCGCCTGCTCACGGGCGCGCACCGCGAGCGTCGTCATCAACCCACCCTCCAGCGGGAGGACGCGGCGCTCGGCGATCATCGCCCGCGAGAACGCGAGCGCCTCGCGGGGTGCGAGCTCGCCGACGGACTGCTCGAGCAGTACGGCTCGGAACTCGCCTGGCTCGAACGTCGCGGCGCGCTCGGTCAGACGCTCCTCGACGCGATCTGAAAGGGCACGCTCCGGCCGCGACCCACGAGCCCCTCCCAGCAGCCGAACGGGCTCATCTCCCGTGAAGCCAAAGCGGGCCGCGGTCTCGTTCCAGACAGCGTGTAGGTCACTGCGGATGACGAGCACCTTCGCCTTGCGGTTCTCCAGCTTCAGCCGGCGCAGCTCCCCACGCTCCGGTGCCCTGCCCCACTTCGCGCGGAAGCGCTCCGCGGCCCTCGCGACCTCGCGGCTACGAGCAGAGAACGCCTCCAACAGCCCCTGGGGAACCCCGGCGATCTCGAAGTAGCGGCCCTGCTTGCCAGTCCCCGCCTCAATCGCATAACCCCGCTCGGAGAGCTGGTGCGCAAGCGCGGAGCGATAGAACGCGCCCACCTCCCGCGCCGCTCGGAACACCGGCCGTGAAGCGACAGCGACGATCCGCCCGTCATCCCGCACCGCGCTCGTGATCACGACATGGCTATGCAACTGCGGGTCCGGCGCGTCCCCTTCAAGGACACCGCGAGCGGTGGTGTGCCGGTACTCCGCCGCCACCACCTCCCGCGCCGGCTCCTCCACCACCTGCCCGCTATAGCGACGCCGCACGGTGGGCACCGTCTCCGTCAGGTGCGCCATCGCCTCACTCACCGCCGCAGCGTGCGCAGCCTCCATGTCCCGACGCTGGGCCTCCCCGCCGAGCGCCCACACCGCCGAGACCGACTTCGGCGCGCTGAACGTCAAGTCAATCCCACCACCCCGACCACCGCCCGCGCCCTCGGGCCGCAGCCACCCACCCGTGCGGGGATGGCGGCCCTCCATCAAAGCGATGAAGTCCCGGCCCTCGACCGCGCTGCCCTCGATACCCAACCGCGCGAGCGTCTCCGGCGACGTGAGCCACCGGCCAGGCGCCTGGCTCATCTCCCCATCCGGGGTCAGGTAGTAATCCCCGCGCTCGGGCACAACCGTCTTTGACTCCAGATAGCGCGCATACCCACCGGCCTTCGCGGCACCAATACTCGCAGCAGTCATCACACCCGGTACTGACCGCCAACCCCCGAAAGCGGCCAACGAACTTGCACAGCGCACGCACAGCCCCCACAGGGGCGTGCATCTAGTCTGTTTTGGCTTTGTGCTGTACGCCGGCAGCGGGAGTCGTGAGCGTCAGCGAGCGGCGAGCGAGCAGCCCGATCGGGCTGCTCGCTGTCGGCAAAGCACAGCTCACAGCGCCAAGAACGTGAAGAGAGCCGACGTAGGAGCCTCGGTCAATGCCGGGCAAGAGCCTGCGTGCTAACCAGCGCTGTTTGTGGAAGAGTTCGCACGGGTGCGGGCGACTGACTGAGCGAAGCGCAGGCGTCAGGGGCTCATGGCCTGCCACGCGGCTTTGCCCTTCGAGGGCTTTTGAGATGCGCGCCCCAGTGTCGCGCCCGCACCTTCGCTCCCCTCCTCCCCTTCCTATCTGGCGGCGGTGAGTTCCGGCTCGGCCGCGACGACCTCCGGAGGCTGTGCCAGCTGATCGTAGGCCGCCCGCAGCACTGATGTGATCGCGTCGGCGCTCTCATCACTCAATGTCTCGTCCGCGCGCAGGAAGCTTCGGATCGACTCGAGCGTCTGCGAGCGGCTGTCGGGCGCAACGACCTCCCCCCGTGTGTATGTTTCGAGCGGCACCCCAAGCCAAGCAGACAGCGTCAGCAGGGTGTCCACATCGGGCGTCTGCCCGCGGGACATGCGCGTGAACACCGTGTGGTCCGGCAGCTCAAGCTCTGCGGCGAGCCCGCGCCAGCTGATGCCCAGCTCGCTCTTCTTGGACTCGAGCGCTCCGAAGAACGCATCAATATTAAGATCGCGCTTCATCGAGACCTCCTTTCCCGGTGTAGTCTACCACCACTGGAGGTTTATACCACCGGCTAAGGTCGCGACGCGAAATATCGGCTGAGCTCGCGCTCAAACGCGTTCTGCGACGCCTGGTCGGCCAGATCGAATACTCCTTCCCAATCGGGGCCGGCAAGCATGATCGCCTTGCCGAGCGCGATCCGATCCGAGACGTCGAGCCCGTTGCGAGCAGCGAGCAACGCGATCCGCTCAGGATCAAAAGTCGTGAACCGATTCGCGGACTCGGCCAGCGCGCGTCGATCCCACTCCTGCGCCAGCTCGTCCGCGGCCCTGCGGCGGTCTGGGTCGCCCCGCCAGCGCGCAAGCTCAGCCTGAACTCCGCCCCACACGTCAACCATGCTCGCCTCGTCCTGTGGCGAGCCGGTACCGAGCTGCGCAAGGCGCCTTGCGGGGGCATCCGGGTCGATCGGCTCGCGACCAAGGCCGGCGAGTGCGAGCGCGCCCCACCCAAGCGCTATCGCACGCTCGATCGGCGTGGCGAAGTCGAAGCCGAGACGCGCCCAATGCCAGCGGCCTGTCTCGAGCGCAGCGTGCAGCGCGACGGCTCTCAAGCCAAGTTGACGATAGATCGGCAACGCCTGGCCGAGCAACACGAGACTGACGCCGCGGCCCCGGTATGCGTCCTGCACCTTGAGGAGCTCGTGACGGACGACACCCCGATCGAGGATCACGTCGCGCTCGATCTCCCCAACCACCTGCCGCTCCGCGTCGTCGGCGATGACCGCTCGCACGAACACCCGATGGTCACCCACATAGACCGCTGAGTCGTCCGGGAACGGCATCAGCCGAAACCCCGACGGCGTGTATGCGGCATACAGCTCCGCGAAGGCGTCGTGTCGCGACGCCGTTGAAAGGGGCATATCGCCCAGCTCATCGATACGTCTCGCCAGCTCAGCGCCGTCGAACGGCGCGCCACTACGCCGCCGCTCGGCGATTCCCCTCAGCGCTTCACGCTCCGGCAGCGGCACGCCAGGCATTGTGCGGACCAAGGCGGTCGTATCGTATGCGGCCTCGCCGCCCGAGCACCGCTCTATAGCAGCGCAGTTGCAAAAGCATCGCAGTCGATGTGGGCCGTGCTCAGTTCGGAGGACTCGGCGGACACTCTCGGGCGAATCTAGCGCCCCACCCGGCGGGGCCTCGAAGCGTCTACCGCGTTCTAGCGGCGCTGCTCGACCAGCGCGTCGGGACCGACCTCGTCGATCGACGCATACCCGCTGAGCGCCATCGCGAGGTCGAGGTCGGCGAGGAACGAGCGCAGCACCTCGACCACGCCCGTGGCGCCGCCCAGCGCCATACCCCACATGTAGGGGCGGCCGAGCAGCACCGCGCTAGCGCCGAGCGCGAGCGCCTTCAGCGCGTCCGAGCCGCTGCGGATGCCGCTGTCGAAGAGCACCTCGCAGCGGCCTTCCACGGCCGCGACCACCGCAGGCAGGGCGTCGAGCGCGCCGACGGCGCCATCCACCTGGCGCCCGCCGTGGTTCGATACGAGCACGCCCTGCACCCCGTGCTCGACCGCGAGGTGGGCGTCGTCGGGGTGCAGGATGCCCTTCAGCACGATCGGCAGCTCGGTGCACTCGCGCAGGAACGCAAGATCCTTCCAAGTGATCGCCGGGTTGGCGAACTGCCACGCCCAGTGGCCGATCGCGGCCTGCATGTTCTCCTCGGGCGGGGCCGGCAGCGCAGCACGGAAGACAGGGTCCTCCAGGTAGTTGCGGTTGCCCTCGCCCCACAGGAATGGCAGGAAGCCATTGGTGAGGTCGGCCGGGCGCCAGCCCAGCATCCAGGTGTCGAGCGTCAGTACGATCGCGCTGTAGCCGGCGCGCTCGGCGCGCTCCACGAAGCTGCGCGCCAGCTCGCGGTCGCGCGGCCAGTAGAGCTGATACCAGCGCGGTAGCTCCCCGGCGGCCTCTGCGATCTGCTCGATCGTGTGCGAGGCGGCAGTGCTCGCCACGAACGGCACCCCCACCTCCGCTGCGGCGCGCGCCATCGCCAGCTCCCCCTCGGCGTGGGCGAGCGTCTGGACACCGATCGGCGCCAGCAGCACCGGTGCCGGCAGCTCCGTCCCCAGCAGGGTGCGCGCGAGCGTGCGCTGGGAGACGTCGCGCAGCATCCGTGGCGCGATCCGCCAATGGTCGAACGCCTCGCGGTTGGCGCGCATCGTCTTGCCGCGCCCCGCCCCGCCGGCGATGTAGCCGCGCGGGCCGTCCGCCAGCAGCCGGTAGGCGTCGCGCTCCAGTCGCCGCCAGTCCAGTGGCCGCGCGGGGCGTTGCCCGCCCAGCCCGCGCAGGTAGATCTCGTACTGGTAGTTGGCGTAGGGAACTTGCTCGCTCATCGTGCGCATTGGCACTCTACCGGGGCGTATCACCTCAGCTGGTCGCCCACACCTCCCCCACGCCTTCGAAGCCGAGCGCTCGCTTGGTCGCTTCGGTGAGGTCGTATTCGCGACCGGCCACGTAGGGGCCGCGGTCCACCACCGGCACGCGCACCGTGCGCCCGTCGTAGCGCAGCGTGACGAGCGTGCCGCACGGCAGCGTCTTGTTCGCGACGCCCATCGTGGCGCTCGTCAGCCAGCCGCCGCAGGCAAGACTGCCTTCGCCGCCGTACCACGATGCCTCGGCGAGGCGATAGACGTTGAGCCGGCCCATGGCGCGCTCGGAGCCATCCTCCCCCGGGGCGCCCGCGAAGCGCACCCGCAGCCGCTCGCTGCCGATGCGATCGGCTCGATGGCGCAGCCGAAAGCGTCCATGTGCGCCGGTTCGCGCGGCGGCGATCGTCCGCCAGCCGTGGCGCTCGCGCGCCTGCAGGACGACGGTGTGCGCCGCGACCTCTGGCTGCGAGGTGTCCCTCCGAGCCGTAACGCGCAGCGAGCCCGCGACCGACGCGGTGCGTCCGTCGAGCACATTCAATAGAGCGCTCCGGATGTGCAGGCGCGTCGGCTGTGGCGCGACGGTCACAGGCGGCTGGGCGGCTTCCTCCGCGGCGATCGCGTTGGGCGGCAGTGCCGTCACCGTCAGCGCAGGCGTGGCGGGTACGTACATATGGGTCCTCCTTGGTCACCGCCTACGGGGTTAGCTGTCGGGCTCACGCGCCGCCCGCGCACGATGGCGTGCGCCGGCGAAGGCGTTACGGCTGCATCAGCGGCCGATTCGCCCCATCCAGACCGTCCTCTCACGATCCGGCAGTGGGTCCCCCGCTCGCCTCCAACGACGGAGGCGACTCGGCTGAGTCAAGCGGGGCACGATAGAGCGGCGAGAGCCCGCCTTAGTGTGCGTTTGCTCACACATGCAGCTCGCGCAAGGGCGCCGTAAGTCCAAGACACGGGTTTTTTACGCACTCCCCTCGGGATGGTTGGCGCCCGTACCGAGGCATTTTTCCCACCCCGCGTTTGACGGGGGGCCTTCCAGCAGGGACAATCACCCCAGATGGCAAATCCCGACCGCCTCACCGGCCTCGACACCGCCTTCCTGCACCTGGAGGATCACTCCACCGCGCACATGCACGTGGCGTCGGTGATGATCTTCGAAGGTCGCGCGCCGACGCCGAAGGAGCTCGTCGAGCACGTGCAGAGCCGCCTGCACCTCGTGCCGCGCTACCGCCAGCGCCTGGCGTACGTGCCGCTCGATCAGGGCCGTCCGGTGTGGACCGACGATCCCCACTTCAATCCGCATTACCACATCCGCCACACTGCGCTGCCGCGGCCGGGCGACGAGGCGGCGCTCAAGCGGCTCGCCGGGCGGCTCTTCTCCCAGCGCCTCGACCGCTCCAAGCCGCTGTGGGAGATCTGGCTGGTGGAGCGGATGGCGGGGCGGCGCTTCGCGCTGATCGCCAAGACCCACCACGCGCTGGTGGATGGGATCTCCGGGGTGGACATAACCACGGTGCTGTTCGACGCCGCGCCCGAGCCGCGGGGTGGGCGGGCATCCGATCCCCACGGTGAGCTGGCATCCGATCAGGGTAGGCGGGCATCCAATCCTCCACCGTGGAGCCCGCGGCCGCTGCCGGGCTCGGCCAAGCTGCTCGGCGAGGCGCTGCTGGAGCGCACGACAGTGCCCGGGGAGATGGCGCGTGGCGCCAGACGGGTCGTGCGCCGTCCGCTGCGCGCGCTGGCGCAGCTGCGCGACGGGCTCGCCAACGTCGGTGCCACCACGCTGGCGGGGATCAACGCGCCCGCTCCCCCCTCGCCGTTGAACGTCGATATCGGGCCTCACCGCCGCTACACCTGGGTCGACGCCGACCTCCCGCGCTTCAAGGCAATCAAGGACTCGCTCGGGGGGACCCTCAACGACGTGGTACTGGCCGCCGTCAGCCTCGCGCTCGGCCGCTGGCTGCGCGCGCACGACCAGCCGACCGAGGGGTTGGTGCTGAAGGCAATGGTGCCCGTCTCGGTGCGCGCCGACGTCGAGCGCGGCGCGCTCGGCAATCGCGTGGCGGCGATGTGGGCCCCCCTGCCGGTCGGCATCGAGGACCCCGCCGAGTGCTACGAGCAGATCCGCGTGGCGATGGACGATCTCAAGCACTCCGGCCAGGCCGTCGGCGCTCAAGTGCTCACCAATCTCGCCGGCTTCGCACCGCCGACGATCCTCAGCCAGGCCGCGCGCCTGCAGGCCCGCCAGCGCTACTTCAACCTGGTCGTCACCAACGTGCCCGGCCCCCAGTTCCCGCTCTACCTGCTCGGGCGCCGCCTGCGTTCGCTTTACCCGGTGGTGCCGCTCGCCCGCCGCCAGGCTCTCGGGATCGCGGTGATGAGCTACAACGGCCACCTCGGCTTCGGCCTGCTCGGCGACTACGACGCGCTCCCCGACCTCGACCTGATCGCGCAGGAGCTCGAGCGCGCGATTCGCCGGCTCGCGCGCGCAGCCAATCTCCCGAAAGCCAGCCGGAGCCCCGCCAAGCGGGCTGCCGCAAAGCGGAACGCACCACGCGCCGCGCCCGATGGCAAGGCGACCGCGTCGGCGACCTCGGGTGGTGCCGGCGCCAATGGCCGTGCGGGCAAGAGCGGTGGCCGCACCCGCACCGCCGGTCGGGCCGCCGCCAAGCAATAGTGCGCCTGGCGCTCTGCCAGATGAACGCCACCGTCGGCGACATCGCCGGCAATGCGCAGCGCATTCGGGCGGGCGTCGCCGCCGCGCGGGCGCAGGGCGCGCAGCTCGTGCTGTTCCCAGAGCTCGCGCTCACCGGCTACCCGCCCGAGGATCTGCTGCTGCGCGAGCACTTCCTGCAGGACACCGCTGCCGCGCTGCGCGAGCTGGCAGCAGGCGTCGAGGGAATCGTCGCCGTGGTGGGGTACCCGGAGTGGACAGGAGACGCGGAGCGGGACCAGAACAGAGCACAGACCGAAGCGGCAGTGGTAGAGCAGGAGAACGAGGAGTTCGTGGGCACACCCCAGACGCCACGCGTCCACAACGCGGCGGCGGTGCTCGCCGACGGCGGCGTGCGCTCGGTGTACCGCAAGGTGCATCTCCCCAACTACGGTGTCTTCGACGAGCAGCGCTACTTCGCAGCCGGACGTACGGGCGCGGTGATCGAAATCGACGGGCAACCCGTCGGGTTGACGGTGTGCGAGGACATGTGGCGGCCGGGGGTGGGCGGGGATCCTGTCCCCGAAGAGGCCGCAGCGGGCGCACGGCTGATCGTCAACATCTCCGCCTCTCCCTACCACGCCGGCAAGGGCCTGGAGCGTGAGCATCTCTTTGCGCAGCGCGCCCGCGAGTGCCGGGCACATGTCGCCTTCTGCGCGCTGGTCGGCGGCCAGGATGAGCTCGTGTTCGACGGGCACTCCTTCGTCCTCGACCCCGCCGGCGCGACGATCGCTCGTGCAGCGCAGTTCGAGGAGGATCTGCTGGTGTGCGAGCTCGATCTCGGTCGTGTCGCTCCGCAGGAGCAGGAAGGGTCGGCCGACACGCCGGAGAGGCACCACATAGCCGCGGTCGATGCACCGCCGCAGGGGTTGACAACGCTGCTCGCCCCCCCGGAGGCGGAGATCTACGCGGCGCTGTGCCTCGGTCTGCACGACTACGTGCAGAAGAACCGCTTCCAGCACGTGGTGCTCGGCCTCTCCGGTGGGATCGACTCCGCGCTGGTCGGCTGTCTGGCCGTGGACACACTCGGCTCCGAGCGGGTGAGCGTGGCGATCATGCCCTCCCCTTACTCCTCGGCGGCGACCCAGGACGACGCGCGCGCGCTCGGCGCCGCGCTCGGTGTGCGCACCCACGAGCTGCCGATCGCCGCGCCGATGGAGGCCTATGCGGCGACGCTGCGCGAGGAGCTCGCCGGCAGGGAGGCAGATCTCACCGAGGAGAACCTGCAGGCCCGAATCCGCGGCAACCTCTTGATGGCGCTCTCCAACAAGTTTGGCTGGCTGGTACTCACCACTGGCAACAAGTCGGAGATGTCGGTCGGCTACACCACCCTCTACGGCGACCTCGCCGGCGGCTTTGCGGTGATCAAGGACGTTCCCAAGACGCTCGTCTACAGGCTGTGCGAGTGGCGCAACTCACCGGCCGGTGCGCACCTGGGGCCATCGTTCGGCGGTCCTAGCGAGAGCGGCGAACGCGTGGCCGCGCCAATCCCCCGGTCGATCATCGCCCGCGCCCCCTCGGCGGAGCTGCGCGAGAACCAGCGCGACGAGGACTCATTGCCCCCGTACGAGCTGCTCGACCGGATCCTGCACGGATACATCGAGCTCGACCACGGTCGCGAGCAGCTGATCGCCGAAGGACTGCCAACCGAGGAGGTGGACCACACGATCCGCCTCGTCGATCTAGCCGAGTACAAGCGCCGCCAGGCGCCCCCCGGGATCAAGATCACCACTCGCGCCTTCGGCCGCGACCGGCGCATGCCGATCACCAACTGGTACCGATGATCGTGAGAGCCCGCCCCGTCGCCGCGCTTGCGCTGCTCGTGCTCGGCGCGCTCGGGCTGAGCGCCTGCGCCAACACCGTCCAGGATCAGCCGACCCCGCCGAGCGCGCTGGAGGCGCTGGTGATAGAGGAAGGCTTCCCGGTCTACTGGCTCGGGGGCACCTTCGAAGGACTGCCGATCACCAACGTGGGCCGCGACCCAAGCGGGGCCTACGAAATCCAGTATGGCAACTGCCTGATTGGAGGCGAGATCGTATGCGTGACTCCCCTGCAGATCGTCACCTCGCCCGACAACAGCTTCCTGCCGGGCGGTGGCGCCGCGCAGGGCACGGTATCGATCAGGGGCGTGCAAGGCCGCTCCGCGCTTGGCGGCAAGGCGCTGGCGCTGGCGACCGGCAGCGTGGTGGTGGACCTCTATGCCGACCGACCGACACTCGCTCGTGCCGCGGCCGAGGCGATGGTGAGGATCAACGCGCCGGCGGGTGGCACGGCCGGCGACGGGCATGCTGGCGGCCGGACCCCGCTCTCGCAGTCGGATCTCCCGGGGGCCCCGCTCGCGCCGCCACTGCCCGACACCGGCTACGGCGAACGGCCGCTGCCCTCCCAGCAGCCGGCGATCGCGCCCGCCGGGGTCGGCCCCGCGGGCCAGCTTCTCAAGAAATAGACGGCGGCGTCTGCGGCAGCGGGCGCACGGCGATCGTCATGCGCGTCACCGCGCACAGCTTGCCGGCGTCGTCGCTGAAATGCACATCCCACACCCACGTGGTGCGGCCCCTGTGCAGACGCGTGGCACGCGCATGCACCGCGCCCGCGGTGATTGGCCGCAGGAAGCTCGTGCTGTTGGAGAGGCCCATCGCCACCGAGCCCTCTGGGAGCACCGACATCCCGGTCGCCAACGAGGCCATCGTCTCGGCGATCGAGGCGTACACGCCACCGTGCACGAGACCTGCCGGCTGCCTCAGCTCGTCGCGGACCTGCACCTGGGCGCGCACCTTCTCGGCGGACACCTCGAGCAGCCGCAGGCCGTACAAGCGGTCGAACCCTTGCAGCACCTCGTTGATCTCCTCGGCGCTGGGGGTGCCCATTGCGGCGCCACGATAGCCTACGAATCGCCGATGAGTCGCATCGAGGACCTACCACCAGATCTGCGGGCAGTGCTCTCACTGCTCGTGGGCAGACACCGGCGCTACGGCGAGATCGCCACGATGCTGAGCATCGAAGAGCGGGCGGTGCACGACCGTGCGCACGCGGCGCTCGCGCTGCTCGCCCCACGCCAGGCGCGCGAGCTGAGCGCCGCGCAACGTGAGCAGGTGGGCGAGTACCTGCTCGGACAGGCACCGCCGGCGGGGCGGTCGGCAACGGTCGCCTATCTGGAGAGCTCCGCCGACGCTCGCTCGTGGGCGCAAGCGCTCGCGGGAGAGCTCGCCCCGCTCTCGAGTGACCGGCTGCCGGAGATCCCCGCGGGAGGATCCATGCCGGGAGGGCCGATCGCGAACGGGGCGACGCCGGAGCCCGAGACTATTCCCACGGCGAGCACCCACCCGCCCGCGCCTGCCGGCGTCGTTGGGCCCGAGGGCGGCGCGAAACAGCCCTCCAGCTCGCGGCGCGGCGGCGCGCTGCTGCTCGGTGGGCTGGTCGTGGTCGTGGTCGTCGCCGTGGCGCTGATCGTGGGCCTCGGTGGCGGCTCCTCCCCGAGCTCCGCCACCACCTCCTCGACGCCGAGCGAATCCAGTGGCTCGACATCCACCGCAACAACTACTCCGAGCACGACCTCGAGCACGACCTCGGGCAAATCCGGGGCGGGCAAATCCGGCTCCGGCAAAGCCGCCGCGCCGCATCTCACGGCAACGCTTCCGCTCACGCCTCCCGACACCACCAGCAAGGCGTTGGGGCTGGTCGAGGTGATCGCCGAGGGCGACGAACACGCCTTCATCCTCGCCGCCGAACACCTGCCCCCTACCAGCGGCTTCCACTACGCGGCGTGGCTGTACAACACGCCCACCGACGCCTACTTCCTCGGCGGCGGCACTACGGTGAGCTCCAAGGGGACCCTCAAAGCGGCGCAGGCCTTGCCCGCCAACGCTGCCCACTACGCCACGATCATCCTCACCGAAGAGCACGAAGAACGACCCAAGCAGCCAGGTCCGATCGTGCTGAGTGGGGCTTTCAAGCTGCGGTAGGCAACAGCTTCCCCGGGTTCATGATCCCCGCTGGGTCGAGCTGACGCTTGAGGGCGCGCAGCGCCTCCACGCCCTGCGTGCCCAGCTCGCGCTCCATCCACGGGAGGTGGTCGCGCCCGACGCCGTGATGGTGGGTGATCGTGCCGCCGTGGCCGGCGATCGCGTCGCCCGCAGCGCGCTTGACCGCCTGCCACTGCTCGATCTCCGTGCCCTCGCGCTGGCGCGCCAGCAGCGTGAAGTACAGCGAGGCGCCCGTCTCGTAGAGGTGCGAGACGTGGCACATCGCCACGCCCTCGGTTCCCTGGGCCCGCAGCGCTCGCTCGATCGCGCTGCACGTCTCGCGGTGCAACCGCCCCACGTTCGACCACCGCGTCGCGGTCTCCAGCGTCTCGACCATCACGCCGTGGGTGAGCAGCTCATCGCGCAGATAGGGTGCCGTGAAGCGCTGCCTGCGCCACGCTTCCCCCGGCGAGCGCCCCACCGGCAGGCCGCCGTGGCTGCGCACCAGCTCATGCGCTCGTGCTCTGCCGCGCTCCACCTCCGCTTGGGTGCCCTCGAAGCCGAGGATCGCCAGACATCCCTCGCCGTAGCCGCGCGCGCGCAGGTAGGCCCGACCGGCGCGACTCTTCGCGCGTGCCTGCAACGCGCCGTGGATGCTTTCCACGCCCTCCGCTCGCCCCGCCCCGGCGGCCGCCCGCGCCTGGGCGAACGACATCCGCGTCTCCGCCTCGTCGGACAGCCGCGTCACCGCCGGCGCCGCGTGCTCCTGCGCGAGTGCCCGCAGAGCGCTCACGCCCGAGGGGAAGTCCGCGAAGAAGGCGCCCTCGTAGCAGCGCTCCCGCGGCGCCGGGCGCACGCGCAGATCGAGCTCGCCGATCACCCCCAGCGTGCCCTCCGAGCCGACCAGGAGCTTGCGCAGATCCGGTCCCGCCGCGCTCGCCGGCCGCGCTGGGAGCTCGATCTCGCCCGCGGGCGCGGTGAGGCGCACCCCGACCACCAGCTCCTCGAAGCGCCCATACCCGGTGGATGCCTGTCCGGCACCGCCGCTCGCCGCGCAGCCCCCGAGCGAGACATACTCGAAGGACTGCGGGAAGTGCCCGAGCGTCAGGCCCCGTGCCGTCAGGTGTCGCTCGAGCGCGGGCGCGCGCATTCCCGCCTGGGCGGTTGCCACGCGCGACTCGGCGTCGATGTCGATGAGCTCGGCGAGGTCGCCCATGTCCAGCGCCACCACCGCCGCGTGCTCGCCCCGCAGCGGCGCCACGCCGCCCACCACGCTCGTGCCCCCGCCGAACGGCACCACCGCGATCGAGCGCTTCACGCACAGCGCCATCAGCGCCCTCAGCTGCCGGGCGCTGCTCGGGTAGAGCACGGCGTCGGGTGCCTCCGGGAGCTCGCCCGCACGCAGGCGCACGAGGTCGGGGTAGCCCCTGCCGGCGGCGTGCGCGACGCGTTCGGCGTGATCGTCGCGCACGGCGTCGCCGCCGAGCAGCGTATGCAGCTCCGCGCGGGCGGCCTCTGGCAGCTGCGCGGGGGGCAATTGCACACGCGCGAGCGCCACCGGTGGGCGGGGATTGGGCGAGGTCCCCACCATCTCCCGCAACAGCCGCAGCATCGCCGGCCCCACCGCCGGCGCATGCGCGGGATCCCCCCATCCCCACCACCGCATTGTTGGGGTTCCCGGAGCGAGCGGTGGGCGGGATGCGACTCCCCGGCCCGAGGTGGCCTGCGCCACCCTCTTAGCAGCCAAAGATCCGCTCCAAACCGTCGAGCGCCTCGTCGAGCACGTTGCCGGCCGCGCGGCGCACGCGTCTGGCGCCGATGTTGGTGAACAATCCGCGCAGCTTCTGGCGCAGCTCGATCGTCACCTTCGTGCTGGCGCCGGCGGGCTCCAGGCGCAGCTCGGTGCGCGCAGCCGACAGCACCCGCGCGAATGGCGTGTCGTCCACCTGTTGCTCCCAGTGCAGCGTCAGCGCCTGCTCGTCCGCCTTCACGTGGAAGTCCGCGCGCACCAGTCTGCCATTGCGGCTGGCGAACACCTTCGTGAAGGCGTCCCGCTCGACGCCCTCCACGCGCGTCACCCGCGGCCACCATCGCGGCAGGTGGTTGGGGTCGGCGATCAGCTCCCACACCTCGCCGGCGGGCGCGTCGAGGGTGCGGGTACGTGCGGTGGTCGGCATGCCTCTCGAAGCCTACGGCGCGACGCCGGCGGGCCGCGAGGCGCCGCCTCAGCCCGCGATCTTGCGCAGGTCGCGCACCAGCAGCAGATGGCGCAGGTGCGAGGTGACCGCGGCGAGGTTCTCGAGCGCCTCCAGCGCCTCCTTGCGGCGCTTGGGGTTGCGCGAGCGCAGAGCGGGGGCGAGGATCTGCTGCAGCAGGCCGGCCTCGCGGTCGGCGGAGGTGCGGAACACGCGCAGGTTGCGACCCCCCACCCCGTAGCGCGCCAGTTCCGACACGGCGGCGATGATCTCGCGCTCGGTTTCGTCGTAGTAGCGCTGCCCGCCGCGCTGCTCGCCTTTGACGACCCCATACTCCTCCAGCTCGCGCACCAGCTTCGCGTCGGCCTGGGTCTCATCCAGCACTTCCTCGAGCGTATACAGCGCGCCGCTCTCATCGCGCACGCTCACGCTGGCGCGCCGCCGGCGCGCCAGGAATGGCTGCCCGCCTGCCCCCTGACCGCCGCCACGTGCCGCGGGGACGGGGCTGGTCGGGTCACCGTCGAAGCCGGGCGCCGGCGTCTCGTCGCTGCGCCCGGCGGCCAACTCCTGGCGAATCACCCGCAGCGGCAGGAACTCGTCGCGCTGCATCCGCAAGATCGTGCGCAGCCGCGCCACGTCGCCCTGGCTGTAGAGGCGGTAGCCGCCAGGTGTGCGTCGCGGGTTGAGCAGCTTCTGGTCCTCCAGATAGCGAATCTTGGAGATCGAGATGTCGGGGAACTCCTGGGCCAGCGCCTTGCACACCGCGCCGATCGTGTAGGGCTTCTGGTTTGGCGCCACCTCCCTGCCCGCCCCTGGCAACGCTGTGGCGGGGGCTGTCGAAGCGGAGGCGGTGGTCGCGGTGGTGGCCATCAGCGTGCGTGGTAGCTCAGCTTGTACTTGCCGATCTGCAGCTCATCGCCCTCTTCGAGGCGGTGGGACTCGATCCGCTCGCGGTTGACGTAGGTGCCGTTCAGCGAGCCGCAGTCGTCGAGGTGCCAATCGTCGCCGCGCCTGATCAGCAGCGCGTGGTCGCGCGAGACGGTGATGTCATCGAGGAACACGGCGCTGTCGGGGCGGCGGCCGATGCTCATTCGCTCGCCCTCGATCGGGAAGCTCTCGCCCACGCGACCGCCGCCGGCTCTCACCACCAGCGCCGGGCCTCGCGCGGTGACCTCGTCGAGCTCGACCGGCACGAGCTCGCCGCTCTCGTCTATGCGATAGGTGGCGGTGACCGAATCGCCCGCGCCTTCGCTCGTCTCCGCGCGCAGCGAGGCGCCGCAGCGTTGGCAGAAGTTGGCGCCCTCGCCATTGGCGGACCCACACTCGGGACAGATCGTCGCCATCCCGTTGTTACCTCAGACGTCGCTCTGCGGCTCGCCCTGACGAGCGTTCGATCGGCCGAGCCCGGGGGACACTCGCCCTTGACTCGCATCCCCGGTTCGACCGGCGAGGATCTCGCTGAGCTGCTCCACGTCCGCTCCGGTGATCAGCTGCTCGCCATTGTCGTGCTTGTGCTGCAGGCGGTTGACCAGCTCGGCGCGCAGGATGTCGATCTTGCCGTGCAGAATGCGCCGCCGGTAGGAGATGTCGGTCTCCTCGTCGGTCAGCTCGCGGATCAGGCTCTTCAGCTCGGCGTCCGTGAGGGCACCTAGGTCGGGAAACGTGTCCATGCTGGTTCTGTGCTCCTCTCGCGGCCTTTTTGTTCGTCGATAGTTCTTCGGTCACTATACCGAAGCGTCAAGTTGAGGTTGAGGTCTTGCATTTGAGCTGGGCCGCGCCGTCCCTCACGTACAGCGCCGTGGCGGCGAGCGACAGAGCCAGGCCGATGTAGAGCAGAATCGCCCCGAGCCCTTCGAGCCCGACCATCGCGAAGAAGAAGCCGCCCATCAGCGGTGCCACCGAAAGGCGGCCAGGCCAGTTGATGCGCAGCTCGACGCCGCGCGAGAGCCCGTAGCGGCCGAGCGCGAGCATCGCCAGCTCGCGCGCCACCAGCACCGCCAGCGCCCAGCGGGGCAGCAGCACGAAATGCCAGCACACCACCACCCCGGAGATCGCCAACAGGCGGTCGGTGAGGGGATCCATCAATGCCCCCAGGCGACTGTACTGGCGGGTCACGCGTGCGGCGATCCCGTCGGCGTAGTCCCCCCAGCCGATCACGGCGAACAGCGTGGCGGGCAGCGCGCCGGTGCCGTCCGCCGTCGAGAGCGCCACCACCAGGAACACCGGAATCAGCGCCAGCCGCAGGAAACCGATCGCGTTGGGCACCGTCCACGGCCGCAGCGGCTGCCCGGCGGCGGTCTGGGGTGGCGGTGGGCCGGAGCGGTCGAGGCCCACCAGGCGACGGACGGTCAGGCGGGGGCGGCGCCCACCCTCATCCGCGTGAGCTCCGGATGTGCCGTTGGCCATGTTGCAGTCCTCGCCCCGGCTCTCTCTAGGGGAGCGCCTGGCACAGCTGGTCCACCGCCCGCAGCAGCGCCTCCGGCCCGGCGGCCAAGGGCAGGCCAGGGGCGCTCTGGCGGCCGCGGCGCAGCTGCACCTCGATCTCGCCCGACTCCAGCGAGCGGCGTCCGATCGAGAGACGCAGCGGGCAGCCGAGCAGCTCGGCGTCGGCGAACTTCTCCCCGGCGGATGCGTCGCGGTCGTCGTAGAGCACCTCCACGCCACCCGCCCGCAGCGTCTCGTACACCCCGTCGGCGGCTTCGCGCTCGGGCGTGCCGGGCTTGCCGAGGGCCACGAGGTGCACGGCGAAGGGAGCGAGCGCCCGGGGCCAGGAGATGCCGTGCTCGTCGGCGTACTGCTCGACCGCGGCGGCGACGATCCGCGCCGGGCCGATCCCGTAGCAGCCCATCCAGATCGCGTGCTCTTCGCCGTGCTCGTCGAGGTAGCGCGCCCCCAGGGGCTCGCTGTAGCGGGTGCCGAGCTTGAAGATGTTGGCGATCTCGATCGCGGGCTCGATCGTGAGCGGCTGCTCGCCCAGCGCGTAGCGCGGTGAATCGGCGGTGGTCTGGGCGGGGGCGTCCGCGGGGTCGCCGGCGAAGGGGTGCGGCGCGATCTCGCGAATGTCGGGGTGCTGCAGCGCGACCTCGAGGTTGGCGGCGTAGCCCTCTGCGAGCGCCACGCGATCCTCCCCCGCCGCGCACGGCGCCATGTACTCGTGCGCGCCACTGCCGCCCATCATCCCGACATCGCCCTCCACACGGTAGAAGCGCAAACCGGTGCGCTCCATGATGCGATCGTAGGCGCCCACCTGGCGGTCGTAGCTCACATCCAAGCCGGCGGCATCGCGGTCGAAGGTGTAGGCGTCCTTCATCACGAACTCCCGCGTGCGCAGCACCCCGGCGCGGGGACGGGGCTCGTCGCGCTCCTTGACCTGGAAGTGGTAGACGGCGAGCGGCAGGTCGCGGTAGGAGCGCACCAGCTGGGCGATATGGAAGGTGACGGCCTCCTCGTGGGTCATCGCCAGCACCAGCTCTGAGCCCTTGCGGTCGGTGAGCTTGAACAGCTCCTCGATGTCGATGCGCCCGGTCTTCTGCCATGGCTCGGAGGGCTGCAGCACCGGCATCAGCATCTCCTGGGTGCCGATCGCGTCCATCTCCTCGCGGACGATCGCCACCACGCGCTGGTGCACTCGCCAGCCGGCCGGCAGCCACGTCCACATGCCGGCCCCCATCTGGCGCACCAGCCCGGCGCGCACCATCAGCTTGTGCGAGATCGCCTCGGCGTCGGCCGGGGCCTCCTTCTCGGTGGGCAGCAGGTACTCGGAGAGGCGGGTCATGGGCCGCACGTCGCCGGGGTCGTAACGAGAGTCATCGCGGCCACATCCTACGGACCGTCTCGATTTCACGATTCGCGCCGCCGGCAAGCGGGCAGCCTCTGATAGAACAGCGGGCGACCGGCAATCTTCGATCGAGCCAACCACGAGAACCACAAGGAGTCTCCCCGATGGCCTACACAGTTCCGCCGCTCCCCTACGCGTACGACGCGCTGGAGCCGCACATCGACAAGCTGACGATGGAAATCCATCACGACAAGCACCACCAGGCGTACGTGGACAAGGCCAACGCCGCGCTCGAGGGCACCGAGTGGGCCGACAAGCCGGTCGAGGAGGTCCTCGAGAACCTCGACAGCCTCGGCGAGAAGAAGGGCCCGGTCAAAAACAACGGCGGCGGGCACTACAACCACACGCTGTTCTGGGAGAGCATGAGTCCGGGCGGCGGCGGCGAGCCCGGTGGCGCGCTGGCCGACGCGATCGCCTCGACGTTCGGCTCGTTCTCCGACTTCCAGGCGAAGGTCAAGGAAACCGGCGTCAACCAGTTCGGCTCGGGCTGGTCGTGGCTGGTGCACGACGGCAGCGGCCTCGCGGTGGTGGGCAGCGCCAACCAGGACAACCCGATCTCCGACGGCAAGACGCCGCTGCTGGGGGTGGACGTGTGGGAGCACGCCTACTACCTCAAGTACCAGAACCGCCGCCCCGACTACCTCGACGCATGGTGGAACGTCGTGGATTGGTCGAAGGTCGCGGAGCGGTTCTCAGCTGCAAGCTGAGCGGATCCAAAGGGCCGGCGCTCAGTTGCGGCTGAAGCGCCGGCCGGCGACCGGCGAGACGGCCTCGTCGAGTGCGGGCGGCGCGCTGGAGCCGCCGTTGCCCACAGCCGGCGTGAGCATCGACTCGAGCACCGCGTCGGCCGCCTCGTCGTTCGCGGCCGCGGCCGCCTCCAGGGCAGCCATTTTCTCGGGCGTCATCGCGGTCGCGTCCTCGTTGGCGGCCAGCCACTCGCGCGCCTCGGCGGCGGCGAGCTCGTCGCGCTGCACCGTCTTGCCGGCGGCGTAGTAGCGGTCGATCTCCTTGAACAGCTCGTCCACCAGCTGCTCGGTGGGAACCTTCTTCAAAGGCTCGCCCTTGGAATAGATCATCCCCATGTCTTTGGCGCCGGTGATGCCGAAGTCGGCGTGACGCGCCTCGCCGATGCCATTGACCGCGCAGCCGAGCACCGAGACCTCGATCGGGTCCTCGTACGCTTCCAGGCGCCGCTCGACCTCGACGACGACGGAGTCCATGTCGAACTGCAGCCGCCCGCAGGTGGGGCAGGCGATCAGGTCGGGGCCGCGCTCGCGCAGCTTCAGCGCCTTGAGGATCTCCCACGCGACCTTGACCTCCTCCTCGGCGTGGAAGGTGGAGAGCGAGATGCGGATCGTGTCGCCCACCCCGTCGGCGAGCAGCGTGCCCAGCCCGACGGCCGACTTCAGCGAGCCCGACCACTTGGTGCCGGCCTCGGTCACGCCGAGGTGCAGCGGGTAGGCGATCTTCTCCGCCAGCAGGCGGTTGGAGGCGATCGTGTTGGGTACCGAGGTGGACTTCATGGAGACCTTGAAGTCGAAGAAGTCGAGGCTCTCCATCAGCGCCACGGTCTCCAGCGCCGCCGTGACGAGCGCCTCGACGGGGTTGTCGTACTCCAGCTGGCGCAGGTGGCGGGGCAGCGAGCCGGAGTTGACGCCGACCCGCAGCGGCACTCCGCGCTTGCGCGCGAGCGCCACGACCTCCCCCACCTTCTCGGGCCCGCCGATGTTGCCGGGGTTGATCCGCACGCAGTGCGCGCCGGCCTCGATCGCCTTCAAGGCCAGCGTGTGGTTGAAGTGGATGTCGGCGATCACCGGGATCGGCGAGCGCTCGACGATCGTGCGCAGCGCCTCGACATCCTGCTCGCGGGGCACGGCTACGCGCACGATGTCGGCCCCGGCCTCGGCGACCTTCACGATCTGATCCATCGTCGCCCCGAGGTTGGCGGTCTCGGTCTTGGTCATCGTCTGCACGACGACCGGGGCGCCGCCGCCGATCGGCACGCCTCCTACAGTTATCTGCCGCTCCGAAGCCATTGGATTGAAAAAAAGGGGCCCGACCGAAGCCGGGTGACACGCGCCTTCGGCGCGAGTCCCCGTTTCGGCCAGCCGGCTTGCGCCGGCTGCGCCACCATCTATACCTTGATTCTACGATGCCGCGCAGCTACCTCCGATGCCGATGACCCAAGTGCCCTCCGAGGTGTACCCAACGGCGCGCGGGCCGTTGGCGCGGATTGCCTCCCCCTACGCCGCCCGTGCGCGCCGGCAGCGGCATGAGCGCTTCTTCGAGCTGACCCACCTACCACCCGGCGGCCGCGTGCTGGACGTGGGTTGTGGTCGGCTCGGCCTGCGGGCCCTGGAGCCGGAGCTCGACATCACCGGGAGCGACATCGCGCCCAGCCAGGGCTATCCCGGCCCGTTCGTACAGGCTGACGCGGTCGAGGGGCTGCCGTTCGCCGAGGACGAGTTCGACCTCGTGTACTGCAACAGCGTGATCGAGCACATCCCGCCGGAGCGGCGCATGGCGTTCGCAGCCGAGCTGCGCCGTGTGGGGCGCGGCTGGTACGTGCAGACGCCCGCTCGCTCATTCCCGATCGAGCCGCACGCGCTACTGCCGTTCGCTCACTGGCTGCCCGTGCCCCTGCGCCGCCGCTACTGGCGGCTGGGGGCGGCGGGTGAGTGGGAGGAGATCGAGCTGCTGCGCCGCCGGGAGCTCGAGGCGCTGTTCGGGGCGGCGCTGCCCGAGCGGTTGGGGCCGCTGGTCAAGAGCTGGGTGTGCGTGCGGGCGCCGGGCGCTGCGGGCGACTGACTCGGCCGGTCATCGACCGCCGGAGGGGATCCGAAGGGCCCGCCTCCCCAGCGCAGATGGGGTGTGTGCGGCCCTGCGACGAGTTCATCGATGAGGCGGCTGTTCCTTGAGCTGAAACCCGGCGAACCATCAGTAGAACATACGAGTGGGAAACACCGGGAGCAGCCGGCAACGTCTTGGCACTGACGAAAAAACCGGCTCATTTGCAGGCGAAATCCATTCTTCATATCGCCGCCCGTCCTCGCGCTCGAATGCGGTCGTTGCGACTCCCACACGCGTTCGATAGCTCTACGCATATCGGCGCAGGCGATGGGTCGCTCCATCGACGTAACGGCCCACCTCTGCATACACGACTAGCAGGGAAACGGAGGTTTGTACTCATGTCGAAGATAAAGCTGATCCTGACGAGCACGCTGCTGGTGTTCGCCGTCAGCGCAATAGCCGCCGCGTCAGCCTCGGCGGAAACAGCAGAATTCAGGGTGGGCCCATTGGAAAAAGGGTCCACCGCAGAAATCGCGGAAACAGTGGAAGTCAGCAGCCCTCTCCTGCTGGCAGCTGAAGGAGAAACAGAAGGAAAAAAAGAAAAAGAGCCTACGATCGAATGCACCAAAATGAAGATCGAGAAAGGCCTAATAAAAGTCGATACTCCGGAAGCCACGTTCAAATCGTTTGACTACGAAGGATGTAAGGACCTGTCAGAAGAAACCACGTGCAAAGTGCCATCGATCTTAACCGTCGAACTGAAGGACACGCTCGAAGCAGAGGGCGGAGCAGAAGGCGAACGGGTCACCGAGGAAAAGTTCGAACCGAAAAGCGGAAAAGTAATCGCCGAATTCAAACTCGAAGGCAGTGAATGTAAACCCGTAAAAGAAGGAAAGACATTAAAAATCGAAGGAGATTTCATCTCGAAGCACGAAGACGACGACAAATCTGAAGCTGCCCACAACCTCGGGTTCGAAGTCAAACCCGAATCCGGCGAGCTGAAATATGGAGACCAGACCTACGGCGGATTATTCAGAGACGACTATCACTGGCGTCCGAGGCTATTATTAAACTGGTATTTATTCTGAGCTCGGCAGCATGAAACGATGCGTTGGGGGCCGGGTGCGGCCCCCAACGTTTGACGCTCGCGGCTCCACCCAAGCAGCCCGCGGGCGCCTCAGGAGGCGTACATCGCCTCGATCTCCGCCTCGTACTTGGCGGCGATCGGCTTGCGCTTGAGCTTCATCGTCGGCGTGAGCTCGTCCTCGCCCGGGAGCCAGTCGCCGGGGACGATCGTGAACTTCTTGATCTGCTCGACGCGGGCGAGGCGGGAGTTGGCGGCCTCGACAGCCTCCTGCACGGCAGCGCTCACCGCGGGCTCGCCGGCGAGCTGCTCCAGGGTGCGGCCCTCGAGGCCGTGCTGGGCGGCCCACATCGGGGCGAAGTCGGCGTCGAGCACGATCAGCGCGGTGTTGTAGGGGCGGCGGTCGCCGATCGCGCAGGCCTGGCCGATCAGCGGCGAGACGCTCTTGATCGCGGCCTCGATGTTGGCGGGCGACATGTTCTTGCCGGCGGCGTTGATGATCAGCTCCTTCTTGCGGTCGACGATCCGCAGGTAGCCGTCCTCGTCGAGCTCGCCGATGTCGCCGGTGTGCAGCCAGCCGTCGGGGTCGATCGTCTCCGCCGTCTTCTGCGGGTCGCCGCGGTAGCCGAGCATCACCATCTCCCCACGCACCAGCACCTCGCCATCCTCGGCGAGCGAGATCTCGACGCCCGGGGCGGGCGGCCCGACGGTGCCGAGCTTGATCCGCTCCGGCGGGTTCACGCAGCCCGCGCCGCATGTCTCCGACATCCCCCACAGCTCCGACACCGGGATGCCGATCGCGTGGAAGAACTCGAGCACCTCCAGCGGCGTGGGGGCGGCGCCGACGTTGACGGCGCGCACCTCGTCGAAGCCGAGCATCTTGCGCAGGCCGGCGAAGATCTCCTCGTCGGCGGCGGCCACCTCGGCCGCGAGCTGCGCCGGAACCTGCTCGCCGCGCTGCTCGATGCGAACCTTCTCGACCGCCGCCGCGAGCGCGCGCTCGGTCTGGGCGCGCTGCTCCTCGGGCTGGCCGGCGATCATCGTCTCGAGGCCCGCCTTCAGCTTCTCCCATATGCGGGGCACCGCGAAGAACCAGTGAGGGCGCACCTCGGGCAGGTAGGAGAGCACCTGGCGGGGATCGGGGCAGGTGGAGATCTGCAGCCCGTAGACGATCGGCAGATAGTGGTGGGCGCCACGCTCGGCGATGTGCGCGGCCGGCAGCCAGGAGACCACGCGGGACTCCTCGGGGAACTGCACCATCAGCTCGATGCCCCGCACCGCGGAGAGCAGGTTGCGGTGGCAGAGCTGTACGCCCTTCGGCGGCCCGGTGGTGCCGGAGGTGTAGATCAGCGTCAGCACATCCTCGGGTTCGACCTGCGCCGCGGCTTCCTCGACGGCGGCCTGCGTCTGCGGATCGCGCCCGAACGCCTCGACCTCGTCGAGCGCGAGCACGCCTTCGGAGAGGGACTCTTCGTCGGGGTGGTCGAGCACGATCACGCGCTCCAGCCCGGGCAGGTTCTCGCGCGCCTCCAGGAACCGCTCGAGGTACTGGCGCTCGACCACCGCGATGTGGGCGTCGGCGTCGGCGACCACGTACTCGATCTGGTTGGCGGCGTAGGTCTGGTAGATCGAGAAGGGTGTCGCGCCGAGCGTGACCGCGGCGAGGTCGACGATATGGAACTCGGGCCGATTGGAGAGCATGATCGCCAGCGTCTGCCCGCGCCGCAGCCCCAACCGGTGCAGCCCCCCGGCAAGGTCGCGCACCCGCCGGTGCCACTGCGCCCACGTGAGCGTCTGCTCGTCGCCCTTGGTGCGGATCGCGACGCGATCGGCCAGGCGCGAGCACGTGAGCTCGAACGCCTCGACGATCGTCGTGGCGTGCGCCGCCGAGGGGGTCGTTGCAGACGCCGTCGCAGACCCCTCGCTGTCGGGCGTGGGCCCGATCGTGCTCGAGGTAGGCCCGCTCATCCGCCCAATCGTGTGATGTCGTTGCTGAGACCGTTGATGACCAGAAAAGCTAGCAGCACGATCCCGACCGAGCTGAAGCGCCACATCGCTGCGAGCGAGACGCGCCGCCCGCGGACCTTCTCGGCGAGCGACCACAGCACGTGACCGCCGTCGAGCGGCAGGAACGGGAAGAGGTTGACGATCGCGAGCGCCAGCGAGACGAAACCGATGATCACGAGCGCGTAGCCGGCGCCGGCGGTGACGGCTTCCTGGGTGGCCACCGTGATCCCCACGATGCTGCTGAATTCATGGCGCACCTTCGCGCTGGTGAAGGCGTGGCCGATGTTGGTGAGCGTGTGGGCGGTGATCCCCCACATCTCGCCGAGCGCGGTCCCGGCGGCGGCGAACGGGCCGTAGCGTTTGGGGGTGGAGCCGAAGTCGAAGCCGATCAGCATGCGTTTCAGCTGCGCGCTGTAGCGGGGATAGGCCGACAGCGTGACGGTGCGACCCGCGCGCCTGACGGTGAGCTGCGCGGGCGTGGCCGCACGGCAGCCTTCGCGCGGCGTCCCGGCGCAGCGGTGCGCGCCGATCGCCTTGATCGCAGACGTCTCGTTCACGTGCCGACCGTCGATCGCGACGATCCGATCGCCCAGCCTGAGCGTCCCGTAGGCGGGCTCGTCCTTCTCGATCGCCGCCACGGTGGTGTTGGGGACGCGGGTGTGGATCGACGGATTGAGGTCTTCGAGCGTGCCGATGCCGGCGACGCTGCCAGAGAAGAGGATCGCCCAGAACAACAGGAAGGCGATCAGCAGGTTGACGCCGGGTCCGGCGAGGATCACGGCGATGCGCTTCCACGGCGGCTGGTTGTAGTAGGCGTGCGCCGCCACCTCCGGTTCGAGCCCCTCCAGTTCCTGCGGGCTCATCCCGGTGATCTTCACGAAGCCCCCCGCGGGGATCGCGCCGATCATGTATTCGGTTTCGCCCTTGCGGAACCCGACGATCTTCGGTGGGAAGAACAGCGAGAAGCGCTCCACGCGCATCCCCGTCGCCTTGGCGACCGCGAAGTGGCCGGCCTCGTGCAGGATGACGAGCGCGGAGATGCCGAGGATCGTGAGGACCCAGCTCATTACGCCTCAGTGTGGCAGGGCACAGTGGCGGCCCCCGCTGTTGCCTGGCCCTTGACCACCATAATAGCTTATAGGTTATTATAGTCGGCAATGGATCATGCTTCGCTGCTCAAGGACGCACGCTGCCAAGCAGGCATCACCCAGGCCCAGCTTGCTCGGCGCCTGGGCGTCAGCCAGGCGGCTGTGGCAAAGATGGAGCGGCCTTGCGCCAATCCCACGATCAAGACACTCCGCCAGGCGCTGCGAATGATGGGACAACAGCTCGTATTGACCACCGAGCCTGTGAAAGGGGGCATCGATAAGACGCTGGTGCTCGAGCAGCTCAGGCTGACCCCCGATCAGCGGCTCGCGCAGCTGGAAAACATGTACGAGTGGGGACGCGAACTGGAGCTCGCCGGAGCCAGAGCCCGTGGCGAACCGGCCTGAGTATCGTCCGGCGGCTCTGGTGCGGGCGCTCGTCGAAGGCGGCGTGGACTTCGTGATCATCGGCGGCGTCGGCGTCGTGCTGCAGGCGATGCCGCGCTTTACCAAGGATCTCGACATCTGCTACTCGACGGCAAACGACAATCTCGAGGCGCTCGGCAGCGTGCTGGTTGGACTGAAGGCGCGTCTGCGCGGGATTCCAGAGGAGGTGCCGTTTGTACCCGATGGGCGCTCCCTACGGCATACACAGATTCTGTGCCTGACGACGCCCATGGGCGACATCGACCTGCTGGTGAACCCCGATGGCGCTCCCCCATACGAGGTTCTCCGCGAGCGAGCCAAGATCTTCGAGTTGGGTGGCCAACAGGTCCGGACGGCCTCGATCGAGGATCTGCTCGCGATGAAGCGGGCTGCGGGCCGTCCGCAGGACTTGACGGATATCGAATCGCTGGAAGTCGCCCGCGAACGGCAGCGCTGATGAGCGTCGATTCACGCCGCCACCACCACCGCCTTGCCCGCCACCTCGCGGGCCCGGCGGTCGGCCTCATAAAGCGACTCAAACGCGCGCACCGGTTCCGAGGGGAGGCGCTCCAGCGTCGCCTCGATCACAGCGGGGATACCGGTGAAGGGCAGCCTTCGCTCGATGAATGCGTGGACGGCGACCTCGTTGGCGGCGTTGAGCACACATGGCGCGGTGCCGCCGATGACGGCCGCCTCGCGCGCGAGGCGCATGCAGGGGAAGGCGTCGAGATCGACCGCCTCGAAGGTCAGCTCGCCGACCTCCACGAGGTCCAGCGGCGCGATCGGAAGGTCCACGCTCTCGCCGCCGTGCAGCGCGTAGGAGATCGCCACGCGCATGTCGCGCGGGCCGATGTGGGCGAGCATCGCGCCGTCGGCCAGCTGGACGAGCCCGTGGATCAGGGACTGCGGGTGGACGACGACGTCGATGCGCTCGTAGGGCGTGCCGAACAGGTGGTGGGCCTCCATCAGCTCCAGGCCCTTGTTCATCAAAGTGGCCGAGCCGATCGTGTTCATGCTCCCCATCGCCCAGGTCGGGTGCGCGAGCGCCTGCGCAACCGTCACCTCCCGCAACTGTGCGGGTGTATACCCGCGGAAGGGGCCGCCGCTGGCGGTGATCGTGAGCCGCTCGACGGCCCCGGGGGGCTGGCCCGCCAGCAGCTGGTGCAGGGCGGTGTGCTCGGAGTCCACGGGCACGATCCGCGCGCCGGTGGCTTCCGCCAACGCGGTGACCAGCTCACCGCCGACGACCAGCGACTCCTTGTTGGCGAGCGCCAGGTCGATGCCCTCGCCGAGGGTCGCCACCGTGGGCCCGAGGCCGGCGGAGCCGACGAGCGCGTTGAGCACCAGATCGGCGCCCGACTCGACCACCAGGCGCACGAGCCCCTCCGCGCCGTGCAGCACCTCTCCCCCGGTCCACGCCTCGGCCGCACGCGCCGCGGCGTCGTTGTCAACCAGGGCGATCCTTGATACGCCGTGGGCGCGAGCCTGCTCGAGCAGCGCCTCCCAGGAACGCTCGGCGGAGAGGCCAACCAGCTCGAACGCCTCGCTGCGGCTCACGATGTCCAGCGCCTGTGTGCCGATCGAGCCGGTGGAGCCGAGGATCAGCAGGCGCTTGGGCATGGGCACCGAGGGTAGAGAGTAATGACGGAGTCTCTAGCTTGTCTCAGGCACCGGTATCGCGAAGACCTCGAGCTCGTCTATCCCATCGAAGTCAGCCGCGGGCAGCGCCGTCGCGTCGCCGAGGCGCTGCAGGAGGATGACCGTAGAGGTGTCGAGAATCCCCCGTGTCGCCGACGGCGCCTCGGCGTGCGGCTCGCTCACAGGCTCGTGTCGAGCAGTCGATCAACGTCCGCACGCAGGGCCACGGGATCCACACGCGGCAACCGGCGCCAGCGGCTCGACAGGGCCTCCGCCGCGAGCGGAGGGCGCGAAGCGGCCCGCAACTCCGCGACCGCCCGCCCCGAGCGCGTGACCACGATCGGCTCCCTCCGGGCGGCGCAGCCGACCACATCGCCACCGTGGTTGCGAAGCTCCCGGACGCTCACGCTGGCCATCTCGCGCATGGTATCGGTTCTCCGCGGCGAGCTCCTACCCTCCTTCGTCCGCGATCACGTCTTCGGCGGTGGCCGTCCAGATGGTGTTGTTCTGGACGATTGTGTTGTGGCCGTCCGGGGAGGGCAGGCCGAGCGCGTGGTCGATCGTCGCGTCGACCAGCTGCTCCTCGCCGCGCCCTCCGCAGCCGGTCGCTCCCGGTATCGAGAATGTGTTGTCGACCATCATGGCGGCCACCTCGAGTAGGGGTCCCGTCGGTCCCGGTACCTGTTCGAGAGCGACGAGTTTGCCGGAGATCGGCTTGTTGGGTGGGTTGGGGCGCGTCGTGCCCGTTGTCAGGTGTATCGCGATCGGGTTGCCGTGTGACCCCAGATAGCATTCGCTGCCGAACAGCGGGTTTTCCAAGTGGATCCTGACCGGCAGCCCCACGGCGGTGCCTTCTTCGTTCACGATGTTGTCCGATGAGATCTCGATGTCGCTCGCGGGCGAGGCGAGTTCGAGCGTCGCGTAGAGCGGCATGCCGAACAGGCCACCCGGGACCCTCTGGGGCGAGCGCAAGAACGTTTCGCCGTCGAGCGCCCCGAAAAACGTCTCCACAACCGGCCTCTGCTGTTCGTTGCGAGCGATTCCGCCCTGCAACAGCAGCGGCCGTTCCAGCGGCAACGTCAGCCTGCCGATCGTGACCTCCCCGCCGAGCGTCTGCGCATAGAGACAGTAGTCCACGCCAATCGTGAAGCGCGGACACTCCCTGAAGATCCCAAACCTGCCCGCCGGCTCGGCAGCCGGCGCCACCGGGGCCCCCATCAAAGAACCGGACACCGCCACCAGCGCCGTCGCGGCGAACAGCACCCACCGGCGTGCGCCTACGGACACAACACGACCAGCAGGCATCTATCCCTCCCCTCCCATGGCGAGCCCGGGCGTCGGTTCCACCACTGCCTCACCGGCCTTTCCTCGATGGCTTCGCCTGCTTCTTCGCCGTCTTGCCCGTGGCGCATCCGGTGACGGCGATCGTCGTGTCCTGCTTGATCACGGCCCCGTTCTGCCCCACGAATTCGGTGGGCATAACCAGCGGCACGGGAACCGTCTCCTTGACCCTGCGCGTCAGCGTCTTCCGACGCCCGTGGGCCCTGACCGTGACCTTCTTCTTCACCATCTTCGTCACGGTCGGTGCGCACAGGCTCCCAAGCGCCGCCAACGCGGAATCGGGCCCCTGGGGCAACGTCAGTTCGAAGGTGCTGAACGGGTCGTCGGGCACCGTGTGGAACGTTGTGCTCGTGACCCCTGCTTTGCTGATCAGCGTCGTCCCCACCAGCTCCACGGTGACGCCGTCGCCCTGCAACACGATTGACAGGGTCGGCCAGGCTTCCCCGCCGTGGCTGACGAAGATCGCTGGGCCTTCCAACGGCACCGCCAGCAGCGGCGTGTGCACCACCGCGTAGCCGATCTTCGACGCCGCCGGGCAACCCGCCGGATTCGCGTTGAACTGCGCCGCGGTGCACGCCTGGCGCAACGTGCTCAACCGCGACGGAAGCTGCTCGGGCAGTTCGACTTTCACGAGCCCGATGTCCGCATCGGTACCCTGCGGAACACTGGGATAGGACACCTTCGCGGTCAAGCTCGCACCATCCGTTCTGCTGGTCTTACCGGACGTCGAGACCGAAAACTCCGGGTGGAATTCGAGCGCCCGGCACGCCCCCACCTGGAAGTGGCTGGAGATGTGCGCTTCGGAGCCCGGTTCGTCCTGGCCGGGAGGAGGCGTCCCATACGCGGTACCCGAGAATTCCTGCGGGTCGCAGTTCGTCGGGTTGACCATGAATTCCGGACGTTCGATCACCGCGTCGATCTCCCGCAAATCCGTCGGGACACCCGCCACCTCCTGCGGCAACGGGTCGGTCGTGACGGTCAACGCCGAGGTGTACGGATTGACTTCGATCTTCGCCCTAACGCGCTGTGTAGGCAGCGTGAACGGGCCGACGTGCAACGGCACGACGATCGCCAAGCCGAACGGCGCACCGTCGTAGGATTCGGTGAGGTAGATCGGCGCCGGTTCCTGACCCGGTTCCGGGACGACGAGCGGGTAGGGGCCGGGGCCGGACTCGACGGCCGTGTGGCCGATCTTCGACGCCGCGGGGCACGCGTTCGCTTCGGCCTGCGCGTTAGTGCAGAGCGGGACGTGGGAGAGGAACCCGGTGAGGCCCTGGGGCGCTTTGAACTGCAAGCCGTCGATCCGCTGTTGCCCATCACCCCTTTGCAACAGGAGGCTGAAGTCGGTGTAGCCACCGGCCTGGTCGGTCGTCGCGCCCGCCGTCAGTTCCGGATGGAACGGCATCGGACTGGACGGGCAGGCGCTGCCTCCCGGGCCGCTGGTGATCGCGAATTCCGCGGTCGGGAAAGCGTCGGCGAGGAAGTTGGCTTCGCTGCCAGGCATCGAGGCCCACGACGTGAAGTCGGCGAAGAAGCCCTGACCCGCGCCATAGATCCCGCACTGCGTCGGGGTATCCAACGCGGCCTGTGCGCCGCCGCTGAATTTCAGGTTGAAGTCCGTGAACGGGAGCTCGGGGGTTCCCTCGAACGTGGTCGTCAACTGACCTGTCTGTTCGTTGAGATGCACGACCCCGATCAGCTTGACGTTGACGCCGTCCCCTGAGGCCGTCACGAGCAGCTTGATTTCGGGCGGGTTTGACTGCAGCACAAACACGTTGCCTTCGAGCTGCTTTTCCGCGCCGCCTTCGATCAATGGCGTGTTGATCACGACCGTCCCGACTTTCGAGGCGTTGGGGCATTTCGCGGGACCGGAGAACTGTTCTTCTTCACCGTTTTCCCCAGGGAGAGGGAGATCGTCGCCGCCTTCCTGATCCCCGGCTTGGCAGGCCTGCAAGCCGGCGGCCTGACCCGGGTTGATCACGAACCCTTGCGGCAACGTCACGGTCGTGTTCTGGATGTCGGCGCTCGAGAGGCCTTCGCCTTCGTTGAGCCCGCCGAGCGGTGGCTTGACTTCGACGGTCAAGCCCGCGGGCGTGTCCGCCCGTTCGGTGTCGGGCTTGGTCGAGACCGTAGGAGCGAAGCTCAAGTGTTCGCAGCCGGTGAAACCCGCTCCGTTGCCGTTGCTATCGTGCGTAAAGACCGTCTTTTCGCCGGTCGCGGCCGGTTCTCCCCAGTCGCTGACATGCACCGTGAACGGCTGCGGTTCCCCGCACGCGGTCGGCAACGTCAACAACGGCGCCGTACCGGAGCCCGACGGACAGGCCACGAGGAAGAAATGCTCGCTGCAGCGGATGGGGTCGTGGCTGGGATCGCCGGGTACGCCCCACAGCGTGATGATCGCACCGAGGACGTTCCGCCCCTGCGTGATGTCGTTGGAGCGCGTGACGATACCGCTGTCGCCACCGGTGCGCACGCCCGAATCGAGAAACACATCGTGGGCAAACGTAACGAAGCCGAATTGCGCCGCGACGCCGTGCGGCGGCACGAGATTGTAGATCGGCACCGGCTGCACGCTAGGCGCCGCGAGGTTCGTGGAGAAGCCGATGATCGTGGCCTTAGGACATGCCGTTTCAAATTCTCCGCCGTTACTTTCGAACTCTGCGCGCGGGCATTGCGGCGCCGCGGTCGGGTTGCCGACGAAGCCCGGCGGGAGATCGACGGTCGCATCGCGCAACTCACCACCCACGGCCGAGAAATCTAAAGGATCCAAATCCTTGGTTCCTTTGTTGAGCGTGGTTGTCTGGGTGTTGACCTCGAGGTCGAACGTGGCGCTGTAGGGATGCGAGCCGGCCTGCGTGTCGAGCGTGCCATTAGCGTTGGAGAAGAACACGTCCCAGTTGGCGACACCGAACCCGGCAGGTTCGCCGATATGCAGGGGGCTGCTCGCCGACGCGGACTCCGCGGCGCCACCACCGGCGACCGTCGCCCGATTTTCCGCCGCGTGCGGCACGCTCGGCGCGACCGCCACTTCGATCGCGACAGGAGGCGTAATTCTGGATGCTGCCCCCAGAGCGAGAGGAGCGCCGCCGCCGAGAAACGTCGGCAGGTACACGGGATCGTTCGTGCAGCGCACTTCCGAGGTCCCCGTCCCCGTGCAATCCCACACCGGTTCATCAACATGATTCTTTTCTTCATCTTCGCGGCTTTCCGAGCCGGCGTAGAGCACGGTCACGCCTTCGGGCAGCACATCGGTGACGGTGATCGGATCGCCCGCCACGGTGTTGGCCGCGCCGACGTTGAAGACGTCGAGCGTGATCAACCCGCGACCGCCCGGTGGCAGGTCGGTCGGATTGGAATGCGAGGTTATCTCCCAACCCGGCGCCGCAGTTTCGGCTTGGGCCAGGCCCGCCAACGAAAAGAAAGACAAAATCACGATGATTGCAATACGCTTCATGACTTTGTCCTCCGGTTGGTCTTGGCAGACTTTTTGGCTTTAGTATGTTTCTTCTTTTTAGGTACGCACTTGCCTTTGTGATTCTTGACGTCATCCTTTTTGCAGATGACTGTCTTTGTTTTCGGTTTGACAACCGTGGGGGTTGGTGGGGGGAAGTTTCCGGTGCCGTTGAAGGTTGCGCTCGAAGGCGTGGCGAAGATCGGCGGGGCGGGCGGGACGCCCTGACAGCCCGTTCCCTGGCACGCCGTTTGCAGGTGCGGGAAGCCGCCCTCGACGCGCGCGTCGTATAGGTCGACGAGTTCGTTCTGGTCTTCGGGCACGAGCTGCGCGCGCGTCGTGAAGAAGACATTGCTCCCCGTTTCATCGGCGTCGACGAACACCGCTTCTTCGTTGGAGGATCCCGAGAGCAGGAACACACAGCCGCCGTTGACCGGGGAGGCCTCCTGCGCGGTGCAGGTGCCTTCGCCCGGGGCCTCCCACTCATATACCGCCTGCTCGCCCGGAATGGCCTGCGCCGTAAGCGGCTGGTAGCTGTCGAAGAAGACCCTCCCGCCGTTCGCCGAGATCACCCGCAGCTGATAGGAAGAGTCTAACCCGACACCGGCATTGGGGGGGCTCGCAGGAGTGCTCAGATACGAGCCCCCCGGGGTACCGGCGGCGAATCCGGTCGTCGGCGCGCCCGTGGGGTTACACGAAGCGCACTCGAGGCGCTGAGCGCTCGCGTCATACGTGAACACCTCCGGGCACAATTCGAACCCCGCAGCGTATCCACGCCGGCAGTTGTCCAGGTTCTGATATCCGGTCAGCGAGCGGTGCGAGACAAACACGACCGCCTGGCCGTCCGGCGTCACCTCGGCCGTGCGCTGGCTCAAACCGGCGTGCCAATCCTTACCTGCAACACTACCTTCGTTGTCTTCCGCCGACAGCGCCGCGATGAACCGCGGGGCTTCCCCGGCATGCAGGACATAGAGATTGTCTTCACCCGCCCTGGCTGCTTCCACTTCCGTTTCCTGTTTGTCGTTCTCGTATTCGCGCTCGTTGCTCGCGAGCACACCCTTCGCGACAACGTACACGTACGATCCGTCTTCGCTTGAACCGAGCAAGCCCTGCACGTCGGCGTGTTCACCGGCGAGCGCGGGGACCGTCAGATCGACGATCGCGCACTTGTATTCACCGCCTTCCTGCACGACCTGGCACTCGTACAGGTCCGGTTCGCCCACCTGCGCGCTCGCGCCCGCGGTCAGCTTGCGTTCGTCGGTGAAGAAGATCGTCGACCCGTCGCTGCTCGCGCCGCGATAGTGGGCGCCTTCGGCGACGAGCACCGTGCATGCGTCCTTCTGGACCGCGCAGTCTTCCGGGCGCTCGGGATTCTCGCGCACATACAGATCGCCGGTGTTCAGATCGGTCCACACGATCGCCGAGCCGTTGGCGCTGATCGCCCCACCGTAATGCCGATTTTCGGTATTAGATCCTCCTTCTTCTTTCCCGCTCACCCCGCCAAACGCGGCGTTTACGTCGGGCTGGCCTTCCGGCAAGATGTTCACCAAGTAGACGTGGCCGGCGACCGAGTCGTACAAGTTAAATGTTTCGTGCTTCACCGTTGTGTCACCATCTTCGGCTTCTTCGGTCAGGCGCGCTGCGGATTCGAAGATCGTCGAGGAGTCGTTCGCGGAAACCCCCGCGAATTTTGGGGAACCGCAATTACCCGGCGTCTCGGTCGTGTCGAACGCCGCCCGGTAGGCGCCATCGCCACCGCGCGAGTAGAGGACCGCGCAGGGCGGCGGCGGCGCTTCGCCCGCCAGCGCGAATTCGTGCTCGACCAGGAACGAGAGCGACAGGTCGCTGGAGAAGCCCTGGTAAATGCCTTCAAAGCCGCCTCCCGGTCCGAGCGGGGGCTGGATGTCGCGCGGTTCCCAGCCGCTGGAGCCGCGCGTCGCGAGAAAGGCGTTGCCACCCCCTTCTCCATTGATCCCCGATCCACCCGTTCCCGGCGCTCCGGCGGCGTAGGCGATCGCGTCACCATCGGCGGCGGCCCGCATCGGAGAGGTCGTGGACCGCTGCGAGCCGACGGCTCCCACCGTGTTAGGGTCATGCCCGGTGTCCGGATGGTAGACCCCTTCGTCGCCGCCGTCGGACAGCGAAACGTCCTCGTATACCCGCCCGTCGGGCAGCGCCGTGGGCGAGGTCGCCACCAGGCCAGTCGTCGTGAACGTCCGATCGGCGCCTTCCACGCTCACGTGCGTACGCGTGTTGGTCGCGACGAAGCGGTAGTGGTAGGACGTGCCCGGTTGCAGGCCCGTCAGCACTTGGCGCACGCCCACCGCGCCTTCGGGCGAGCCGAGGCCCACTTCCGGGGTCGAGGAGCCATAGGATTCGGTGGTGCCGTATTCGACGCGGTAGCTCGTCGGTTCGCCAAGCGGGTCGATCTTGGCGCTGAGCGTTGCTTCACTCGCGCTCACGTTCGCGGCCAGCTCTTCTTCGACTTTCGCCTGTATGACCACGAGGGGACCGAAGATGTCGGTCTTCGCTCCTCCCTCGGCGTCTGAGGCGTAGACCGTTTCCGAGCCGGAAGGGCCCACTGCCGCGACCCCTTCAGAGCCGTCAATCGCACCGCTAAGCGCACCTTCACCAAAGGCGCCAAAGGGCTCGCCGACAATATTGCCCGCTTCGTCGTACTCGACGACTTCGTAGCCGCCGCGCGAAGCTGTACGCTGGTCGACGTAGACGTCATCGGTCGCGCGATCCACAGCGACACTGTCCGCCGGTTCGGGATCCAATGGCTCGGCAGCTTCCGTATAGGTGGTGGCAAGTGTCACGGGAAACGCGGAGGGAGTGAACTTCTTGACCTGGTTCCCACCCTGGCTTCCGCCGACGGAATAGACATCACCGTAAGAGTCGACGGCGAGGTCGCAGCCCCCAACACCAGAGGATGTGATGAGTTCGCCGCTTTCGGCATAGATACCCTGAGCGGGTGTGTAGATATCGCCGTTTGCGTCGACGGCGACACCGCAGGTCTCGCCGGAATTGGGGATTTCATTGGTCCCGGCGTCGGGGCCCGCTGTGAAGTCGGCCGGTTCGCCGCTTTCCTTAAAGACCTCGATGGAGCCTCTTACGAAACCAACACGGGGTTCGTTGACACCATTGTTGACGACATACAGGTCGTGGTTGATAGGACCAACCGCCAGCTCGGTCTTTGGATAGGAGGGATCGAAGGTAAACCCGGTGAGCTCGTTGCCGGAGACACCGGGCGTGTGCGCGGTGAAGTCGGCCGGCTCGCCGGCCGCGTTGAACTTCTCGACGACGCCATCACCTATTTCGACGAGATACACATCGCCGCTGGATTCATCCACGGCCAGCGCCGCGGCGCCCGTAAAGCCGGAAATCCCCCCCGTGCCTTCGGGCCCAAAACGAGCGACGAGCTGATGGGTTTCGAGGGCAAACGCCGACGAGGCCAGCAACAGCATCAAAACCGACGCCACGACAATCACACCCACGAACCTGGCAGAGCGCATACCACTCCCTCTGGTATGGAGAAGACCACCGAGCATGGCGAAGAAGCCAGGTGTGACGATGGGCGTCTTCGGGGTGTGCTCTGTGGGTTTCACTGTTAGACCTTTCTCTTGCTCAGGATGTGGTGCGGTTGTCAGCTTGTGCTCGGCGCCCCGGGGCGGTGCTGAAGCCCCGGGGAGACGAGATGCGATCTCAAACTACCCTTCAGCGGTCACCGCCCAGGTCCCCTGCGCGAACACGTTTCCCTGCGCCGCACTGATGGCTTGGATCCTGAAGCCAAGGACGGTCGATTCCGGGAGAACCTTAATTTCGGCTGCATGTTTGACGTTGCTTTCTTCCTTACCGAATACGCATAGTTTACCCGGTTCGGCAACCGGTTTAAATACGTTTCCCTTACAGCCCGCAGGAAGGTTTTCTTTTGGTTCACCTTCTCCTTCTTCCGGCTTTATATAATTATATTCGAAGTTTTCGCCGATCTCGGGAGACACGACCGGATCCGCGAAACTGACCGCTGAGTCAGCCGGTTCCGATGCCGCTACGGCATACCCAGTTGTTGCCCACACGCCCTTCAGCGTCTGCCCCGCAGGTAGCGGTTCGCTGCCGAAGGTCCCGTTCTTGCCTTCATGGCCACTGCAGGCATACGTCGTCGCGGCGCCAGCTTTGAATTCAGCCCCACCTTCCTTGCAGTGTTCGTTCGCCGCGTTTGGTTCGATTTCCACCGTTTTCACGGCAACGCCCGGTTTGCCCGGCACGCCTTCTTCGCCTGTTGCACCCGGCGCGCCCAGTTCGCCCTTTTCACCTTTGGCGCCAGCCGCGCCCGCGGGACCCGCTGGACCCGTGGCGCCCGCCGCACCGTTTTTGCCGGCGGGGCCGGCCGGGCCCTGGGAGCCGCGGGGGCCTCGGGGGCCCTTGGTCCCCTTGGACTTGGCGGTGGAGGCGGTGAGACGATCAGAGGCCCGCCCGCCTGTGGATCCCCGCCCACCCAAGGCCGTGGCGTTGGACGGCGCCGAGCGACCGCCATGGCTGCTCGCAGCTACCGCCCCGCCCGTCAAGGCGAACACCAACGCGAGGGTGGCCGCCACGTTGGCGTAGCTGAGGTGTTTGCGTATCGTGTGGAACATGGCTATGTCTCCTCCTGGAGTACGGAGGGGACAGCTGCAGGCGCCCCTCGATCGGCGTGACGGTGCTCACAAGTGATTTGGGCAAGTGGGGTCACGCCCGCAGCTCCCCATGAAGATTCGTATTGATCCTGAGCTGCTCGGTGACGCGCTCACCCGTGTCGGTGAGCGCCCACGCATTTGGCTCGCCTTTGGCGTGTCCCGCCCCGGTGTTCAGGAGCAGTCCGAGACGCTCCAGGCGGCGCAGGAGCTTTGAGATCTGCCCGGGGTCGGTGATCCCCGCAGCGGTTGCGACCTGGCGGTTGCTGGGGTCAGAGCCCCGTCCGCTCAGCTCGGCGATGCTCTCGAGCACCTTGGCGGTCCTGTGGGTGAGGCGCAGGTTCACATCCGCGAGCGGGTCACGTGCACTGCGCGGAGCAGCAGCGCGCTCCGTCACTGCCGGCCCGGGCGCCGGGGGCAGCGGCCGGGTCCGCTCGCGGCGGGCCGCGGCGGGGCCGAGGTAGGGCAGCACGATCATCGTCATCAGCTCACCCAGCAGGACGGTCAGCGGCTCGCGCTCCCGGCGCGAGAGCCGGGGATAGACGATCGCGAACGCGGCGCCGACCAGGCCCTCGGCGGTCAGCGAGGTCAAACCCTCCCCACGGGCGTCTCCAGCACGGCCCTCGTCCACCGCGCCCGCCAGCAGCGCCAGCACCTTCTCGCGGCGCTCCAGCACCAGCGGACCCGCACGCAACGCCTGAACCACACACACCCGTGCGAGCGCCGGCTCACGATCGAAGAACGCCAGGATCATCCACACGCCCCTACGGACCCGCTCACGCCACACCAAACCCTCCAAGCCCGCCGCGCCAAGCTCGGCCCCAACTGCAGCGATGACCTCGTCCAGGACCGCCGCAAAGCACTCATCGCGGTTGGCGAACAACTGGTAGAAGGTGCGCCGCGAAACCCGCGCACGAGCAGTGATCTGACCGACCGTCGCCCGCGGATAACCAAGCTCCTCGATCGCACCGACCGCGGCCGCCAACAGCCGCGAACGCTGAACCTCACTCACCCGCGTACGCGGAGAGCTCACATCCGCCAAGCGAGCCCGCGCCAACGCCGACCCAGCCACGCGTGCCCGCCCGGTCCCCTTCGGCGCCCGCGCCACACCACTGCCACGCGCCGCACTCACGCCGGCCCCCCGTGGCCTAGCTCGAGCCCTTCCCGCGTGGGGAACGTTGCGAGGCCCTTCCGGGCCCGAAGATGAGGAGCCCTTTCGGCTAGACCCCTAGCCGAAGAGAGAGAGAGAGAGAGAGAGATGCGACAGCGCCAAGCTGGCGCATCTAGCATCACATCTCACACGGGGTACGAAGACCCCCGACACGTATTCCCCTCTCGAAACCACGCTAAATCACAACTCCCTCATCCATTCGACCCGGCCCCTCTCCCAAAACCAACACCCTGCTGGCGCCCAAGTCAACCACAAGACGTGCTGACCCAAACCCGATCCTATGTTTGCCGGCATCCCCCACGAGGGAGATGACCATGACAAAGCAGACCGTACACCACCACCCCACGCTTGTCAATACCCCCACAGCAAAGCTCTATCCCACACCCCCCAACGGCTCATTTGGTTGCCCACAGGCGAACGAGCCTAATGAACGTACGCGAACCAGATGTAATAGCCGACCACCGCCGTGAACAGCACCGCGTCGAGTCGATCGAGGGCGCCGCCGTGCGCGCCGAATAGCTTTCCGGCGTCCTTGACGCCGGCCTCGCGCTTGATGAACGACTCGAACAGGTCGCCGACCGGGCCGGCGATCGCGACTCCGACGCCCAGCACGAGTGCGTGCGTGCCCGGCAGCCATTCCTGGTAGCGCCCGGCCAGCCAGACGGCGAGGATCGCGCAGAACATCCCGGCGATCAGCCCCTCGACGGTCTTGCCGGGCGAGATCCGCGGCGCTAGCGGGCGGCGTCCGAACAGGCGCCCGCCGAGGTAGGCGCCGGTGTCGCCGAGGAAGGTGCCGACCAGCACGTCGATCACGATGCCCTCGCCGTGGGGCAGCTGGCGCAACATCACCGCGTGGGCGAGCGCGAGGCCGATCCAGAAGATCCCGAGCAACGTGATCACAAGGCCGGCGACGGAGGGGTGGGGCTGGCGGATGGTCAACAGGAACAGCAGCGGCAGCGAGGCGACCGCGGCGAGCAGCACTTTTTCAGCGGGCGACGGGCTGCCATACAGCGCCGCGGCGAGTAGCCCCGCGAGCGCGATGAAGCCGGCGAGGCGCACGGGATGGGTGCGCTCGTACATCGCGAACAGCTCGTGCATGCAGATCCAGCCGAGCACCAGCACGCCGAGCGCGAACACGACCCCGCCCTCGATCACGATGAACAGCGCAAACGCGACAGCCGGCAGCGCGGCGAGCACCCGCGCAGCGAGGTCGGAGCGCCCGACGCTCATCGCCCGCCGAAACGCCGCCGTCGGGCGCTGAACTCGGCGAGCGACTGCTCCAGCGCGGCGCGCGTGAAGTCGGGCCACAGCTCCTCGCGGAAGACGAGCTCGGAGTAGGCGGACTGCCACAGCAGGTAGTTGGAGAGCCGCCGCTCGCCGGAGGTGCGGACGATCAGGTCGGGGTCGTGCATCTCGGGCGCGTACAGGCAGCGGCGGAACTCCTCCTCGTCGGATTTGGAGCCGCGGGGCTCCGCTCCGGGGGAGGCCTCACCGTGCGGCTCCACTCCGTGTGAGGCCTCACCCGCCCCATTCGACAGGGCCTCCATCCTTGCCGCAAAGCGCCGGGCGGCGTCGACGATCTCCGCGCGACCGCCGTAGTTGAAGGCGACGAACAGCGTGATCGTGGAGTTGGCACCGGTGAGCTCTTCCGCCCAGCGCATCTGCTCCCGCAGCTCCTCGGGGACGCCCTCGCGGCGGCCGATGAAGCGCATCCGCACCCCCTCGGCGTGCAGCTCGGGCGTCTCGCCGGCGATGCGCCGCGAGAACATCTCGAACAGCCCCTGCACCTCGGTGGGCGAGCGCGACCAGTTCTCGGTCGAGAAGGAGTACACGGTGAGCTCCTCGATCCCCAGATCCACGGCGTCGCGCAGGCGCGCCTTGACGGTGTCGGCTCCCGCCTCGTGCCCGGCGTTGATGGGAAGCCCCCGCGCACGTGCCCAGCGGCCGTTGCCGTCGGTGATGATCGCCACGTAGCGCGCGCTCGTGGAGCCAGTGCGCTCGGCCGACGCGGGAGGCGTGAGCGCCGCAGGAGGCTCGTCCCCGTCATGGGAGGGTCGGTTTGGAGTCCCCCCCGCCCCGGGCCTCCCCTCCCCCCGCCAAGGCTCGGCGCCCGCCATCAGACTTCGAGGATCTCCTCTTCCTTGGCCTTCAAAACCCCGTCGAGGTCGGCGATACGGGCGTCGGTGAGCTTCTGCAGCTCGACCTCGGCGCGGTGCTCGTCGTCGGAGCCGGCCTCGCCGGCCTCCTTGAGCTCGCGCAGGTCGTGCATCGTGTCGCGGCGCACGTTGCGGACCTTGACGCGACCCTCCTCGATCAGGTGGCGCACGACCTTCACCAGCTCGCGGCGGCGTTCCTCGGTCAGCTCGGGCACGGAGAGGCGCACGAGGTTGCCGTCGTTGGAGGGGTTGAGACCGACGTCGGACTCGTTGATCGCCTTCTCGATGAACTTGATCGAGGACTTGTCGTAGGGCTGCACGGTGAGCAGGCGAGCCTCGGGCGCGGAGATCGTGGCGAGCTGATTCAAGGGGGTGGGCGCGCCGTAGTAGTCCACCACGACCCGCTCCAATAGCGCCGGGGAGGCGCGGCCGGTGCGCACGGTGGCGAGCTCGTGCTGGGTGGCCTCCACGGACTTGGCCATCCGCCCGCGGGCGTCCTCGATCAGCTCGTCGATCATCTCAGCGGCCATCGCCACGACCTCCCTCGTCGGCCGGCGCCGGTGCGGCAGTCTCGTAAAGCCCAGACTCACCCATGACCACTGCCCTCCTCATCGGAACGTGTCGATACGAGCGTGCCCACCCGCTCCCCGGAGATTATCCGCGAGATGGAGCGCTCGTCGTCCATGTTGAAGACGTTCAGCGGCATCCCGTTCTCCATGCACAGCGCGAGGGCGGTGGAGTCCATCACGCGCAGACGGCGCTCCAAAGCCTCCATGTGGGTGATCTCGGGAATGAACTGCGCCGTGGGGTCGAGCGCTGGATCGGCGGTGTAGACGCCCTCGACGCCGTTCTTGGCCATCAGGATGATCTCCGCGTGCACCTCGGCGGCACGCAGCGCGGCGGCGGTGTCGGTGGTGAAGAACGGGTTGCCGGTGCCGGCGGCGAAGATCACCACGCGCCCCTTCTCCAGATGGCGCATGGCGCGGCGGCGGATGTAGGGCTCGGCGACCTCGGAGATCGCGAGCGCCGACTGCACGCGGGTGTCGGTGCCGCTCTTCTCCAGCGCGTCCTGCAAAGGCAGCGCGTTGAGCACGGTGGCGAGCATCCCCATGTAGTCGGCGGTCGAGCGGTCCATCCCCGCGGCGGCGCCCTGCATGCCACGGTAGATGTTTCCGGCCCCCACCACGATCCCAACCTCGACCCCCCGGTCGCGCACCTCGCTGACCTGCTGCGCCACGGCGGCGACGCGCGCGGGGTCGGTGCCGAACGGCAGCTCGCCCATCAGCGCCTCGCCGGAGAGCTTCAGGAGTATGCGTTTGAACGCGGGAGCCATCGCGGGGAGAGCCTATCGTGTGCATTTGGTGCGCATCCGCGCGGGGGACTTCTTCGGCGAGCGCGAGTGGGTGCGGGGGCTTCCATGCCCCGCAACCACGGCGGCTGCGATCTACTGGCCCACCGCAAACCGCACGAAGCGGCGGATCACGACGTTCTCGCCGGTCTTGGCGGTGAGCTCGTCGCGCAACTGCTGGACGGTCTTGCCGTCGAACTTGGGGTTGTGCAGCTCCTGCTCGAGCAGCACGATCGTCTTGTACCAGGCGTCCAGCTTGCCCTCCACGATTTTCCCGCGCACGTTCTCGGGCTTGTCGGCGGCCTCCTGCTCGTAGAGGCTTGCCTCCGCGTCGCGTCTCTCGGCGGGCACCTCCTCACGGGTGACATAGGCGACGGTGGGGCTGGCGGCAATCTGCATCGCGACGTCGCGGGCAAACCCGGTGAAGTCCTCGTTGGTCGCGACGAAGTCGGTGTTGCAGTCGACCTCGATCAGCACCCCCACCTTGGCGCCGGGGTGGATGTAGGCCTGCACGGTGCCCTCGGTGGCGGTGCGCTCGCCGAGGTCCTGGATCTTCTTGCCCTGGCGCAGGCGCAGGATCTCGATCGCCTTCTCCAGGTCCCCAACCGCCTCGGTGAGGGCCTTCTTGCAGTCCATCATCCCCGCGCCGGTGCGATCGCGCAGGGCCTTCACGTCTTTGGCGCTGATCTCCACCGCGTTCATGCCTGCGCCTCCTCGGGGGTCTCCACAGGGGCAGCTCCATCCGGCTGGGCTTCGACCGGCGGCGCGGCCTCGGCGCTCTCCGGAGCCTCCGGGGCAGCAACCGGCTCGGGCGGCGCCGCCTCGGCAGGGGCTTGAGACGGCTCGGCAGATGCCGGCGCAGGAATCTCCGCGGCAGGCGGCTCCGGAGACGGCGCACTTGCAGAAGCCTGCTCGAGGGCCTCCACCGGCGCCTGGGGGCCTGCCTTTGCCTGCTGCACTGGCTCCGCCGGTGCCTGTGGGGCAGCCTGGGCCGGCGCGGGAGCCTCAGGCGTCGCGGGCGCGGGCTCGGCGGCTCGGGGAGCTGCCTTGGCCGGCGCGGGGGCCTTCGGTGGCGCCGGCACGGCCTCGGCGGCTTGCGGAGCTACCTTGGCCGGCGCGGCGGCCTCGGGTGTCGCGGGCGCGGGCTCTGCCGCCGAGGCTGCTGCCGCGGCGGCCTGCTGCGCGGCGAGGCGTTCCTGGGCTTGCTGGGCGGCCTGCTCCTCGGCCTCCCGCCGGGCGGCATCTTCCTCGGCTTCGCGTTTGGCGCGAGCCTCGGCCTCGGCTCGGGCGCGCTCTTCGGCTTCCTGGCGGGCGCGTTCCTCCTCGGCGCGGAACACGTTGCGACCCTCCGCGACGACGTCTCCGATCGCGCGGGTGATCAGCGAGCAGGAGCGGATCGCGTCGTCGTTGCCGGGGATCACGAAGTCGATCCCGTCGGGGTCGCAGTTGGTGTCGACCAGGCCGATGATCGGGATCCGCAGGCGCTGCGCCTCGCGCACGGCGATCGCCTCGGTTTTGAGGTCGATCACGAACATCGCGTCGGGGACGCGCTGCATGTCTTTGACTCCGCCGAGGTTGGCGCGCAGCTTGATCAGGTCGGCCTGGCGGGCCATCCGCTCGCGCGTGGGCAGCAGCGCAAGCTGGCCGTCGGCCTCGTAGCGTTCGAGGTCATGCAGGCGACGGATGCGGAGGTTGATCGTCTGGAAGTTGGTGAGCAGCCCGCCCAGCCAGCGGTGGTTTACGTACGGCATACCGGCGGCCGTGGCGACGTCGCGGACGATGTCGCGGGCCTGCTTCTTGGTGCCGACGAACAGCACCACTCCGCCGCGGTGGGCGAGGGTGCCGGCGAACTCGCGCGCCTGTTCCAGTAGGACGGCGGTCTTGAGCAGGTCGATGATGTAGATGCCACCGCGCTCGCCATGGATGAAGCGGCGCATCTTGGGGTTCCAGCGGCGCGTCTGGTGACCGAAGTGCACGCCGGCCTCCAGCAGTTCCGCGATACCTACCTGTGCCACGGTGTTCTCCCTTGCGTATGCCTTGGTGGTTGCTGTGGGTGGGTCCATACGGCGGGTCGTGGGACTCGTGGGAAGTCACCGGCGAAGGCCGGTCACCACGAGCAGGGCCACGATCCGTGGTTCCATACGGGTCGAGGGTCAGATTTGAGGGTTCAGGATAGCCCAAAGTGCCCTCCGACCGAAGCCGGGGGACACTCGCCTCCGGCGAGAATCCCCGTTTCGGCCAGCCCGGCGGCCAGCCGGATCCGCAGAAGGGAGGTTGGGGTGGGCGTTGCTGCGGCCGGCCGGGATCCCCCCGTGAGGGAGCGAAAGGTGGGCCTCTGCTAGCCCTCCGCGCGTTCGAGTGCGGCGGCGAGGTCCGGCGGGAGCTCCGAGTGCACCTCCAACCGCTCTCCTGTCATCGGGTGCGGTAGCGCGAGGCGGGTGGCGTGCAGGAACTGGCGCTCCAAACCGAGCGCCCCCGCGGTTCCATACTCGGGGTCGCCGGCGACGGGGTTGCCGATCGCCTGCAGATGCACGCGGATCTGGTGGGTGCGGCCCGTGTCCAGCCGCAGGCGCAGCAGCGAGTGCGCAGGCAGAGCCCGCTCGAGCGTGAAGTGGGTGCGAGCCTCGCGGGGGAAGTTGCCGCCGACCGCCATGCGTGTGCGCACGGTGGGGTCGCGTCCGATCGGCGCCTCGATCGTGCCGCTGCGCGCGCGCGGGCGACCCTCCACCAGCGCGAGGTACTCGCGCTCGATCTGCCGCGCAGCGAGCGCCTGCTGCAGCAGGCGATGGGCCTCCTCCGAGCGGGCGACCACGAGCAAACCGGACGTGTCGCGGTCCAGGCGATGCACGATGCCGGCACGCTCCGGATCGCCCCCCGCGGCGACACCGGCGAGCAATTGCGAGAGCGTGCCCTCGCGGTGCCCACGGGCGGGGTGCATCACAAGGCCGGCGGACTTGTCGACGACGAGCAGGTGGTCGTCTTCGTAGGCGATCGAGAATGTAGGGATCAGGCCCCCCGGGGACGCTCGATGATCAACAGAAGGATCAGCACCCCAAGTGTTATGGAGAGGTCGGCGAGGTTGAAGGGAGGCCAGCCGAGCGGCAGCTTGACGAAGTCGGTGACGTACCCGGCGCGCAGGCGGTCGATCACGTTGCCGAGCGCCCCCCCGAGCAGCATCCCAGTCGGCACCCAGATCAGGGGGCGGGTGCTGTGCAGCGCGAAGTACGCCAGCAGCGCCAGCAGCGCCAGCGCGATCACGATCGTGACGGCGACCGGGTCGCCGGGGAGGAAGCCGAACGCGACACCCCGATTGCGCGTGTTCACCAGCGCCACCCCCGGCAGCACCCCGCGTTCTTCGCCCTGCACGATCGAGGCCCGCACGGCGTGCTTGGCGAGCTGGTCGAGGACAACGACGACGAGGGCGACGAGCGCGGCGCGGATCCAGGGGGAGCGTGTCAACCGGAGGAGCGTGTCAACCGCCGATGATGCGCTGCACGACGATGCCGTTGACGAGCTCCAGCGCGACGATCGCGACGATCGGGCTGAGGTCGAGGCCGCCAAAGCTGGGCAGGACACGGCGGAAGATCCGCAGAAACGGTTCGCACACGTCGCGCAAGAAACCGATCACCGCGCTGGAGGCGCGCGAGTAGGGCGGTCGCACACCGAAGGCGAACATCCAGTTGACGACGATGTGGGCGAAGATCAGCAGGATGTAGACGTAGATCAGCGCCGAGAGATAGTTGGCGACCTCGCTGCGGGCGCTGGCAAGCAGGATGCCCACAGTTCAGCCGTCCGTGCCCAGCACGGCGTCGAGCGCGTCGCTGAAGGCTGCGCGCAGCCCACCACGCTCCAGTGCGTCCAACCCGCGGACGGTCACCCCTCCAGGGGAGGAGACCTCGCGGCGCACGGCGAGCGTGTCGTACTCGCGCCGGCGCAGCAGCTCCGCGGTGCCGGCGAGCGTCTGTACGACCAGCTGGGCGCCCTGCGCAGCGGGGACTCCACGGCGCACGCCGGCGTCGATCTGGGCCTCGGCGACCAGCGCGACGTAGGCTGGCCCGCACGACATCAGACCCATCGCGGTGTCGAGGAGCGCGTCATCGAGCACCACCAGGGTGCCCAGCTCGGCAAACAGCTCGCGCACCTGCGCGTCGATCGAACGATCCCCAGTGAGCGCCTGCGCCTCGCGCTCGGGGTCGGCCGCCTGCACCACCGCACCCTGGCGGACCTCGACGGGCAGCGATGGTATGAACCGGTAGACCGGCCGGTCGCGGTAGACGCCCTTGAGCACCTCGAGCGGCACCCTCGCGAGAATCGAGGCGACCGCGCGTACGTTAGGCGCTATCTCCTCGGCGACGCCGCGCAGCTGCGCGGGCTTGTGGCAGAGCACCACCAGCTCGGCGCGAGCGGCCACCTCGGCGTTGCTCGCCAATGCCTCTCCCCCGGTCTCCCGCGCCAGCGCGCGGGCGCGCTCGGCGACGGGATCGAAGCACAGCACCGGGCGCCCCCACCCGCGAGCGAGCGCGCGTGCCATGTTGCCTGCGCCAATCAGTCCAATTTGCATAGCGCGCTTAGGCTATCGGGCATGCCGTCAGACAAACGCCACCGATGTCGCCCCCAAGACCGCCCTGAGGTGTCAGATTCAAGCATGGCAAGGACGCAAGGAACGAAGTGTGCTGGCCGAAACGGGGATACGAAGTGTCTCCCGGCTTCGGTACACGAGCGACTGAGGACGCCGCCAGGCGCCGGAGCTGGCGCCTCAGGACTGGTTGAAGAAGCCCTTCTCGATCAACCGCGCCCGCTCCTCCGCGGAGATCTCGACGTTGCGCGGGGTGAGCATGAACACCTTGTCGGCGATCCGCTGCATACCGCCGTCCAGCGCATAGGTGAGACCCGAGGCGAAATCGATCAGGCGCTTGGCGAGATCGGTTTCGGTGCCCTGCAGGTTGAGGATCACGGGGATCGAGTCCTTGAAGCGGTCGGCCACCTGCTGGGCATCGTTGAAGGACTTGGGGATCACGAGGTGCACGCGCACGTCGCCGTTGGTGCGCGAGCCGACGGAGCGCAGCATTTTTGTAGGAGTCCCGCCCACACCTCCCGCAGAGCGGCTTGCGCCCGCGCCGCTGGGTTCGTCCTCGGCGAAGATCTCGTCGTAGTCGTCACGGCGGCGGCGCAGGCGCCGGACGTTGGGGCGCTCGCGGTAGCGATCCTCGATCGCCGCCTCAGGCGGGGCCTCGTCCTCGTACTCCTCGTGGTACTCCTCGGCGAGGCCGAAGTACACGAGCGCACGATGCCATGAGTCGCGAAACGCCATTGTAGGGTGGATCTTCGCGGGATACGCGAATTTCCCTGCTTATCGTAGCGTTTTGCTTCGGCGTCAGCGAAACAGCGCCGAGCCTACTCTGACGATCGTGGCGCCCTCTTCGACCGCGGTCGGGTAGTCCTGGGAGGTTCCCATCGAGAGCTCCGCCAACCCGTTCTCCCAGGCTAGCTCGCGCAGGGCGCCAAACCAGGGTCGGCTTTGCTCGGGGTCCTCGACCGGCGGGGGCATGGTCATCAGCCCGGCGACGCGAAACGGGGAGCGCGCGAGGTAGCGTGGAAGCTCCTCCGGGAGCACGCCCGCCTTGCCGGCCTCGCGCGCGATGTTGACCTGTACGAGCACTTCCAGCCCCGGCCGTGCCCGCTCGCGGTGGCGCTCCAGCGCGTGCAACGCCGACTCGCTGGCGAGCGAGTGGATCAGGCGCACATGGGGCACGATCAGCGACACGCGGCGGCTCTGCAGCTGACCGATGAAGTGCCAGGCGAAGCGATCGCCTTGGGCGGCGACCTTCTCCCCCAGGTCCTGTGCACGGTTCTCGCCCACCAGCCAGATGCCCGCCTCGGCGAGCGCCGGCAGGTCCTCGGGGGCGACGTACTTGGTCGCCGCCAGCACATGCACCTCGGAGGGGTCGCGCCCGGCCTCCTTGGCGGCGAGCACGATTTCCTGACGCACCAGCGCGAGGTTGTCGCGGACGCGGTCGGCGGTTATCCCGGTAATCAGCTCAGGCACGGGCGTGGCTCCCACATGCAATTCCGGCCAGCGACCACACACCACGCCCCGCGCGGCGGTGGGCGAGGAGGCGCTCCACAACGCTCAGCTCAGCCATGCGATCCCGGCCTGGCGACCCGCCGCGAGCCCTTCGCGGCGGTGGGAGAAGAGGCGCTCATCGCAGATCGTGCACACCCCGGCGTCCTCCACGTGCTCAACCCCGGCGCCCTGAAGGCGATCGCGGGCGATCGCCGCGAGGTCGAGGTTGCGGCCGTCCCGGTGGGCGTTTCCGAACGTGCTGTGCACCTCCTCGCCGACCTCGTAGCAGCAGCCGCGCGCGCCGGGCCCTACCACGGCGGCGATCTCTCCCCCTCCCCCGAGCTGGCGCACGGCGCGCACGCCCTCCTCCAGCACGCCACCGGCAAGCCCGCGCCAGCCGGCGTGCACTGCCGCGACGGCTCCTTCGGACCCGATGATCACGGGCAGGCAGTCTGCCACCAACACCATCACACCCAGCTCGCGCAGCGCGGTGGCGTGGCCGTCGGCGTCGATCTCCACGGGCTGCCCGCCGCGTGCATGGGCGGCCAGGTCTCCCGTCACGCGCTGCACCGTGACGCCATGCACCTGGCGGCTGGCGCACAGCCAGCGCAGGTCGAGCTGCTCGCAGAGACGGTCGCGTTCACGGCGACCGCGCTCGTGAAAGGGGCCGCGCAGCATCGAGAGGTTGCCCTCGGTGCGGCCGGTAAACAGCGCGTGTCCGCCTCCGGGGAGCTCGAAGCGCAGCGCGAGATCGGCGCTGCCCGGGTCCAGAGGGCTCCTCACGATGCTCACCGTAGCTGGAGCGCTGCCGCCAGCTCCGCCTCGCGACCGCCGGCCAGCTCGCCGTCGAGCTTGGCGCACAGAGCGGCCGCCAGGCGGCGGCCGATCTCGGGCCCCTCCGAAAGTCCGGCCGCAAGCAGGTCGGCGCCGGTGATCTCCAGGCGGACATTGCGCAGCTCCGTCAACCAGCGGCGGGCGGCAATGCGGGCATCGCTCCAGCTCGACTCATCCCATGCGCCGGCAAGCGCCACGCCCTCGAGCGATTCGAAGGAGGCAGCCTCGTAGATCTCCGAGCTCTCTTCTGCGCGGGCCAGTTCTTCGGCGATGGCATCGGCACAGATCGCCGCGCGGGTCACCAGCGCGATCTCGGACGAACGGAACTCCATGCCTTCCAGCAGCGAGTACATGTCGCCTTCCACGTCCACATCCTCCTCCAGCAGGTCGACCACCATCGGCTGCAACAGCACCGCCAGCAGCAACAGGTCTGCTCGCGGCTCCGGTCCCGCGCTGCCCTCGGCCTCGAACAGCAGCGCGAGCGCATCGCGGGCGAGTCGTGTGTCAAACCACAGCCGCCGGTGCAGCGCGGCGAGCAGGCCGAGCTCATCGAGCGCCGCCAGCGCCGCGATCGGGTCGGCTTCGCCCAGCGCCAGGCGCAGCTCGGTGCCGATCCGCGCGAGGGACACCGTTTGCAGCGCCCCCTCGGCCACGGCGGTGGCGGCCAGCCGCGCGGTGTGCTCCTCCACGACAAAGGCGAGGCGGGCGCGGTAGCGCGCGAGACGCCACAGACGCGTGGGGTCGTCGATGAAGCTGCGCTCGTGCAGCACGCGCAGCCGCCGCGCGCGCAGGTCCTCCAGCGCATTGGGCGTGGCTCGCACCTCCTCCTGCTGCGCGCCGTCGAACGCGCAGGCGATCGCGTTGACGGTGAAGTCGCGCCGCTCGAGGTCCTCCGCCAACGATCCTGGCTCGACCTCCGGTAGCGCTCCCGGGGCAGGGTAGTGCTCGCGGCGCGCGGTGGCGATATCGATCCGAGCCGAACCCTCCCCCCCCTCCTCTTCCCACTCCACGATCGCTGTGCCAAAGCGCTCGTGCTGGTTGATCGAAGCGTGAGCACCAAGGCGGGAGGCCAGCGCACCCGCGAGCCGCGCGGCGGCCTGGCCAAAGGGGGCCTCGCCGCCCTCCACCACCACATCGAGCTCTCGTGGGCGACCGGCCAGCAGCAGGTCGCGCACGGCGCCGCCCACGAGGAAGGCTCCGCCGGGGGCGACCTCGGCCGCGGCCGCCAACAGCTCGGTGCCGCCCGGCTGCGCGCGCAGCCGCTCGCGCAGGTCGGCCGCCGGTGATGAGCTCGCCGGCGTTGCGGCCATCTTCACCGCCGCACGGGTATGCCGGCGCGCTCGAGGTGCTCCTTGGCCTCGGCGATCGTGTGCTGGCCGTAGTGGAAGATCGATGCGCACAGCGCGGCATCGGCGCCGGCGCCGAGCGCCTCGGCGAGGTCCGAGAGCTCGCCCGCGCCGCCGGAGGCGATCACCGGCACCCCCACGACGTCGCTCACAGCCGCAGTCAGTTTCAGGTCATAGCCGTCGCTGGTGCCATCGCGGTCCATGCTCGTGAGCAGGATCTCCCCCGCTCCGCGCTCGGTCGCCTCGCGCGCCCACTCCAGCACGTCCTTGCCCGAGGGGGTGCGCCCACCCGCGATATACGCCTGCCAAGCCCGTTCCGAGTTGAGATCCACCCCGTCAAGACGGCTCGGTCGATCGCCGTTTGTGGAGGCCGAGCGCGCCTGCGCCTTGGCGTCGATCGCCAGCACCACGCACTGCGCGCCGAACACCTTCGCCAGCTCGTCGATCAGCTCCGGGCGTGCCAGCGCGGCGGAGTTCACCGACACCTTGTCGGCGCCCGCGTCCAGCACCGCCTGCGCATCCTCCACCGAGCGGATGCCGCCGCCGATCGTGAACGGCACGAACACCTCGTCCGCCGTGCGCCGCGCGAGCGCCACGATCGTCTCGCGCCGCTCGTGGGTGGCGGTGATGTCGAGGAACACCAGCTCGTCGGCCCCTTCGCGATCGTAGTGGGCAGCCAGCTCGACCGGGTCGCCGGCGTCGCGGATGTCGAGAAATTCGACGCCCTTCACCACGCGGCCGCGGTCCACGTCCAGGCAGGGGATGACGCGCTTGAGGTGCACGCGTTCACGGTAGCGTTTGCGCGGGTCAGTCAGCGAGTGCGGCTTGGGCTTCGGCCACCGTGAAGCGCTCCTCGTACAGCGCCTTGCCGACGATCACGCCGGTGAGGCTGGGCTCGCCGAGCGCCGCCAGCATGCGCAGATCCTCCAGCCCGCCGATCCCACCCGAGTAGATCAGGTGGCCGCCGAGGGCCGCCTGCGCCACCCACACCACATCGTCGCACCGCACACCATCGAGCATTCCGTCGCGGTCCACATTGGTGTAGGCGAGCTCACGCACTCCGCGCGCGATCAGATCCGCGAAGACCTCGCCGGCGCTCACGTCGGCGGCCTTCGTCCATCCCTCCGTGGTCACGCGGCCCTCGCGGATGTCCACCGACACCACCACGCGACCGGGTCCGTGCTGTGCGAGGGCCCGCTCCAGCAGGTCGGGGTCGGTGAACGCGGCGGTGCCGAGGATTACCCGCTCGACGCCCGCTTCGAGCGCTTCGGTGATCGCCTCCAGCGTGCGCAGCCCGCCGCCCAGCTGCACCGGCACGGCGAGCTCGCCCGCGACGCGGCGCACGTGCTCGAGGTTCACGGGATGTCCCGCGCGGGCGCCGTCGAGGTCGACCATGTGCAGGCGCTCGGCGCCTTCCTGCACCCAGCGGCGCGCCGCCGCCAGCGGGTCCTGGTCGTACACCTTGCTGGCGTCGAAGTCGCCTTTGACGAGCCGCACGGCGTTGCCGCCGAGAATGTCGATCGCGGGGTAGAGGATCATCGGAGGGGTCATTCCGGGGTTACAGTCGGAGCAGTGTGGTCGAGGTGGAGCGGTGGCAGGTTGCGGTCGGGCTGGGGCGTGCCGCTGCGCGTCACGACGGGGCACCCAGCCCGGATGGCTGGGTCGGCATACGCGCGTCCACCGCGGCGGCGCAGATGCCGACGAAGTTGCCCAGCAGGCGCAACCCGTGAGTCGAGGACTTCTCGGGGTGCGACTGTGCGCCGTAGATGTTTGCCTGTTCGACCACAGCGGGAAAGATCTCCCCATACTCCGCCGTCCCCAAAACTACCTCCGGGTCGGCGGGGTACGCAATGAAGGAGTGCACGTGGTAAAGGAACGCGGGATCGGGCAGGCCCTCGTTGAGTGCTGTGCGCCACCGCCACTGCACCTCGCTCCAGCCAATGTGCGGCAGCTTCAGGTCGGGAGCCCGCAGCGTGCGCACCTCCCCGCGCAGCAGCCCGAGACCCTCGGCGCCGCCGTGCTCCTCGGAGCGCTCGAACAGCAGCTGCATCCCCATGCACGACCCGAACAGCGGAGTGCCTGCGGCCGCGCGCTCACGTAGCAGCTCGTCGAGGCCGAGCTCGCGGATCGTTGCCATCGCCGCCGGGAACGCCCCCACGCCGGGGAGTAGCAAGCCGTCCGCGGCCCGCAGCTCCGCATGGTCGCGGCTTACGAAGGCGCTGGCGCCGACGCGCTCCAGCGCCTTTTCCACCGAGCGACGGTTGCCCATCCCATAGTCCACCACCGCGATCGATGGCATGTCCGCGCCGCCGTCCTGCCGGGCAGCGCGGGGACCGGTGTCCGCGGTCGGCCGCGACGACGCTGCGCGCTGGGCGCTCATGAGGTGAGCGTCCCCTTCGTGCTGGGCACGCCCGTCTCGGTGGGGTCGAGCGCGACGGCGGCGCGCAGCGCGCGCGCGAACGCCTTGAACGCCGCCTCGATCATGTGGTGGGCGTTGCTGCCGGCTTCGACCCGCAGGTGCAGCGTGAGCTTCGCCGCGTTGGCCAGCGCGCGGAAGAACTCCTCGGTGAGCTCGTGCTCGAAGCCGCCGGTGGCCCCCGACGGGAGGTCGGCCTCGAACAGCGTGTAGGGGCGCCCGGAGATGTCTATCGAGCAGCTGGCGCGGGCCTCGTCCATCGGCACCAGCGCCTCGCCGTAGCGGACGATTCCGGCGCGATCGCCGAGCGCCTCGTCTAGCGCCTGGCCGAGCACGATCGCGGTGTCCTCGGCGGTGTGATGGGCGCCCGTCTGCAGGTCGCCGCTCACCTGCACGTCGAGGTCGAAACGCCCGTGACGAGCGAGCAGGTCGAGCATGTGGTCGAGGAAGCCCACCCCGGTGGCGCGCGTGCCTTTGCCGGCGCCTTCCAGCGCCAGCGTCAGCGTGACGTCGGTCTCCCCCGTGCGGCGCTCGATCGTGGCGGTGCGGCTCATGGCTCTGGATTCTCCCCCATGCGAGCCTCCATCGAAAGCGCGTGCCACTCGAAGCCCTCCGCACGCGCGATCGGCGCGCCCGCGGCGGCCAGTTTGCGCACCGTCTCACCTCCCACCTCACCGAGGCGCACCTCCGCCATCCGCCGGCGGAAGTGCCGCGGCGAGAGCCCAGAGGCGAAGCGCGCGGCGCCCGCGGTGGGCAGGATGTGGTTGGACCCCGCCACGTAGTCCCCGAATGCGGTGGCGGCCGCCGCCCCAACGAACAGACAGCCGGCCGTGTTGACGAGCGGCGCGAGCGCCTCGGGCTCGGCGCCGATCAGCTGCAGGTGCTCGGGAGCGAACTCGTTGGCGATCACCACCGCCTCGCGCGCGTCGGCGCTCTGCACCAGCACGCACGCCTCGGGCTCCAGCTCGGGCAGCTGCGCCGCCAGCCGCTCCAGCTCGCTCGCGAGCGCGTCGAGCGCGGTGGGCGAGGCGGAGATCGCCGCGACGAAGCTGCCTCTGCCGTGCTCGGCCTGGGCGAGAAGGTCGAGCGCAACCAGGTGGGTGTCGGCATCCTCGCCGAGCACCACCAGCAGGTCGCTGGGGCCAGCGTAGGAGTCGATCCCGACGATGTGCGAGAGCTGACGCTTGGCCTCCTGCACGTAGACGTTGCCGGGGCCCACCACCACATCCACGCGCGCCACCGTCTCGGTTCCGTGGGCGAGGGCCGCGATTGCCTGGGCTCCGCCCATGCGATACACGCGCTCCACTCCGAGCAGGCGGCAGGTGCCGAGGATCAGGGGATCGATCTGCCCATCGCGCCCCGGCGGCGAGCACACGACCACGTCCAGAACCCCCGCAGCGCGGGCGGTTACGACCCCCATCACGGCGGTGCTCGGGTAGGGGGCCCGGCCCCCCGGCACATACACGGCGGCCGCGCCCACCGGCAGCTCGCGTACTGTGACGCGCTGACCCTGGGGCAGCTGCGTCGCCACGTCATCACCCACGCTCGCCTGTGAGACCTGTGCCACGTTGGCGATCGCCACCTGCAGGCCCGCGACCACGTCCAGGGGCAGGTCTCCGATCGCCCCATCGAGCTCGGGCTGCTCGACCAGCAGCGGCGGCGGGTCGGCACCGCGGGTGTCGAACTCGCGCGTGTACTGCAGCACGGCCTCGTCGCCCTCGTGGTGCACCACCGCGATCATCTCCGCCACCAGCTCTTCGACATCGCCCCCGGGGGGCACCAGCCGGCGCAGGCGCCTGGCGAGCGCGGCGGGCTGGCCTTCGGGGTCGAGGCGCTCAACTCGCACGCAACCGCTCCAGCAGGTCGTCGATCGCCGCCGCCTTGAGCTTGTGCGCGACCGGGTTGGCGATCAGGCGGGCGGTGCACTCGAATAGCTCCTCGCGCACCTCGAGGTCGTTCTCGCGTAGCGTGGTGCCGGTGGCGGTGAGGTCCACGATTGCCTCAACCAGGCCTGTGAGCGGCGCCAGCTCGACCGAGCCCTTCACCTCGACGATCTCCGCTTGGCGGCCGGTCTCCTCGAAGTGGCGGGCGGCGGTCAGCGGGTACTTCGTGGCCACGCGCATCAGCCCCAGGCGACGCAGCGCCTCCGCCGCGGGGTCGGGCTGGCCGGCGATCGAGGCGAGCACCATCGTGCAGCGGCCATACCCGAGGTCGAGCAGCTCGTATACCTCGCGGCCCGTCACCGACCGCCCGACTCCGCCCACTTCGCCGATGGCGCGCTCGGCGAGCACGTCCTTGCCGGTGATCCCGATGTCGGCGGCACCGGCCTCCACGTAGGTGGGGACGTCGGAGGGGCGCATCGTGATCACGCCGATCTCCGCAAACAGCAGCTTGCGGTCGTTGGCGCTCAGCTCGCCCGTGTCCACCCCGAGGCGCGCCAGCAGCGCGACGGTGTCCTTGAACAGGGCGCCGCGCGGCACCGCGATCGTGAGGTCGTTGACGGCGCTCACCGCTCGCTCCAGGCTCGGGGGGTGGATGCAAAAAAAAGGGCCCGCCGCGCGTGTGTGTGCGCGCGCACGCGTAGGGCAGCTTTTTTCAAGCACACGCTCCGCCCCGTCGACGCAGGAGAGCTCACCGCGTCAGCCCCGCTCCCCTGCCGCGCTCCTCCCCGGCAAGCGCGATGTGCAGGCGGTCGATGCCGAGCGCAAAGCCGACGGCGGGCAGCGAGCGTCCGAAGCGCCCCAGCAGCTCGTCGTAGCGTCCGCCACCACCCAGCGGGGCGCCAAGCGCGGGGTCGTACACCTCGAACACCGCGCCGGTGTAGTAGCCGAGGGAGCGCACCAAGCCGAGGTCGAAGATCACCCGTTCGGCGGCCGCTGGCTCGAGCAGCTCGTGCACCATGCGCATGCCCGCGACCGCGTCGGCGGCGGGGCGTGGGAGGTCCGCGAGCACCTCGGCCCCGCCACGACGCTGGGGGACGCTCAGCAGGAGCTCGGCCTCGCGCGCCGGCAGACCGGTGTCGCTCAAGCGGCGCCCGAGCTCCACGAAGTCTCTACGCGCGAGTGCCTCCAGCAGGCCGGGGCGGACGTGCTCCCGCACCTGCAGCCCCGCCATCAGGGAAGGGAACAGCGAGGCGTCGCCCAGCCCGACGCGATAGCCCTCGAGGCCAGTGGCGTCCAGCGCGCGGCAGAGCACAGTGAGCGCCTCAGCGGTGCCCTCGGGTGCGGGCGAGCCGATCAGCTCGATGCCGGCCTGCAGCAGCTCCCGTGGCTGGCCGCGCTGGGCGCGCACCGAGCGATAGCAGTGGGCGAGGTAGCAGAAGCGCAGCGGTGGCGCGGCGTGCGGATAGCGGGTGGCGACGACGCGTGCGATCGGGACGGTCATGTCCGAGCGCAGCACCAGCAGCGCGCCGCTCTCGTCGAACAGTCGGTAGGCGGGCGGGGTGGCGCTATCGGCACGCGCGAGCACCGCCTCGTACTCCAGCGCCGGGGTGTACACCTCGCCGTAGCCGGCCTGCTCGAAGACCTCGCCCAGCGCCTCGGTGATCGCGCGCATCTCGCGCATCTCGTCGGGCAGCACGTCGCGCGTGCCGCTGGGGATCGGGTGAGTCATGGCCCTTAGGCTATGCGTGCACGGCAGGCGATGGCTCGACCGCGACCCGCTCGATATTGGCGCCCAGCTCGCGCAGGCGCTCGTCGATCCGCTCGTACCCGCGGTCGATCTGGCGGATGTTGCCGATTTCCGAGCGTCCGTCGGCACACAGCGCCGCCAGCAGCATCGCCATCCCGGCGCGGATGTCGGGCGACTCGACGCGCTCACCGCGCAGGCGCCGGGGGCCGGTGACGATCGCACGGTGGGGGTCGCACATCACGATGTCGGCCCCCATCAGGATCAGCTTGTCGGTGAAGATCAGGCGGTTCTCGAACATCCACTCGTGAATCAGGATCGAGCCCTCCGCCTGAGTGGCAAGTGCGAGCGCGATCGAGGTCAGGTCGGCGGGGAAGGCCGGCCAGGGCCCGTCCTGGATCTTGCTCTTGTACTCCCCCACGTCGGCCTGCACCACCAAGCGCTGCCCACCTGGCACGAGCACGTCATCGCCGTGCAGCTCGGTGCGCAGGCCCAACCGTTCGAAGACGAGGCGGATCATGCGCAGATCGCCGGGGACGGTGTCGCGCACGCGCAGCTCGCCGCCGGTGACTCCGGCGAGCGCGATGAAGCTGCCGATCTCGATGTGGTCGGGGGCGATGCGGTGCTCGCAGCCGTGCAACTCCTCGCAGCCGTTGACTGTGAGCAGGTTGGAGCCGATGCCCTGAATGTCGGCGCCCATCTTCACCAGCATCCGCGCGAGGTCCTGCACGTGCGGCTCGCAGGCGGCGTTGCCGATCACGGTCTGCCCGGGCGTGAGCGCGGCGGCCATCAGCGCGTTCTCGGTCGCCATCACGGAGGGCTCGTCCATGAACACGTCGGTCGAGCGCAAACCGCCTTCGGCCGTGAGCAGGATGTCGCGCCCGCAGTGCACGCGCGCGCCCATCGCGCGGAAGGCGTCGAGATGCGGGTCGAGGCGCCGGCGGCCGATCACGTCACCGCCGGGCGGGGGCATCACGGCCCGCTGGAAGCGCGCCAGCAGCGGTGCGGCGAGCAGGAACGAGGCGCGGATCTGCTCGGCCAGCTCCGGGTCCACCTCCACGCCGTGCACGTCGGCGGCACACAGCGACAGGTCGTTGGGTCCCACCCAGGCGGCGCGCACCCCCAGGTGCTCGAGGATCGCAATCATCGCCTCGACGTCGCGAATTCGGGGCACGTTGTGCACGAGCACCTCGTCCCCGGTGAGGACGCAGGCTGCGAGGATCGGCAGCGCCGCGTTCTTGTTCCCGGCCGGGGTGAGCGTGCCGGAGAGCGGGACGCCGCCTTCGATGACGAACTTCTCCATGGGCTTCGAGCGCCCCCTGCGGCCGAGGATCGGACCGGCGTGGCGTCGTGAGCCAAGGGTAACAGCCATGTGGCTTTGAAGTTCGCGCAACGCGCCGCGGAACCTGCACGATCGGTGGTCACCGGATGTCGATGGCGCTGCTGGGATGCCCACCGGTGCGCACGGGCGCCGCAACATCGGTCCTGCAGGTAAGCCCTGGTGCCTTCGAAGGCACTGCCGAGTGCCGAGAGTCGCGCAGCAATGCAACTTGCCTTGCAGCCTGACGCCCCGATCTGGCTCAACCGGGCCATTCCAGCGTTACTCCACCTGGTACGCACATGTGTTCGTGCGCTTCCGTCCGGAGGGGCCCCTACCGTGCGAACACATGTTCTGTTCACCTCGGACATCGAAGTTCACGCAAGCCGAGACAGGGATGCGCGCCGGAGGCGTGCGTCTCCTGGCTTCGGTCGCCCGGGATGCGCTCGCGCTGACCCGCGCGTTTCTCCTGCTCGAGGACGACGATCCAGTCGACTGGGAGGTCGGCGAGGACGAGCTCGCGGCAGCGCCTCACGAGCCCGCATGGGCTCCCGCGCACCGCGCAGTGCTGCGTGAATGGCAGGCACCGCGGCGGGGAGGCCAACCGGCAGCCCCGCCGCAGGTGTGCCTTTGCACCAGGCGTCCCAATAGAAACATTTCTCCCACTCCGCGTGCGTCTGAGCCTGCTTTCGTCACGCTGCAGAACCAGTCGATTTGCAGGGCTTCTGTGAAGCTGGGCGAGCACGGCGCGGTGTTCTACGCAGAGCCGCCAAGCCGCGCTTGACGGCTCTCGCGACGCTGACGATCATCCGCCGGCGAGCCCGGCTTCGAACCTGCCACCGGGTGTCCAGCCCATCGAGGGATCACCAGGAGGAACGTGCGCACATCCATCGTCCTCGCCGCCGGGCTCGCGCTGATCGCGGCGATCCTCGGCGTGACGCTGGCGCGCTCGCCGCCTACGCTGGCCGGCACGAACCGGGTGCCGGCGAAAAGCTTGATCGGCCTCGTCGAACACCCCGCCGGCGCCTGCCAGACCGGCGAAACCCTGCCGGCAGGCACGTCGGCGATCCGCCTGTCGCTGGTGTCGATAATCGGGCCGCGCGTGGCGGTGAGCGCGTTGTCGGGCGGGCACGTCATAACCCACGGCAGCACCGGCGCCGGCTGGACGACCAGCGAGGTGACGGTGCCGGTGACGCCGCTCGCGCACAGCGTTTCGCCCATCACGATCTGCGTGCGGCTGAGCGACCTCAACGGCGAAGTCGAATTCAAGGGGGCGTACACGTCCGCCCCGGTGGCGGTGAGCGAAACCGGAGAACGACTGCACGGGCGGTTGCGGGTCGAATACGTGCGCGCCGGGCACAGCTCGTGGCTGTCGCTGATCTCCGCGGTCGCCAGACATGTCAGCCTCGGTCGCGCGTGGAGCGGGATGTGGGTAGTGTTCTTTATCCTGGCACTCGCGCTGAGCGTGGTGGCGCTCACCTCGTGGGGCATCGTGCGAGAGCTGCGATGAGTCTCATCCCAGCTGCCCACGCGCGGCAGGCGTGGTGGCGCTCTCTCGACATCGACCGGAGCCGGGGAGGGATGACCGGTGAGTAGGCGCACAACCGCCCGGAGGCCAGTGAAGCGCCCACCCGCCGGGAAGGCAGCTGTTGGAGAGCGATCGCTCACCCGAAGCGGCGAGGCCACGCTGCGGCAGCTGGGAAGGCGTCGGGCGGCGCCACAGCCAACTTCGCGCCGGTTGGCGGACGCGTTCGGGAGCATCCCGCGAGCGGCGTGGATTTGCGTGGCGGTGGCATGCCTCAACGCGGTGTGCTGGTCGCTGATCTCGCCCCCCTTCCAGATCACCGACGAACCCAGCCACTTCGCCTACGTACAGCACCTCGCGACGACAGGGACGCTGCCCACCTCGGCGACGCAAGCGTTCTCACCGGCTGAGACGGAAGCGCTGCACGCCCTGAAATACCTGCACGTTGCCGAGCTGCCGCAGAACGGCACGATCACGACCGCGGCCGAACAGGCGCAGCTGGAACGGGCGCTGAACACGCCGGCCTCGAGCGAAAGCCAGGACGCGGGCGTCGCGACCGAGCAGCCGCCGCTGTACTACGCGCTCGAGACGATCCCTTACAGCTTCGGCGGCACGGTGCTCACGCGGCTGGCACTGATGCGACTCTTGTCGGCGCTGATGGCGGGTGTGACCGTGCTGTTCGCCTTCCTGTTCCTGCGTGAAGCGCTCCCGGGCGTGCGCTGGGCGTGGATGGTGGGTGGTCTCGGCGTGGCGCTGTTCCCGCTGTTGGGCTTCATGTCGGGCGCGGTGAACCCCGACGCGATGCTATATGCGGTGTCGGCCGCGCTGTTCTTCGTCCTCGCTCGCGCGCTTCGGTGGGAGCTGACGCCCGCGCTCGCCGTGGCGATCGGCGCGGTGCTGGCGGTGGGCATGCTGACCAAGGTGAACTTCATCGGTCTGCTCCCCGGTGCGGTGCTCGCACTGGCGATCCTCGCGCGCCGGGAGGCACTGGTGTCGCCACGGCGGGCGTATCGCGCGCTGGCGCTGGCGTTGGGGGTGGCGGCGAGCCCGGTGGCGGTCTATCTTGCGACCAGCGTGGCGGCGGGGCGTTTCGGGGTGATCGATTTCGGCCCCACGGGCCTGAGCTTCATCACGGCGAAAGGCTCTGCCTTCGGAAAGCTGAGCTACCTGTGGGAGTTGTACCTGCCGGCGCTACCGGGGATGCCGGTCTACTTCCACGGCGTCTCCATCACCCGCCAGCTGTGGTTCGACGGCCTCGTGGGGCGCTACGGCTGGCTGGACACCTTCTTTCCCGCGTGGGTGTACAACATCGCGCTGATCCCGGCCGGGCTGATCGCCGGGCTGTGCGCGCACGAGTTGGTACGCCACCGCCGGGCGTCTGTGGAGCGGGTGGCCGAGTTGGCGGTGTATATCGTGATGACGGCCGGGGTGATGGCGCTGGTCGGGGCCAGCGACTACCTCGCCTACCCCAAAGACATCGGCGCCTACGTCGAGCCGCGCTACTTGATGCCGATGCTCGTGCTGTTCGGCGCCGTCCTGGCCCTGGCGGCGCGCGGCGCGGGCCGGCGCTGGGGTCCGGCCGTTGGAGCGCTGCTCGTGCTGGTGATCCTGGGGCAAGACATCTTCAGCCAGCTGCTGGTGGTCTCGCGGTATTACGCGTAGAGCCCACGCTGGAGACAGGGCACACGGGATCCCCATCGACAGCGCACCTAACCCACCGGGAGACGGGTGCGTGCCCCGCCTTCAGCGCGGCTCGAGGATCACGACAGGCAGCTCGCGCTTGGCAATCGACTTGTAGTGGTCGTAGCCGCTGTAGACCTCAACGAGCTGCGACCAGAGTTCGGTGATCTCGTCGGTGGTGGCGACACGCGCGCGAACGAGGTGGTTGCGCCCACGCACCAGTGCCTCCGCCTCGGGGCGATCTTGGAGGTTGAACCACCAGGCGGGGGGACGCTCGGAGGCGGCGTTGGATGCGACGATGGCGAAGCTGTCGCCGTAAGGAAGAAAGAGCAGCGGGGCATCTCGGGGCCGGCCGCTGCGACGCCCGATGGTGCGCAGCACGAGGAACTCTGTACCGAGCGCCGTTCCGCCGAGTCGCCCACCCGTGCGCCGCATCAGCCACGCGTGCGCTTGTGTGGCGCGCGCACTGCCCGGCCGGTGAGCAAGATACGGGCTGATGCGGGCGAATACGCCTGCCAAGCTCGACATGGCGCAAGCGTACTCGGTCACGATCGCCCGGAACCTCGCCGCGCACCTACCGACACCGAGTCTCGCAAGGACACCAAGCCTTCGCGCACGCGCAGCGCGACGAGCGAAGTCCGCGACAGCCACCGAGTGGCACACCCCAAAGCCACGAGCCGCCCGTTGGGCGGCTCGTGGGTGGTAAAGAACCGGCGGCGTCCTACTCTCCCGGGCCCTTGCGAGCCAAGTACCATCGGCGCTGAGAGGCTTAACTGCTCTGTTCGGAATGGGAAGAGGTGTTTCCCTCTCGCCAAAGCCACCGGAAAAAGGCGAGAGACCAGCCTCCCGGTCCTTCAAAACTGCACAGTGCCACAGCGGGTATCACTAAAATCAAAAATCCGTCAAGCCCTCGAACCATTAGTACCGGTCTCCTACGGGCGTTACCGCCCTTCCAGATCCGGCCTATCAACCTGGTGGTCTACCAGGGGTCTTACTCCCTCTAGGGGATGGGAGAACTCATCTTGAGGCCGGCTTCCCGCTTAGATGCTTTCAGCGGTTATCCGATCCACACGTAGCTAGCCTGCTATGCCCTTGGCAGGACAACAGATACACCAGAGGTGCGTTCATCCCGGTCCTCTCGTACTAGGGACAAATCCTCGCAATTCTCCAACGCCCACGGCAGATAGGGACCGAACTGTCTCACGACGTTCTGAACCCAGCTCGCGTACCGCTTTAATGGGCGAACAGCCCAACCCTTGGGAGCAACTCCACCCCCAGGATGCGACGAGCCGACATCGAGGTGCCAAACCGGGCCGTCGATGTGGACTCTTGGGCCCGATAAGCCTGTTATCCCCGGAGTACCTTTTATCCGTTGAGCGACGGCACTTCCACTTGCTACCGCCGGATCACTAAGACCTGCTTTCGCACCTGCTCGACCTGTCGGTCTCGCAGTCAAGCTCCCTTGCTACCTTTGCGCTCTACGCACGATTTCCAACCGTGCTGAGGGAACCTTTGTGCGCCTCCGTTACATTTTGGGAGGCGACCGCCCCAGTCAAACTACCCGCCTGGCACTGTCCAGCACCCGGATTCACGGAATGCTGTTAGAAACCCAATACACCAAGGGTGGTATCTAAAGGATGGCTCCACACCGGCCGCAACCGGCACTTCAAAGCCTCCCACCTATCCTGAGCGAGATGCACCGAATCCCAATACCAGGTTGTAGTAAAGGTTCACGGGGTCTTTCCGTCTAGCCGCGGGTACTCGGCATCTTCACCGAGACTGCAATTTCACCGAGCCCCTCGTTGAGACAGTGCTGAAGTCGTTACGCCATTCGTGCAGGTCG
>Ga0302325_10001217_pt1 | contig 66640 bp, 52 predicted proteins | sample Palsa_T0_2_FD_201948 | JGI IMG/M metagenome (GOLD analysis project Ga0302325, IMG submission 201948) | Peat permafrost microbial communities from Stordalen Mire near Abisko, Sweden - Palsa_T0_2 | ecosystem: Environmental > Terrestrial > Soil > Palsa > Peat permafrost | place: Sweden: Abisko...
CACTGCGACCAGGACCGAGCGGAAACGAGAAGGCTCCCAACCACGCCAACACCGATGAGTCGTTGGCGAATCCTTATCCCAATCTGCCGGACCCGCTGACGCTGAACGATGGCGGGAAGGTTACGACGGCCGCGATGTGGTGGGACAAACGGCGGCCGGAGATTGTGGAGATGCAGGAGAAGTACGTCTACGGGCGGATTCCGAAAGACGTGCCCAAGGTGACGTGGACGGTGACGGCGGTCGACCACGAGTTCATTGGATTCAACCGCGTGGTGGCGAAGGACCTGATCGGAACCGTCGACAACTCGACCTATCCGGCGATCAGCGTGAAGATCCACATGACGCTGGTGACGCCGGAGCGTGCGGCGGGGCCGGTTCCGGTACTGATCATGTTTGGACAAGCCGGGTTTCCGAATCCCAATGAGCCGCGGGGCGAGGACCTGGAGCGCGTGAATGCGGCATGGAAGGCGGTTCTTTTGCAGCAGGACCCGTCATTGAAGGATGTGTTTGCGAATCATCCGGCATGGGAACCGCTGAAGCCTACACCGTTCCAGCCTCCGCAGATGAATGCGGATGGGGATTTGCCGAACACATGGCAGTTGATCGCGGCGGGGTGGGGATTTGCGCTGCTCGATCCGGCCAGCGTGCAGGCCGACGACGGCGCGGGGATTACGCGGGGCATCATTGGGCTGGTGAACAAGGGGCAGCCGCGCAAGCCGGAGGATTGGGGCGCACTGCGGGCATGGGGATGGGGCGCGGGACGGGCGCTCGATTATCTGGCGACCGACTCCGCTGTCGACGCGAAGCATGTGGGGATCGAGGGGGTCTCGCGGTACGGCAAGGCTGCGCTAGTGACGATGGCGTTCGATCAGCGGTTTGCGATGGTGCTGGTGGGGTCGTCGGGCAAAGGCGGGGCAACGCTGCTGCGCCGGAATTATGGCGAGGCGGTGGAGAGCCTGACCGGCGGCGAGTATTACTGGATGGCGGGGAACTTCATGAAGTACGGCGCGTCCGAGGCGACGTTTGGAAGCAAGACGCCGGGAGATATTCCGGTGGATTCGAATGAGCTGATTGCGCTGTGCGCGCCACGGCTCACATTCATCAGCTATGGGGTTCCCGAGAAGGGCGACGCGCACTGGCTCGACCACCAGGGAAGCTTCATGGCGACGATCGACGCGGGGCGCGTGTTTACGCTGCTGGGCGCAAAGGCTCTGGACATTGTGGGGGATTACAAGACGGCGAAGATGCCCCCGATGAATGAGGGACACCTGGGCGGCGAGCTTGCGTGGCGGCAGCACGACGGCGGGCATACGGATGCGCCGAATATGAAGTATTTCATTCAGTGGGCGGACAAGTTTATTGGGCATGCGGCGGCGCAGTAGGGGTGTACATTTTGTTTTCGGGGCAATCGCGTGAACGACCGTCAATTGCCTTGCCGCGGCTCATTGCGCCCCTCCGGGGCGCGCAGATTCGTGTGACCCTCATCCCCCGGATTGCGTTCGCCGAAGCGAACTTCATCCGAGGCTATTATCGAACCGTCCCTCCGGGACGAAGTGCAGTTGAATTGACTTGTGCTATTCTGCGCGTGTGTCAGTCGCCAGCCCCGTTCTTAAACCGGTTAAACCACGCCATTCGGCGGTGGTGCGCGTCACCCACTGGCTCACGGTGATCAGCTTTATTGCGCTGCTGATCTCAGGCGGCGAGATCGTGATCTCCCATCCGCGATTTTATTGGGGCGAGACAGGCAACGTTAATATGCGCCCGTTGTTCACGCTGCATATTCCGTCTTCGCGAGGAACCGTGCCGACTGGCTACGGCTATGTGATGGAAGACCAGAATGGATGGAGCCGGGCACTGCACTTTGAGGCTGCGTGGCTTTTGGTGATTACAGCGCTGGTCTACGGAATCGCAAGCCTGGTGACGGGACACTTCAGGAGAAACATCTTTCCGGCGCGGGCGCAGCGAACGTGGCGCGCACTCCGGGGAGTAATTGGACGATACCTTCACCGCGCACCGGCGGATGCAGCGGAAGCCCACTCCTATAACGCGGTGCAGCGGATGGCGTATGCGGCGGTGATCTTCGTGCTTTTTCCGCTGGTGATCTGGACGGGGTTGGCGTTGTCTCCAGCATTCAATTCGGCATTTCCGTGGTTTGTTGATGTGCTGGGCGGACGGCAATCGGCGCGCACGCTTCATTTCTTTGTCTCCGGATTTCTGGTGATCTTTCTCATTGTCCACGTTACGATGGTTGCATTGGGGGGATTCTGGAGCCGCATGCGGGCCATGATTACCGGCCGCGTGGTCCTGCCTCGCGCGCTTCGGCAGAAGGGGCAAGTATGAGTATCATCTCGCGCCGCAAACTGATCGCCGGCGGTGTTGCCGCGACGGCGGGTCTGGCGGGTTTGGCCGTGGCCGATCGCATGGCGCGGCGTTATGGATTGATCCCGCCCGATCGCGGTGGATGCTATGGCCCCGGCGAGACGCTGGACTACGCGGCGCAGCGGATTCTCACGCGGCATTCGCAGGCGCGGGAGTTTCCGCGCAGCATGATTTCGAAGTCGCCATTTGCCAATGCAATCGAGCCTTATACCGACGTGTTCAAGCGGATGCAGGTCGACGGGTTTCGCGATTGGCGGCTTGCGGTTGATGGCATGGTGGCACGGCCGGGAACATTTTCGGTGGCGGATCTGAGGAGTCTCGCGATGCGCAGCCAAATCACGGAAGTGGTGTGCGAAGAGGGCTGGTCGTATATCGCCGAGTGGATTGGAACGCCGCTGCATGAGCTTCTGCGCGAGGTTGGCGCGTTGCCGCAGGCGCGCTACGTTGCGTACTTCTCTATCGAAAGCGACACGTGGGACAGCATCGATATGGCCGACGCGCATCACCCGCAGACGCTGCTCACGTGGGGGATGAATGACGGTGACCTTCCGGCCCCGTTCGGCGGCCCGCTGCGCATGCGCGTGCCGCGACAGCTTGGCTACAAGAGCGTGAAGTTCATCAACAAGCTGACCGTCACTGACTCGATGAAGAACTTCGGAAAAGGTATGGGGTCCATTCAGCCGGAATACGGCTATGCGTGGTATGCGGGGATTTGAAGGCTGCGGCCGCGTGAGCAGACCTTTTCCGAAAGACAAAAGCGCCCAGAGGGCACCCGCCTTCGACTCCGCTGAAGTACGCTTCGCTCAGGATGACAGTTCTGTAGTTTGAAGCGGGTCCTTCGACTCCCTTCAATTCTTTGCCCCCCGATAAGTGGGTTGGTTGAGAGCTGTGGTCTCCCACCCATCCGCGGTGTTGCTGCGGATGGATGGGGCACCCTCGCTGCTGTGCGGGCCAGAGCATGGGGACCATGGCTTTGCCGTTTGTGGCTTTCATAGGCGAGAATGGTATGTACGCTATGCCCAACAGTTCACGCACATTCGAGGCTCCGTTTACTGACGTACCGGGCGCGCTCGCCGAGATCAAGGCGGGGCGGATGGTCGTGGTCGTCGACGATGAGGACCGCGAGAATGAGGGTGACCTGACGCTGGCGGCGGAGCACGTTACGCCGGAGGCGATCAACTTCATGGCGCGCTATGGACGCGGACTGATCTGCCTTACGCTGACCGAGGAGCGGGCAGATCATTTGCGGCTGTTTCCCATGACGCAGCAGAACTCGTCGCGGTTTGGAACGGCGTTTACGGAGACGATTGAGGCGCGCGAGGGTGTTACGACAGGGATTTCGGCGGCGGACAGGGCCCATACGATCCGGACGGCGATCAGCCCTGATGCGACTTACAGCGATCTTGCACGGCCCGGGCATGTTTTTCCGCTCAGGGCGCGCAAGGGCGGGGTGCTGGTGCGCGCGGGGCAGACTGAGGCTTCGGTCGACCTGGCGCGGCTGGCTGGGCTGAACCCGTCAGGCGTAATCTGCGAGATCATGCGCGATGACGGCGAGATGGCGCGGATTCCGGACCTGATTCCGTTTTGTCGCGAACATGGGCTGACGATTCTTACGGTCGCGGAACTGATTCGCTACAGGCTGAGGAACGAGCGCTATATTGTGCGTGCGGGCGAGAGCCTGATTCAGACGAAGTATGGCGAGTTCCGCATGATTGCTTACGAGAGCGAAGTGAATGGCGGGGAGAGCCACATTGCGCTGGTGCGCGGGGAGCTTTGTGCGGATTGTCCGGCGCTGCATGGCGGGCCGACGGCTGGGCTGGGGACGGGTCAGACGCGGGAGCCGTGTCCGCAAGCGGTGCTGGTGCGGGTGCATACGCGCTGCACAGCGGGGGACGTGTTTGACGCCGATTGCAAGTGCCGCGAGACTCTGGACCAGAGCATGCGCATGATTGCCGAGGAAGGTTGCGGCGCGGTGCTCTACCTGCACAATACTTCGCGCGGGTTTGAGGTGGAGCGGACGCCGGTGGCGCGCGGGGTGTTTGAGCCGGGCGGCGCGGCGGTGGTGGAGACGGATGCGGGCCGGCTGATCATGCACCGGGAGCTGCGGTCGCGGGAGGGTTCGCAGGCGCGGACGGGGCGAATCTTGAGGGCGATTGGGCTGGGCGGACAGATTCTTTCCGACCTGGGGATTCGGCGGATTCGATTGCTGTCGAACACGCCGATGCACATTCCGGCTCTGGAGGGGTTTGGGCTGGAGATTGTGGAGCAGGTACCGATTCCTGTCGAGGAGTGCAGCCGGATGAAGGAACAGGCCTGGACTTGAGATCGGATTGAGGTTCGTGGTTTCCCACCCATGCGCTGGAAAGCGCGCATGGATGGGGCACCCAACGATCGAAGTCCGTGGTCTCCCACCCTAGGCGCTGGAAAGAAGCGCAAGAATAGGGCACAGAGTTGCCGATCAGGCTACGGTTCCTAGCGGACCGATGCGGATCTTCTCCGGCTGCTTGCGGCGGAGCGGAGGGGCAATGGGCATGGCTTTGATTTCGCTGGCGGCGAAGCGGCAGACCGAGCGGTGCTCCTCAAGCTCGTTCAGGGCGCGTTCCATTTCCACATTCATATAGGCCGCGAACTTTTTGCTGATGGAATAGGTGGCAAGCGTGCTGGCTTCGATGTACTCGCGCTGACGCGCCTCAAATGCCTGTTCCAGATTTAGACATGACTGACAGAACATTTCGGCCTCCGATCGGGGGTTGGCTCCGGATTGCCGTTTCCAGGGCGCCGGATATGGCGCCAAGCTGCGCATGGTCGCAAAGGTTTTGCACGCCGTTTACGGGCAAAAATTGCGAAGCGCTGTCGACTGTCCAATTTTTGGACAGTTAAAAGAAATTCTTCCAAGAGATAGCTCTGAGGGTTTGTTCTTCGAGATACGTTCTAGATCTTGAGGGATCCTCCGGCCAGATTTCAGCCGGGAGAAAGTGGTTCAGCGAACCCGTTAATTGGTCTGATCATGGGCTGATTTTTCGCCTGTGTCAAGCGATTCACGCGATTTTCTCGGTAAGCGATTACTTGAACACAATCGAGTGCGTTTGACCGGTTTTTGCAAGCGACGAGAGGCCACCTTTGGCGTTTCAGTTCATTCGTTGCGCAGGGCGATCATGGGGTCGACCGCGGCGGCGCGGCGGGCCGGAGCCCAGGCGGCAAGAAGCGCCAGCGCGCAGAAGAGCAATGGGACAAGCGAGTAGGTAAGCGGATCGAACGGGCTGGTTTCAAACAAGAATTGACTCATCAGGCGCGTGGTAGCAATTGCGCCGCCGATCCCGAGGACCGAGCCGGCGATGGCCAGCGAAAGGCTTTGGCCCAGGACGAGCTTGGCGATCTGGATTCGATTAGCGCCGAGAGCGAGGCGCAGGCCGATTTCGCGGGTGCGCCAGCTCACGGTGTAGGAGATGAGGCTGTAGACGCCGATGGAGCCGACCAGGATGGCGAGGATGCCAAAGGCGGTGAGTAGCATGGTGAGCGAACGGGGCGCGGCGGTGGATGAGGTAACGACGCTTTCCAGCGTACGCACTCTGGTGACGGGGACGGATGGATCAAGCTGCGCGACCAGGTTGCGCAAGCTGTCAGTCAATTCGGTGGAGCTGAGGTTGGATTGCAACAGGATATTCATCACCGGCTTTTCGTTGCGCGGGGCCATGGGAAGATAGGTCTCCAGGCCGGAATCTTTATCGAGGCCCTGGTGATGCGTATCGCTCACCACGCCGACGACGATGTAGGCCACGCTCGGGTCCATCATCGACGGTGTGGGTTCATCGACCAGGTATTCAATGTGCTTGCCGATCGGATCCTGGTTGGGCCAAAGCTGGTTGGCTTCCGCGGCATTGACGAGAGCCGCGCGCGTGCTGCCTGAGTAGTCTGAGGCGTTGAACAGCCGGCCGCGCAGCAGATGAATGCCCATCAGGTTGAAGTAAGAGGGCGAAGCAATGCGCCCCGATGATTGGAATCCACGCTCCCTGGGGGTGCGCGGATGGCCTTCCGCATCGAAGTCGAACCACTCGTCGTTGCCGGTCATGGGAAGGCGGTCGACCAGGGCGGCTGCCTCGACGCCGGGCAACCCCTGGGCGCGGTCAAGCAGCGTTTCAAAGAAGGCCAGACACGAACCCTTGTGCGCGCAGTCGTTGCGGATCTCGCTTCGATTCAGCGAGATTTGCGCCGTCAGCGTTTGTTGCGCGCGGAAGCCCGGATTGGTGGCAGCCAGCTTCGACAGGCTGCGCAACATGACGCCGGCCGCGGTGATGACAATGACCGCGAGCGCAATCTGGCCGACGACCAGCAGGCGCGAGATGCGGAACCGGTGTGCGGTGCCAAAGACATTGCCGGCGTTCATGCGGAGACTGCCTTGCAGGTCTTTGCTTCCTGATTGCAGCGCGGGAACGAGTCCGGAGAGGATGCCAGTGAAGATGGAGACCCCGAGAGCGAACCAGAGGACTTCGCCGTGCAAGGCCAGACTCGCCAGGCGCGGCGTGTCCGGCGGCAACGCGAGTTTCAGCGCGTTCAGGCTGATAGCTGCAAGCAGAACGCCCAGAGTACCGGAGAGAACCGCCAGCACGGCGCTTTCCGTCAGCATCTGGCGGATAAGTCGACCGGTGTTGGCGCCGAGTGCGGTGCGTACGGCCATTTCCCGCTGGCGCGCGGCGGCGCGGGCGAGCATGAGGTTGGCCACGTTGGCGCAGGCGATGAGCAGCACCAGGCCCACGGCGCCTGAGAGCAGGAGCAGGCGCGGGCGCACGTCGCCTACAACGGAATCGAGCAGCGGCGTCACGCGCACATCGTGGGCCCAGTCGTCGGGCATGATCCAGGGGAACATCGTGAGCATTTCGCGGTGCAGGGATTGCAACTCAGCTTGCGTCTGGCTGGGGCTATAGCCATCGCGCAGGCGGCCAATGGCCTGGTATGCGAAGTCCGTCCAGGGGTCATACATGTCGCCGGCTTTGAAGGCAATGGGAATCCAGAACTGGGTATCGAAGTCGGGGAAGTGGGTTTGGGGAGGGGCAACGCCGATGATCTGGCGGCTGACGCCGTCGAGAAGGATGGTGTGGCCGACGATGTTGGGATCGGCGCCAAACTGCTGATGCCAGAATCCGTTGCCTAGCACGATCACGTGGTCCTGGCCGTCGATGGCGTCGCCGGAGGAAAAAAACCGCCCCAGAGCGGGGCGCACGCCGAGCGTCTCAAACAGGTTTGCGCTCACCGTGCTGCCGAAGGCCCGTGCGGCATTGCCGGCGCCGGTGACGTTGAATTCGGTGTTGAGCGAATAGCCGGAGACGCTGGCCAAGGCATGTGAGCGCTGTTGATAGGCGCGAATCCAGCCCTTGGGGGAGTTGGTGAAATTCTGGTCGCCGATGATCTGGACCAGGCGGTCCTGATGCGGGAAGGGCAACGGCTCAAGGAGGATGGAGTCGATGACAGAGAAGATGGCGGTATTGGCGCCGATGCCTAGAGCCAGGGTGAGAATGGCGACAACCGCGAAACCGCGGCTGCGATTCAACTGACGCAGCGCGTACCGAACATCCTGCCCAAGCCTGCCCATGCCAAGTTCCTCCGGCGAATCGACGATACGCACTTGCAGTGCATGCGAGCGGCCAAATGCGCGTACGGCTAAATTCCTTGTTTACAGAAATATAGCAATGTGTTCAGATGACGAAAGCCGAATTTGGGTGTCCAATCATAGCGGGAAGCGTTCGGAATTGAACAGTCTCCCCGGCGGCGACGGAAAAATGTGAGCACTATTGCTCAGATTCCCCCGGCACTTGTCTGTAAGATCGCGCAAACTGCCCACGGGAAAACTCGGCATCGCTCATCGTGCGGAACTTGAATTCCGCCATTGAATCGTTCGATTTCGAAGCCCCTCTCCGCGGCCACTCTCCCCTTGCCACTTTGGTCGGAATCGGAAAGGTTGAATCGATTGAGCGTTCATCTGGTGAATCCCAGCGACAATTCTTTTGGTACGGCGGTGATCACGCCGCGCTGGCTGTTTGTGCTTGCAGCGGCCACGCCGCGCGAGGTGGGCGATCCTATCCTGGTGGATGAGTCGCTGGAGCAGATTGTGCCGGAGAGCATTCATGCGGGCGACATTGTGGGCATCAGCGTGCATACCGGCAATGCGTTGCGCGGCTACCAGGTGGGGCGGATGGCGCACCAGCGCGGCGCGTGGGTGGTTTATGGAGGGATTCATGCGACGCTGTATCCGGAGGAAGCTCTAGAGCGTGGCGAAGGCCACGCGGTAGTAAAGGGCGATGGCGATGTGATATGGGCCACGGCGGTTGCGGACTGCATGGCCGGAAAGCCGGAGCGGATTTATGAAGGCGGGCGGATCGAAGGCAGCCAGTTTCTTGCCGCGCGCTGGGATTTGATGGATCCGGCGAAGTATATGTGGGCTTCGGTGCAGACGATTCGCGGCTGTCCCAAGCACTGTTCGTTCTGCTCGGTTTGGCGCACGGATGGACAGAAGCCGCGGCAGAGAAGATTCCAAAGCGTGATTGACGAGATTGTGACGTTGCGGCGGCTGGGCTTCCGGTTTATTGCGCTGGCGGACGATAACTTTTATCCAGTCACGTTTACCGATCTGCGGTTGGCGCGAGAGCAGGGCAACACAGCAAGACTGGAAGAGCTGACGACGATTCGCAATGAGCGGCTGCAACTGATGGAGGAGTTAGCCAAGCTGCCCAAGGACATGGTGTTTTTCACGCAGATGACCATGGAAGCGGGCGAGGATGGGAGTTATCTGGATGCTATGCGCAAGGCTAACATCAAGGGCGCGCTGGTAGGTGTGGAGGCGGTAACTCCGGAAGGATTGAAGGCGGTATTCAAGGACTGGAATTATTCCGGCGAAGCGCTTGCGAAGCAGTTACAGACTTTCAAAAAGCATGGCGTGCACGTGCTGGGATCGTTTATCTTCGGGCTGCCAACCGATAGGCCCGCGACCTTTGACGCGACGGTGGCGATGGCGATGAAGGCCGGAGTTACGTTTGCGCAGTTTGTGATGATGACGCCGTTTCCGGGCACGGTTGATTTCGCGCGCTGGGAGAAGGAACAGTCAACGCATCCGACCATGGTGGGCGATGAGCCCATAACGCGCTACTGGATGATTCCAACCGAAGTGCGGCCGAAGATGTTTACGCCGCATCCCACCATGAGTTCCGACGAGATACGCGAACGGACTCAGAGGGTGTGGGACAAGTTTTATACGTGGAGAGCTATCTGGGAGCGCTCAGCGTGCACTCCGAATTTTCGGTCGAGGATCGCGTTCATTTTTCTTTCCAAGCTCTACCGGCAGATGTATGCGGGAACGGGCATCTCGACCGACAGCGCGCGGCGGAAGAAGTCGAAACGATGGGCCAAGTGGACGGCGCGGCAGTGCAAAAAGCTGTTTGAGGCGCGGCCGATGCCGGAACTGGCGGGCCCGGAATGGGGGCTTGGGATTCCTGCGCTGGGACAGGCGGCATTTGAAGGTACACCCCATGTTGCGGGTCCGTTTGTAATGATTCCCAAAAACTGAGAGCCGCTTTCATCTCGCGAAACCCATTGATGAACGTCACGACGCGCGACGCTATGAAGCCACTATAATGGGCGACACTGATTTCCCGGTCCTTTCGGGGGAGACTTGTCATGCGCGTACGTCATCAATCGCTAGTTCAGCTATTGGGTTTCTGTTTCTTCGGATTCGCAGTTATTCTGGCCGGCTGCGGTGGAGGTAGCTCTTCAACGCCGCCTCCGCCAATTTCAGTCACCCTGGGCAGCACGACAGTGGTTGTGCCTCAGGACGGAACGCAAGTGACGCTGGGAGTCACAATCAGCGGCGCAAGCGGGACGCCGACAGTCAGCGTTGGCGCATTGCCGGCCGGCATTACGGCGCAGTTTGCGGCAACCGGCAGCGGGCCGTCGGGAACACTCACCTTCACGGGAAGCTCTTCGGCGGCGTCGGGAAACTACAAGCCGGTTGTTGCCGTTGCACTGGCCGGCCAGAATGCGTCGGCACCCTTCACGCTGGTGAGCGCGGTTGTGGCCAAGGTTGGCGGCGCTACCGACACCACCATGGGAATTAACGGCGTGCTCAAGCAGTTCATGTCCACTGCGTTCCAGGTAGCGGAGTGGGACGGCGACTACTTCGGCGTGCCCAATGCGGCGGCGCTTGAGACCACCATGACCGCGATGGGGCCGCAGCACATACGGCTGCAGTCGGTGAGCCAGGGCGTGGCCATGTCGACAAACACCGGGACGGCGGCCGACTGGGACTTCACGATTCTTGATCAAACGGTGCAGCCGGTGCTGGCGTCGGGGGATCATAGCCCGGAGTTTCAGATCGCGACCGCGCCGGCGTGGATGTGCTACAGCAATGGACAACTGGATGTGACCGACCACGTAAACGACTTCGCGGCGTATGCGGCGAACCTCGTGCGTTATTACAACGGGAGCGGCTTCGACTGGGGCGGGACGCATTTTCAATCGCCGAGCCACCTTCCCATAACCTGGTGGGGCATATTCAACGAGCCCAACGGCAACGGCATAACGGCGGACCAATATGTGACGATTTATAACGCTGTGGTTCCGGCCATGCTGGCTGTCGATCCGACCATCAAATTGTCGGCGATCGAATATTCAGACTACGGACTGGGCACGGGCGACGGCGGCGATCCAATGACCTATTTGCCCGCCTTTGTTGCGCCGGCTAATTCGGGCGGAGAAAATGCGCAGGTCAACATTGTTTCTACGCATTTTTATAGCTCGTGCAACCAGTCGGACACGGATCAGGACTTGATGAACACGGTGCCGCAGTTTGCCGCCAATGTGAGTTACTTTTACCAGGAGTTACAAACCCGGCCTGACCTGGAAAACGTGCCGGTGTGGGTGACGGAAAACAATGTGAATGCCGATTACGAGGGCGCAAACGGCATGAGCACGTGCAATCCAGGCCAGGTGTTTGTGGACGATCATCGCGGGACGAGCGCGTTTTTCGCTGGGTGGCGCCCGTATGTATTTTCGGCGCTGGGCAAGGTGGGCAACCAGGCGTTGTATCACTGGGCCTATGACGGCGACCAGCAATATGGCGAGGTTGACCCGACTGGCAACACCTATCTGAGTTACTGGGTTGATCAGGCGCTGGCTACGATTTATCCCGCGACGCCAGGATCGCCGGGGCAGAGCATCCTGGAATTGACGGCTACCGATACTACCACGGTGGAGACGCTGGCTACCAAGAATGCGGATGATTCGGTGACGGTGATGGTGGATGACCACGCGGTTGCTTCAGCGGCGGATAATAACGGAAGCGGGGCCCCGCGCACGGTGATTGTTGATTTATCGAGCCTGGGGAACTTCAGTTCGGGGAGCGTGTTGAGCATCAATGCGGCTAGCAGCGCGACGATCGCTCCGGTTCCAGTCTCCGTTACGCCTGCGGCGCGGATGACGATTACTGTGCCGGGCTATGGGGTGGCGTGGCTGACGTTGAAGCCGTGAAAGACAAAAACAGAAGCAGGTCCTTCGACTCCGCTGAAGTACGCTTCGCTCAGGATGACAGCCTCAATGAGAGGGAGTACGAGCTAACGCTCGTACTCCCCTTTGCTCGTGAAGGTGATTGCGAACGTGATGGGGAGTTATGCTGCGAGTTACCAGCCTAAGATATACGCGAAGATTAGCGGCGCTACTATTGACGCGTCGGATTCGATGATGAATTTGGGGGTATTCTCGCCTAACTTGCCCCAGGTGATTTTCTCGTTGGGGACGGCGCCGGAGTAAGAGCCGTAACTCGTGGTTGAGTCCGAAATCTGGCAGAAGTAAGCCCATAGCGGCACGTGGTCGCGCTGCAAGTCCTGGTGGAGCATGGGAACGACGCAAATGGGGAAGTCGCCGGCGATGCCGCCGGCAATCTGGAAGAAGCCTAGTGGAGTTTCAGCGGTGGTGTTGGTGTACCACTCGGCGAGCTCCATCATGTACTCGATGCCGGTGCGGACGGTGTGTACGTTTTTTACGTTGCCCGAGATGCAGTGGCCTGAATACATGTTGCCGAGCGTCGAGTCTTCCCAGCCGGGGACGAAGATGGGGAGATTCTTTTTGGCGGCGGCCAGCAGCCAACTGTCTTTGGGGTCGATCTGGTAGGACTTTTCGAGATCTCCCGAGAGCAGGATCTTATACATGAACTGATGCGGGAAGAAGCGCTCGCCAGCCTGGTCGGCGCGGACCCATTGCTTGAGCACTTCGTTCTCGATGCGGCGCATGGCCTCCATCTCCGGGATGCAGGTGTCGGTGACTCGGTTCATGTGGCGCGCGAGCAGTTTGGCTTCATCGGCGGGAGTGAGGTCGCGGTAGTGGGGCACGCGTTCATAAAAATCGTGCGCCACAAGGTTGAAGACGTCCTCTTCAAGATTGGCGCCGGTGCAACTGATGCCGTGAATCTTGTCCTGGCGGATCATTTCGGCGAGCGATAGGCCTAATTCGGCTGTACTCATGGCGCCGCCAATGGTTACAAACATTTTTCCGCCCGCGGCGAGCAGCTTGTTGTAAGCTTCGGCGGCGTCGATGAGAGCGGCGGCGTTGAAGTGACGATAATGGTGCTTGATAAAGGATGTAATGGAAGGCATAGCTTGAGAGAACTCCACTAGTTAAGCTACCACAGTGGAATTCATAGAAAGTGAAGGAGCGGAGAGCTGGGCGGGGCAGGATTGTGGGGTGGTTGTAGTCGTCCCTATTAACGAATCGGTTGAAGTCTGCGGTTTCCCACCCATTCGCCATAAAAAAGCGAATGGATGGGGCACGGGCACGCTCCTTCGATCTCCAATTGGGCGGATTTCGCCACTGGATCTATAGGCGCCAGTTGTCGGGGCGCCAGGACTTGATGCGCTCCTTGATCTGCTTGCGGTCGAGCTTCTGCTCCAGGGCCTGCTTGGCGAGTTCCACGACTTCGTCGTCGGCGGCAAAGCGGAGGCCGATCAACTGGTCTTCAGTAAGGTGGTAGATCTGCGCGTGCCACTCGGCCGGGGCCAGGGCCTGCAGGCGAAGGCGCTCTTCGAGGCGGATGATGCGGTCCTGTATTTTGAGCGGATAACTGCGCAGTTTTCCGAAGGGAATGAACACGGCGATGGAGAGGACCACCATCCACTCGGTAAACCAGCTGAGATGCTTGAACGCGTAGCAGCACACGATGAACAGGTTCACGGCGAGAACGGTGGTGAGGACAAAGTGGTAGGGGGGGTCGTACCGGGCATGGTTCTTGAAACTCTGCGAAGAGGAATCACTCATGCTTATCCTTCAATTCTTTCTGGCCGGAATAGGCTGCCTCGTTGACCTGCGTATCGGAAGTGTTTTTGGCAGCGGCGGCGGAGGCCTGAAGACCCGCGCTGTCAGGAGTTTGCGCGGGAACGGCGGGCCGTGTCAATCGAGAAAGATCGTCGGGCGTGAGGACAGGAACATTGTTTGGAACGAGGCGGCCGCAGCCGATTCTGATAACGTTTCTATTTCCGAAGACTTCAGCGGAAAGCGGGGCTGAAACTCCGCGAGTATCTTTTCATGAACGAGGGAACCTATGAATCAGCGTATTTCCTTGCGGCTCGGCTGGTTAAAGGCGGCGATTGCGTGCCTGGGCGGGTGTTTGGCCGGATCTTTGGCCGCAGCGGGACAGGTGACTCTGCCCAGCGTTCTTTCCAACCACATGGTGGTACAGCGGGATTTGCCGGTGCACATTTGGGGGACGGCGCCGCCGGGTGAGGGGGTGCAGGTAAGCTTTCGCGGCGAATCGCGGGGCGTGACCACCGGACCGCTGGGCCGTTGGAGCGTCTACCTGAAGCCGGGCGAGGCGGGCGGGCCTTTTGAACTTACGTTGCAGGGAACGCCTCCGCTGGGAGGTAGTTCGGCGGCGGTGCAGACGATTACCATCTCCGACGTGCTGGTGGGGGACGTGTGGGTGGCGTCGGGGCAATCGAATATGGAATTTGCAATGCGCCAGGCGGCAACGGCGGCCGACGACCTGCCGAAGGCGGGGAACGACCAGATCCGGCTGATGATTGTGAGGCAAAAAGCTTCCGAATATCCGCTTGCCGATGTCGATTCGGGCGGCTGGGCGGCGTCGACGCCGGAGACGGCGAAGGATTTTTCAGCGGTCGCGTGGTATTTTGCGCAGGAGATTAACCAGCGGGAGCACGTGCCGGTGGGGGTGATCGACTCCACCTGGGGCGGAACGGTGGCCGAGGCGTGGACGCGGCTTGCGGCGTTGGGGCAGGACGCCGCGCTGGCGCCGGTCTTTGTTGAGTGGGCCAAGATGACGGAAAGGGAGACGGACGTGCAGGCCAGATTAAAGGACCAGCAAAAGCAAATTGCCGATGCCAAGGCAGCCGGAACGCCAATCCCAGAGTTCCCATGGCATCCTCAGTTGCTGAGTTGGGGTCCGGGAATGCTTTGGAACGGGATGATTGCGCCGCTTACACCGTTTCCGATTCGCGGCGTGATCTGGTACCAGGGCGAGAGCAACAGCGCGTTGCCGCGGGCGCCGCTCTACCAGCGAGTGTTCAGCACGCTGATTCAGGATTGGCGGCATGAGTGGGGCGAGGGGGATTTCCCGTTTCTGTTTGTGCAGATCGCGAATTTCAAATCGAACGACAGAGAGAACTGGGCGGAGTTGCGGGAACAGCAGTTGAAGACCTTGACGCTGCGCAATACCGCGATGGCTGTAACCATCGACATTGGGAACCCGGACAATGTGCATCCGACCGACAAGGTGGATGTGGGGTTGCGGCTGGCGCTGGCGGCGCGCGCGCTGAGCTATGGGGAGGATGTGAGCTATTCCGGGCCGATCTTCCGCCAGGCGACGCCGGAGGGAAGTGCGATTCGTGTGTGGTTTGAGCATCACGCCAAAGGGCTGGCCGCGAAGGGCGGGGAGCTGACTAGCTTCGAGGTTGCGGGAGCGGATGGAAGGTTTGTGCCGGCTACGGCAAAGATCGACGGCAACACTATTGTGGTTTCGAGCGACGCAGTGCTGGAGCCGGTGTTTGTGCGTTATGGGTGGGCGAATAGCCCGCAGTGCAATCTGTTCAATGGGGAGGGGCTGCCGGCTTCCCCATTCAATTCGATGGAGTAACCACCTGCGGCCACCTGCGGTGGGGCAGACGCGCTTGCGCGGCACCTGCGGTGCGGCGGACGGCGCTTGCGCGCCAGGAGTGGCGAAGGCGGGGCTCCCCACCCTTCGCTAAAAAGAAGCGAAGGATGGGGCACCCGGAAGATCAGTTCGACGGAATAGGACTTCAGTCTTGGCGCTATTTCCTGGCAGGGATTACTACGGTTGTTTCCTGGATTTCGATGATGCCGCAACTGGCGCGTTTCTCCAACTCGGGCAGAAGGGCGTCGACTTTTTCACGGGTCTCGATGAACTCGATCTTGACGGGGAGATGGTCTGAGATATCCAGGATGTGCGCGGAGTGGATGCGATGCGTAGAACCGAACCCGGCCACGCCCTTGAGCACCGTTGCTCCATGGACGCCGTTATGGAAGAGATAGTCAAGCAGGCTGGTGTAGACCGGGACTCCGTGGTGCTTGGCGCCGTCGCTGAGGTAGACGGAGACTTTGACTGCCTTGCCTGAGGTCAACATGCGCGAACCTCCCTTGAGGGTTTGAAGGGCGTCCTGCATCGCAGGCTGCGCAACGAAGGATTGAAGCACCGCGAGGCGTCAATTGGCAAGCGCGGTGAACACGTGCTCGCTTCAAGTCGAAGAACCCAAGCGGGGGCGGACGAGCCTGTATCAAGTCCCGTGAGTTACAAGGGCATCTGTTTGGTTGTTTAGAAGCCGAGAAGGGATTCGAGCCCGCCCGGCAATGCTGGACGGGACAAGAATTCTCTAACCAGCTTCGGCGAGGGCGTCCGCCGCAGAGTCTTCTCCGATGTGCGACCTTTTTAGCGGACCGTATTTAAGCTGCCTCTTGTAGTTTGCGATGGGACCTTCAAGGAATCTGTAACTCAACGCCGCCAGCGTCACTGTGAGACTGAGCGCTATTGACCCTGACACGAAAACTGCGATGGTATGCGGCATATGCCTGGTCAGACCAGGTATAAGGGTCCTCTGAAACCACATGAAATAGGTGAAATGAAATACATACAGGGCATAACTCACTTTACCCAGACAGCAAACCCAGCGCTCGCTGCAGACCCGGTTGAGCCAGCTATCTTTCTCCATGGCGGCAACCACCAATGCAACACATGTGATGTCCACACAAGGGAACATCAAGGTTATGTCTAAATAGTCAAAGGACCATGCGCTGCCTGTCCAAACGGCCCGCACAGCCGCGATTGAAAGGCCGCCGAAGGCGAAGTACTTTGCGATTGGCACGATTCGCTCGTAGATCTTGTCGTGGCGGATTATCGCAAGCACCACCCCCAACAGAATAGCGTCGACCCGTGTTGGAGTGGAGAGGTAGACTTGCTCGTTTGTCAGATGGAGCCATGGAGAGGCAATACGGAGAATGAAGCTCATGGCGATGAGCGCCCACGTAATTCCAAGCAGCTTGCGACGCGCGGGGAAAAGCCAAACGACGAGCGGCCACAAGAAATAGAACTGCTCCTCAACTGCCAGGGACCAGAAGTGGATCACCTGAATCGTCGGCGGGCCGTGCTGGGTGGCATAGCCGGGAAGCAAATTCTGCAGATAGATATAGTGCGCCCAAAAGTGATAGTCCAGCGGCACCCCGCGGAACAAATCCAGGAACGTAATAGCCAGAAGCGTCAAATAATACAGGGGAAATACGCGTAGAATGCGGCGGCTGTAGAAGACCTTGAAAAAGCCCTCTTTGCCTCTTGAGTCGTAAAGGATGCCGCCGATCAGATACCCGGAAATGGCAAAGAACCCAGGAACCGCAAAAGTTCCAATGGCGGACTCGATCAGCGAGGGATAAAAAAATATTCGGCCCGACGTTGCGAATTGTTCTGGACCGAAATAGTGAGCAAGGAACACCACCAGGAACCCGTATCCTCGAATACCCTCGATGGACGGGATATACCTGCGCTGAAAATCGGCTTTCTCGTTCCGCGCCATGCCGGCTCACAATCGAATAGTGCCCGCCGAAGAAGGGAAATAAATCCACCCGGCAAGTGGGTTTAGGTTTCAAACCTGAGGGCTCAAGCCTGAGGTTTAGGGCTAAAGCTACATGGGTTCCAATTGTTGAATCAAGGCAAAATGCCTGCCTTGATTCCCCCCTCATTAACATCTTGAAAAGGAAGCACGGGTCTTGTTACGCAGCTTCACGTATCGAGTACAAAGTTATACGAGGTGTCTTATCTTAAAACTTTGAAGGAAGGTCCCCTACTCATTCATTGCGAGCGCGCTGAACCATAGTAACTTAGTCAAATTACTTTCCGGCCATAGCGCAGATCGGACGCAATGTGTGTTCAGAGTGCCTCAGCGATCGCGGAACCGGCCCACACGGCGATGAGGCCGAGGATGAGGCTTCCTCCTGCATAGAGCGCGGCCAACACGAACGCCCCTGAGCGCAGCGTGGACAGCGTCTCCCACTCATACGTGGAGAAGGTGGAGTATGCGCCGATGAAGCCGATGGGAAGCAAGAAGCGCCATCCGGGAACCAAGTCTACGCGCTTTCCCATGTAGGTGAGCGTGAAGCCGATGACAAGACAGGCGCTGAGGTTGACGATCAGCGTGCCATAGGGGAAGCGAATTCCCATGCGGCTGGAAATGGCTGATGTGACCCAGAAGCGCGCGATGGAGCCGAGCGCGCCGCCGATGGCGATAAGCAGGTATCTCTGCAAGGTGAGTTCTCCCTTGAGGGCCCACGTTGGGCGCGAGCAAGACTCCGCGGCGATCGTGGGCGCCTGAATTCAGTTCAATTGTCTGGGGATCGCGCCGGGATATGACTCCGCAACAGGATTCCCTGTCAGGAGTCATCATCTGTCCGGCCATTGGGGAGGGACAGCGGTTAAGGGTGAACTCCTTCACCACTCACAACGTAGAAATTATAGTACAACGAAACCGACATGCAAAACCCCCAAAACGATGCAGATTTAGTCATGGGACAAGGAATCCCATCGTTGATAAACATAAAAATTGTCGCCCCATCGCGTTCGGTCAGAAAGAACGCGAAGCCATTGCAAGCGCAAGTCCTTGCGTGTTTCAGCAGTTAACTCACTCCCGCTGATCACAATCACCGGCAAGCGCGAGGCGCGGGAAATGTCGTCGAGTTCGTCCACCGTTACCATTCGGTCTATATCCCTGCCCGTTTTGAAGACCACGAACGAACCCACACATTTGCACGCCGGATAGTAGACCGAGGGCCGGCGAAGATTGCCCAGCAATTCAGGGCCGCTGAGGTCGGGCATCATGACTACCAAGGGGTTGTTGTCGAGGCCCGACTGTCTGAGCCAGGAGAGCATCTCCTTCTCCGCCGGATTTTGAAGATTCCAATCCGACCAGGATTTTGTTGCGGCCTTGACGGTTTGCAGGCAGAGGATCACCAGAACCAAAGCCAGAGAAACCGGCTTCGGGAGCCATGGCCGGCTGGTTCTGCCCGGCGTGGTGTAGGCATCGACCAACAATCCGAGGAGGAAGGCAGTAAAGATGAGCCCTAAGTGGTGAGCCAAAGGCCGGTGAACCGTTGCGCCCATCGCGAGTATTTCCAGAGCCGAAGCAATCAGGAAGATGCAACGGGCCTGAACTGTCTGGAGTGCAGCGGCCAGGAAAAGAAACAGGGCCAGGGAAAGCACAGCAGCCCGACGGATGGAGACAGCATGATGATGTGACGCGAGCCAATCGCCCGCGCGCTGCAGGTATTGATTATTCGGAATCAGGCCTTGCCAGGCTTGACTTTCCGCAGCCAGGAAATAATAAGGCAAAGAACGATGGTCGAGATCATACTGCGGGGTGTACAGGTCGGCCGGTGGGCGGACAGTGAAATAGGCGGCCATTACGCTTGCAATCAGGATCAGCGATGCGGCCTGAAATTCAAAGTCCCGGAATAGCCTGCCGGGGCCTTTCCAGCTTTTGAGCTTTGGCAGGCAGTACAACTGAATGAAGAGGACTACCGCGATTGGGATTGCGAAGAAGTGGGCGTTGACGGCAAGCGCGAGGAAAAGAATGGCTAGTTTCCGGTGTTGGCGTTCTCCCAGCAGGCATCGCGCCGCGGCGGTCAGCAGTAACATTGCGAGCATGTAGTTTCTGGCAAAAAGCCCATGCTCGTAGAAGACCACAAAGGAAAAGACAGCCAGAGCGCGAATAGACCAGTGAAGCTTGCGGGCAGAGAGAATCAGCCACGCTTCGGCCACGGCGAATACATAGTTGATCACCTGCATGGAAACGGGGTTCCACGATATGTGGGCAGGGAGATACAGGATCAGTTGCCAGAGTGCAGGATGGCCTTCATAACGCATGGCTCGAAACAGATCGGCGAGGGAATTGCTGTCACGCGCAATCAACCACGCCTGCATCTCGTCGCCCCCCATCGCATGCCGAGAAGTAACCAGCGCCAGCAGGAGTGAGTAAAGGCCCAGAAAAGACCATTCAAATGCGCGACTACGCCAGCAACTCTGTGCCCTCGCCGATTGGCTTCCACGTTCAGCTATGCGCGATCCTGTGACAGGCGGAACAAGCGATTCTGGCACCAACCCTCCTCCTCGATCGGTCTCATCTTTGTTATCTGATCATTCATCCCTGCAATTTGCGGGTGGGGTGAGATTACGCGGTTTCCCGCGCGAAACTGATTTGCAGTCGCGTCCGAGTGGCTTTTGCAAAACGCTCCAGAGTGCGGGTCGACGGGAGTGCCTTGCCGCTTTCGAGGCGGGCGACTACAGCTTGGGTGGTTCCCATCGCTGCGGCAACCTGTTCCTGGGTCATGTCCGCTTCGGCGCGGGCCTTGATCATGGCAGAGGCAAGGGCGAATTCGGACTCCAGTGCGTTATAGGCTGTAACGTATTTGGGGTCCTTCTTCCACTGCTTGAACGACTCTTCCGCGGGGATGAATTTCTGCTTCATTTGACTCCCTTTGCCTTTCGAAGCGCTTGTTTGATTTCGCTGCGTGGCGTTTTCTGTGTCTTCTTGGTGAAGACATGAACCACTACAATGCGCATGCCCATTGCCGTAACGTAAATCGCACGGCTATGCCGCTTTTGCCTTTCATCCGCATTTCCCAGAGCGGGCCTTCAATATGCTTGAGGTACGGCTCACGAACTCGTTCGAGACCGTGGGCCTGAATCAACTCGACGATGCGCTGAAAGCTAGCTCGAATATCGACGGGGAGAGCGTCTAACGCCGCCTTGGTCTCCACGTCGAGAAATTCGACGGTCCATCGCATGAATGATTATACCATTTTTGCAATGTTATTCAGGGCTGGGTGATTTGGGCGGAGGGAGTGCTGGAGAATCCGGGGAATCGTGCGATCCCCGAGACGATGGCGACATCTGTACCTATTGCCGTCGAGATTTTGGTAGTCTGGCTCAATGGAGTTGTTTCAGGTTGACGATGAATGTCTGCTTTTTATCTCGCCAACGATAACCGATTGGGACGCATTGACTTGTCATCAGATCGATACGGTCATCGATGTCGATGGCGATATTGACTGTGGCGTGCCGACGGTTCCCGATTGTTGCCTCTATATTTACTTCCCGATTTTTGACGAGGGCTTACCGAATCTGGACAAGTTACATGCCCTTGGAAATCTGGGTGCGAGCTTGGTGGCAGCGCGGCACTGTGTGTTGTCTCATTGCGGCATGGGTTTCAACCGCTCCGCACTGGTGGCAGGAATCATCCTTCACAAACTCGGAATGTCCGGACCCGATATCGTCAGAAGAATACGAGAACGCCGACCGGGGGCGCTGTTCAATGACTGCTTTGCTGCATATTTGGAATCGCTGAAATAAGGCGGCATGAGACTATGGTGGGGCGGTTGCTGGGGGGCTTATCGCAGCGGCCCTACGGGACGCTTTCGATTTTGTAGGGCGCTGACCCAGGGTTTCACCCTGGGCTATTTTCATATTCTCCCTACCGGGAGAATCGGCGGGGGGAGGTTCGTGGTTTCCCACTCTTGCCCCGATATTTTCCTCGAAAAGCGCGTCAAGGATGGGGCGCCCTCAAGTATGGGGCTGGGTTAAGGGTGGGCCACCCGCCCCTAATAAAAGGCCGGAGCGGGAAGGTCCTTCATTTCGTTGGTTCCGGTCGCTTCGTCAACGACCGTCATCTTGCCGCCGGAAAAGGTAAACGACCATCTAACGTAGTAGGCCTTGCCCGCTTCCAGAACCATCTTCAATCGAAAGCCGCCTAGGTCCTCAAACCGGGTATGGTCTCGGAACCGGGTTAGTACGGCGGCTGGGCTGTAATACGTGTCCTCCCAAATGAATTTGCCGGACGATGCGAAGTCGATGAGACTTTGGGCTGCGTCGATCATGACCCGGCAGTCAGTTTGGTCGAATCCTTTGTACCTGAGGTAGTCCTCGCTCCAAACGCCGCACAGCCCTGACCGTGGCACTTCACGCAGAGCGGCAGGGACATTAAACGTCGGGTCATACATTTCCAGGTAGCCGTCTGCCCTGCGGTTCATTTGTTCTCCATTGACGCCGCGGTATAGCCACCCTGTCACAGGGACCACCGGCGCCCCGCGGAGGGCGATCGGGAAATCGGCTTCGCAACGCGCCACATCCTCGCGCTTCGCCTCGGTCAAATGCGACCAATCGAGGCCCGAGCAATCGGATTGTCCGAGGAACAACCGCCCGGGGAGGGGGAATCCTAATCCCGAAAAGTGGCTCCCTGTCGTTGTGAATTCGACAGCGCCTTGCGGTACCTCAACCTGGACGCAAGTTGGGTCTCCCATTTTGGCAACGAAATCGCCGTTCGCAAAAATCAGGGGCGCAATTCCATCTTCTCTTTCACGCTTCCGGTAGACGTAAACGATTGCCTTGCCAGCTGTCGGTGTCAAACCGGCGACGCAGCCGACATTCCTGGGTTTTTGGGGCTTCTTTGTGCCAGAGCCGGATGCGCCGGATAGAAAGGCTAGTCCGCAGAAGATCAGTATCGGCATTACTGTTGAATTAGAGCCCCATTTTCGGCGGATTTCTTGAGGAATATTTGATGCTGTAGGAGGTCTCATTTGTTTGCGATCATCCCTTCTGGGAGCCGAATCGACCGCCCTGTTGCCGCCTACGAGGGCCGCAACTTGGGTTCCCCCTTTTGAATTGAGGGCGTCTCCATTATTCCCCGACTCCCCGTGCTCGTCAATTTGGTCTTGTGGACGGTTGGGATCCGCGAAGCTACCAGACGAAATGTTCCCCGTCGCGGGCGCCTCGTCATCAGTTGTGCTTGCCTTTCCATTCGGCGTAGGGGCCTTGGAAACTGGGTAGCGCCGGTCTCCAGGCCGGCTGTCCTGCGGACGTCCGCGCCCGCAGCGATCTGTCTGGCGTAAAATTCGCAGTTATGGCAAAGCCAGCTGCTGGTCCTCAGCCCGAAATCGCTGCCATTGTTCAGGGTGCAGTACAGCCGCGCTTTGGTGAGGTGCGCATTCGGCAACGCGGACGCCTGCCCCATTGGGAGAAGGATGCGGGGCTGTACTTCATAACCTTCCGTCTAGCCGATTCACTTCCCAAGCCGGTATTGGAAATGATTGCCGAACGTCAGCGGATTCTGATGGCGACCAAACAGTCGGGCGCACATCTGCTGCCCTCGCAGGAGGTATTGGTCGCCGAATTCAGTCCAGCAGAACTTGAGGAGTATTTCGATCGCGGCGCGGGGGCTTGTTGCCTGCGCGATGCAAGGATTGGCGAGCTGATGGCAAACGCACTGCGCTTTTGGGAAGGGAAGCGGTACCGGCTATTGGCCTGGTGTGTGATGCCCAATCATGTGCATGTGGTTTGCCGGCTGCTGCCGGGGCAGGAACTGAGCGAGGTGCTTCAGGGCTGGAAGTCGTTTACTGCGAGGAAGGCGAACGTGATTCTTGGCCGAAGGGGCGCGTTCTGGCAGCGGGAGTACTATGACCGGTTGATCCGCGATGGGGACGAGTTGAGGCGGGCTGTGCGCTATGTGGTTAGCAATCCGGATCGAGCAGCGCTGAAAGGCTGGAAGTGGGTTTGGAGCGCGGGCGGGGACGCCCGCGCGACAGCCGGTCTGGAGACCGGCGCTACCGATTTAGGTTAATTGTGTTTGCCCTTCCACTCGGCGTAGGGGCCTTGGAAGTCTTCTATGCTGTCTGACTTGAAATTCCACAACCTGGTAGCTACTTCGTCTATCAGGTCGTGGTCGTGAGTTACTAACAACACCGTGCCTTCGTAGCGCTGTAGGGCTATGTTCAGGGCGTTGATGGCTTCTAAATCTAAGTGGTTTGTTGGTTCGTCGAAGATTAGGAAGTTGGGCTTGGTCAGGATCAACTTACAAAACGCTAACCTGGCTTGCTCGCCGCCGCTTAATGCTTTGGTTTGTTTGTCGCCTTCTTCGCCGCTGAATAGCATCTGGCCTAAGATGCCGCGGATTTCTTCTACGTGGGAATCGGGCTTCCAGCGATGGAGCCATTCGGCGCAGGTGAGTCCGGGTTCGATGGTCGCGCCGACGTCCTGGGGGAAGTAGCCGATCTGCGCTTCGTGGCCCCAGAAGACGGAGCCGGAGTCGAGGATGAAGTCTTTGTCGGCTAGGCCGGGATAGTTGGCGAGCAGGCTCTTGAGCAGCGTCGTTTTGCCAGCGCCGTTGCGGCCCATGAGGCAGATTCTTTCGCCGCGGAGGACGTTGGCGGTGAAGCCGTCGAGGACTTTGTGGTCGTCGTAGAGCTTGGTGACGTGCTTGAATTCGAGGACGTGCTTGCCGCTGGGGCGAACCTGGTCGAAACGGATGTAGGGGCGCTGGATGTTGGAGCGGGCAAGCTCGTTGGTCTGCAGGCGCTCTACTTCTTTGCGGCGACTCGTAACTTGAGACGAGCGCGTGCCGGCGGCGAAGCGGGCGATGAAGTCGTTGAGCTGGGCGATCTTCTTTTCACGTTGCGAGATTTGCGATTCGAGCGTGGAGCGGATCTGAGTTTTGGCCATGACCATGTCGTCGTAGCCGCCGGTGTAGATGATGATGGTCTGATAGTCGATGTCGGCGGTGTGGGTGGTGACGGAGTTGAGAAAATGGCGGTCGTGGGAGATGGCGATGAGCGTGCCGTCGTAGTGGTCGAGGAAGTCCTGGAGCCAGTGGATGGAGTCGAGATCGAGGTAGTTGGTGGGCTCGTCGAGCAGCAGCGCTTCAGGCTTGCCGAAGAGGGCTTGCGCGAGCAGCACGCGGACCTTTTGGCCTCCCTGAAGCTCGGACATCTTGCGCTCGTGGAGTTCTTCGGGAATGTCGAGGCCATCGAGGAGGATGGCGGCGTCGGCTTCTGCAGTGTAGCCGTCTTCGTCACCGATTACGCCTTCGAGTTCGCCCAGTCTCATGCCGTCGGCGTCGGAGAGGTCGGGCTTCTCATAGATGCGGTCGCGCTCTTCCATGGCGGCCCAGAGCGGCTTGTTGCCCATGATGACGGTGTCGATGACGCGATAGGCATCGAAGGCGAACTGGTCCTGGCGGAGGACGCCGAATTTGCGCGGGCGGACTACGGTGCCTTTTTGCGCGTCGAGCTCGCCGGTGAGGATCTTCATGAAGGTTGATTTGCCGGAGCCGTTGGGACCGGTGAGTCCGTAACGGCGGCCGGGGACGAAGCTGACGCTGACTTCCTCGAAGAGGATCTTCGCGCCGTAGCGCATGGTGACGTTGGAGACGCTGAGCATTCTTTTCGTTCCGTAATTGCGGGCCGCAGCGGGGTCACGGCACAGGTGGCCGGATGGCGGCTGGGGTTGGTTCCGGTTGATGGCGCGCGTGTGCAGCGCCCAAAGACATTGACTTCTCTAGTTTCTCATAGGAGGCGTTTCTACGCCTATAATGGCCCAATGCGGCGGGGCTGGGCGGCTCTTCTGATGGCATTGGCAATGGCGTGCGGATTCACGCCGCGTACCCACGCACAAATGAGCATGAACATGGGCGGGCCGGCCGAGACGATGGCCGAGGATATCCTGCGGCATTCGGGATCGGGGACGGACCTGGAGCCGGCTTCCGGTGCGCCGCCGATGCTGATGCAGATGCGGCCAAGCGGCTGGATGCTGATGCTGCATGGCGAGGGCTCGGCCGTGGAGCAGCAGCAGACCGGACCGCGCGGCCACGACAAGTTCTTCTCAGTGAACTGGGTGATGCCCATGGCGCAGCGCAGCTTTGGCGCCAACGAAGTGACGCTGCGCGCCATGTTCAGCCTGGAACCGGCGACGATTACTGGACGGTTTTATCCAGAGCTGTTTCAGGAGGGTGAGACGGCCTATGGCAAGCCGATTGTCGACGGGCAGCATCCGCACAACCTGTTCATGGAACTCGCCGGCTTGTACGACCGCAGGGTTGGCACGCACACGGTGCTCAGCCTGTATGCAGCCCCGGTGGGCGATCCGGCGCTGGGTCCTGAGGCGTTTCCGCATCGGGCTTCCATCGGCGACGACCCGCTTGCTCCGCTGGGGCACCATCTCGAGGACTCGACGCACATTGCCGACGAGGTGGTGACGGTCGGCGTTGCGTGGGTTGATGGGCAACGTGGGGTACGTTTGGAGGCGAGCGGATTTCATGGGCGCGAGCCGGGAGAGAATCGCTGGATCATTGAGGTAGGGGCAATCGATACGTGGTCGGGGCGACTTTCGGTTGTGCCTGCGAAGGATTGGAGCGGGCAGTATTCGCTGGGACATCTGCACTCGCCTGAGGCCGCGCACCCGGACGAAGATGTGCTCCGGCAGACGGCTTCCGTGGCCTATCACCACGCGACGAGCTTCGGCGAGTTGAACGCCCTCGCGGTGTGGGGCCGCAATCACACCAGCGGGACCGCGATCAATGCGAACGGCTATTTGTTTGAAGCGGCTCTGCGCCCGCAGCAGAAGCAGACGATCTGGACGCGCATCGAGAATACCGACCGGACCACAGACCTGCTTGGGGCGCTTGCGCCGCCGGTGGAGAGCGTGGTTGGGCGTGCGGCGGCCTATACCGGCGGATACGCGCACCGCGTTTGGGGATGGGACGGTGGATCGGCAGAACTGGGTGCGCAGTTTACCGGCTACGGCGTGCCGCAGCGTCTGCTGCCGTATTACGGCGAGCATCCTTTTGGGGTTGCGGCGGTATTCGAGGTGCGGCTGGGAAAAGGGGAACGATAGTCAGCTTGCGTGCTGGGGCGTTGAGGTTGGGCGGCGACGTTTCGGTCGATGCTTCGGCGAAGGTGCGGGGCGCACTTTGGGTGGGAGCGGCGGCACGTTGGCCAGCGCGGCAAGCAGGTTGTTGGTTTCGTGAAAGAGATCGATCTGGCCGTCGCCTTTGCCCCAAGTGGCGGCGAGGAAGATGCCGGTTTGGCGGCTGGGGCTGAGGGCGATGTAGGTGACGAATCCGGCGCCGCCGCCTGTTTTCTGCACGATTGCGGAGGGGGTGGCGGGGTCGCCAAGTTGAACCCATCCCAGACCGATGCCGGTTGGATCGCCGGCATGGCTGAGTCCCTGAACCGATTTGAGCTTCGTTGGATCGAGATAGACGAAAAGCGCTTTGGCAGGGTTCGCGGGTGATCCAGGAATGTGCAGCAGGTACTTGAGCAGCTTGGCCATGTCGGTGGCCGTGGAGTAGATGCCGCTGCTGGCGCCCGAGGCTAGCGTATCCGTGCAGGGGCCTTCATCCTTGACCGGCTGCAGAAGGCGGGCGCATTGATCCTTGCTGGGCACCAGGGTTGTGTCCCACATGTCGAGCGGCTGCAAAATCGTCTCATGCAAAAGCTCGGCATAGGACTTGCCGGAAGCCGATGCGAGCGCGTCGCCGAGGAGATCGAAGCCGGCGTTGGAATAGAGAGCGGTGGTTCCCGGTGGAAATCTAAGTGTCTGCTTGGGCAGCCAGGCCCAACGTGCGGCGTGGCCGGGGAAGGTGAAGTGTGGCGCTTTTGCGGGCGACGGCAGGACCTCACGCGGCAGGCCCGATGTGTGCGTAGCCAGATCTTCGAGCGTGATGGGCGTGTCTCCGGGGCCTCGGGGGACTTTTACCTGACGCGGCGCATAACGCTCGAGTGGATCGGTGAGCGAGACCGTTCCCGCGGTCGAAAGCCGGGTGAGCAGGTCTCCAGCAAAGACCTTGGAGATGGAGCAGAGACGGATTTCAGAAGTGGCGTCGGGAGTGCGGCCGCTGCCGGGAGCAGTTTCGCCATAGCCCTTGATCGCGACTTCGCCGTTGCGGACAACGACGAGAACCATGCCAGTCATGGCGGATTGTTCAAAGATGGTTTGGCCACGGATGGCGGCGTCCGTCAGCGAGAGGGGCTGCTGGGCGCTGACGGAAGCGGCTGCAGCGACAAGCAAAACGGCGATGAGCGCGCGGATGACAGGTAAGCTCGGAGCGGCTATGACCGTGGTCTCCATTGTTGAAACGGATACGGTCAATATATCGCAGTTAAGCTTCTCACACTGATGGATCAATCTCAGTGCGCGGGGACGGCGGCGTATTTGCCGGATTTGGCGTAGAGATAATCTGTGCCTTTGCCGGGGTCGCTGGGGTCTTTGAGCACGTAGTAGAGATTCGTGACGGGAGCGGAGCACTGGCGGTAGATCAGGGCTGAACCGGCGCCTTCATGTGGCGTGGGAACGTTCACGCTTAACATGAAGTATTCAGGCGGGTTGTCAATGCGGAGCATGCCATTGTGGACCTGGTTGGTAATCTCATGCAGGCCGCCGCCGGAGAAGGTTGCGGTGCCGTCTTCGCCAACCCCGAATTCGTAGTGGGGCGGAGTCGGGCTGTTCTGGTCGTATGTGGTGTCAATGGCGGCCTGGAAGTGGCGATTGATGGGCGCCATGGTTTTGGCGGCAACCACGCGGACGACGATGGAGCATGTGTTCTTGGAGCCGGGGCCGTAGATGGCGTTGACCCAGTTGTCGCCGTTGTCGCCGGTTTCAGCGGCCATGAGTTCGGCCGGCGAAGGCGGAGGCTTGACCGAGGCGCAGTAGGCGGGCATGGCGAAGAGCGATGCCGGGGGCGGAGCCATGGAGACTTTGGAAATGTCGACCATGGTGGTCATGGGGCTGCCAGGCGCTCCGAAGGCCGCCTTGATAACCAGGTTGTCCTTCTCGTCGAGCCAGACTTTGATGTTCATCCCCTCCGAGAGGCCTGTGTAGACCTTGGTGGGGATTCCGTGGAGGGTCTCATTGCCTGCAGGCTTCAAATCTCCCTTGGCGATGCCGGCGGCGAGCTCGGTGGACGCTTCATAGGGGTCGCCCCAGTCACCGGAGAATTTGCCCACGCTGCATGAAGGGGGCGTGATGGCGGGATCCCAGGTGTGCGAGACGCCGGCTTTCAGGTCGTAAAAACTCAAGGAGCGGTGGCCTGGTGTTCCGTCTGGCTTGTTCGAGTGAATATATTCGATCACGGCTTGCGCGCCGCTGCGATAGACCGTCATGATCGCGCCACTGTCTCCGGCGATGCCTTGAGTGATGGTGTAGGCGGTGGGGGGTGTTTGCGCACGGAGCAGCGGGCAGAGGGCGAGAATGCTGAGGGAGGCGATGATTCTGGGAGCCGGCATCGTAAGAACTCCTTGATCCGTAGCGGAGAGATTTGAGTGTGCCCGGCAGAATTCGGACGAGCAGCAGTTCCAAGTCGAATCAGCGATGATAGCTGCCGGGTCTTCGCCCGTCAATCGCGGAGCGGATTTGCAGCAAGCGCCGCGGCCGGGCGGGGATCGGTTCGACTGAATGAACGCTGCTCATTTGTCCAGTCTGCGATGATGCTGGCAGAATGCCGTGACCTCAGCATTGCCGGAAACTGTTCGTTTCTGGGAAATGCGTTCACAAGCGGACAGAACGCCTCCCAGTCAACGAGTCTTTGACACCTTGTTATCAGTTCTTTGCGACCCGAATCAATTGGCAGAGGAATTGCTTGGTTCGATGCTGGACGCGCAGGCCTGCGGGCTGCTTTCAAGAATGCTGCGAATCGCGGGCTTGTCTCGAGGCCCATTATCCCGATCGGAGGCTGTACATGGGGGTTCTTCTCCAGGATTTGCGTCAAGCGCTACGCCAGATGTGGATCAGGCCGGGGTTCACGGCGCTGGTGGTGATCACCCTTGCTCTGGGCATCGGAGCCAATGCTGCGATCTTCAGCGTGCTGGACGCGGTGCTGCTTCGGCCGCTGCCATACGACCGTCCTGAGCAACTGGTGAAGGTGTGGACGCGATTCACCGGAATCGGGCAGCCCAACGATCAGAACTGGGTTTCCGCTCCGGAGTTCCATGACTTCACCACTCTCAACCACAGCTTCTCCGAACTGGCGGCGATCGACTCTGGCTCCTTCAATTTGGGCGTAAAGGGCAGCCCGCAGCGGGTGGTCGGCTCTGCTGTTTCACCCAATCTGTTTCCCATGCTTGGCGCACAGCCGATGCTGGGGCGCAATTTTCTGGCCGAAGAGGCGCAGCCCGGCCGGGAAAAAGAAGTGATCCTCAGCTACGGGCTATGGCAGCGCGCTTTCGCCGCAAATCCGAAAGCGATTGGCAGCACGCTGGATGTGGATGGCGTGCCGATGACGGTGGTTGGCGTGATGCCGGCCGGATTCGCCTATCCGGACGAGAGCGAAATCTGGGGCCCGCGCGCGTTTACGCCGCAGGACTTGAGCGAAGATAGCCGAGGCGATCACAGCTTGGAGGTGCTGGGCCGCGTTCGGCCGGGGCTTTCGATGGCCCAGGTGCAATCCGACATGGATCGCGTGGGCAAAACCATGATCGAGCAGCACCGCACGTATCCGTACGAAAAATATGGCTTCGGAGTGATTCTGCATCCGCTGCTGGAAGAAACGGTCGGCGACGTGAAGGCCTCATTGTGGGTGTTGATGGCCGCTGTCGGTCTGGTGCTGTTGATCGCGTGCGCGAATGTGGCCAACCTTCTTCTGGTGCGCGCCTCAGAGCGGCAGCAGGAGATGGCCGTTCGCATGGCTCTTGGGGCGACGCGTTGGCGCGTCGCCCGGCAGCTACTAACTGAAAGCGTGCTTCTCGCGCTGGCGGGCGGTCTGGCAGGCCTGGCCATTACGACGTGGGCGCTTCGCGGGTTGATCGCCATCGCAGCCACTTCGCTGCCGCGCACCGTGGGTGCAACTGTCGACGGACGCGCGTTGATTGTCATGCTCGCCGTTGCGTTGGGGACTGGAATCCTCTTCGGACTGGCTCCGGCTCTTCAGACCGGGCGGGCGCGAAACTGGGCGGCGATCAAGAGCGCCCGCAGCACCGAGGGCAGTCAGTCGAAGCGGTTGCGGCGCGCGCTGGTGATGGGGGAAACCGCGCTGTCGCTCATTCTGCTGGCGGGTGCGGGGCTGCTGATGCGGAGCTTCGAGAATATTCTCAAGGTCGATCCCGGATTCCGGCCGGAAGGCGTTCTGACCATGCGCATCGCCCTTCCCGATGCGGAATACAGCAAGCCCGAGCAGGTCCGCGGCTTCTACAGCGAACTGTTAAGCCGCATCCAGAAATTGCCCGGTGTTCGCTTCGCGGGAGCGGTTTCGCTGATCCCTCTGGGTGGCCAGAACAGTTCGGGTACGCTGACCGTCGACTCGCAATCGGTTCCGATGGAGGATACCGATCCGGAGGCGGATCAGCGAAATGTCACTTCCGGCTACTTCCAGGCGATGGGCATCTCTCTCGTTCGCGGCAGATTCTTCGAAGACCGCGATGCGGATACAGCGCCGCCGGTGGCGATTGTCGATGAGAGTCTTGCGCAGACGTTCTGGCCCAATCAGGATCCCATCGGCAAGCGAGTTCATGGCGGAGGTCACGGCTCCACTGCGCCATGGGCCACGGTCATCGGCGTCGTCCGGCACGTGCGTGACCGCACGCTGGAAATGCGTTCGCGGGTAGAGGTCTACTGGCCTGAAAATCAGAGACCCTCCAGTGCGATGACGCTGGCCATCCTCACGCAAGGAAATCCGATGAGCCTGGCGCCGACCATCCAGCGGGAAGTTGCCGCGATTGACCCAGAGCTGCCCGTCTATCGGGTTCGAAGCATGAGCGAAGTGATGGGCGAATCCGTCGCGCGACGCCGGCTGGCGTTGATCCTGCTCAGCATATTCGCCGGCCTGGCGCTACTGCTGGCCTCCGTGGGAATTTACGGCGTCACTTCCTACGTTGTCACGCAGCGCCAGCAGGAAATCGGCTTGCGCATGGCGCTGGGCGCAGGACGAGGCAATGTGCTGCGCTTGATGATCGGGCAGGGAATGGGAACCATTCTCGCCGGCCTGGGGATTGGGCTGCTGCTCGCGTTGCTGCTGACGCGTTTGATTGGGGGCATGCTCTTTGCAGTGCGGCCAGCCGATCCATTGGCTCTGGGAGGAGCGGCGCTGCTGCTGATGGCCGTGGCCTTCTTCGCGGTCATCATTCCCGCGCGCCGGGCGAGCTTAATGAATCCCATGGAAGCGTTGCGCTACGAGTAACAGAAACCTGGTGCGAATGCCCTCATCGCAAGGTTCCGCAGGGACGCGCGCCCACGCTGGTTGCGAGTGCTATCCAGTTAAGACAAATGGCTACCCGCTGAGAAGTTAGCGGTAATAGCTGACGCACAATTGGCCGTCAAGATGGGATGGTTACTTCCGATTGTCAATACCGCTTGCGAGAGAATGCAGTCGGGTGGTAGAGTCTGCGAAATGCATTGATGGTTGCCCAGATTACAGTGGGTTCCTGCGGCGAATATGCGGTGCCCACCGATGCCTGAAGCGATGCACCGGCAATGGACTGTTGGGAATCATGGCCCGCTGGCGGGCGATCCATGCAACCGGGAAGACTGAATCAAAGTCGCCAATCAAGCGGGATTCAGTGCCCGAAAAAAACTCTGGAAAAGGTGACTCTTCAACGGCGTTCCATTCCCGGTAGGAGGTCATTCATGTCTCGAACGATTTTTGCCGCCAATGTCTGTTTGGCGCTTCTGTTTGCGGGCGCAAGCCTTTCCCGGGCAGAAGCGCAGACGAATCACCAGCCGCCGCTTGGCGTTTACGCACACGTCTCTGTTGACAACGCGATCAAAGCTTACAAAAAGTATCGCAAGTCTGCTGGTGGGAATGCAGAGGACGAGCATACCTACCTTCGCAACCTCTATTACGGCATTCTGAATGACAACCCGGCCGTGGCGGGCATCACCTTTGGAATCTATTGGGACCGCATTCAGAAAAGCGACCCGGACTGTGCATCCTTGCAAAATTGCAAGCCTGGCACGGATTTAAACGGCAACGACTGGAGCTACCTGGACGACGTATTCACGGAGGCCAACGCAACGGGCAAGCAGGTGCAACTTATCCTGACGCCCGGTGTAGATTCCCCCTCCTGGCTTTTCGATCGACTTCTTCCCACTTGCGACACGCTCTTTGGCTCCAAGGATAACGGCCCGATGCCCGATTGCGGCTTTGTAACCTTCTCCGAATTTCCGGAAGTAAAGCACGCCGACGGTCATAAGATGCCGCTGCCCTGGAGCACGATTTATCAGTATTGGTGGCAGCAGTTCTTGATCGAAGTCAACGACCGGTACAAGGATCACAAGGATTTCGCCGCCATCGCCATTGCCGGCCCCATCTGTGCTTCCACTGAAATGATTTTGCCCACCTCCCAGAACGGTTCGCGTCAGAGCCCGGGTGTGAAAGCGGACCATGCTTGGAGCGTACTGATCGGAAACTCCTATCCACTTTCGTCTTACGAATACCAGCACTCTGACCAGATTTTCATTGACCAGTGGATCACCGCAATCCAGACCTACGAGGGGATATTCACGAACGTCACCTTGTTCCTGAGTCCCGACTCGGGGGACGATTTTCCCGAATTCAACGTCAAACCGATCGAGCACCCCAGCTGGCTATTCACCGCCGACTGTTCGACCGCAGTCGCTTACCCCATGTCCTGTGACGCCAAGACGCAGATTCTGACCTATTTCCTGTCGACCCAAATCGGCCGCCAACTGGCCACCCAGGTGGGCGGAATGACCGCCTCCAGCGCGGTGACTCCGGAAGCCGGGGACACTGGGATCGGCGTGGGCGGGGTGAAGGTGCTCACCGGGCTTCCCCTCGATTCGCAATGGCCGTTTCTCGGCGGAGCAGAATTCGACTGGTCGGTGACGACCGACGTTCTCTCTACCCGGGAGGGGCAGGGATGTACGCATGCAGAGAGAATGGCCAAGGAGTGCAAAGGAATCAGCCCGGAGTTGGCGGCATACAACACGCTCGCGGTCTTCTTCTACGGGACCGAATTCGGCGACGATTACGGATGGCCGCAGGACACCCCAGCAACCGGACCTATGCAGTGGGTGGACATCGACTTCACGGACATCATTTGGGCGCAAACGAATGGTGCGACCCCGGACAATGGGACCCCGTGCAACCAATCTTTGCAAGATCTGATCAACGGGGCGAGCTGGGAACTCTTCTACATGGCGAACGAGACGCCGCCGGGGCCCCCGCCAATGAGCTGCATCTTATAGGAGCGCATGATGCGAACTGGAGCAGGAGCGTCAGATTTCTGATGCGAACCAGCGTGCTCGATCACACACGAATTGAATTGGCGTGAAACAGTCGTGCGAGTGAAAATTGCACAACCTGCTTGCCAGCTTGGTGAGTCTTGAGTTCATCGAAGAACAACCGCAGATTCTTCGACTCACCACCCCCGAACCGAAAAACGTTCGGGGCCCCGTTCACTCAGAATGACAGCCAGTTTTATGTTGCGAGTTTCAGACTGAGGACACTAGCCGAAGATGGCCATGACTACATGGTTGACCACGAAGGCTGCTCCCCAGGCCAGGGCCAGCATATAGAGAAACTGCACGGCGGGCCACTTCCAACTGTTGGTTTCGCGGCGAACTACGGCCATGGTAGAGGTGCACTGCATGGCGAAGGCGAAGAAGATCATCAGCGCGAGCGCGCCACCCAGGGTCATGTCATGGTGCAGGGCAGTTTGCAGGTGCATGGACTGGGTTGCCGGGTCTGCGCCATATAGAGTACCCATGGTGCTGACCATGACTTCGCGAGCCAGCACGCTCGAAAGCAGGCCGATGCCGATCTTCCAGTTGAAACCAAGCGGGGCGATGGCCGGCTCAATGAAGTGGCCGAGGCGTCCTATGATGCTGTCGGCGAGTTCAGGCGCGGCGTAGGTGCTTCCGGCGATGTGCACGACGGGGAGATGCGCGAGAACCCAGAGAGCCAGCGTGACGCTGAGAATGATGGTTCCTGCCTGGCGGACGAAAACGCTGCCGCGGTCGACAAGACGGAGCGAAAGCGAACGCAGGGTGGGCATGCGGTACTGCGGCAGTTCGAGGATGAAGGGCGTTTCGCTGGACTTGAGGATGGAGCTCTTGAGCAGCCAGGCGGTGGTCATGGCGCCCACAAAGCCAGCTAGATAAAGACTGAGCATTACGATGGTGCGCAGGCCAAGAAAGCCATGTAGAAAAACGAGATTGGGAATGAAGGCGGCAATCAGCAGCAGATAGACAGGGAGGCGCGCGGAGCAGGTCATGAAGGGCGTAACCAGGATGGTGGCCAGCCGGTCGCGACGGTTCTCGATGGTGCGCGTGGCCATGATGGCGGGGATGGCGCAGGCGTAGGCGGAGAGCAGCGGGATGAAGGCTTTGCCATTCAATCCGATTGTCCGCATGACGCGGTCGGCGATCAGCGCGGCGCGGGCCAGGTAGCCGGAGTCTTCCAGAATTCCGATAAAGAGAAACAGCAATAGTATCTGGGGCAGAAAGACCAGCACCGAAGAGACGCCTTTCCATGCGCCGTCGAGGATGAGCGACTGGATCCATCCCGCGGGCAGCAGCGGGCGGGCGAACTCACCAATGCGGGCGAGGACGTCGCCAAATCCGTCAGAGAGCGGCTGGCCGATGGAGAAAACGACCTCGAAGACGCCGGTGACGACGGCAAGAAAGAGCAGCGGCCCCCAGACGCGGTGGAGCAGGATGTTGTCGATCTTGCGCGTGCCTTCAAGGGAGAGCGGCGCGCGATAGCCGGTGCGCCGGCTGACCTGCGCAGCCCAGGTATGAGCGCTGGCGGCGTTGCCCAGCACAGGGAGCGTCAGCGGTTTGGCGACTGTTCCGTTGCCGGGCTGGTTAAGGAACAGGGAGACCGCGTCCAATCCGGTTCCGTGCGTAGCGCTGATGAGCGCGACCGGCGCGCAAAGCTCCTTGGCCAGTTCCAGCGCATCCACCTTGCCGCCGCGTGACTTCATCAGGTCGCTCATGTTGAGCAGGATTATGGTGGGCAGCCCCAAAGAAAGCACGGGAGCGGCGAGCATGAGCTGCCGGGAGAGGTGCAGGGAATCGAGGACCAGCAGGACCGCGTCAGGCTTGGGTGTGCCGGGCATTTTGCCGCGAAGAACGTCAACGGCCACGCGGGCATCTTCAGAGTAAGGAGTGAGCGAGTAGATACCGGGAAGGTCGATGAGGGTGAGGTCTTCGCGGCCAACGCCTGCCATGAGGCCCATACGCTGCTCGACGGTGACGCCGGGATAGTTGGCCACCTTTTGACGCAGGCCGGTGAGGCGATTGAAAAGGGTGGATTTGCCGGAGTTGGGTGGTCCGATGAGGACGACGGTTTTGTACGCTCCGGCTGGGGGCGGAGCTTTGGGTGGCTCAAATACCGGTGGCTCACAACAGGCGTTCATCGCGAAGCCTCGATGAGTTCCTTGTCGTCAATCCGGATGTTTTGGGGGAGGGCTTGAGAGGATTCAGACCTGGCGTCGTGGAGGCGGACGCGGATGGCTTCGGCGGTCTCGTGGCGCAGGGCAATCTCCATGCCGTCAATGCCATAGACCGTTGGGTCGCCGGCCGGGGCGCGGCGCAGGGCGGTGACTAGCGCGTCGGGTACGAAACCCATGTGCATAAGGTGGTTCTGCACGGATTCAGGCAGGTCGAGGGCAATCAGGACGCCCGTCTCGCCAACCTTCAACTCGCTTAGCACACTCACCCGCCGCACTCCCTGGATCCGCCGAAAGGGAAGAACAATCAGGCGGAAGTCGAACCTAAAAATACGACCGGAATGGTCGGACTTAAGTATACGACCATTCCGGTCCGGGTTGCAAACGGCGCTTTCCGAATTCTTCGGTTCATGGGATCTCATCGCTTTGACCTCCTGAAAGAGATGGCCCTGCTGGTTTCGCCAGACCTACGTTCGAACCCCCTGACGGACTCCTCAACGCATCTCACTCGGAACGATGATTCGTTTTTATCAGTCAAAAAGCTTGGGGAAAGTGATCCATATCACAATGGTTGGGGTTAAGATCGATGGCGACCCCCGCAAGGGAGGCTTGTGGTGGAGGGATATGACTGCAGAGGAGTTACGCGCATCGTTGCGAGATGATGAACCGCCCAGCGGCCTGACGGCGCCCACTGCATCTTTGTGGTGGGACGCGAAGGGGGATTGGGCGCGGGCGCATGCGCTGGTGGATGAGCTTGAAACACCGGAGGGGATGGCGGTTCACGCTTATCTCCACCGCAAAGAGGGCCAGGCGTGGAACGCGGATTACTGGTACGAGCGCGCAGGAAGGCGGTTTCATCGGGCTGCGCTGGAGGAGGAATGGGAAGCGCTGGCAGAGGGATTGACCGGTTGAGCTCGCCTACTGCCGTGGGACGGCGATCATCTGAGCGGGCTCGCCGGGAGTGGGGGCGGATTTGTCGGCCGCTGTGGTTGGCTGGCTGGACTTGGTTGGCGCGGGAAGCGGATCGACGACCACATGGTCGATGGTGCGCCGGGCTTTGACCAGGGTGAGGCCGAGATTGGCTTCCAGAGCCGCTTTTGCGGATTCGAAGCTGTCTTTGGGCAGGGTGAAGCCAGCGTCAAATTCACCGGGGATTCCAGTCTCATTCACGACCGGGACTTTGAGCGCCTTTTCCAGAGTGGGCGCCAGTTTATCAAGCGAGGTGTTGACAATGGTCAGTTTCCCTGTACTCCCTTGAAAGCTGCACATGCTTCCATGGGTCGATACTGTGGGGGCGAGCAGGGTTGAGGCCTTTGGCGTCGCCTGGAGCACGTAGACGTCTTCTTCGCTGGCGAGGTGGGAAATCTTGACGCCTGCAGCCGCGGAGACGGCGATCTCGATGGCTGGAGCAAGCTTTTTTACGTCCAGATTAGGCGCGCTGAGATGAAGGTCATAGCGTGCCTTCGCATCGTCTGTGTGCAAAGTGATGCGGTCCTCCGGAACTCCTTCGGCCAGCGGAACTAGGGCGGAAAGCGGCGCATTCTTCATGTCATACGAAGATTGATCGCTCTCTGAATCCGTGCTCGTAAAGGTCATCTGCGTTCCGTCCGGGTCACCGGGCCGGATCGAGATCTCAAATAACGGCTTGACTGCGTCTTTGGCCGCAGGATTCTTCATCGCGGCCAGCACATCCTGCATCGCTTTCTTCGATTTCGCCAATTCCGGCGGGCCGGAATCCTCCACTGGAAATGCAACGGGCTTTCCGCCGGCGAGCGCCACGAGTTGATCTTTCTCAAGCTGCTCCGGGTTGAGCCTTGCGGCGATTCGGCCCTGGGTGTCAATGACGATGGTGGTGGGGCGCGCCTGCACACCGTAGTCGTCGAAGATTGTCTTGCTTACGCCCACCCAGCTTTCCATGTGCTTTTTTGCCATGAACGTCTTCACTACGTCGGGATCTTCGTCGTCGACGGAGATGAATTGCACGTTCGAGGACGCCAGCGATTGGCTCAGTTCGTTGAGGTGAGGAATCTGCGCGATGCAGGGTGCGCACCAGGTGGCCCAGAATTCGAGGACCACGACTTTTCCATGCAGGGAGGGCCAGTCGGTCTTTGTGCCTTCAGGGGCGTTGTAGAGCTGCGTGAACGTGAGTGCGGGCGCGGGCTGGCCGACGGTGGGCGTGGCGGCGCGGCCCTGGACGACGCTGGCAAAAGACAGAACTGCGACGAATGCGCAAACTCGCTTCAATGTCATGAGGGGACCCCACTTGATTAGACACCGCGACGGGTGTGATTGGTAGGCGAGGGACGGCGATTCATCATCCGGCAGAGAGTGTCACATGGTGAGATCGCAATTCCGCCCTGTGTCTCGCATCACAGCGGCCCTGTGCTGCCGAGGCGAGACTCGATGCAGCGGTTTACTTCAGCGGGCCGCGCTGCGAGGCAAAGCGAATGAGTGAACAGAAAATGGATCACAAAATGGTAATTCTGGATGGGAACGAGGCGGCTGCTTCGGTGGCTTATCGACTCTCTGAGGTTGTCGCCATCTACCCCATCACCCCTTCGTCGCCGATGGCGGAGTGGGCCGATCAGTGGCGCTCCGAGGGGAAGAAAAACATCTGGGGCGCAGTGCCCGTGGTGGAAGAACTGCAGAGCGAAGGCGGCGCGGCAGGCGCGCTGCATGGGGCGTTGCAGGCTGGGGCCTTCGCGACTACCTTTACGGCGTCGCAGGGCCTGCTGCTGATGATTCCCAATATGTTCAAGATTGCCGGTGAGCTGACCCCGGCGACCATGCACGTGACGGCGAGGACGCTGGCGACGCATGCGCTATCGATCTTTGGTGACCACTCGGATGTGATGGCTTGCCGGTCGACGGGCTGGGCGATGCTTGCCTCGAATTCCGTTCAGGAAGTTGCAGACATGGCGCTGGTGGCGCAGATCGCTACGCTTGAATCGCGCATTCCTTTTATTCACTTCTTTGACGGGTTCAGGACTTCGCACGAAGTGGGCAAGATCTATCCCATCGCCGACGCTACTATTCGCGCGATGGTGGACGACAAGTACATCATCGACGCCAGGCAAAGGGCGCTGAGCCCGGATCGGCCGGTGATTCGCGGGACGGCGCAGAATCCGGATGTTTTTTTCCAGGCGCGCGAGGCCTGCAACAAGTTCCATGCGGCGGTTCCGGGAATTGTGCAGAAGGTGATGGACCGGTTTGCCGATCTTACGGGCCGCGCATATCACCTGTTCGATCATTACGGCGCGCCGGATGCCGAGCGCGTGATTGTGCTGATGGGCTCTGGCGCTGAGGCAGCGGAGGAAGCTGTCGATCTGCTCAACAAGAAGGGCGAGAAGCTGGGACTGCTGAAGGTTCGGTTGTATCGGCCGTTCGATGCGAGCGCGTTTCTGGCGGCGCTGCCGGAGACGGTAAAGTCAATTGCGGTGCTTGACCGCATGAAGGAGCCGGGCGGGCTGGGCGAGCCGCTCTATCAGGACATTGTTACGGTGCTGGCGGAGAACGCCGGGTTGCCGTTTGCCATCAAGCCAACGGTGATCGGAGGGCGTTACGGGTTGTCGTCGAAGGAGTTTACGCCGGCGATGGTGAAGGGCATCTTTGATGAGTTAGCCAAGCCGGAGTCGAAGAATCACTTCACGATCGGCATCGAAGACGATGTTACATTTACGAGCTTGAGTTATGCCCCGAGCTTCTCGACCGAAGATCCGCAAACTGTGCGCGCGCTGTTCTACGGGCTTGGTTCGGACGGCACGGTGGGCGCGAACAAGAACTCGATCAAGATTATCGGCAGCGAGACGCCGAATTATGCGCAGGGTTACTTTGTTTATGACTCGAAGAAATCAGGATCGATGACGACGAGTCACCTGCGATTCGGGCCGAATCCAATCCGGTCGAGTTATCTGATCACACGCGCGAGCTTTGTAGCGTGCCATAACTTCACCTTCCTGGAGAAGATGAATGTTGTGGAGGCAGCGATGACCGGCGCGGTGTTCCTCCTCAACTCACCTTTTCCGGCGGCGGAGGTTTGGGATCATCTGCCCAAGACGACGCAACAAGAGATTTTGCGCAAAAAGATCGAGTTCTACGTGATCGATGGTTACGAAGTAGCGCGCAATGCAGGCATGGGCACGCGCATCAACACCATCATGCAAACGTGCTTCTTCGCCATCAGCGGCGTGCTGCCGCGCGAAGAGGCGATTGCGCAGATCAAGAAGGCGATCTATAAGACCTATGGCAAGCGCGGCGACGCGGTTGTCCAGAAGAATTATGCGGCAGTGGACGCAGCGCTGGCGCATCTCGAAAAAGTCACGTTGCCCTCGGCCGCAAACTCGGAGTTCGATCTGATTCCATCCATCTCCGGCAAAGCGCCGAAGTTTGTGCGCGAAGTGCTCGGGCAGATTGCGGCGGGACAGGGCGATCTGTTGCCGGTAAGCGCGATTCCCGCGGGCGGTGCGTTTCCAACGGGAACGGCCCAGTGGGAGAAGCGGAATATTGCGCAGTTCATTCCGGTGTGGGACAAGGATTTGTGCATCCAGTGCGGCAAATGCGTTATGGTTTGTCCGCACGCCGTGATTCGCGCCAAGGTCTACGGTGCCGAACTCGGCGATAAGTCGCCGGCGACTTTCCAATGGGCCAAGCCGAAGTGGAAGGGAATGGAGCAGGATCGATATACGCTGCAAGTGGCCCCGGAGGATTGCACGGGCTGCGGGGTATGCGTAGAAATTTGCCCGGTGAAGAGCAAGAGCGATGCGAGCCACAAGGCTATCAACATGGCTCCGCAGACTCCGCTGCGCGAAACCGAGCGCGAAAACTGGGAGTTCTTCCTTGAGCTGCCTGAAGTGGACCGGGCAAAGCTGTCGCATGGACAGGTGAAGGACCTGCAATTGTTGCAGCCGCTGTTTGAATTTTCAGGCGCGTGCGCGGGATGCGGGGAAACAGCTTATATCAAGCTGCTGACGCAACTGTTCGGCGACCGGCTCTATATTGCCAACGCAACGGGCTGCTCGTCAATTTATGGCGGCAACCTGCCGACGACTCCGTACACCAGCAATGCACAGGGACGGGGACCGACGTGGGCCAATTCTCTTTTCGAGGACAACGCGGAGTTCGGCTTTGGGATGAGGACGGCCCTCGACCAGCAAAAGGTTTTTGCAGAGACTCTGGTGACGCGGCTGGCAGCGGATATTGGCGTTGAGTTGGTTGCGGAGCTGTTGCACGCTGCGCAGAAGACGGAGACGGAAATCAATTTGCAGCGGCAGCGGGTGCTGGCGCTGCGTGAGAGGCTGGCGGACAACGACAGTTCGGATGCACTGAACCTGCTGGCCATTGCTGATTCCCTGGTTCGCAAGAGCGTGTGGATTGTGGGCGGCGATGGATGGGCGTTCGACATCGGCTTCGGCGGACTGGACCACGTGCTGGGCTCGGGCAAGAACGTAAACGTGCTGGTGCTGGACACGGAAGTCTACTCGAATACGGGCGGGCAGATGTCGAAGGCCACACCGAGGGGAGCGGTGGCGAAGTTTGCGGCCAGCGGAAAAGGGAACAGCAGAAAAGACCTGGCCATGGAGGCGGTGAGTTACGGCTCCGTGTATGTGGCGCAGGTGGCGCTGGGCGGCAACGACACGCATGTAGTGAAGGCTTTCCAGGAGGCCGAAGCACACGATGGGCCTTCGCTCATCATCGCTTACTCAAGCTGCATTGCGCACGGCTACGACCTGGTGCATGGGCTGGAACAGCAGAAGCTGGCGGTGCAATCGGGGTATTGGCCGCTGATGCGCTACAACCCGGCACTGCGCGAGTCGGGAAAGAACCCATTCCAGCTCGACTCGAAGGGGCCGTCGATCCGGCTGAAGGAATACACGTATCGCGAGGCGCGGTACACCATGCTGGCGCGCAGCAATCCGGAGCTGGCGGCGGAGCTGTTGAAGGAAGCGCAGGACGATGTGGAGCGGCATTGGCGGGTGTACTCGGCGCGGGCTTCGATGCCGGGCCGCGGTGAGACGCCGCACATTGCTCCGGAAGAAAAAGCAGAAGAGCCGTTGGTGGCCGCTAGCCTGACGTAAAGCGCAGCAAAATGAACGGGGCTTCAGCCTCTGAGGTATGCTTTCAAAAGCTAAACCTCAGGGGCTGAGGCCCCGCTCTGTTTTGGGGGATCAGATTGCGGGGACTGAAGTCCTGGCCTACCGCACTGGCTCAGAGTTGCATCAGCGAGACAAGGGAGTTGAGATGGCGCACAACAGGTCTGTTCTTGGATTGGTTTTCGGTGCGGCTGCCGCGATGAGTGGGATGTGTGCGGCGCAGGCGCCGGTGAAGTATGAGCCGACGATCGAGTCGCTGGACAAGCACCCGCTGCCGGATTGGTATGCGGGGGCGAAGCTGGGGATTTTTATTCACTGGGGACTCTATTCTGTGCCGGGATGGGCGCCGCTGAATCATCCGGATCACGATTTTTCTTCGAACGATTACATCAAATACGATCCCTACGCGGAGTGGTACCTGAACACAGTGCGCATCCCTGGGTCGCCGACCGAGGCTTACGATCGCGAGCACTACGGGGCGCATCACGACTACTACCAGTTTGCCGAGACGTTCAACAAAGAGAGCAAGAAGTGGAATCCGGATGCGTGGGCGGAGACGTTCAAGGAGGCGGGCGCGCGGTATGTGGTGCTGACCAGCAAGCATCACGAGGGGTTCACGCTGTGGCCGAGCACAACGCCGAATCCGAGTCCGACGCTGCCGATGAATGAGCGTCATGCGGAGCGCGATATTGTTGGCGATTTGACGGCCGCGGTGACCAGGCAGGGATTGCGCATGGGGCTTTACTACTCCGGCGGGTACGACTGGACTTTCAACACAGGGCCGATCGAAGTGAACTCGGATTACGGGACAGTGAAGCCGGAGACCGAGGCGTATGGCAGGTATGCGAATGCGCAGATTCATGAGCTGATTGCGAAGTATCATCCCATGCTGCTGTGGAACGACATCGACTGGCCGAAGACGGGCAAAGCGCTGGAAGTGGAGGCGGATTATTACAATGCGATTCCGGATGGCGTGATCGACGACCGGTTCGGCGTGAAGCACTCGGATTTTACTTCGCCGGAATACGAGAAGCTGGATAAGATCAGCGCGAAGAAGTGGGAAGAGTGCCGCGGGCTGGGGCGGAGCTTCGGCTACAACCGCGCCGAGGGCGAGGCGGAGACGATTGCGCCGGGCGAGTTGATTGCGCTACTGGTGGATATCGTGAGCAAGAACGGGAACCTTCTGCTGGATGTGGGTCCGGAGGCGGATGGGACCATTCCGCCGGTGCAAATGGAGCGGCTGAAGGCACTGGGCGCGTGGCTGAAGCAGAATGGTGAGGCGATTTACGACACGACGCCGTGGATGCAGGCTGTGGGGAAAAGTGCGGAGGGGGACGATCTGCGGTTCACGCGGAAGGGGGACGATTTGTTTGTAATCCTGATTGGCAAGCCGAAAGAGCAGACGATCACGATTCCGGATGTCCCCGCCAAACAAGGAGTGCCGATTATTCAGTTGGGCGATACAAATGAACTTAGCGCGAAAGTGCAGAACAACGGAACGACGATCATACTCAGTGTGCCGCTGAAAGGCGACTACGCGTATTCGTTCAAGCTGGCCGGCTATTTGCGCTAGCTCTCATATCGTGACCACTCGATGATCGTGCGTTCCAGAAGTGTGCAGGCCTGGGGAATTGTGTCGAGCACAAGGTCACTGAATGTCTCGCCTAACTCTGTCGAACTTGCGCCAATGGTCAGGAGCGATGCATGGCGGGGCTGGGAATTGTAGAGATCGCGGGCGATGGTGAGGAGTTCAGAGGCGCTCAGGTGATGTGTGGCAAGGCCTTGCTTGGCGGCCGCTGGTCGGACTTCAATCATGCGCACAGATCCGGGCTCGGATTCGATGGAACAGTCGATGAAGAGTACGGATTCCGCTTGGGCGATGTCTTGGGCGAGGTCGGGAGTCCATTGCTGGCGGGAGACTACGCGGATTGCGGGATCGTCGCGGAATTTTTCTTCGGCCCACTGAGCGAGCCAGGGGCCGATGCCGTCGTCGCTGCGGAGGGTGTTGCCGCAGGCTAGGATGAGGACGCGGATCTGAGCAGATTTCATGATTTTAGAATAGGAGGAAAAAATTCAATTTACGGGAAGATGTTATTGAAAGAACTTTGGATCTCTGCGAGTTGTTGACAATTCGCCATATTGGTAGCCACGGAGAAGTCGCTTCTTATAGGGGAGATAAACGGTGGTAGATTCTCCATTGCTGTGTTCAAGACCTATAGCGATTGCATCGGTCTTAGGGCTGTTCCCAAGAGAGACTCGACTGTCCCAGCATAAAGCTGCCGCCCGAAGCTCGCCAGCTCTTGCCTGGGACTGATAAATCTCGGTGTAGTTATCGATCACTGACTGAGCAGCCGTATGCTCATCATCAAGAAGTATCCCGTCTACCAAGGGACTACCGTCTGTTTTGACTGAAGCTCCGAAGGGGTGAAAACTTCCATATTTTGAAAGTTGTTGTTTCGCGAAGCCGATGCAGTAATCAACTAATTCGTCTAATTCTGGGTGGGCCATGCCAAAAACTTATCACAGGTTATTGGCTCTCAAGTCACGGCGATCAAAACATCGACAAATAATGTGGTCATCGTGCTTTCCCACCCATTCCGCAAGGTGCGCGGAATGACTGGGGCACCCAGGCTTCATGTTATAGGAGGGGGCTAACGGATGAGTTGGTCGACGACTTCGCCGCCTGGCGAGAGAAGCGACAGCATCAGCGGCATTTGGCCGAAGGCGTGGGTGCTGCAAGATAGGCATGGGTCGAAGGTGCGGATTACGGCTTCGACACGATTGAGAATGCCTTCGGCGAATTTGCCGTCTTTGACGTAGGCGCGGGCGGCTTGCAGGACGCCTTTGTTCATGGCGTTGTTGTTTTGTCCGGTGGCGATGACCAGGTTGGCCCAGGTGATGAGGCCGTTTTCGTCGACCTTGTAGTTGTGCATGAGGGTGCCGCGCGGGGCTTCGGCCTGGCCTGCGCCTTCAAGGCGGTTGACACCTGCGGTGGCGCGGACGTGCTTGTCGAGGATAAGCGGGTCAGTGAGTATCTGCTCGATTTTTTCTATTCCATACAGCATGTCGATGAGGCGCGCGTGGTGGTAGTGGAAGGAGCTTTGCACGGGTCCGTTGGCGAGAGCTTTGAACTCGACGAGTTCCTTATCGGCCTGGGGGGTTCCCATGGATTTTGCGATGTTGAGACGGGCGAGCGGGCCGACGCGGTAGCTGCCTTCGGGGTAGCCGAGCGGTTTGTAGTAGGCGAACTTGGTGTAGCTGTAGGGCTCGACTGCTTCGCCGATGACTTCGCTGAAACGCGAGGCCGTGATGCCGTCTTCGATGGTGTTGCCTTGCGGGTCGATGAGGCGGAGCGCGCCATCGGTGAACTCGATGGACTCGTCTTCGTTGATGAGGCCGAGGTAGTTGGAAGGGAAGTTGGCGAAGACTTCGATCTCGGGGCGGAAGCTGTCGGCGATCTGCTTGTAGGCGGCGAGGGCGAGGCCGATGTTGGCGTAGGCTTCGGGAATCATGGCCAGGATCTCGTCGCGCTTGGCGGGTGCGAGCGGCTCGGTGACGCCGCCGGGAATGACCCAGCCGGGATGGATGCGCTTGTTGCCGAGCAGCTCGATGATGTGCTGACCGAAGCGGCGCAGGGCGATCCCGGCGCGGCCCAGATGCGGCTTGGCGGCGACCACGCCGAAGATGTGGCGCGCGGCGGGGTCGGACTCCATGCCGAGCAGGAGATCCGGCGAGGCGAGATAGAAGAAGCTCAGTGCGTGGGATTGGACCATCTGCGCCAGATTCAACATGCGGCGCAGTTGCGCGGCGGTGTGCGGGATGCGCACCGACATGATGGCTTCGCAAGCCTTGGCGGAGGCGATGAGGTGAGAGACGGGGCAGATGCCGCAGATGCGCGCCATGAGGCTGGGCATCTCGTAGAATGGCCGGCCCTCGGAGAATTTCTCGAAGCCGCGGACCTGGGTTACGTGGAAGTGCGCGTCCTCGACTTCGCCCTGGCCGTTGAGCTGTATGGTGATCTTGCCGTGGCCTTCGAGGCGGGTTACGGGGTCGATGGTGATGGTTTGGCTCATGGTGCAATCTCCGAATTTCTTTAACAAACGCGGGCGTGGACGCCCGCGCGACAGCCGGTCTGGAGATCGGCGCTACGTCAGGCGCCAAATCTTGTGAGGGCTGGAACGTCCAGCGGTTCGCCGGTTACGAGTGCGGTGAGCGCGGCGTGGAATGTGTCGGCGGAGGGCGGACAGCCGGGAAGAAATACATCTACCTTGACGAATTCGTGGATGGGACGGACGACGCGTAGCAACTGCGGCACGACGACGCAGGGGATCTGCGGTTGCGCGGAGGCGTTCTCGATGTAGGCGCGATTGAGAATGGCCTCGGGGCCAATGGGGTTGCGCATTGAGGGCACGTTGCCGGCTACGGCGCAGTCGCCCATGGCGACGAGAATTTTGGTGTGGGCGCGAATCTTTTTGATTTTCTTCTCGTCGTCAACTGACGCGACTGCGCCTTCGACCAGGGCGATGTCGACCTCGTCGGGAAACACTTTTGTGTCGACGATGGGGCTGTAGACGATGTCGACGAGCTCGGCGATTTCCAGAAGACGTTCGTCCATGTCGAGAATGGACATGTGACAGCCGGAGCATCCGTCGAGCCAGACCGTTGCCAGTTTCAGTTTGCTCATTGCGCTTGCCTCATGAGGTTCAGAGCAGGGAGAAAATCAGGATACTTGGGGTGGCCGGAGCCGACCTTGGTCTTGTCGAAGAGGGCGCCGGTGGGGCAGACCTGCACGCATTTTCCGCAGCGGGTGCAACTGGTGGAGCTTCCCCAGGGCTGGTTCAGGTCGGAGATGATTCTGGAGTCGATGCCGCGGCCCATCACGTCCCACACGTGGGCGCCCTCAATCTCAGCGCAGACGCGCACGCAGCGGGTACACATGATGCAGCGATTGTGGTCGAGGGTAAATCGTTCATGCGAGGCATCGACGGGGAGCTCGGGGTTGCGGTAGGGCACGCGAACATGGGTGACGCCCTGCTCCTGCGCCAGTGTCTGCAGCTCGCAGTGGCCGTTGGCTACGCAGACGGAGCAGATATGGTTGCGCTCGGCGAAAAGGAGCTCAAGGATAATGCGGCGATGACTCTGGAGCCGCTCGGTGTTGGTAGTTACATCCATGCCCTCGAATACCGTGGTCACGCAGGCGGGGAGCAACTTGTTGCCGCCCTTTATTTCGACCACGCACAGGCGGCAGGCGCCAACATCGCTGAGGCCGTCGAGATGACAGAGAGTGGGAATGTGGATGTTGTGTTCGCGCGCCACTTCGAGGATCGTCTGGCCGGCGCGGGCGCTCACTTCCTGGCCATCAATGGTGAGTGTTTTTACGTCGACGCTGGTGGTAGTCATGCCAACACCTCGAACGGAGAAGCAGGAGAAGAAGAAGCCTGTTTCGCGCAAGCGGGCTGGTAAGAATCGGGCGCAGGCGGTCGAATGTTGCACACGCCCGCGGGACAGCGCTTGTTCACGATGTGCTCCATATACTCGTTCTTGAAATACTTCAACGTGCTCAGCACCGGGTTGGGGGCAGTCTGACCGAGGCCGCAAAGGCTGGTCTCTTTGACGGTTGCACAAAGTTCGACAAGGAGATCGAGGTCGTGCATGGTCCCGGAGCCATTGCAGATGCGCGTTAGAAGCGTGTGCATCTGCGCGGTGCCAGCGCGGCAGGGGATGCATTTGCCGCAAGACTCGGTCATGCAGAACTCGATGAAGAAACGGGCCACGTTGACCATGCAGGAGGTGTCGTCCATGACGATCATGCCGCCGGAGCCCATGATTGAGCCTGCAGCCATGAGCGCGTCGTAGCTGACGCCGATGTCCATCATCTCGGCTGGAATGCATCCGCCGGAAGGACCGCCGGTTTGCACTGCCTTGAAGGTGTGGCCGCCGGGAACGCCGCCCCCGATAACCTCGATGATCTGGCGCAGCTTGATGCCCATGGGCACTTCAACCAGGCCGGTGTGGGAAATTTTTCCTGTGAGCGCGAAAACCTTGGTGCCTTTGCTCCGCTCCGATCCCATGGCGGAAAACCACTTGCCGCCGTTGCGAATGATTGGAGCGATGTTGGCGTAGGTTTCAACGTTGTTGATGAGTGTGGGCTTGCCCCAGAGGCCGCTGACCGCGGGGTACGGTGGCCGCGGCTTGGGAGCGCCGCGCTTGCCCTCGATGGAAGCGATCAGAGCGGTCTCCTCGCCGCAGACAAAGGCTCCGGCGCCTAGGCGAATTTCGACATCGAAGCTGAAGGGTGTGTTGCCGATGTTGTTGCCCAGCAGCCCGCGACGACGCGCCTCTCGAATCGCGGTGGTTAGCCGGGCAACGGCCACCGGATACTCCGCGCGGACGTAGATATAACCCTTGTTTCCGCCAACCGCGTAAGCGGCGATGGCCATGCCCTCGACGACGCGATGGGGGTCGCCTTCCATCACGCTGCGATCCATAAAGGCGCCGGGGTCGCCCTCATCGCCGTTACAGATCACATATTTCAGGTCGCCAGAGGCTTTGGCGACGGTGGCCCACTTCAGACCGGTGGGGTAGCCGCCGCCGCCGCGGCCACGCAAGCCGCTTTCCGTGATCTGCTGGATAACCTCCAGCGGAGTCATCTCAGTGAGCGCCGTTAGAAGCGCCTTGTAACCCTCGCGCGCGATGTAGTCGTCGATCTTCTCCGGATCGATGTGGCCGGCATTCTCCAGCACCACGCGGACCTGGTTGTCGAAGTGCTCGTTGAGGTCGCATTGCAGTTCGGGCACCGGTCCGGAGCCGAGGCTTGAAACAATGGCCTCCGCCTGGCTAGACGTTACGTGGTGATAGAGGGTTTCTTCCGGGTCGACGCGGACCAACGGGCCGGAGGAACAGGGCCCCATGCAGCCGGTGCGGCGGACACGCACCTTCTTGCCGGAGGCCTCGGCAGCTTTTGCCAGCGCGTCCCGCAGACGGTCAGAGCCCTGGCTGACGCAGGCCAGATCCATGCAGACGTTCAGTTCGTAGTCGAACCGGCCGTTCTCAAGGCGGACACTCTCGGCAATCTGTTCCAGTTCTTCGATGTTCATTCCACGGTCCACCTTTCCAGTTGCGCCAGCATCTGCTCACCGGTTACTTCGCCCGCCACTTCGCCGTCGGCCAGCATGACCGGCGCGCGGCTGCAAGCCCCCACGCAGCGGGCAGTCATGAGGCTGATGTTGCCGTCTTTGGTGGTCTGGCCCTGAAGAATGCCCAGCCGCTCCTGGGCGGCGGCGACCAGCTTGTCGGAGCCCTTGATATAGCAGGCCGTACCTGCGCAGATGGTGACGGTGTGCTTGCCGGGCGGTTTGAGGCTGAAATAGTGGTAGAACGTGACCACGCCATAAGCCTGGCTGAACGGGACGCGCAGGGACAGAGCTACGAAACGGATGGCGTCGTTGTCGAGGTAGCCGAATGAAGATTGCACGGTGTGAAGCGTCTCAATCAGCGCGGAACGGGCAAACCCATTCTTGCGCATGGTGCCGTTCACGATTTTCCAGCGTTTGTCGTCACTGGGCAGCGGTGGTGGTGTGAATGGCTGCACGGTTCCCTCCGGGTGCGGAAAATCAGGCTCAAGAAGCGATTGTGCTGCGATGCTCCGTTGGCTGTCTATTTCATTTTGTACGCAGGGAAGTCCCTGCGAAAGTGACACCGGTCACGGCGATGGGAATTCATCCCGCCCTGTGGAACGCCGCACACAGGATCGAATGCGGGAAGCGGTCTCATTTGATCATCTTTTGCGCGCTTACGCTGCACATGCACAGGCCGACTCAGCAGGCTTCGTTCGCCTGTAATAATGGAAAGAGGATTATTTTGAGATTTGCCGCCAAGTTGCAGGCGACGCAAGGGGTAATGGATGAAGGGAGTTTTTGTGGTTGGAGCCGGTCCGGCCGGCATGTTTGCCGCGCGGCAGATTGCCCTGGCGGGGTTCGACGCTTTTCTTTTCAACCGGGATATCAAGCCCGGCGGCTTGGCGGAGTATGGAATCTATCCGTTGAAAGACAAGATGAAGACCGGCCTGCGCAAACAGTTTGCGAAGATCATGGAAATGCCGAATGTGCATTATTTCGGCAACGTCCAGGTGGGCGCGGCCTACGACATTCCCATCGCGGACTTGGAAGTGATGCGGCCGGCGGCAATCCTGTTTGCGTTGGGCGCGCAGGGCACCAAGAGCCTTGGGCTTCCGGGCGAAGAACTGAAGGGCGTTTATTCGGCCAAGGAGTTTGTTTATGCCTACAACCGGCTGCCGCCATTCGCATCGATGGATTATTCAACCGGCAGGCGCATTGCAATTATCGGCGTGGGCAACGTGGCCATCGACATCGCGCGATGGCTGCTGGAAGACAGCCCGGAGAGGCAAACGGAAGAGGTGATTATTGTCGCGCGCCGGGGACCGCTTGAGGTTAAGTTCGACAAAAAAGAGATTGAGCACGTGGACCGGTATATCTCGCGCGATCAGTTGATCCAGGAGTTGGCTCGCGTGCGGGAGCGGTGCCAGCGCGCCGGGCAGGATGTTTCTCCGGAGAAGGTGATTGCGGAGCATTTCCGGCGCTTGGCCGATCCGAACTTCGAATCTGTGCCACCCCGTCTGTCGTTCCGCTTTCTCTCTTCGCCGACGGCGGCTTTCGGGGATGGCCAGGGGCGGATTGCGGCGATGGAGGTTGCCGAGAACAACCTGGTGCTCCGCGACGACGGCTCGACAGCGGCCAAAGCATCTGGTGAGACTGCCCGGATCGATGTGGATACGCTGATTTTTGCCATCGGCGACGTCCACGATGCGGGTATTGGATTGCCGATGGGAAAAGACGGCTACGCCACGCGGCCCAACTCGGGCGCGCCGCAGGAACCATCGTTTGAGGTGTGGGATCCCGCGGTCTCGCGCGTGTTTCCAGGACGATTTGTTGCCGGGTGGGCGCGGCGCGCGAGCACCGGGTTGGTGGGCATTGCCCGTCACGACGGGGAATTGGGCGCAAACCAGGCAATCGAATTCGTGAAAAATGCTCCTGATTCGGACACGATGGGGGAAGCGGAGATTCGAGAGCGTCTGGAGGCCAAAGGCCTGCGCCCGGTGAGCAAGGCCGACCTTGTGTTGCTGGCTCGCGCCGAGGAGAACAAAGGCGGCCCGGGCAGCTTTGCAGACAATGATTCCATGCTCAGGGCGATTGCCCAAGAGCGCGAAGCTGCGGTCGTTCCGTCGAATTAGGAATTCCGATGAACCAAAGCCAGGAACAGCCCGGAAATCCGTTTACCGGGAAGGGCGAAGTTGAAGCTGGTAGTCGCTGTATTCGATCTTGACGATCGTCTTGCCGAATAGGGTGCTGTCAGATTCCGCACGGGCGTGCATGGCTTGTGCGAATCCGCTGATCAAGGAATATTGGCGCATCACGTGCGAGGGTCCGGTCAGCATTGAGGGGCTTTTTGTGGCGACGCCTTCGATTCTGACCGTCGAAAAGTCCTTAGCGTCAACCCACATGGTGCCGTGGATGAGATTGGAAGCCTTCTGCCGGGGGTTGATGGAGACGGCCAGGCAGTCGCGTCCATCCACGCGCTGGATTCCGCCGGGTTGCAGCTTCATTTCGTAGTTGGCCGAGGTGAACCACGAGGCTTCGCGGTTTCCAGGCTGGTTGATTCGTTTTTCGTCCTCGAGCAAGGCGTCGAAGACGAAATGGCGGAGGATTTCTGAGCCGGTTTCGGAGACCACCGTGTAGGTCTTGCCGGTGTCCTTGTTGTAGGCGGTTTTTACGGTCATTTCGGCGGCGGGATGGGTCTCGTCCCCGCCGCGGTAGACGGCGTAATGTTCGACATCAGTGAAGGCCAGCACGGATTCGAAACGCGCTTTGATGACTGCGTCGATGCCGCGGATCACGGTGGCTTCATCGGGCTGCTGAGGCTGGGGAAACGCGCTTGAACAGAACGCGAGAAGGAGAGCAAGCGAGAAAAGCAGCTTGCGAGCGCGACGGGAATCTCTCATGGCCTTCATCTTGATTCAATTTATACCTGGAGGCGTTGTACCGGGGCGCCTTGGCGAGTGTCGCATGGTGTTCAACCAGTCATTTCAGGTTCAAGCTTTCGGTGCATTGCCGGAACGGAAAGGGCAGCCATCAGCGCGGCTACATCGCCGATGTGCCTTCCCAATGCCGATGGGAGAAGTTCACAGGCGGCAGCGGCTTGCGGTAATGCTTCCGCGGCAATGACCCTGCGCGCCGATGCGAAGATGCGTTCGCCGAGGACGACGCCCAGGGAGCCGAAGACAATGATCTGCGGATTCAGGGCGTCGATGAGCAGGGCGAGCCCGCGGCCCATCCAGGTTCCGGCTACTTCGGCTACCTGCAGCGCTTCGGGGTCATCCTCGACCATTGCGTGGACCAATTCTGAGATTGGGGTTCGAGAAGTCCATCGGGCAGGGAACATTTGGGCGGCGAGTTCAATCAGACCCGCGCCGGAAGCAAAGGACTCCCATGAGCCGCGCTTGCCGAAGCCGAGCGGGCCATTATCCGCCAGGCGCCAGTGTCCGACTTCGCCGGCGGTGTCACTGGCGCCGCGCAGGATTTGGCCATTGACGATGAAGCCAGCACCGATGCCAGTGCCGAAAGTGAGGAAGATCAGATGCTGGAGATCGGCGCGGCCCTTGCCGACACCGAAATGGAATTCAGCCAATGCTCCGGCGTTGCCATCGTGTTCGATTACGACAGGAAGATTTGGGAAGGCCTCGCTGAGGCGCTTCTTGAGGGGAAGGTTGTGCCAGCCAGGGAGATGCGGCGGGTTGATGAGAAATCCCTCCTCGATGCGAAGCGGGCCGCCGACGGAGACGCTGATGGCCAAAGGGCTTCGGCCTTCTTGTTTGGCGGCGTCGATGACGGACCGGACTTGTGCATTGAGTTGAGGGAAGACTTCGGCGAATGGTCGCTCTGCCTGCGTGGGCCATTCGATGCGCTGAAGGATTTGCGCGTCCGCGGTGCCCTCGACGCAAGCGGTCTTGGTGCCGCCGATGTCGAGACCGATAATGGTGCGCTGAAGCAATTCGATATTCTCCCTGTGAGTGTTGATTGCCATTCAACGGGCGCAAGTGACTGAAATGCCCACTGTACAGGAGCGCGCCGCTGGCTCGTCAATGGGTTGCTCATGCGCTATGCTTGTTTGCGGCGCGAGGGCTCCTGCATGACGGACGAAACCAATCGAGGACGAGAACCGCACGAAGTGCCGCGGCGCGGGGTTGTAGTGCGCGGGGTGGTGCAGGGCGTCGGTTTCCGGCCGTTCGTTTACCGTTTGGCGCAGGAAGAGGGACTGGCCGGTTCGATTGGCAACGACACGGATGGCGTGACGATCGAAGTGGAGGGTCCGCTGGAGCGGCTGAATGCATTTGTTCATCGGTTGCGCACCGAATTGCCCCCGCTGGCGCGAATCGATTCTGTAGCAGTCCGGGAATTAGCGGCGACAGGCGAAGTTGGTTTCCGGATCATTGCCAGTGAGGTTCTGGGCCGCGTCAATACGGGCATTCCGGCGGATGCAGCCACGTGCGCGGACTGTTTGCACGAGTTGATGGACCCTGCTGACCGGCGGTTTCGCTATCCGTTCTTGAATTGCACCAACTGCGGGCCGCGCTACACGATTACGCGGCGGATCCCCTACGATCGGCCGCAGACTTCGATGGCGATCTTCAGAATGTGTGCGGAATGCCAGGCGGAGTATGACGATCCGGGAAATCGACGATTCCATGCGCAGCCTAATGCCTGCTGGGTGTGCGGGCCGCGGGTGTGGCTTGTGGATAGAGATGGCGTGGCGACAGCCGTTGAAGATTCTGTAGCCGCTTGTATTGATCGCCTTGCTGCCGGAGACATCGTTGCCATCAAGGGAATTGGCGGCTTTCATCTGAGCGTGGATGCTACTAACGAAGAGGCCGTGGTGCGGCTGCGCGAACGCAAGCATCGCTATGGAAAGCCGCTGGCGGTGATGGTGCGGGATATCGAGGCGGCGCGTTCGGTGTGCGCGCTGACTGCTGAAGAGGAGGCGCTGCTAAAGACCTCGGCGCTGCCGATTGTGCTGGTGCGGAAGGCCCTGACGAGTGGGATTGCCGAGAGTGTTGCGCCGGGAATTCCGTGGCTGGGGGTGTTTCTGCCCTATTCGCCGCTGCAGCATTTGCTGTTTGCTTCAGGGCGGGTGCGGGCGCTGGTAATGACGAGCGCGAACCTGAGCGAGGAGCCGATTGCGATTGACAACGATGAGGCGCTCAAGCGGCTGGGCGGCATTGCGGATGCGTTCCTGATGCATGACCGCGAGATACTGCAGCGGTGCGACGATTCGGTTGCGGCAGTGGTGGATGGTGCGCCGCAACTGATGCGTCGGGCGCGAGGTTTCGTACCGCTTGGTATCAGTTCCCCCATCGACGCGGCGCCGCTGCTGGCCGTTGGTGGGCACCTAAAAAACGTGCTGGCGCTGGCGCAGGGACGCTTCGTGTATCAGAGCCAGCATCTTGGAGATTTGGAAAACTTGACGAGTCTCGACTTTTTCAAGGAGTCGCTCGACCACCTGATGCGAACGTTTGAAATTGAACCGCGGACAGTGGTGCACGATTTGCATCCTGGTTACCTGTCGACAGAGTGGGCAAAGGAGTGGGCGCGCGATCGCGGATTGGAGCTTATCGGAGTGCAGCATCACCATGCGCATGTGGCCGGGTGTATGGCTGAGCATGGGCTGATGGGCGAGGCGATCGGACTGGCGCTCGATGGGACTGGCTACGGAACGGATGGGCGCATCTGGGGTGGAGAAGTGTTGATAGCGCGCCTGAATGGCTTCGAACGGTTTGCGCATCTGGAGTATGTGCCGATGCCGGGAGGCGATGCGGCCGTGAGAGAGCCGTGGCGGATGGCGCTGGGAGCGTTACATGCGGCGGGTTTCGATGTGGAGTCGGATCAGGTGTTGAATCTGCTTGGCGCGCAGCCGAGCGAAGTGCGAGTGTTGCGGCGCATGATGGAGCGTGGCATCAACTCGCCGATGACTTCGAGCCTGGGGCGGCTGTTTGATGCCGTGGCTGCATCGGTGTTGGGGAGGCGTGTGGTGGATTATGAGGCGCAGGCGGCGATTGAGTTGGAGGGGATTTGTGTTGACGAGCGCGACAGGTTTGAGCAGGGCGATTATGTTCCGGAGTTGCACTCGGCGGAGGAAGGCTCGGGCAGTGCGGCGGTGATTCGGACGGGAAAGATGTGGAAGGCTGTGCTTGATGACCTTTGGCGTGGTGTGCCTGCAAGGCGCATTGCGGCGCGATTTCATGCAGGCATTGCTGAGGGTTTTATCAATGCCGCGGCCAATGCGCGGATTGAGACAGATATCAACACAGTTGCGTTGAGCGGGGGCTGCATGCATAACCGGCGGCTGGCGCGGTTGTTGCGATCGGGGCTGGAAGAAGAGGGATTCAAAGTGTTCATGCACAGGCAGGTCAGCCCCGGGGATGGAGGGCTGAGCTATGGGCAGGCCGTAGTGGGGGCGGCAATAATGGGTTCCCGTGGGTAGTAGCGTTCACGAATCAAAAAGTTCACTGGAGGAAGAATGAGGTTCTCAAGATGCAGCATTCTAGTTTCGACACGCAGGGTTAAGTTGTGCCGGACCTTTCTGATTGTTTCCATGCTGACGCTTTGTGCAGCTACCTCGTCTTTTGCGCAACAAACGGAGAATGAGAAAGCTGTTTGGAAGCTGGAGAACGCTTACTGGGAGTATGTGAAGGCGATGGATATGGACCACTACAAGGCCTTGTGGCACGAGAACTTTGTGGGGTGGCCAAATTGGAGCTCTCAGCCTGCGCGGAAAGACCATATCACTGACTGGATTGCGAACTATACCGCCAAGGGAGATGGTCTGCAGTGGTTTTCAATCAAGCAGGGCGACAGCCAGGCGACGGAGAGAATTGTGTTCACCGCCTATTGGGTGACGGCGCTTTGGGCGGACAAGGCAGGCCGTGGAGAGCCATCAACACTGCGCATCACGCATACCTGGATCAAAACTGAAAGCGGATGGAAGATCATTGGTGGAATGTCTGCTCCGGTCCCGACGAGTTAGCTGCCGAAGGTCGACGAAAAGCGATAAGAGTCTCTAGTTATGGATATCCCACCTTAGCCGCGCAAAACGCGGCGAAGATGGGGCACCCAGATTGTTGGCCAGTTAACCGGATAACTTGACTAACTGCTGAGCTTCTTCACGAGGGCCGAGAATGGACATGCGGGGGATGCGGCCGCGGACCATCGCTACCTCATCGCAGCGATGCAGGCGGGGGCAAATCTGGCAGTCTTTGAAGATCTTGTCGGGTAACTCGGACTTATCCTCGACGATGCGAAAGCCGAACTTGAAGAAGAAGTCGGGGATGCGCGTAAAGAGGCAAACGGATTGGATTCCGTGTAACTCGGCTTCCTCAATGAGATTGCCGAGGATGCGGCCGCCAGCGCCCTGGCCCTTGGCTTCTGGCTTGACGACGATGGAGCGCACCTCGCACAGATGCGGGCCGTAGAAGTGCAGCGCGCCGCAGCCGAGGAAAACGCCGCTGTCGGATTCGGCGACGGTGAAGTCGCGAATGTTTTCGCAGATCTCGGCGAAGGGGCGGCGGAGGAGTGTGCCGTCGGTCGAGAGCGAATTCACCAGGTCGTAGACGTTGGAGGCGTCCTGGAGCAGAGCCTTACGCACCAGCATGGACGGCCTCCTGCTTCGCCTTGAAGTCCGACAAATCTTCAAGGCGCTTCCGCAACGTAGTCAGGTCCTTGCGAACCCGATCGCGCGCCGTGCCACCAATTACGTCGTGGCAGTCGAGAGTGGACTCAAGCGTGATGGCGGCGAAAAAATCCTCGCCGAATTCTGGACCAAACTGCTTTAGTTCATCGAGTGAAAGCGCGTTGAGTTCGACGCCCTTTTCAAGGGCGAAGCGGACGGCATGACCAACCTTCTCGTGGGCAGTGCGGAAGGGAACTCCCTTGTGGACGAGGTAGGTGGCCGCGGCCATGGCGTTGAGATAGCCGGTCTGCGCGGCTTCCTTCATTCGCGGAAAGTTGAACTGAAGAGCGGCGGTGAAGCGCGCGACGAGCGTCAGCATTGGCGGCACAAACTCGACTGAAAAGGCCGGCTCCTGAGTCTCTTGCATGTCTTTATTGTAGGCCAATGGCAGCCCTTTAAGCTGCATGGTGACGGCCTGCGCCGCTCCGTTGATGCGGCCGACTTTGGCGCGGATCAGCTCGGTTAGATCGGGGTTTTTCTTTTGCGGCATGGCGCTGGAGCCGGTGGAAAAGGCTTCGGGCAGATGGACAAAACCAAACTCCGCCGTGGCAAAGAGCGTGATCTCCTCTGCAAAACGGCTCAGGTGCAGTCCGACGAAAGTGAGCGCGTGCAGGTATTCAAGGATGAAATCACGGTCGCTGGTTGCGTCGATGGAATTGCTGGTCGGCCCCTTGAAGCGCAATTCCTTTGCGGCGATATTGCGGTCGAGAGCCAGGGTTGCGCCGGCGACTGCGCCTGAGCCCAGCGGGCAGTAGTTTAGCCGCCTGGAGCAATCCATCAGCCGGCCCATATCGCGAAAAAGCATTTCGACATAGGCGAGCAGCCAGTGGGCGACGAGAACAGGCTCAGCACGCTGCAAATGTGTGTAGCTGGGCATCGCCGCGTCGCCCGCATCGTCAGCCTTCTCTGCCAGCGCCTTGATCCAGGCGATCAGCGCATCAAGAGTGAGGGTGATCTGTTCGCGGACGTAGAGGCGCAGGCCGGTGGCGATCTGCTCGTTGCGGCTGCGGCCCGTGTGGAGCTTAAGACCGAGGGACCCAACGCGCTCGACGAGTTTGAGCTCGACAAAGTGATGGATGTCTTCTGCGGATGCGTGATCGCGCACGAGGGCCTGGCCGGCTTCAGATGCGTGGTCGGCGGCGATGGAGTCGAGGGCTGCGCGCAACTCCGCTCCTTCCGCCTTGGTGAGAATTCCAGCGGCAACAAGAGCCGACGCGTGCGCTTTGCTGGCGGCGACTTCCTGAGGGAGAAGGCGCCAATCGAAAACAATCGACCGTTGCCAGCGTTCGAAGTCGGGGTCGAGCGGCTCGCGAAAGCGGCCAGACCACATCTTTACGGGTTGGTGTTCGTTGGACATTGATTCAGGTGTACCTCTTGCTATTCCTTGTCGGAGGCGCTGTTCAATTTCGGCATTTCGCTGCCTTTGCTGAGGGTGAGCAGGCCGGCCGCCGCGTAGGTAAGCAGCTTTTCGCGGGTGTCGGCAATGTCGAGATTGCGCATGGTGAGTTGGCCGATGCGGTCGCGCGGGGAGAAGGTGGATTCGGTTTTCTCCATGCTGAGGCGCTCAGGATGGAATGTTAAGTTGGGCGACTCGGTGTTAAGGATGGAGTAGTCGTTGCCGCGGCGCAGCTCGAGGGTGACTTCGCCGGTAATGGGTTTGGCGACCCATCGCTGGGCGGACTCGCGGAGCATGATGGCTTGCGAATCGAACCAGCGGCCCTGGTAGAGCAGGCGGCCAAGCTTGCGGCCATGGTCGCGGTACTGCTCGATGGTGTCCTCGTTGTGAATGCCTGTGATGAGGCGCTCGTAGGCGATGAATAGCAAGGCGAGGCCGGGTGCCTCGTAGACGCCGCGGGATTTGGCTTCAATGATGCGGTTTTCAATCTGGTCGGACATGCCGAGGCCATGACGGCCTCCGATCCGGTTGGCTTCAAGAAGAAGCTCGACGGGGTCATCGAATCGCCGGCCGTTCAGTGCGCCAGGAAAGCCCTCTTCAAAGCGGACCGTGACTTGCTCGCGCTGGATTTCGACATCGTCGCGCCAAAAGGCCGTGCCCATGATGGGATCGACGATTTTCATTGATGTAGAGAGGTGCTCGAGGTCTTTTGCTTCGTGCGTAGCGCCCAGGATGTTGGAATCAGTGGAGTAGGCCTTCTCGGCGGACATCTTATAGGCGAAGCCACTGCGCTGCATGAAGGCGGACATCTCCGCGCGTCCGCCTAGCTCGTCAATGAAAGCCGTGTCGAGCCAGGGTTTGTAGACTTTGAGGTCAGGATTGACGAGCAGACCGTAGCGGTAGAAGCGCTCGATATCATTGCCCTTGAAGGTGGAGCCGTCGCCCCAGATGTGGACATCGTCCTCCTGCATGGCGGCGACCAGCATGGTGCCGGTGACGGCGCGGCCGATGGGAGTGGTGTTGAAGTAGGTCACGCCGGCAGTGGTGATGTGGAATGCGCCGGCCTGGAGCGCGGCGATGCCTTCGCGAACGAGCGGGCCGCGGCAGTCAATGAGACGAGCCTTTTCTGCTCCGTATTCGAGGGCCTTGCGCGGAATCTCGTCGTAGTCGGCTTCGTCGGGCTGGCCCAGGTTCGCCGTGTAGGCGTAGGGGATCGCGCCCTTCTGCCTCATCCAGTGCAGGGCGGCGGAGGTGTCAAGCCCGCCGGAGAAGGCAATGCCGACCTTTTGGCCGACGGGCAAGAATTCGAGGATTACGGACATGCGTTGGAACCTTCCGTCCTTCTAGACCTAATGAAAATACGCCACAAAATTGCCGAAGCAATTGCCGACCCAACCGATGCGCAGAGTGCGAAAATCATGAGGTTGTGATTGAGATCGCTCTTAAAACTGAAGCTCCGCAAACCGTTTGTCTCCGGGGCATCAGGATCAAGATAAACTTTGGCGTTTCCGCCGACCGACAAACCAAGATAGCTGCCGCTATCCTGCCCCTGATAGCTTTTCCCCTCATAAACGAAGGAGTATTTAACAGGGTCACCTTTTCCCCTCGACACTTCAACGACACTCCCGACAACGACACTTTCCTTTAGCGCAACTCTGGCTTCCTTGTCTGAAAGGTACCCGGTGTAGATGGCCCCCCCAATGCCCATAGCTAGGAGTGCGGTGAAGTTTAACGTCCAACCCCTCAAGACGTAGTTGGAGCGCGTTTTCGGTCGATTAAGAATTGGATGAAGCATCAGTACCCCGAAGAAATGCCGCAGTCACGGTTTGAAACTCGCCGCATTCGCCAATCCGCCGAGAAGCAACAGTAGCAATGCTTTCTGCGCGTGCATGCGGTTTTCGGCCTGGTCAAAGACGATGGATTGCGGGCCGTCGAGCACCTGGTCAGTGACTTCGGCGTTGCGGCGCGCGGGCAGGCAGTGCATGAAGACGGCGTGGCTCGCGGCCTTCTGCATGAGCGCTTCGTTGACTTGAAACGGGCGAAAGATTGGAGCGCGCTTGGTTGACTCGTGCTCGAAGCCCATGCTGACGCAGACATCGGTGTAGACGGCGTCGGCGTTTTCGACGGCGAGTTGCGGGTCTTGCAGCAGGCGGACTTCGCAGCCGTTGGCCTGAGCGATGTCGCGGGCCAGAGTGACGATTTCGATGTCGGGCGAGTAGCCGCGCGGCGTGGCGATGGTGACATTTGCGCCGAGTTGCGCGCCGGCAAGCATGAGCGAGTGGCACACGTTGTTGCCGTCGCCGAGATAAGTGAAGTTAAGACCGGCGACGGAGCCAAAGTGTTCCTGCAGGGTCATGAAGTCGCCCAGCGCCTGGCAGGGATGCTCGAAGTCGGAAAGCGCGTTGATGATGGGGACGCGCGAGTTGGCGGCCATCTCGGTGATGGTGTCGTGCGCGTAGGTGCGGAGCACGATCACGTCGACCCAGCGCTCGACATTGCGCGCAACGTCGGCGATGGACTCGCGCTCGCCGAGCGGGGAGCTGGTGTGATCGACGAAGATGGCGCTGCCGCCCATGGTGTTGATGCCGGTCTCAAAGCTGAGGCGTGTGCGCAGGCTGGCCTTCTCAAACATGAGGACCATTTGCTTTGCATCGAGCGCATGGCGATACTCGTGCGGATTGCGCTTGACCTCGTGGCCGAGCTTCATAATCGCGCGGACTTCGCCGCTGGTGAGATCGGCGATGGAGCACATGTCCTCGCCGGCGAGGCGCGCGGCGGCGGCGAGGACATCTGGATCTTTCTGCACGAGCACCGCGGCGTCCTGCGTTTCGATGGTTGCTTTGCTAGACATGGTTCTGACCTCCGGCGGATTGAGTTGAAGTGTGCGATGCGGAGACGGGGCCCGCATGTTCAGTGAAGATTTCGTCAAGCGCGGCGATCGCAGTGTCCACGTGAGCACGCTCCAGAATGTAGGGCGGCAGGAAACGCAACACCGTGTCGCTGGTGCAGTTGATCAGGATTCTGCGCTTGAGCATCTCGGCTACGGTGAGCTTCGCGAGATCGGCAGAGTCGAGCTCGGCGCCAACCATGAGGCCCTTGCCGCGAACATCGGTGATGGCGCTATGGCGCGCGGCGAGCAAGCGAAGCTGCTGCTGGAAGTAGTCGCCGACTTCGGTTGCGTGGGCGAGGAGGTTTTCTTTTTCGATGTGATCGATAACGGCGATGGCGACGGCGCAGGCGAGCGGGCCACCGCCGAATGTGGTGCCGTGCATGCCAGCATGGATGGCGCGTGCGACTTCCTCGGTGCAGAGAACCGCGCCGAGAGGTATGCCGCCGGCGATGGGCTTGGCGAGCGCGGTGATGTCGGGCTGAATACCGTAGTGCTGATAAGCGCACCATTTGCCAGTGCGGCCCATGCCGGATTGAATTTCATCCACGATGAGCAGCGCGCCCGTTGAAGTGGCGAGTGCGCGTGCTTCGGCGAAGAACTCCTGCGTGAGCGGACGAACGCCGCCTTCGCCCTGGATGGCTTCAACGAGAATGGCGCAGACTTCGTTGGAGAATTTGGCGCGCAGATCGGCGACATCGTTGAAGCGGACGAACTCGACGCCGGGAACTACGGGGCCGAAGGGTTCTCGGTATTTCGCTTTGTACGTCGTAGAGACGGACCCGAAGGTGCGGCCGTGAAAGCTCTGCTCGAGAGCGAGGAACTTGGTTCCGATCTGCTTTCCTTCACCGCGAAGCAACCCGGCATAGGCGCGCGCGAGTTTCATTGCGCCCTCCCATGCTTCGGTGCCGGTGTTGGAGAAGAAGACGCGATCGAGGCCGGTACGCTCAGTCAGGCGCAGCGCGAGTTCCGCCTGACCTTCGTGATAGAAGAGGTTCGACGTGTGGATAAGCTCGCGGCTCTGTTTGGCGATGGCTTCTTCGATCACGGGATGGCCATAGCCGAGGGCGTTGACGCCGATTCCGCTGAGCAGGTCCAGATAGCGATCGCCTTTTTCGTCGATGATGTGAACGCCTCGCCCACCGACAAAGAGGATGGGGTTGCGATCGTAAGTCTGCAGAAGGAGTTTCGATTCTGCTGCGCGAATTTGATCGAGTTTGGTCAACTTTAATTCTCCTGCAACTGTTTGAGCTGCCTTCGTCGATGCCAGAGCATCCCTAAAGCGGTTCCTCAGGGGCTAAAGCCCAGGGCATTTTAGCCCACTATCGGCACGACTAAAGTCGTGCCCTGACACTTCGTGCGGCTCCGATCGGGTTCTTGCGGCATGCAAGAGCCGCGCCCTGAAAGGAGCAAGGTTGAAGAAAAACTCTCATTAGGCCACCATCACCTCGGTGCCGTGGGCTACGCGGGAGCTGCACAGGTCGGGCAGGGAAGCGGCAGCTTCCGCGGGCAAAATTCTTACGCGCTTTACGCCGTTGAGCAGAGCTTCACGGCAGGCGCTGAGTTTGGGCAACATGCCGCCGGAGATTACGGCGCTCTTGGCCATCTCGGCAATCTGATCGATGGAGAGCCATCGGAGAACCTGGCCGTCGGCGCCCTTGACGCCGGGCACGTCAGTGAGGAAGACAAGCGCATCGGCGCGGCAGGCGATGGCGCAGGCCGCGGCCATTTCATCGGCATTGATATTGTAGTATTCGCCGTCGAATCCCAGAGCCATGGAGCAGAGAACGGGGACACCATTCAATTGCCAGATGGCCTCGACCCAGCGCGGATCGCTGGCGGCGATTTCGCCCACGAAGCCGAGATCGGGAACGGTCCGTTTCTTGCGCGCGCGGAAGAGCAGGCCGTCTCCGCCGCAGAGGCCGACGGCAGGCTGACCGAGCGCTCCCAAAGCGGCCACGAGACTCTTGTTCACTTTGCCTGCGAAGACCATGAGGGCGACGTCGCGGGTTTCAGCGTCGGTGATGCGGAGGCCGTCGATGAATCGGCTTTCCTTGCCCATGGCCTTGAGAGTGCGCGTCAACTGGATGCCGCCGCCGTGGACGACAGCGACCTGGTTGCCGTCGCGCACAAGATCGGTGATGGCGCGCATGGCTCCATCGAGGAGCGAAGGTGATTCAAGGCCTGCACCGCCGAGTTTGACAATGTACCTCATTCGAGGCCCTCCGCTTCGCGCCAGCCTTGCATCACGTTCAGATTTTGCACGGCCTGCGAGGACGCGCCCTTCAACAGGTTGTCAAGACAACTGACGATGACGCAGCGTTGGCCGTCCGGAGCCAGCTGAAAGCCAATATCTGCATAATTTGTGTGCACTGAATGTTGAATTTGCGGAAGCGCTTTTGCGTGGAGGCGCACCATGGGACTCGCAGCAAAAAAATCGCGGTAGATGAATGAGATGGTGTCCGCGGTCTGCGTGCTGCTGAAGCGGACATAAATTGTGGAAAGAATTCCGCGCGGAATCGGAAGCAGGTGTGGCGTGAAAACGATTTGGCTCTTGGAAAGCCCAATTTGCTCCAGCAGTTCACCGGTGTGACGATGAGTGAAGACACCATAGGCGGAGAGATTGTCAGCCGCGTGCATGAAGTGCGTCTTTGGAGTGGGGGCCTTGCCTGCGCCGCTGACGCCGCTCTTAGAATCGGCGACGATGCCGTGGTCGAGGTCGATGACACCGGCGGCGACGAGCGGGCGAAGAGCAAGAATGATGGAAGTTGCATAGCAGCCGGGGTTGGCGACGAGGCGTGCGTTGGCGATCTGCGCGCGGTGCAACTCGGGCAGTCCGTAGACCGCTTGCGCTTGAATCGTTACCGCCAGATCGGCGCCTTCATCTTCAAAGTTGTAGATGGCGCGATTGGCCGCGTCATTGAGCCGCCAAGCGCCGCTCAGGTCAATCACACGCAGGCCACGCGCAAGAGCTTCCGGCACCCATTCGCGGGACTGCTCGTGCGGTGTGGCGAGGAATAAAACTTCAACTCCACGGTTTACGAGCAGTTCCCATGAAAAGGGTTCGAGCTTTAGACCGCTCGTGTGGCTCCCGGCCAACTGGGGATGGATTTCTGCGATGGGCACACCGCCGCGCGCCCCGTCGCCTGCGTCGACACGGCCGGCAAAAACCGGGGGCGTGCCCTGGAGACGGGGATGGTGGAGGAGCAGGCGAGCCAGCTCAGCGCCAGCGTAGCCTGTGACTCCCACAACCGCGGTTTGTAACATCTTGCTCATGACTCCAGAATCGTCCTCAGGCGGGCTTCGACTTCGGCGGCATGGCGAGGGTCAGAGCAAATGACCAAAACGGTGTCGTCGCCGGCAACAGTGCCGACAACTTCGGACCAGCCTTCACGGTCGAGGGCCGCGGCTACCGGCTGCGCGCCGCCCATTACTGTGCGCACCACCACCTGATTCATTGCCTGGGTTGCGCGCAGCCCGAAGCTTTCGATCATCTCGGCGACCGAGGGCGGCCCGTCGTCGGTTACAGAAGCGGACACGCCGTTGCTGCCGTTGCCGTTGGGCAGTACGTAGCCGCCGGGCCCTTTGGAGAGGCGCAGTTCGTGAATATCGCGCGAGAGCGTGGCTTGCGTTACTTCAAAGCCGCGACGGCGCAATTTGCGGCGCAACTCATCCTGATTCGTGACCAGGGAGTGAGCCACGAGTTCGCGAATCGCGCTGTGTCTTTGATACTTCATCTTTGCTTCTTCATCCAGCCGGTTGCCTTTGCGGGACAAACGGAAAGCGCGGTCCGCAGTTCCGCGGCCGCGCTTGTATAAATATACAACAGAAATGAATAACTATGCAAGAAGGGTTTGAGGATTCTTCAGGGTGAGTTTTCTCTCGATTCAGCAATTGTTCAGGGGCTTAGGCGAGGCCGGACTTTTTGCGGCGTTTATCTTCATACATGGATTTGTCGGCCTTGGCGAGGAGCGCGTCGAGCGATTCATGCTCTGCGGGGGTTGAGGTTACCTGCCCGATGCTGAAGCTCAGGGCGACCTCATGACCGGCGGACGAGTTACGCTCTGCGGAGGCGCGACGAAGGCGCTGCACCGCAATGGGAACGGCGGGGCCGCTGAAACGGCCGGCCACGGCGAATTCGTCGCCGCCAACTCGACCGAGGACGTCAGTCTCACGGAATGTTTCCCGGAGCAGTTCCGCAGTCTCGCTGAGCGCGGCAGAGCCGACTCCGTGGCCGTGAATGTCGTTGATCTGTTTCAGGTTATCCAGATCCACGAATAGTACGGAAAATGGGACTTGGGAGCGCTGTGCCAGGCGAAGGGCCTGGTCGGCGAGGATCTTGAATCCTCTCAGGTTGTAAAGGCCTGTCAACTCGTCGCGAAGGGACAGGTCGTTAATCTCGGCCTCCATGCCTTTGATGTACCAGACAAGAAACATCAAAAAGACAAAGGACACGGCTGCGCCAAGAGAGGCGAGGATTGCCGTGGCGTAATGCTCGGAGAAGATCTGGGAACGGACCATTCGCTGCCGGGCGATCTCGCGAAGAAACGGCAAAATCAGGATAACGGGGCCAAGGATCCTGGCGATCCCGCTGGCTATGCCGCGACCCAGAAAGATTGAAAAGACGCCCCTCTCGGCTCTGCGAAGAAAAGCCGCAATAGTTAGAAGCACGAAGCTAAGCAGAGTTTGCGGTGAAGTGCGGGTAACCGCGGAAAGGCCGAAGATTTGCATTGCGCCGAAGACTTCTCCCGATGCCAGCACAAGCACCAGAAGCCCGAGACAGATGGTGACAAGGTCGGCAATGCGCACGGCGATGCGCCCTCGCACCCGGATGAGCGCAATCGTGATTCCCAGCAATGCTAATCCGGATGCGGTCTGCGGCGAGGGTCTGTCCGGCCAGGGCGAAGTGGAATTGGGATCGAAGGGGAAGACACGCTCAAGACCGGCAGCGATGTGAAAGGCATACTCACCGAGAATCGCCATCCCCAACAATGCTGCAAGGACGGCAAGCAGCCGGCTCATCCGCCTGATCCGAAGGGAATAGCGATTCTCGGAGAATTCGAGGCTGAACGCGCTCAAGAGCATTCCGAGTGCGGTCTCGGCCGTCATCAGCCGCCAGCCGTTGGGCAGGAATTTGCCCAGTACGGGGAGATACCAGCCGAGGAGGGTCAAAACGGCGATCCCGGAAACGACCAGGAAGCAGCAGCGCTTGACCATGGCCAGCTTGCGGAGGAGCTCTGGGTCTGATTCGCCGATGGACAAACGTGGGTTGAGCTTAGGCATCTTTGGGGAAGAAAGACCAGCAATTCGCAAATACAAGAACAGATCCGTACCAGGTTGAAGTGTAAACCGTCACGCGCTCAACACGATACTCCA
>Ga0302325_10001218_pt1 | contig 66603 bp, 44 predicted proteins | sample Palsa_T0_2_FD_201948 | JGI IMG/M metagenome (GOLD analysis project Ga0302325, IMG submission 201948) | Peat permafrost microbial communities from Stordalen Mire near Abisko, Sweden - Palsa_T0_2 | ecosystem: Environmental > Terrestrial > Soil > Palsa > Peat permafrost | place: Sweden: Abisko...
GGTCAGTTGCCCGTCACCCCTCTCCGGGGACCGAACGGGGAATGGGTGCGTGTAGAGATCACGCTGCGGGGACAGCCGCTGTGGCTGCGGGCGTGGCAGGTCCAGGCGGGCAGGGCGAAACTATATCTGCTCGACAGCAATGATGCTGCCAACCTGTCCCAGCACCGGGAAATCACGGGCGAAGTCTATGGAGGCGACCAGGAAATGCGGATCAGGCAGGAGATCGTGCTGGGTATCGGTGGATGGAAACTGCTGGAGCAACTGGGTATTTCCCCTGAGGTCTGTCACCTGAATGAAGGGCATGCTGCCTTTGCCGTGCTGGAGCGTGCTGCCAGCTATATGCGGCGGACAGGCGAGAATTTTGAAACGGCGATGGCCGTCACCCGGGCAGGGAATCTCTTTACCACGCATACGGCGGTAGCCGCGGGGTTTGATCATTTCGATCCTTCGCTCGTCACCAGGTATCTGGGCGACTATGCACAGAATATATTGGGCATCACCCCGCACGATCTGCTGGCATTGGGCCGGCAGGACCCGGATAATGCATATGAGGGTTTCAACATGGCGTGGCTGGCTGTGCATGGCAGCAGGGGCATCAATGGCGTCAGCAAACTGCATGGACAGGTCAGCCGTCATCTTTTCGAACCCTTGTTCAACCGTTGGCCGACAGAAGAAGTTCCCGTGGCCCATGTCACCAATGGAGTACACGTCCCGACCTGGGAGTCCGAAGCCGCCGACCAGTTGTGGGCCGATGCTACCGGCAAAGACCGGTGGAAAGGGACGACAGAAGCGCTTGCAGCGGGCATCGGGTCTTTATCCGATGCACAAATATGGGCCATGCGAAATACAGCCCGCAAGGCACTGATTGATTATATCCGGGAGAGCTCGGCGGAACTGCTGACCAGCTATGGCGCTTCCAGGGAGACGATCGGCAAGGCAGGGCAGATCTTCGATCCCAATGTGCTGACAATAGGTTTTGCACGCCGTTTCGTCGCTTACAAGCGCCCCGACCTCCTGTTGAGAGACGAGGACAGACTAGTCAGGTTGCTGACCAATTATCACCAGCCGGTGCAACTCGTCATTGCCGGCAAGGCGCCGCCATCGGACCAGGGCGGCAAAGATCTTATCAAGCGTTGGGTGCAGTTCATTCGCCGGACCGGGCTCGACCAGCATGTCATCTTCCTTTGCGATTACGATATGCTGATGGCTTCACACCTGGTAGGCGGTATGGATGTCTGGCTCAATACGCCGCAACGTCCGTGGGAGGCCAGCGGCACCAGCGGCATGAAGGTGCTGGTTAATGGAGGGGTCAACCTGTCCGAACTGGACGGCTGGTGGGTAGAAGCCTATACACCCGAAGTCGGTTGGGCCCTGGGCGACGGGTTGGAGCATTATAACGATCCCGACCTGGACAGGCGCGAGGCGGAAGCCTTGTTCGGACTGCTGGAACAGCAGGTGATCCCGGAATTTTATCAACGTAACGAGCATAACATTCCCGAATCATGGACAAAAAGGATACGGAACAGCATGGCGACGCTCACTCCCTACTTTTCTTCCAACCGCACCGTTCGGGAATATACAGAAAAATATTATCTGCCGGCGGCCGCCACTTATCTTGATCGCGCTGCCAATAATAGCGCTTTAGGCAAGAAGATCGTGCAGTGGAAACAGGACACCGATCAGCACTGGCCGCGGTTGGCCTTCGGGGAGTCCACCGTGAGGAATACCAGCGACCATCACATTGTCGATATTCAGGTTTTCCTGGGCGGCATCGATGCACAGTCTATTGCAGTTCAGCTGTTTGCCGGCGCATTGCCCAACGGCGAGGTTTTCAGTTCAGAGATGAAGGCCGTCGGTCCGGTGGAAGGCAAAGAGGCAGGATGGACCTGGTACCATGGGGAAGCGCCCGCGACGCGGCCCGCCGGAGACTTCACTGCCCGGATCATCCCGCGCAACGGAGACATCCTGGTCCCGCTGGAATATGGCCGGATCCTGTGGCAACATTAGGGGCCTGGAAAGTTCGCAAAATGCGAACTTTCCCCAAGCACATCTTTTCTGACAGATTATTAACATAAAGAATATATAAATTTCATTATCTGAATGATTCAGCGCTGAAACTGGTTTCAACAGCGTTGCATTTTTCAAAAAAGGACTATCTTAGCTGGGTGAAATTGCACTGGCATCTATTATTCAGAAAAATAACAGCGCTCATGCTGATGGCGTTAATGTTGTACATTAATGCTATCAAGCTTTTTCACACCCATCCGGGCGGCTATTCCTTCCATACCGTTCATGCCTATGCGCTGACGCCCGTTTCGCCCGACAACCAGGGACAACACGTCGTTCACGGGAATCATTGTGCGATATGTGATTTTCAATTGGTGAAAGACGCGGATGTTACGGCCGTAAGCAACGATATGACCCCTATGCGGCAGGTCGATGTATATCGTGCTACCTGTCTGTATGCCTGGCTGTCTGTCTTTCCGGTCTCCACACCCGGCCGCGCGCCTCCTGCAACGGCTTAACTCTCCATTCTCCTACCTTTCCAGCGCTTGCATTGCCACTTCTTCATGATGACGACTGGTCATTGTTATTTTAAAGGTTGTAAAAACGAATAATGCAAAAGATTTGCTTTTTAGTGTTATTACTGATGTCGGGTATTGGTCTGAGGGCGCAGTCTATCAGCGGCAATGTCACCGATTCTTCCACTCGTAAGCCGTTAGTTGGGGCTTCCGTCTATATTGCCCAGCTGAAAGCGGGCGCCATTACCGATAGCAAAGGAAATTATAAGATAGCCCGCGTGGCCAAAGGCACTTACCATGTGGGACTGGAAATGGTAGGCTATGGACCCATAGACAGTCTCGTCACGGTGGATGGAAATGTCACGCTGAATTTTGCCACGGCGGTCGTCTCGGAAACGCTGAAAGACGCCGTGATCACATCGCTGGGCAATGCAACGAGCTTACGGCGTGCGCCGGTCCCGGTATCAGTCGTTTCACATGCTGCGTTCCTTCAGCAGGCTTCCACCAACGTGATCGATGCCATCGCCACGCAGCCTGGCGTTGCGGCGGTGACGACAGGGCCGGGCGTGTCCAAACCCGAGATCAACGGGCTAGGCTATAACCGGGTACTGACATTGATGGATGGAGAAAGACAGGAAGATTTCCAATGGGGGGATGAACATGGTGTCCTCATCGATCCCTTTGCCGTTTATAGCGCAGAGATCATCAGGGGGCCCGCCTCGCTGCAATATGGCGCCAATGCCGTTGCGGGAGTGGTCGCTTTCAAATCGGAACCCCTGCCCGAAACACCGGGAACGATACAGGGCAGCTATCAATCGGAGTTTCAGACGAATAACGGGCTGATCGGGAATTCGCTTGACCTCACAGGTAACAATCACGGGATCAAATGGGATGTGAGGGGAAGTTATGAGGCAGCGCATTCGTATTGGGACCCTAAGGACGGATATGTATGGGGAACTGCATATGCCGGAGGCAATGTGAGAGGCGTGGTCGAAGTGGATAAGGATTGGGGTTACAGCCGATTTTCGGTCAGTCATCTTCATCGCCAGATAGAAATCCCCGACGGCAACCGCGACAGTGCATCGGGACGATTCGAGTTCGACGTACCCATAGGTGCCCAGTACGTAAACGGACAGTACGTGGCCGGCAGTGGTAAGATCTATCCGACCCTGTCTAATTTTTTGTCTTATAAGCCCAATATAGCCGGTTACCAGGTGCTCGACCATGACGAAGCGTGGTGGCAGAACAGTTTCAATGTCGGCCGCGGAAAGATCGGGGCGGATATCGGCTACACCCAAAGCATACGGCATGAGATAGATACCGGAAATGTCGGCCAGGAAAATATGGTCGTACACGATATCCCGTACTCGTTCAAATACCAGACCGAGGGTGGCAATCTGGGCCTCAAGATAACGACAGGTATCAATGGCGTCTATGAATTCGAGAACAACTATCCTGAACCTCCGGCGCCTTATGTCGGCGACTACGAAATACCGAATTATCATATTTTCGATGCGGGCGCTTATGGCATTGTAGAAAAGGATTTCCGCAACCTGACGCTGAGCGGCGGTCTTCGCTATGATCTGAGGACCATCAAGGGACAACCGATGTACCTGGCCAATTATGATGAGCCGGATCAGCAGCAGGTACCCGCGGGAACGCCAGGCGCCTACCAGCAATTCCCTCCGTTCAATAATACGTACACCGGCTATTCGGGCAGCTTGGGCGCATCCTACCAACTGCCGAACCATTTCTACCTAAAGGCCAATGTGGCCAAAAGTTACCGGGCGCCTGCCATCAATGAATTAACCAGCAACGAACTGGACCCCGCCAATATGTTCAAACTGGGCGATCCTAACCTCAAGGCAGAAGAAGGCTATGAAGTAGACGCGGCGGTAGGGAAGAACGGCAAGGACGTCGCTTTTGAAGTAGATGGATTTTACAACTATATTAACCATTTCATTTTTGCTGACCGGATAGAGAGCGCCAGTGGCAGTGATTCCATACAACTGGGCGCCCCCGTCTACAAATACACCTCCAACAAGGCTGTCATCGCAGGGGTTACGGCCTTTTTGAAGGTACATCCCGAGTCCGTCAAATGGTTCGAGTGGGACAATGGATTTACCTATATCTATTCTTTCCTGCCCGGACAAACCGATTCGACGCAGCATGTGCCCTTTACACCTGCTCCGCGGTTGACGTCCGATCTTCGGCTCAAACTGACGGATAAGGGCTCTTCGGTGCTTAAATCGGCCTATTTCCAGTTCGGGATGGCCCATTACTGGCCGCAGAATGAGATTTACAGCGCGTTGTATAATGAACTGCCTTCTTTCTCCTATACCTTGTTCAATGCAGGGGTGGGGACCAGTTTTGTCAATCCAAAGACCAAGCGGGTGATCTGTTCACTGTTCATCAACTGTACCAACCTGACGAATATCGCTTATGTCGACCATACGTCCCGGCCGCAGTATTTCTGGGCGTATAACGGCGTGGAGAATCCCACAAATTTTGGCTCTACTGCTGCCATCGTGACCAAACAGAGCGAAGGGATTTACAATATGGGAAGGAATATCGGCTTCAAGGTGATCTTCCCATTTGGCGGGCATACGGTGTCAGACACTGAAATGCATGGAGCGCTCTGACGGAATGTTTTTTTGGTCAATAATTCGGGATTAAGCGCTAATTAATCTTCCCATTAACCGGGGAAAGCTTCTTTTGTTGTATGACGAAAAAAGCCTCAGGGTTATTGCTTGCCCTTTTCTGCTTTACTATTCCTATTGTCCGGGCTCAATCACCAGTTTTCATTTCCGCTACCGCCTCTGTGAATCCGGCGGAGGCAGGGTCGGCAATAGATGGCAATGCTGCGACGGCCTGGGTATTATCGCCGGGAGACCTTCAGCAGGACCAGTACCTTCTGCTGGCCTTACAGAAACCAGGCAATGTCACCGAAGTCAGGCTGGAGACCAATGATCTGTCCGCCCGAACTTTGAAGAAGATGCTCAGCCTGTTTGTGACCTATGATCCGATGAATCCCGGCGTGGCCATAGACTATTCAATCAAAGGCAGTCATCCGTCGGTGCTGACTTTTGCCGTAAAAACAAGGGTCATGGAGCTGAAAGATTTTCAGCGGATCACTCTTGCCCCGGGGGAATCGAAAGAAGTCAGCTTTACGTTGACTCCTTACCAGCTATCCCTGTTGAATGACCATATGGACCGTGTCGTCGAACCGGGGCAGTTCAGGATCATGATAGGAGGGAAGAGCCCTTCCTATACGGCCGCCGACCGGATCAAGAACAGCGTCGGGTACCGGAGCGCTGCCGAAGGCGTCAATGATTCCCTGGATTATACCGCGGCCTATAAGGCCGATTTCTTCCTGACGCCGGGATCCGTGGAAGAAGATACCGTGCATCATCAAAAAAGGGTAGGGGTGACCGTGACCAACAAAGGAAACCTCACCGACGTGGGAACGGTGACGATGTATGTCGACGGCGTTCAGCAGGAAGAGGTACATCATTTCGAGCTCGGCGCAGGACAAGCAAAGCAAATATGGTTCGTTCCGGAAGGAAAGGGTACTGTAGATTGTATTTTTATCACCAAATACCGCAGCGCGACGGGGCGCTATACATTATGAGCACATTATACAAGTTAACCTTCCTGCTGCTGATCATCAGTGTTTCGCGGGTTTCCGCACAGGATACCACCATGGCCTTCACGGGTGAGAAGACTGCCTGGTATGAAGGCTTCGACCGCTATGATTTCCTGATGGACGAACAGACGTTTGCCCTTACGCCTATCGTGGCTAAGGCGTCGGAGACATTTGGGGCAGACCATGCCCCGAAAGGGAGTATCCGCTGCATCGTTATCGTACCGAAAAAGGCGGCGCCCGGGAATCCCTGGTCCTGGCAGGGTTGCTATTGGAATTATGAACCCCAGACGGAGGTCGAATTGCTGAAGCGGGGTTTTCATATCGCGTTCATCATGTGCGATCCCGACGCACACTGGGAGGCGTGGTATGCCTTTCTGACCGGGAAACACGGTCTGGCGACTAAGCCGGCGTTTGTAGGTATGAGCAAGGGGGGCGTGAATGAATTTGCCTGGGCGACCAACCATCCCGACAAAGTATCCTGCATCTATGCTGATAATCCTGCCTTGTACCCGGAAAGTTTTGCCAAACTGGGTGACCTGGCGAGCCATGACGTCCCGCTATTGCATGTCTGCGGCACCTATGATTTTCTGTTGCAACATCATACATTGGTGGTAGAAGACCTTTATCATCTTTACGGAGGAAGGATTTCCGTCATCATCAAGGAAGGACCTGCCCATCATCCCCATTCGCTGAAAGATCCTGCCTTAATCGCCGGTTGGATAGAAGACAATGTAAAACCGGAAGGTGGGGTTGCCCCTGCCATGACGGGGGTGACCTTTGAAAAATCTTATTATTATAGTTATCATACCGCCTATCGGCTCTTCCAGCCGGAAAATACGTATGCCGCATGCCGGGGGCCGCTGTTCACCGATTGTTATGATCGCTTTGATGTGAAGACATCATCTACCTGGGGCATTACAGGTATGACCATTATCCTGCCGAAGAAGGCGGCGCCGGGGCATCCCTGGGTATTCAGGGCCGACCGTATCGGCCGGGAGGCAGAGCCGGTGGACCTTGCCTTGCTGGCGAAAGGATTTACCATCGTCGCGGCGCCGGTGACCGAACAGGTAGGTCCTGTGCGTAAACAGTGGGACGAGGTTTACCAACTGATGACCAGCCAGGGATATTCATTCAGGCCTGCGATGGAAGGTATCGGCGCAGGTGGCGGGGAAGCCTATTATTGGGCCATCTATCATCCTGACGAGGTATCCTGCATCTATGTGTTGAACCCTGTGTTGCGCAGTCTGCAGGCTGCGGCGCCATTGACCGACAGCCTGTCCGGGTTGGCAAAGGCAGCCATCCCCATCCTGCATGTCTGCGGCAGCCTCGACCCCTGGTATGCCGTAAACACGGTGGTGGCGAAGACGAAATACCAGCAGTTGGGCGGTCACATGAAAGTGATGGTGAAAGAAGGCGCGGGACATTTCGATGCGCTGCCTGCCGATCCGGCGCCCATCGTGGATTTTATTGTTGGGAGTCAAAAACTTGCATTATGAAAATACCGATCCGATGGCTATTCCTGTCCGCGGGACTTGTCTTTGCGGGCGTGGCCGGTGCTCAGCAGCCCCGTAACGCTTTAATGGCGGGCACCGCCAAAGTGAATATTACACCCCGTACGGACGAGCCTGTTCATGATTCCATTTATGCCCGGGTGTTGGTGCTGGATGCCAACGGCATCAGGCTGGCATTCGTATCCGTCGACCTGGCTGTGTTTACCAGCGACAGGATTGAAAGGGCCTGTAAAGAGAAATACGGGATCACCCAGCTGATGCTTTGTTCTTCGCATACCCACTCCGAGCCGCAGCCTGGTGGGAAAAGGTCGTTTCAGGCAGGCAATCCCTATACGGCCTTTTATGAAGACCAGATCATCGGTGCGGTCGGTGAATCGGTCACCCATCTTTTTGCCGCCCGCATTTCGGCGGGAAGGGCGACATTCCCGCAACTGGGTTTTAACCGGCTGATTCCCAGAGAGGATGGCCATGCCCGTGAGTCATGGTTCTCCGATGATCACTATACGTCAGAGAACCCCGAGCGGATTCCCTTCGGCCCCGTAGACCCGGAGGTAGGGGTATTGCGGATCGATGATGCCACGGGTCAGGCGCGGGCAATTATCATGAACTATGCATGTCATGCGGACATCGTCTGTTTTAACTACGCGGTCAGTGCGGATTATCCGGGTGTCGCCTGCCGCAAGGTAGAGGAGGCCTTTGGTGGTGGTGTCAACTGCCTGTTCGTGCAGGGGGCAGGAGGTAATATCGAATCTTTGCAGATCAGCTCGCGCCGCAAAGGACCGGACGACCCTTTCCAGACGAATTATTTGCCCATGGAAAGGACGGGGGAGTTATTGGCCTGGCAGGTGATCAAGCTGGCGAAAAGGCTGTCGCCGGCCCCGGATACCCCGGTCCTGCGCTATATGGAGGATTCGCTGCATTTCACGGGCCGCTTCAACAAGAAGCTAGACCTTAGCGTCCATCTGTCCACCATCATCCTCAACAATACCATAGCTATTGCTGTGTGCCCCGGCGAGCTGTTCGTGCAATTAGGACTGGACTGGAAGGAGAAGATGGCTCTGGCCGGGGTGCAGCCTTTTCTTTTCGGCTATAGCTGGAGCCAGGGTAACTGGCCGGGGTATGTCGCCGACGTACGCAGCGCCGCACTGGGTGGATATGGGGCTGATCAGGGTGGTGATTTGATCGAGGTGGGCGCCGGTGAAACGATCATGACCAGGCAGCTGGCCGATTTTTACCGGCTCAACGGGCTGATGCGGGCCCAGCCTGGGCCAACCGGATTCAAGTCCGGTGCGCAATGGATCGTCAGGCCATTCGACCCGGCAAAAGACGAATGAGCAATTCCCAGAGAATCGCAATGTTACATGTACTGTTTTTATAGTATATAAGTACTGCCATCAATAAAACTACGATTTCCGTCTGCGAAAGCCAACTACGTCAAAATTTCTCCCTTAGATGTTGACAACCGTATCTATTTCGGCCAAAATAGTTACATAATAAATTATTGCTATTTATTAAATTGATTGTCTTTTTGTATCTTTATTTCGCTTCAACATTTCAAAAACGAGGTATTACCCCTCCATATCCAATGGAAATCCGGCAACTGATTTTATAATACATTCACCTACATAAAAACGCATGAAAATGGCAATCGCGAAATTAGAGTACATCTGGCTCGACGGATACAAACCCATCCAAAGTTTACGTAGTAAGACAAAGATCGAAAGGGACTTTTCTGGTCAACTGGAAGATTGCCCCGGATGGTCTTTCGACGGCTCTTCTACCGAACAAGCCCCGGGCGGCTCTTCCGACTGCCTGCTCAAACCCGTCTACCTCGTGAAAGATCCGCAGCGGCGGGATGGTTACCTCGTGATGTGCGAAGTCCTCAACCCTGACGGCACAGCCCATGCAAGCAACGGCCGCGCGCTGATCGAAGATGACGACAACGATTTCTGGTTCGGCTTCGAACAGGAATATTTCCTGTGGAATCCCGAAACAGACAAACCCCTCGGCTTTCCCGAAGGCGGCTACCCGAGGCCACAAGGTCCTTATTATTGTTCTGTCGGCGCCCGTAACGCCTATGGCCGCGCCATCGTGGAAGAACACCTCGATGCCTGTCTGGATGCTGGCCTCAACGTAGAAGGGATCAACGCGGAAGTGGCCACCGGCCAATGGGAGTTCCAGGTCTTCGCCAAAGGCGCCAAAGAAGCCGGCGACCAGGTGTGGATCGCCCGCTACCTGCTGGAAAGAATAGGTGAAAAATACGGCATCTCCATCAACTGGCATTGCAAACCGCTCGGCAACCTGGATTGGAATGGCAGCGGCATGCACGCCAACTTCTCCAACAGCCTGCTCAGGACCTGCGGCAGCAGCGAGATCTATGTGCAGGTCTGCGAGGCCTTTCGCCCGGTGATCGAGGAACATATCGAAGTATACGGTCCCGACAACCACCTTCGGCTAACCGGCAAACATGAGACGGCGGCGATCAACGAATTTAAATTCGGCGTATCCGACCGCGGCGCCTCGATCCGCATCCCCATCGGAACAGTAGAAAGAGGTTGGAAAGGCTGGCTGGAAGACCGCAGACCCAATAGCGCCGCCGATCCCTACAAAGTCGCCGCCCGCATCGTCAGGACGGTAAGAACCGCTGAAACCCAACTGGCCAAATTAGTAGAAGCCAAAGTCGCATAACGTTTTCCGTGGTACACACGAATAGTTGAAACCCGCTCTGGCAGCGGGTTTCGGCCCTTACGGATTATCCTGTTTCCAGATCTGCGTGAAATATACCCCGCAATCTTTGATATACTTGTAGAACTCATAGTCGTTCTCACAGTTCTTAATAAAATCGTAGGTCGGGCGGTACTGGCGCATAAAGGCGTCCAGCAGGGAGCCTTCGAGACCGGTAATCTTTCGGACCAGGACGCGATTGAACCGGTAATCGACATATTTATCCTGTTCCTCTTCGATCAGCCGTCGCTGCAGGCTCAGCATCTGGCGGTTGCGCCGGGCGCCGAACAGCATGTCCAGGTTGACGCCCACACCCATACCACTGCCGGAAGGGCCTACTACGCCTTCCGGTTCATAATCGAATACTTTGCGATATTCATCACGGTTCTCGAGAGAATCGTAGCGATAGGCCTTGGGGCGGACCACCACCAGCGGCAGGCTGTCTATGGTGACGGCCAGGCTGATGTCCATGGGATAATTGGTGGCGATGGTCTTCACCGGAAATTTAACGGTTGCCCTGCCCAGGTAGGAAAAATAGATGGAGTCTTTCGGGTGGACCCGGATATGGTATTGACCGGTGGAATCCGTCATGGTGCCCTGGCCCGATGTCCCCATGACGCTGACGCCAGGCATGGCGAAGTAGCGCGAGCGATCGTATACCGTTCCATTGACCATGATCTGCCCGGATACTTCACTGCTCACCAACGTCAATAAGAACACTGCTATGGGTAATACACCTTTCACCATGTTAATTTAACGACGCGTCAGCACCGATGGTATTCAGATCGACGTCCTTGTAATTATGGACTTCGTTATACAACGTATCCCTCTCTACGGGCTCTCTTCCTACCTGGCGGATCAGGGTCACCAGTTGTGCCGTAGAAAGGCTCGGTGTCTGCTCTTCGCTGCCGGCCATGGAATAGATCTTCGTTGTGTCGTCGATGGTACCGTCCAGGTCGTTGACGCCAAAGGATAGGGTCAGCTGGGCATTTTGCCGTCCCAGCATCGGCCAGTAAGCCTTCAGGTGCGGAAAATTATCCATGTACAGCCGGGCCACTGCATAGAGTTTCATGTCCTCTACAATCGAAGATTCTGTCACGTGGCTCATGTCATTGTCCTTGTTGCGGAATTTCAGCGGGATAAATGTGTTGAAGCCGCCCGTCTTGTCCTGCAGTTGCCTGAGCCGCTCCATGTGATCGATCCGGTGTGCATAGGTCTCGATATGACCATACAGCATGGTCGCATTGGTATGCATGCCTTCCCGGTGGGCGGCTTCATGGATTTGCAGCCAGCCATCCGCATCGACCTTATCGGCGCTGATGATGTTGCGTACGTCGGGGTGGAAGATCTCCGCGCCCCCGCCCGGCATGGAATCCAGTCCGGCAGTATGCAGCCGTTTCATCCCTTCTTCCGCGCTGAGCTTGGCTTTACGAAACATATAGTCCAGCTCTACGGCCGTAAATCCTTTAATGTGCAATTCGGGACGGTGCGCCTTAATCTTTTGCAGCAGCTCTATAAAGAATTCGAGGTTCATTTTGGGATGAACGCCACCAACAATATGGACTTCCGTCACCGGCTTGCCGTCATAGCTCTTCACGATATCCAGCATCTGCTGCTGGCTCAGTTCCCATCCTTCGTCCCGATGGGCATACAGTCGGGAATACGAACAAAACTGGCAGGTGAATACGCAGACATTGGTGGGCTCTATATGGAAATTACGGTTGAAATAAGTCCTATGACCATGCAGTCTTTCCCGGACGTGATTAGCCAGGGCGCCCAAAAAGGGGAGGCTGCCCTTTTCGAACAACAAAATCCCTTCTTCCGGGGTGATCCTTACCTGTGCAAGGATCTTTTCTCCGATCTGGCGTAAATCCTTGTCTGCTGTTTCCAGGATGGCCCCGAGGCCGGTTGTCATAGTATCCATGGCACAAAATTACTGATTGTGCGCTAACTATAATTTCTTTATCTTCCCTATTTGATCATAAAAAATCGACCATTGAATATCAAGCTCCGCCTGATTGTCATGAATTTCCTGGAATTCTTTGTATGGGGTGCCTGGCTGATCTCCCTGGGAGGTTATATGTTCAATGTCCTGCATTTCAAAGGCTGGCAGGTAGGCAGTATCTATGGCACCATGGGCGTGGCTTCGATCTTTACACCCGCCCTTTTTGGCATCGTTGCCGACCGCTGGATGAATGCGGAACGGGTCCTGGGGCTCTGTCATCTGGTTGGGGCCGCCATGCTGATCTGGGCCGCCAACCTGCATGATTACGATGTGTTCTATATCGCTATGCTTTTCAATTCCTTCTTTTTCATGCCCACCATCGCGCTGAACAATACGGTTTCCTATATCATTCTCGAACGCAAAGGATTTAATGTCATCAAGGATTTTCCGCCGGTCCGCGTCTGGGGGACGGTGGGTTTTATCTGTGCGATGTGGGTGGTGGATTTTTGCGGTTGGAAACAAAACCCTTTTCAATTGTACCTCAGCGCAGGGGCAGGAATATTCCTGGGAGTTTATGCGTTTACGCTGCCGTCCTGTTTTCCGGTGCGGACAGGGCCCACACCAAGCCTTTTTTCCTCATTGGGGCTGGATGCCTTCGTGTTGTTCCGGCGCCGAAAGATGCTCATCTTTTTTATTTATTCCATGCTCCTCGGCTTCGCGCTGCAGATCAGCAATGCCTTCGGGGATGCCTTTATCAGTGATTTTGCCCATGTGCCGCAATATGCCAATTCCTTCGGGGTGCGACATTCCGTGTTACTGATCTCGATCTCCCAGATCTCCGAGACCTTATTTATATTGACGATCCCCTTCTTTCTACGCAAATTCGGGATCAAACAGGTCATTCTCATCAGCATCTTCGCCTGGGTATTCCGGTTTGGACTGTTCGGCATCGGCAATCCTGGCAGCGGCCTGCCCCTGTTGCTCCTTTCCATGGTCGTCTACGGAATGGCCTTCGACTTCTTTAACATCTCGGGGTCGCTTTTCGTAGAACGCGAGGCGGAGGTCAAAATCAGGGCTAGCGCACAGGGGCTTTTCATGCTGATGACCAATGGTATCGGCGCGTATGTGGGCACCTTTATCAGCGGCCGGGTCGTAGATTACTTCACTGCCAACGGAGTGAAAGACTGGCACAGTATCTGGTTGACTTTCGCAGCCTATGCGCTGGTCCTGGGTATCACCTTCCCGCTGGTATTCCGTTATCGCCACAGCGAAACAGATGTCCCTGCCCCGGCGCCGCAGCATTGAGTGGCGTCCAGCCAGCCCCACTTTATTTATAATGCGGCATGTGCTGATCGGCGAAGTTTTTCTCTGCGCCGGCCCACTCGTTGACCGCCTGGTTCCGCCCATTATTCACTTTGTTGTTGGTCTGGTTGAAGGCATTGACCGAACCATTCATGTCCTTAATCGCCTTATTATAGGCATCCACGTCTGCCTGCGTCCTGCTGGAGGGATCTTTTGCCTCGAACGCCTTCTTTAATTTGTCAAACTCTTCTTCCCGGACAAAAAAATCGGTCAGTTTGGGCATATCTTTTTCTGCCGTCTGCTGATAAAATACCAGCGCACGTTTACAGGCGCCGATCAGGGAAGGATCACCTTCAAAAGGCTTGAGGGTATCGAGCCCCTTCAACCCATCGTTGGCATAGCTCAGCAAGGCGCTCCGGGCCTGTTCCGCATCGTTGACCTTTTTGTCGTTCATGGCCTTGACCATCTGGTTGTCCTCCCAATTGCACTTGAAGAAAATAAGATAGATCGTATTGGAATAGCCATTCAGTTTCCCCGCCTCTTCCAGCTTCGATCCCAAGGGACTTTGTCCGGATGTCAGCGTGACATTGTATTTGGCGGCGAAAGCCCTTTCGGCCTTGTCCAGGCTGTCATACCCGTCATGTAATCGTTCGGAGATCTTGTCCTGCAAGAGCATGTAGGCCTGCATTTCGTCGACAGATTGTTCGGCCAGTTCTTCGATATTGACGATCTTTTTGTAGTCTTCGCTGAAGACGTTGTAGCATAGCTGGATATAATTGATGCTGCTCTGGCGTAGGGAGTTGTCGCCCTTGTAGATAGGGAGATCGGTTGTCTTATAACGACTGTCGGTGATATTGTCCAGCACTTCCTGCCGGAGCTTTTCAACTTTCCTGGCCCGGCGGCCGTGGGCGGCGGCGCTCATGTATTGCATGTACTTGGTGTCCATTTCACCGCGGGCCTTGGTGATCGCCGTCATATAATCACCCGGGTTATCGAGATTCTGTGCGGTGAGTGAAAGGGAAAGTAATAGTGTTCCTGCCAGTGCAAGGGAATAAGGTAAAGAACGCTTCATAAATAGTCTTTAGGTTAGGAGTAAATATAAAAAATTATTTCATGAGTGGGGCGATCAGTTGATAGGCTACTGTTATATACGGATCATGGAGCACGTTATTCTTCCTTTCCTCGTTCATTTCCTTCCACTCGGGATCGGCCTGCAACCGCTGATTTTCATAGGCCGGGTTGGTGATGCTAAAGGCGGCCATTGCCTTGTCGGTGCTGTCCACCCCCTCCGGGCCTTCGGTTGCATTTGCTTTTTTTCTTTCCGCTATGATATCGTCGAGATAGAGCGAGAGGTCCCGCGCCGGTTTTTTTGCCGCCACCGGATACTGGCCGGCTTCCCTGAAAAAAGAAGAAGAATCCATGGCTTTCCTGGCGACAGCCTGCACAGCAGCGACCGGCAGCGGTGCCAGCGGCTGATAGTATTTATTGGCAGCTATAGTCGTAGCCGGCAGGGCAAATTTTTCATCTGCCTCCCGTTGGGTCAGGGCATCTGGTGGATCGGGCAGGGTGACGTCGGGTTGTACCCCGGTACGCTGAGCGGTATTGCCGGTGACCCGGTATAATTTCTCGATCGTTATCTTGATATAACTGGAGGCCTGCGACTGGCCGGTGTAAGTACTCAGGTCGACGGTCGTATCCATCGGCAGGACCACCTGTGCGGTGGCTTTGCCATAAGTCGGCGAACCGACGATCACGGCCCGGTGATAATCCTGCAAGGTGCCGGCCAATACTTCCGAGGCGGATGCACTGCTGCTATTGACCAACAGCAACAGCGGACCATCATACACCGTTCCCCGGTTGACATCTTTGAGGGTAAAAACTTTGGCATCCCGGGTTTTGATCTGGGCGACAGGCCCGTTATCGATGAAGATACCTGCCAGTTCGACAGCTTCCTGCATAGATCCGCCGCCATTGTATCTCAGGTCGAGGATCAAGCCGTTGATATTCTCCTTTTTCAGTTTCAGTATCTCTTTGGCAACATCGTTGGCGCAACCGTTGATCCCTCTGCTGTCTTCCCAGTCCGAATAAAAAGCCGGCAAGGAAATGTACCCTACCGTTTGGGCGCCCTTAAGGATAAACCCTTTCACCTTATCCTCATCGTCTTCGCTGATGGCCAGCTTTTGCTTTTGCAGACTGACATCACGGGTAGTGCCGTCCGATTTTTTAACGGTCAATGTCAGGCGGCTGCCCCCTTCGGCAGCCAGTATCTGTTGGGTTTCCTCCAGGGATGCCCCGGATACGTCGATGGGTTCCTTGTCATCCCACCGGACAGTCAATATTTTGTCGCCGGCATGGAGATTACCGCTCTGAAAGGCGGGGCCTCCTGCCTGCAGCCGGCCGATCACCGCATTGCCGTTCTCATCTTCGATCAGTGTGAGCCCGAAGGATAGGGGCTTGTTGCCGAGTTCCGATTCGAAGGCGGCCTTTTCGTCGGGCGGAAAGTAATCAGTATGAGGATCGTAACTGGAGGCCAGCGCCTCGCAATACATGGCGCCTACGACGTTGTCGATGCCCATCGGGCTTTGCAGCACCCGCCGGATCGTTCGCTTTAGCCTGGCCGTCACCTTTTTTCTCAGCAGGATTTCAAGGCTGTCCCTGGATTTGGCAGTGAGTGCAGTATTTTGCAGCAGGTCGCCGGCGATGGTATGGCCGACGGAATATTTCAGCAACTTATATATTTTGGTCCGCGCGGCCTGCTCGTTGGCGGGCGAGGAAGTATCCTCCGTTACCGTCAGCGTCTCGTGGAGAGAAAAGGTGAAAGGTTTGGCCGCGATAATGTCGACTATCGAATCTGTCTCCATCAACCGTTGGCGGTACAGGCCCGACAGCAAGGTCAGAAAACCGGTGCGTTTGTTGAGGATCTCGTCGTCCAGTGTCAGCCGCCAGACGCTGAGCTGCCTGATATCGGCAGTGGTAAAAATGAGGTGCTGCCCGTCGAGTTCGTCCAGCATCCGGTCGAATATAGCCGCAGACATGTCTTTCGTCAGCGGCCGGGGCTCTACATGGAATTTTTCCACCATCCGGGAGATCAGCCACGCATCGGAGACTTTCTGATCAATAGATTGGGCGGCCAGGGAGTACATCAGGATCAGGCTAACCACGAACAACAGTCCTCTTCGCATGGATCAGGTCATTTACAGCTAAGGTAGGAAATTAACGAAAAAGGGAAGAATGAGTAAATTCACCGGTTATATTTGGAATTAGTCATTAATTAATCCCCTTATTAAGGTTCCTGCTGTTAATTGCACTCCAATCGATGGCCTATAATTGCTGCATATGAAGAATGAATTCGTTCTGGTTGCCTTCTTTACCTTTTTCACCCTTTCTCTTGCCGCCCAGGATCGGTCGTCTACCGGTGGGGCGGCGTCCCGCGCAGATGCCTATGGTGTCTCCTGGGATGAGCCCGGTCCCGGTTCTTCGGCGTCGATGCCGCTCGGCAATGGCGATATCGGGCTGAATGTCTGGGTCGACCCCGGTGGCGATCTGCTGTTCTATATTTCCAAAACCGACGCCTGGGGAGGTGAAAAAGACCCGGCAGCCGATCCATGGATGCAGCAGGGTGGAGACCTGATGAAACTGGGTCTTGTCCGGGTAAGACTCAGCTCGAATCCACTGACTTCGGGCGGCCCCTTCCGGCAGACCCTGCATCCCGGTAAGGGTGAGATCGATATCACCGAAGGTGCGGGTGCATCCGAAGTTAACTATCGCGTATGGGTAGATGCCAACCGGCCTGTCATACATGTGGAGATCGCCGGGGGGCGGCCTGTCGATGCGCACGTGACGCTGTACGACTGGCGTCTTGACCGGGGCGACACTATCGTTCCGGCAGGCAGGCCGTCCGGGGATGCGCCGGCGACAACAGGCCGTGAGTCTGCAGCATCCGGCCGCGAGCCTGCGTCATCGGATCACACGTCATCCGGCCGCGCCACGCTGACCTGGTACCATCGCAATCCCGGTCCGGGAGATGAAAGGCTTGCCGATCCGCACCTGGCTGATATTACGTTCGGTGCAACCATAGAAGGCAGCGGGCTGCTCCGCGAGGACGATACTACGCTGCGGTCGGCTGCTCCTTCGGCGACGCGGCTGATTTCCATTCATGTGCTGACGGCGACGACTTCATCCGCCGGGGCATTTCTCGGGCGTCTCGCCAGGCAGACCGCTGAGACAGATAAGGTCGGCATTCATGCGGCCCGGAGCGCACATGAGCAGTGGTGGCGGCAGTTCTGGGAGCGGAGCTATATTTTTCTGCATGGTAATGACAGCATCACCCGCGGATATGTCCTGCAACGTTTCGTCACTGCCTGTTCGGGACGTGGAGCCTACCCCGTCAAGTTCAACGGTTCAATTTTCGTCGTAGACAATCCCGGCTGGAAGGTCAACGGGCATGCCCGGCCCATGAATGCCGACTTCCGTGCCTGGGGCGGACAATACTGGTTTCAGAATACGCGACCCATGTACTGGCCCTGCCTGATGGCCGGCGACTTCGACCTGATGTTACCGTTTTTCAAGTTTTACCTGCATATGCTGCCCGGCAATTCCGCCCTCGTACAGAAATATTATGGCCATGACGGCGCCTATTTCCAGGAGACCTCGCCGTTCTGGGGAGGCTTGCCCTTCATGGGACCCGGCGAGCAGGCCCTCTATACCCATCACTATTTTACGCCTGTCCTGGAGTTGAGCATGATGATGCTCGACTATTACGATTATACCGGTGATGCTGATTTTGCCCGGACCTACCTGCTGCCTATCGCATCGGCAGGGCTTGAATTTTTCGACCGGCATTTTCCGCGGGACAGCACAGGCCATCTCCTGCTCGACCCTGACAATTCCATCGAAATGTTCTGGAAGGTCCATGATCCCGCGCCCGACCTTGCGGGCCTGCATGCCGTCCTCAGCCGGATGCTGAGGTTGCCGGCCACGCTGGCACCTGGTGCCTTGAAAGAAAAATGGCGCAGGCTGCTGTCCATTGTGCCGTCGCTGCCGGTCGATTCTACTGAGGGGGCGGCGCGTCTCCTTCCCTATACCGGGCCGCAAACTGCCAAGTCTCATAACGAGGAAAATCCGGAGCTCTATGCCATCTATCCTTTCCGCCTTTATGGCCTGGATAAACCCAGCCTGGAATTGGCGCGTCACAGTTTCGATATCCGCAAATGTCCGCAAGAGGGCTGCTGGTCACAGGACCCTATCCAGGCTGCCATGCTGGGCTATACCGACGTTGCCGAGGAAGATGTCCGTTATGCGCTGACGCGGAAGGACCCCGGACTGAAGTTCCCCGCTTTTTGGGCAGCGAGCCATGACTATATGCCTGATGAGGACAACGGGGGCAATGGAGAGAACGGATTGCAGCAAATGCTGCTGCAGACAGACGGGCGAAAGCTGCTCTTGCTGCCTGCCTGGCCGGCCGGCTGGGATGCCGACTTCAAGCTGCATGCGCCCTATCTCACCGTTATCGAGGGGAAGGTTCGCAATGGTCGCCTGACTGAGCTGGTGGTGACACCGGCAGGCCGCCGGGTGGACGTGGTCGACTATGGAAATATGGTTGGGCGGAAAGAGTAGTTTCGTAACTTTCCGCTGACTAATCAATATAAGATGAAATACACAAATGCCATTATCTTTTTGTTCGCACTGATGATTGCCGTGGCCCCATGGACTGCCGATGCGCAGGATACTGCCTACCTTAACCCGCAACTACCCATGGAGGTAAGGATCAAGGACCTGCTTAAAAGGATGACCCTGGAAGAGAAGGTCTCGCAGATGATGAACGGTTCACCGGCCATCGACCGGTTAGGCATTCCCGCCTATAATTGGTGGAATGAAGGGTTGCATGGCGTAGCGCGCACCGGCAAGCATGCTACCGTTTTCCCCCAGGCCATCGGCAATGCGGCTACCTTCGACCAACCCAACCTGCAACAGATGGCCACGATGATATCGACAGAGGCCAGGGCCATCCATCATCAATACGAACGGGAAGGCCATCGCGATATCTATGAAGGGCTCACTTTCTGGAGCCCGAATATCAATATCTTTCGTGACCCCCGGTGGGGCAGGGGACAGGAGACCTATGGCGAAGATCCCTATCTCACGGGACAGATGGGGATGGCTTTGGTAAAAGGTTTCCAGGGCGACGATCCGACCTATCTCAAGATAACAGCATGCGCCAAGCACTTTGCCGTACACAGCGGACCTGAGTCTACCCGCCACAGCTTTGACGTCCGGCCGTCGGATTACGATCTGTATGACACCTATCTTCCCGCTTTCCGGACATTGGTAGTAGACGCAAAGGTGGCCTCCGTGATGTGCGCCTACAATGCCATCGAAGGACAACCCTGTTGCGGCAGCGATCTGCTGATGACGGATATCCTGTACAATAAATGGAAATTTCGCGGCTATGTGACCTCCGACTGCGGCGCCATCGACGATTTTTACGAAAAGAGCTACCCGTCGCATCAATTCAGTCCCAATGCGGCTTCGGCCGCTTCCGATGCCGTCATTCACGGCACCGATGTCGAATGCGGCGGCTCGTATCACTCTTTGGTGGCAGCAGTGCAAAGCGGGCTCATACCGGAATCGAAGATAGATACGTCTGTCTATCATCTGCTGGAGATCCGGTTCCGCCTGGGGATGTTCGACCCGCCTGCGATGGTGAAATATGCGCAGATACCTATGACAGAAGTACAAAGCCCCGGGCACCAGGCCCAGGCACTTTTGATGGCGAGAGAATCTATCGTGCTGCTGAGGAACGACCATCACTTTCTTCCGCTGGATGCACAGCATATCCGGAAGATTGCCGTCCTCGGGCCCAATGCCAATGACAGCAGTGTCGTGCTGGGCAATTACAACGGGTTCCCTGATCACACCGTCACCGTGCTGGAAGGCATCCGTCAGAAGCTGCCTGCAGGAACGGATGTGTATTATGAAAAAGGAGTGGACTATGTGCAGGGCAGTGCACCTGCCGATATGGATGCGGTGGCTGCCCGGGTCAAAGATGCCGATGTCATCGTATTCGTCGGCGGCATTTCCCCCCGGCTCGAAGGCGAAGAGATGCGGGATGTCCAATTAGATGGTTTTAGCGGTGGCGACCGTACGTCCATCGCGCTGCCTGCTGTCCAGACAAAATTGATGCAAGCCTTATATGCCACCGGGAAACCGGTAATATTCGTGATGATGACGGGCAGCGCGATCAGTACGGAATGGGAATCTGCCCATCTGCCTGCCATCCTCAATGCCTGGTATGGCGGCGAGGCGGCCGGTACGGCTGTAGCCGACGTGCTCTTTGGGGATTACAATCCTGCAGGCCGGCTGCCCGTGACTTTTTACAAGTCTGTCGGTCAACTGCCGTCTTTCTCCGATTACCGCATGGAAGGCAGGACCTATCGCTACTTCAAGGGTGATCCGTTGTATCCGTTTGGCTATGGGCTGAGCTATACGAGCTTTGCCTACAGCCAGCTGTCCCTGCCGGCAGATATCACCACGGGAACAGAAGTGCCCGTTGCCGTTACGGTGCAGAATACCGGCGCAAGGGAAGGCGACGAAGTGGTGGAGCTTTATGTCCGGCATATAGGGTATACTGGCCGTACGCCCCTTCACGCGTTGGCGGGATTTGCCCGCGTCCATTTAATGCCCGGAGAGAAGAAGACAGTGCAGATGGTATTATCCCCCAGGGCGCTGTCCCTTGTGGACGCAACGGGTCATCGCAGCGAGAAGGCAAGTAAAGTAGAGATCTTCATGGGCGGCGGACAGCCGCTGTCCGCGTCCCTGGCCGCCGGATCGGTGGTCGGCGGGACGCTATCGGTCAAAGGCGCGCCATACGATCTCGCGCCATAAAATACCGCACGGATATCGTTGCGGTTGGAAATGAAAAAAAACAATTGCATGCATATGAAAAATTCTAATCTGAACCGCCGTCAACTGATGAAGATGCTCGGCCTCGGGTCAGCGGGAAGCCTGCTCGGCAGTGCCGTCCCGACCTTGGCCAAAGCAGAAAAATCGACTCCCTCTTATGCCGCAGGGCTTCCGCCCGTCACCATCCGATCAGTAAAAGCTATCGGCACTGCTCCGCAGGGGGCCAATCTCGTCATCGTAAAAGTAGAAACTTCCGAACCCGGACTGTATGGCATCGGGTGCGCCACCTTTACCCAACGGGCAGAGGTAGTCGTCACGGCCATCAACAACTATCTGCCGGACTTCTGTATTGGCAAGGACGTAGATAATATCGAAGACCTCTGGCAAGCTACTTTTGTCAGCTCTTACTGGCGCAATGGCCCGGTGCTGAACAATGCGTTGAGCGGATTGAACCAGGCGCTCTGGGACATCAAAGGCAAACGCGCCAATATGCCCGTATACCAGTTATTGGGTGGCAAGTCCCGCTTCGCCGTCGATTGTTATGCCCATGCTGACGGAAAAACGCCGGAAGAAGTCGCCGCCAATGTACAGAAGTACATGGATCAGGGGTTCAGGCATGTGCGTATCCAACAAGGCGGTTATGGGTCGTTATACCTTGCCCAGCAACCCGATTTCAAAGACGCCGGCTTCGGCAGGGCTACCGATGATTTTATGGACGCCCGCGCCTATGTCAAGGCCGTTCCCAAAATGTTCGAAGTGGTACGCAAAACATGCGGTGAGCAGGTAGAATTGCTGCATGATACGCACGAACGGGTCCAGCCACAGGACATGATCAACATGTGCAAGCGGATTGAAGAATTCGATCCCTATTGGATCGAAGATCCCCTCACCCCGGAAAACATGCACCTCTTCCCTCAGCTGCGGGCCGCGACGACAGTCCCTTTCTCCATGGGGGAGCTCTTCAACAACCAGAACGAATTCATCGACTATATGACGAGGCGGGATTTCGATTACATCCGCTGTCATGTCTCGCAGATCGGCGGGATCACTCCCGCGATGAAGATTGCCCATCTCGGGGAATTCTTCAATGTCAAGTCAGGGTGGCATGGCCCGGGAGATGTATCGCCCGTCGGACATGCAGCGCAATGTCATATCGATCTCAATATCTGGAACTTCGGTATCCAGGAGTCCGTATTTTTCTCCGACCAGCTGGTAGAAGTCTTTCCCGGCAGCCCGACACTCAGGAAAGGATATATGTATATCAATGAAGCTCCCGGTCTGGGTGTAGACATCAATGAAAAACTGGCAGCCAAATATCCGATCAATAATAACGCCGGTAAATGGACCATTCGCAAGAGGGATGGCACCATCATCCGGCCCTAAAAGCGTATTATATGAAGCGATTCTTCCTGTTCTGCCTGACGGCGTTGTACCAGTTATCATTATGCGCGCAGGGAACTGGCGCGACAGCCCCCACGGCGGGATCTTTCCCGCAAGCCGATATCTCCAATGGTATCGTAACCGCCCGGATCTATCTTCCGGATGCAGAAAAGGGTTATTATCGGAGTACCCGTTTTGACTGGTCCGGGGTCATGCCACAACTTCATTACCAGGGGCACAGCTATTTCGGTCAGTGGTTCCCGCGATACGACCCCACTATCAACGATGCGATCATGGGCCCCGTAGAATCCTTTTGGCCGTTGGGTTATGACCGCGCCGGCGCCGGGGGCTCTTTTGTGGTGATCGGCGTGGGAAAAATTTCGCGGCCCGATACTGCTGCGTATTCTCCTTTTAGATATTATCCCATTTTGAATACGGGAACTTGGGATATAAAGAAATCCCGCAATGGGATCGAGTTCCGGCACCGGCTGACCGATACGACGTGCAGCTATGACTATACGAAGAAGATTACGCTGATCAAGGGGCGGCCGGAGATGATGATCGAGCATACGCTGAAAAATACCGGGCAGTCGACGATAGAGACCGATGTCTACGATCATAATTTTTTCCTTCTCGACAGCCAGTCCGTAGCACCTGGCCGGGTACTGAAATTTCCCTTCCCCCTGACGGCAGAACAATCGCGGGGACTGGGAGACCTGGCGACCATCGCAGGAGATTCGATCACGGTACTGAGGCCCTTCAAGGGGCATGAGTCGGTCTATGCGGTGCTGCACGGCTATAGCAGCAGCGCCAGTGATTACGATATCAGGCTCGAAGATCATACCAGCGGCGCAGGAGTTCGGATCGCCGCCGACAGACCGTTAGCCAAAATGTTGTTCTGGGGCTCGCTGAGAGTATTATGCCCGGAACCCTATATCCATATCAGCGTACCGCCCGGCGAGACCTTTACCTGGACTTTTCGCTATATATTCTTCACGTTAAATCCTAACAGTACCCAATAATTCAATACAGATGAGGATTTTTAAACTACTTTTCGCCGGCAGTTTCCTTGCCGGCACCATGCTGCTGTTGGCCGGTTGCGGGCATCGCCCGGGAGCGTCGCAGGACTGGCCGATGTATGGGGGCAATGAGGGCGGTAACCGATATTCTGATCTCCGGCAGATCAACCGCGATAATGTAAAGGATTTGCAGGTGGCGTGGACCTACAATTCCGCCGACACCGTGACCACGGGTGGCAAACGGCATAGCCAGCAGCACGAGATCCAATGTCAGCCGATCATCGTGGACGGCATCCTTTATGGAACCAGCCCCACGCTGCAACTCTTTGCCTTACGGGCAGGCACCGGCGAAGAGCTGTGGAAATTCGACCCGTTCAAGCAGCACGGCTTTCGGTTCAACCAATGCCGGGGCGTTACTTATTGGACCGATGGTACACAACGAAGGCTTTTCTATGCTGCAGGCTCCGACCTTTATGCAGTGGATGCAGGTACGGGCCAGCCGGCCGCAGGCTTTGGCGATAGCGGGAGAGTATCGCTATATACCGGTCTGGATATTAATCATAGTGTAGAGCATCTTTATGTCACGGCTACTTCGCCGGGTATCATTTACAAGAACACGCTGATTATAGGATCTGCGGTGTCGGAATCCGGCGATGCAGCACCGGGCTATATCCGTGGCTTCGATGTGATGACCGGCAAGATGACCTGGATCTTTCACTCGATCCCGCAACCCGGAGATCCGGGCTATGACACCTGGCCGAAGGATGCCTATCAATGGGCCGGAGGCACCAATAACTGGGCGGGCATGGCGCTGGATGAAAAAAGAGGGACCGTCTATTTCGGCACCGGCAGTCCTTCTTCCGATTTCTATGGCGGGGACCGTGCCGGCGACAACCTGTTTGCGAATTGCATTATGGCGCTGGATGCCGCCAGCGGAAAAATAAAATGGTATTACCAGATCATCCATCATGACCTGTGGGACAGGGATATTCCCTGCCCGCCGAATCTGACGACTATCCGGCACAACGGCAAACTGACAGATGTGGTGGTGCAGGCTACGAAGGATGGTCTCGTCTATGTCCTCGACCGTGACAGCGGTACTTCTCTTTTTCCGGTGGAGGAACGTCCGGTACCGACAGCAGGCCTGCCGGGCGAACATCCTTCGTCTACCCAGAAGTATCCTTTGAAGCCGTTGCCGTTGTCTCATCAGACCATTACAGACTCTGATATCACCGATCTTTCTCCCGCCGCGCACGCATATGTTCAGAAGATCTTCGATCAGACCACTCCGGGAGCCAGGAACAAATTCATGACTCCTTCGACCGCCGGTACAGTGCTGGTGGGGTACAGCGGCGGCGCAGAGTGGGGCGGTAACGCCATCGATTCAGACGGTGTCTTCTATCAGAATGTCAATGATGCTCCCTGGCTGCTGCGGATGATCTCGATGAAGGACCGGCAAAAGGAAATGGCGAGCCTGTCCCAGGGATATGGGCTGTATATGACCAACTGTGCTGCCTGTCATGGCGCGGATAGGAAAGGCAACGGGCATGAGATCCCGGGCCTGGCCAACATCGGGCAGAAACTAAAGGGAGAAGAGATCTGGTCGATCCTGAAAAACGGCCAGGGCCGCATGCCTTCTTTTCAGCTGCAATTGTCCGATCAGCAGCGAGGTGTACTCGCCGGCTGGCTGCTCAGTAGCGGAAAAGCCACTCCGGCGGTAGCGGCCGAACACCGGGATACTTCCCGGTCTGGCAGGCATTCTGATGGAAAGGTAGCTCCGTTCCCCTATATACCTCCTTATGTCAGTAAAGTCTGGGACAAGCTGACCGACTCAGATGGATATCCGGGCATCAAGCCTCCCTGGGGGACGCTCAATGCCATCGACCTCGCGACCGGCGATTATCGTTGGCGGGTGCCGTTGGGTGAGTTTCCGGAGCTGACGAAAAAAGGGATACCCGTCACCGGGATGGAGTCATATGGTGGTCCCCTTGTTACGGCAGGCGGCCTGATCTTTATTGCCGGTACCCGCGATGAATTGATCCGGGCCTTTGACAAGCAGACGGGGAAGGTTGTCTGGTCTTATCATCTTCCTGCCGCCGGTTTTGCGACACCGGTAACTTATGAAGTCGATGGCGTCCAGTATATCGCGATAGCCGCAGGTGGGGGCAGAGGGCTGAAGACCGGGGGAAACTATATTGCGTTTGCTTTGCCCAAAAACGATTTAGCGGGTGCCACGCATTCGGGCGCTGTCGGTGGGGGCGCGGGCGGATCGCGAGGCCCTTCGGGACCCGGCGGCTGGCTGTTAATGGCTTTCTTTACCTGCGTGGCCCTCTTTTTTCGGCGCCGGCCGCTGCTGCGGGGGTTTTCGTTCACCATAATGATCTTTGCAGCGGTGAGCCTGGCCATGTATTACCCTGCGGCCTTTACTGCAGTAGGCAGCTTCAAATTATCCCGGCTGATCCTGCCTCTGTTGCAGATCATCATGTTCGGGATGGGCACCGAGCTCAGCATAAAAGATTTCAGGGAGGTAGTTCGGACGCCGCGGGGCATCATCATCGGTGTGGTGTGCCACTATACGATCATGCCGACAGTCGGCTTTGTGCTGGCCGGGCTCTTCCACTTTCCACGGGAAATTGCGGCCGGCATCATCCTGGTCGGCTGTTGCCCCAGCGGGCTGGCTTCGAATGTCATGTCCTATCTGGCCAGGGCCAACCTGGCTTTGTCCGTATCGGTGACGGCCGTGTCCACCCTGCTGGCGCCGTTGCTGACGCCGCTGCTGATGAAGTGGCTGGCGGGACAATATATTGCTATTCACCCCGGGGCCATGATCTGGGATATCACCCAGATCGTTGTCTTGCCGATTGCCGCGGGGTTGATCTTCCATTACCTTGTCCGGGGCCGTTGGTCCTGGCTCGACAAGGCGCTGCCCGTCGTTTCGATGGGGGGAATCGCATTGATCATCGTCGTGATCACCGCCGCGGGCAGGGATAGCCTGCTGCAGGTGGGGCTGTTGCTGATCGCCGCGACGCTGGTGCAGAACATCGCCGGCTATAGCCTCGGGTACTGGGCAGCCAGGCTGCTCGGGCTTGCTGAGAAAGACCGCCGCACTATCGCCCTTGAAGTCGGGATGCAGAATGCCGGGCTGGCTTCCGGTATAGCCCTGACCATGGGCAGGCTGGCCACCGTCGGATTGGCCCCCGCCGTATTCGGTCCCATGATGAATATTTCGGGTTCTGCGCTGGCTACCTGGTGGCACCGAAAGCTCCCCAAAGAAAAAAATGCCTGATTCGCTCCATAAAGCGCATTAATTTCCCCGGTTAATGGATAATTAAAGGCTTTGTTAATGGTTCGATCGTTTTTTTGTGTTATAATTAAAACATTGCTTGTATGAAAAAATGTCTGCTACTGCTTGTGCTAGCATTATGCGTGCTGGTCACTCACGCTCAGAATCAAACGGTCAGAGGAAAAGTTACCGGCCCCAACGGCCAACCCCTGGCCGGCGCCTCGGTCACCATCAAAGGCACCAACCTTAGCACCACCACTGATGAAAATGGCAATTTCCAACTCTCGGCAGGTAATGTATTAAAACCTGTCGTCACCGTCACTTTTATCGGCTTTGAAAGTCAGGACTACACCTATAAAGGAAAGTCCTTTACCGTTCAGCTCAACCAGGACGCAAGGACGCTGGGAGACGTCATCGTCGTCGGTTATGGCGTTCAGCGTAAACGGGATGTCACGGGGGCTACCTCGGAAGTGAAGGCCGATCAGATCGTTGCCAAGCCGATCGTCCGGGTGGAAGAAGCTTTGCAGGGAACCGTCGCCGGGGTCACGGTGCAAAGCGTCAACGGTCAGCCCGGCGCGGGCCTGGCCGTGCGGATCCGGGGAACTGCTTCGATCAATAATAACAACGACCCGCTGTATGTGATCGACGGGCAGATCGGGGCCGACATCTCCACTATTTCCCCCAATGACATCGAGTCGATCGAGGTGCTGAAAGATGCCTCGGCCACTGCCATTTACGGATCAAGAGGGTCAACCGGCGTCGTGATCATCTCCACCAAGTTAGGGAAGGAAGGCAAGCCCCGCATCGATATCAATCCCTGGGTGAAAAAAGAAGCGATCGCCAAGGAATTGCCCATCATGAATGCTTACCAGTTCGCTGTGGCCACCAACAACCAATATACGTCGACGGGTTCGCCGGCTGCCTTTACAGCCGCTCAGCTCCAGGCCTTTCAGACCACCGACAAGGGCACCGACTGGCAAAAAGCCCTGCAGGATAAACCGTGGGTGCAGAATTACCAGATCTCCGTATCCGGAGGGTCCAACGATGTGAAATACATGGTGTCTTATTTACACCTCGACCAGCCGGGCCTTATCATCAATCAATGGTTCCGTACTGACATCGCGCGTGCGAACTTACAGGTCAAGGCCAGCAACAGGCTCAATCTCCAGTTCAACATCACCGCTGCGTTGCCGCAGAACCGCAATACGCAGTACCAGGGCGATATCACCGATCCTTTTGCGGAGGCCTATGAATGGGACCCCACCTCGCCGATCAGAAATCCCAACGGCAGCTTCATTCTCGAATCTTCATATGCCGCGCTGGGTATCAATCCCATCGCACAGGAGACCAACGGGTTGAACGACAACAGCGGTATCAGTGCGACCGGCGTAGGCATCCTGACCTATCGCATCCTGAAAGGACTGACCTTCACGTCCAATAACAGCTATACCAATACTTCCAATATCAACCGCCAATTGTACGGACCGGGCACGAGCGCCTACCTGGCGAGCGCGAGCAACGGCTACGCGTTGCAGAACTCGTCTTATGGCCATAGCTTCCAGAACAGTAACTATTTTACCTATAAGGGTGAATGGGGCGACCATGCGCTGACCGTAACTGCGTTGTATGAACAATCCAGCGGCACCAGCTACAACAACCAGAGCAAGTCGGTCAACCTGTCCTCCTATTCCCTCGGCTATTGGAACCTGGGCCTGGGCTCGGATCAGAGCACCAGTTCCGGGTATAGTTCAAGCGCCCTTCAATCCTATATGGGCAGGATAGAATATAAGTTCAAGGACCGGTACCTGCTGGGCGGGACCGTCCGCGATGATGGCAGCTCGGTGCTAACGCAGAAGTACAGTGTCTTTCCCTCCGGTTCGTTGGGATGGATCATATCGAAGGAGAATTTCCTGGCAGGATCCAAAGCGATCTCTTTCCTGAAGCTCCGCGGCGGCTATGGGATCACGGGTAATCAGACCGTAGGCGCCTATTCCTCCATTCCGCAGATCGGGGTAAATAATATCGAATATGCCACCGGCGGCTATCCGTTCAACGGTGCCGGATCTGGCTTAACCGGTTACACCCCTCTTGGCGGTCCCACCTCCACCAATCTGAAATGGGAAGATGACAGGCAGACAGACATCGGTGTAGACGCCGTCTTCCTGAACGGGCTCATTACTTTCACCGGCGATTATTATTACCGGAAGGTCACCAACCTGCTGTACAATCTCACTTCTCCCTATTATAACAGCGGCCAAAATTACGAGGTCAACCTCGGCAGCCTTAATAATCAAGGGTGGGAACTGGATCTGGGCGTTACGCCGGTCAACACAAAGCGTATAAAGTGGACGACCACCGGCATCCTTTCCATCAACCGCAACAAGCTGCTAAGTCTCAGCGGCCTGGACAATGTAGTCACGAATAATATAGGCTCGGCCCAGACCGGGGTATCCATTTTGAAGGTAGGCAAGCCGCTCGGTGAGTTCTATGGTTACAAATACCTGGGCACCTGGAAGACCGCCGATGCGGCGACTGCGGCTCTGTACGGCAATGTACCGGGTGATTCGAGATATCTCGACGTGCTCGGTACCCATACCATCAATGCCACCGACGATGAGATCCCGATCGGTAACGGCGCCCCGAAATATTCTTTCTCCTGGAATAACAACGTCACTTTCGGCAATTTCTCGCTGGCAATGCTGTTCTATGGTACGCATGGCGGTCAGATCTATACCGGCACCCTTTCTTATACATACGGCGGATTGGGTGATGCCCGCAATGCGACCAACCGCGGCATCCTGAACGTATGGACGCCGGAGAACCAGACAAATATTCCGCACTGGAGCGCGACCAGCCCGATTATCATCAACAGCAGCCGGTGGGTCTACGACGGCAGCTATATCAAACTGAAAAATATCGCGCTGACCTATCACTTCCCGCAGACCTGGTTCGGCACTGCGATCAAGGACCTTCAGGCCTATGTCAGCGGTCAGAACGTATTCACCATTACCAAATATCCCGGTTACGATCCCGAAATCAGCAACATGACCAACGGTATCACCCAGGGGCTGGAGACAGCGACCATCCCGAATCCGAGGTCGGTCACCTTCGGCATCAGGGCTGGTTTCTAAAGACGCGGGACGCGTCGTCCGAAAGACATAAACTTATTATTTAAACGATCAACATATGAACTTCAAATATTTCATTCCTACCGCATCGATTGTCCTGTTGTTGGGGGCTGGTTGCCAGAAACTCAAAGAGGATCCCAAGGCGGCCCTTACTCCCGGCACTTATTTCAAAACACAATCTGATCTGGATGCTTCGGTTGCTGCTATATATACTGAGCTTACTCCTGACTATTCCTTCGGGTTCACTACCCGTATGACTGCATGTTTCGGCGCAGACGACCTGACGACCGATCCCGGCCTGAATAAGGGGGATATGCGCGCATTCGACGAACTGAACGGGGCCAGCAACAATGGCAGCCTGCTCAACGAATGGCAGGGCCCATGGGCGGCGGTCTACCAGGCCAACAACGTGCTGGCCAACTATGCGACCGTCCCGGGATCGACGACCCAGGCATTGCAACAATCTGCGGGGCAGGCCTATTTCCTGCGGGCATTTTCCTATTACTACCTGGTACGGATATTCGGCCCGATCCCTGATATCACGGCGCCGATCAGTGCCTCCGACCGGCCTCAGCGCGACTCCGTCTCCAAGATCTATGCTACCATCGTCAGCGATCTCACGATAGCTGCGTCCTGGCTGCCCTCTACCTGGAGCGGTGCACCCGGCCGGGCTACCTCCGGCGCCGCCCGCTCACTACTGTCCGATGTATATCTGACGATGGCCGGCTGGCCTTTGAACGAGACCCAGTATTATGCTCAGGCTGCTGCCGAGGCCGATACCGTCATGAGTTCCGCTGTCTATTCGCTGGAGCCTGATTTCAACACTGTCTTCACGACGAACAATGGCTCTGAGTCCATCTTTGCCCTGCAGTTCGATGTAACGGGTGGTAACCCGGAACGTAGCTATGGCAGTTCTTCGGTACCGCTGGACGAATCGGGTCTCGATGGCTCGGGTGGTTGGGACGATTATTATCCCGAGATCAATTTTTACCTCAATTCGCCGAAATGCTACCGGTCGTATTGCACGTATTACGATACGCTCAAGCTGCTGAATACTGCTACTAAGACGTACACGCTGGTTCCCTGGAATTCTTCGCTGACACATGCCGGCCATCCCTATTACAAGAAATTCCGGCACGGGTTGGTGACCAATGGTGTCGGTGATGGCGTGAATGAGACGGATTCCACCATTCTCTCCATTACTCCCAGCACCAATAAGGCGATGGATTTTATCCGGTACCCGCTGGTGCTGCTGGACTATGCCGAAGCGGACGATATGGCTTCCGGAAGTCCGTCGGGGGCAGACTATAATGCCGTCAACCTCGTCCGGGCCCGCGCCGGTTTACCCAACCTGACGCCAGGTCTTTCGCAGACCGCTTTCCGCGATTCGGTAGTACAGGAACGTGCATGGGAATTTGCCGGGGAGAGCGGCGTTCGCTGGTACGATATCGTGCGGCTGCAGATGCTGCCCCAGATCATTGCAGCGCGCAATCCTTTGGAAAATCCCATCAATACGTCCAATCCGCTCGGCACGCGTTATCTCGCGCCGATACCCATCGCCGATATGAACAACGATCCCAACTGGACGCAGAACGCAGGATACTAATAAATAAATTCTTAATGAAGCAATCTATAATTTACAGGACGGCGGTTATTACCGCCGTCCTGTTATCGATAGCCCATCTTCAGGGCGCCGCTCAATCCGCTACTCAATCTTCCACTGCCTATATCGATCCTACTATCGGCAACGTGGGCCATTTGCTGGAGCCGACCCGTCCTACGGCTCATTTGCCCAATCAACCTGTCCGCGTTTACCCAATCCGGAAAGATTATCTGGATGAAGAGATCACCTGTTGGCCGCTGACGGCAGTCTCGCACCGGCTTGGAGAGGCGTTTGCACTCCGGCCCGCCACCGGACAGGTAGAGCCCGGCAGCTGGGACAGGCGGATGCCCTATGATCATGATCTCGAGGTCACGCGGCCCTGGTATTATTCTACTTACCTGACAGACAATGGGATTACCGTGGAATTCACTCCCGGCCGGTTAACCGGCTATTACCGTTTTACCTTTCCGGCCAACGCCACCCCTTCCATCCTGCTGGACATGTTCAACGATGGAGAGTCTTCCTGGCATTTTGATGCCGGTTCACGGGTAACAGGGGTAGAGACGTGGCAGGGAGGCGTCAAGGTCTATATGTACGGGGCATTCAGTGTCGCAGGAAGGACAGGTTTCCCTGACAGCAGCCATCGAAAATCTTATATCAGTTTTCCCGCCGGCACCATCAGCGTCGGCTTCAGGTATTCCATCAGCTTTATCGGCCCTGAGCAGGCTAAAAAGAATTTCGATGAAGAGATCAAAGGCAAGTCCTTCGATGAAGTGAAACAGCATGCTGAGGCTGCCTGGTCCGGTGTCACGGATCGTATCAGGGTAGAAGGCGGCACGGAGGCCCAGCGGAGGTCTTTTTATACTGCGCTGTACCGCTGTCACGAACGGATGGTCGACATCACCGAGGATGGCCGTTATTACAGCGGGTATGATCACAAGGTGGAGACGGACCCGAGGCCTTTCTACGTAGACGACTGGTCGTGGGACACCTATCTTGCACTGCATCCGTTGCGGGAGATCCTGCATCCCGCACAGGAAGAAGACATGCTGCAGTCGTATGTGCGGATGTACCAACAGTCAGGCTGGATGCCGACTTTTCCAGTTCTGTTCGGCGATTATGCCTGCATGAACGGATTTCATTCTTCCGTCATTTTCCTCGATGCCTGGCGCAAAGGGCTTCGGCATATCGATATTCAAGGCGCTTATGAAGGCATGCGGAAAAACGCTACCGATGCCACGCTGTTACCGTGGCGCAACGGGCCCGCTACTTCTCTCGATGATTTTTATCGCAGTAAGGGCTATTTCCCCGCTCTGCGGCCCGGAGAAAAAGAGACCGTGGCGGAGGTGCATCCTTTTGAGAAGCGACAGGCCGTAGCCGTTACACTGGGCGCCTCCTTCGATGACTGGGCCCTCTCGCAACTGGCCAAAGATCTAGGCAAAACCGCAGATGCGCAGACTTTTTCGCCCCGGGCACGAAATTATCTCAACCTCTGGGACAGCCAGAAAGGGTTCTTCTTTCCGAAAGACGACAAAGGTGACTGGATCGACATCGATCCTGCCTTCGATGGCGGCCCCGGCGGACGGGACTATTATGATGAAAACAACGGCTGGACGTATCTCTGGCAGGTACAGGAGGATATTCCCGGGCTGATCGGCCTGATGGGAGGCCGCCAGGCTTTTGTCAGCCGTCTCGATCAGCTGTTCCGTGAAGGCCTGGGTCGCAGCAAGCAGGAGTTCTGGAATAAGTTTCCCGATGCCACGGGGCTCGTCGGTCAGTTCTCCATGGCCAATGAACCTTCCTTCCATATCCCTTACCTCTATAACTATGCGGGCGCGCCCTGGAAGACGCAGCAGATGGTCCGGCTGCTATTGTCCACCTGGTTCCCAGACAATATCTTCGGTATCCCCGGCGATGAGGACGGTGGCGGCATGTCGGCCTTCGTGGTCTTTTCTTCCATGGGATTTTACCCGGTGACGCCGGGCCTTCCTGTCTATACCATCGGCAGCCCCGTATTCAGCCGGGTGACTATTACGCTGGACAACGGCAAACGATTTACATTGATCGCCCACAACTGTTCCGGCGTCAACAAATACATTCAAAGTGCGCGGATCAACGGCGTCGCGCTGACATCACCCTGGTTCACGCACAAGCAATTGATGGACGGTGGTACAATCGAATTGCAAATGGGGCCTAAACCGAATAAACAATGGGGAGCCGACGCTGCCATACCTACGGAATAATAGTAATGGCGCTGCTATCGGTGTCCATCGTGGGTACTGCGCAGGACTATCGCTTCGATTCTACGATCTCGCGTGCGGTGCTCGACAATTACCTTTCCCGGTCGATCTCCATGGAGGGGCTGCTCAATGGCCGGGGCGACTTCGATGACAACATCCGGATGCTCGATCATATCGGCGCCAAATTCATCGGGCGGAGCATTTGTCTGTGGGGCCGGGAAGGGCAACTGCTGGACAATTTTGCCCGGGCGAAGGTACAGGTGCCGAAAGTACTGGCCGATGATCCCGATCGCATCCTGGAGGCCTGTATCTTCGAGATCGTCACCAGCCAGGTGGAGCAGGTGCCGGTGCCCGGCTGGGCCTTCAGCGCGATGGGCATGCCGGTAGAGCAGCGCAATTTCCGGTATGAGGATATGTTGTATGTCGATGGACGTTTTCATGACCAGTGGGGAAAGGGTGGGTCCGTACCCGACGTCAGCCGGCCGGAAACGCGGCTCTGGTTTTTTTTCCTTGCCGCATCCTATATCGACCTGGGCTTCGAGGCCATCCATTATGGCCAGGTAGAGTTGATGAATAAGAATGATACCGCCCTCAATTATTGGTCACAGATATTCACGCAGGCGCGGGACTATGCCCGGGTGCATGCCCGCCGGCACATGCTGCTTTGCGATGCCCATACCCCCGGCGGGGGATTTATAAAGGATGGAAGGCTGCTGCTGGATTTCCATGCCTTTCCCTTGCGGATAAAAGAGGTATCCGACACTCCGCAGGCCGCTATCCTGGAACTTGGATTCTCCGATGGCCTTTACCGTAGGAGCAAAGGCGGTATAACCCCCAGCGGATGGACCTGTGAGAGCCTTCCTTACCTCGTGGAATTCGATAATTATGGTGTCAGTAAAGGGCCTGGCCAACCCGGTCAGGGCCATGGCGGGTTCGATTGGATCTGGGGCTATGATGAGATCACCTGGTTTGCTCATCAAACACTGATCTACCGCAGCGATTGGCTGCACTATGCCTGGGACTGGGTCCACCGGGTAGATACGAACGCGCACCTAGAAATGCCCGGTAGCCGGACGGAGACCTCTCCACTGGATCATAGAAGATGGTATTATGCCAATGATCCGAGCCCGGCAGTGCCGGAGGGCCTGGGCGATGAAGAAGCCATCCTGGCCATATGGTCTGCGGCCTTCCCGGTCCGGCGTCCCTGAAAGTCGGCTGGAGTCACTTTCAATAATTTGCCTGTCAATAAGTTAGGTATCAACGTTCTTACTGAAAAAATTCTATCTTTACCATAGCTTATGAAGAGGTTATTATTTTGTATTGCTGCTATACTATCGATACCCGCAAGCGATTTTGCCCAGTCCTATGGATTGGTCTTCAGGAGTCATGAAGTGGTACAGGAAAAAAGGACGTCTCTCGATCTATCCCCGGATGACTCGCTTTGTTTTGGTAAAGACTTCGATCTGTCCTTCGATATTAATTTCCTTCCCCGGCACGAGATCTATTTTGGCTATATCTTCCGCATCATCGCCGTAGGCAATGGCGGCAACGATCAGAACATCGATCTTATCTATAATCAGGCTACCCGCTCTTTCAGGGTCATCATCGGCGAAAATTTTTCCGGCATCAGTTTTTCTGTCGATAGTCAGCGACTGTACAGGGATTGGAACAATATTGCGCTGCACTGCGACCTCGATAAACATTTGCTGCAATTTAACCTCAATGGCCGGCTGGTGGGTTCCAATTCCATTCCTGCGACAGGCAACTGTTTTAAATTCCTATGGGGGGCCAACGATTTCAGAAAATTCAGGACCCGTGATATTCCGCCCATGCAGATCAAGGATATCCGGCTGTCGGGTAATGGCGCCCCCAAATATTACTGGCCTCTGGATGAGACTAATGGCGATCTCGCATTGGATAGGACCAGCCATCGGTCTGCCGGGATCAGGAACCCAATATGGTTGAAACCAAAATACCAGCAATGGGACCTGGTCGGATCATTCAGCATCAACGGTTATGCGGGAGTAGCCTATGACCCCAGGCAGGACCGGCTGTTCATCACCGGCTCAGATTCGCTGGCCGGCTACACCTTCACGAAGGATGGTTTTGCTATGGAATGGATACCTAGCCGTCACATGGACCTGCCGCTGGGTCATCAGAGTATTTATGATACCGTCAGTGACAAACTGTACGATGTAAATATCGACCGAAAGACCGTCGCGGACTTTGTCTTCGCCGCTAAGCAATGGAGCCAGCCTTATCTCGGCGGCCCGTTGACAGAATACTGGCACGCCAATAAGTTCATTTCGGTTCCAGATACGTCACTGTATATTATCGGGGGATATGGTCAGCTGCGATACAAGAACCTGGTTCAACGGTATCACTTCGCGACCCGGCAATGGGACACTATCCGGACTTCCGGTGAATACCTGCCACCCCGCTATCTCGCTGCGCTAGGCACTGATCCACAGGGAAAATATGCCTATATCGTCGGCGGTTATGGCAGTCAGACAGGTGACCAGATGCTGGACCCGCGTAACTACGATGATCTCTACCGTTATGATATCCGTAAGCGATCGTTCAAAAAAGTCTTTACGCTGAAACCTTCGTTCTACCCGTTTACTTTTGCCAATCATCTCGTCATTGGTGCGGCGCCCGACGCATGGTACGGGCTGCTGTTCGCGAACGATTCCTTCAACTCCAAACTTCAGTTAGTACAAGGGTCGCTGATCGACTCGACTATCCGGCCTGTCGGTAATATCATTCCTTACAATTTCCATGACATCCAATCTTTTGCCGACCTGTATTATTCTCCGCAGAGTAACCGGCTTATTGCCGTCACGCTGTTTTATTCCAAAATAGAAGATAAAGAACATAATACACAGGTCCGGATTTATACGCTGGATTATCCGCCCGAGCCTATGCAGGCCGCAACGTTGACGCTTTCGTTTCCAGTCGTCCGGCGAAGTCCCTGGCTGCTGATATTCCTGGCTGGCGTTATAGTAATCCTGGTCGTCATCGTAGTGGCCCGGCTGCGCGGTGGCCGGCGACAGGATATCCCTTCACTTGTGAGCGGCCCTGCACCAGCATTATCCGTCGGCACAGGTGCTATCTTTTCTCCTGTTACGCCGGGCCCGGCATCCGCTTTGCAACCGGCCCCGTCTCCCGGTCATGCCTCCGGGCCGCTGGCATCCGCCATTTATCTTTTCGGCCCTTTCCAGGTATTCGATAAAGAGGGGCATGACAGCACCCGGCTGTTTACGCCGCTGCTGAGGGAGCTCTTTCTGATCATCGCCATTTACACTATTCGTAACGGGCGGGGTATTTCTTCCGAGGGGCTGAATGAGATACTATGGCACGATAAAGCGGAAAAAGATGCCAAGAACAACCGCAGTGTCAACCTGGCGAAGTTGAAACCCATCCTGGAGAAGATCGGCAACTGCATTATCAATAAGGAGTCGGGTTATTGGCAATTGCAGGTACTGGATGACACTTACGTGGACTATAAACAGTGCATCCTGCTCCTGCAGGACACGACGATCCCCGATACCCGGCATTTGCATGCGCTGGTCAACATCATCAAAAGAGGACCTTTTTTGCAACAAACCGACTACAATTGGCTCGACGACATCAAGTCAGAGGTCTCCAACGGCGTCATCGATCGCTGCCTGGGTTATCTCAGTCATCATGATATCACCGAAAACCCCGAGTTCACCATCGAGATCGCCAATTGTATTTTCTTTTTCGACCAGTTGAACGAGGATGCCCTTACCTTCAAATGCAAGAGCCTTATCCTGCTTAAACGGCACAACCTCGCCAGCAATATGTACCTGAAATTTGTAAAAGATTATAAAGATATCTACAGTGCGGACTTCGACAAGTCTTTCCAGGAGATTATAGCCTAAAATCCGGCCGTTAATCGAACATTAATCGTCTGGTTAATCTTTGGATCGTTTATTTGTAACTGTTTCTCATCTAAATGCTTGTTGTGTGAATAAACATTCCTCCCTCATCCGTCGCCTGATTGGTTTATCTGTTGTTCTCTTTTTCCTGACCGCTACCACCCGGCCTGTGCCTGACCAAAAAATTCCTCTGCAACCCATTGCATTCGATCAGCGTCCCCCTTATAAAGATCCTCATCTGGCTGTCAGCCGGCGGGTCGAAGACCTCCTGTCACGGATGACCGTAGAGGAAAAGATCCGGCAGTTGGATATGTATTGGGGCAAGGAGGTGGCCGATATGGACGGGCCCAACGCCGATGGGCGTCATACCGACGGGCACGAAGCTTCGGCCTGGTCTGCTCAAAAGACCGCCGCCTCTTTCGGCACGCTGGGGGCAGGCTCCGTGCACGACCTCTATCCCTTGAGTGCCGGCATCACCAACAGTATCCAGCGCTATACCATGGAGAAGACCCGGCTGGGTATCCCTGTCCTCTTTATCGAAGAAGGGTTGCATGGGTATAGCGGCCTCGGCAGTACTTCCTTTCCCATTCCGCTGCAGTTATCCGGCGCCTGGGATACGACGCTGCTATATGATGTGGGTCGCGCCATCGCGACCGAGACCCGGGCCCATGGCATCGACATGTTATTAGAGCCAGTGCTGTGCCTGCCCCGTGATCCGCGCTGGGGGCGCACGGAAGAGACCTATGGAGAGGATACATGGCTCGATGCCCGTAATGCGGTCGCGATGGTGAAAGGACTGCAGGGTAAGGGCGTCGATCAACCCGATGCCGTCATTGCAGAGCCCAAGCATTTTGCTGTCCATGGCGTGCCGGAGGCGGGCAGCAATACCGCTCCCGTCAACATGGGCGAGCGGGAGGTCCGCAGTTCCTTCCTTCCTGTCTTCGAGGCGGCTGTGCGTGAAGGTGGTGCGCTGTCTATGATGGCCGCCTACAGCGAACTGGACGGCATCCCTTGCGTCGACAACAAGTGGTTACTGACAGATGTGCTGCGCAAGGAGTGGGGTTTCAAAGGTTTCGTGTTATCCGACCTCGGCGCCATCAAAATGTCTATGGAGACTCATCATGTCGCGGCGTCGGTCCCGGACGCGCTGGCCCAGGCTTTAAAGGCAGGCCTCGATATGCAGTTTTACGACTGGCCTCACGACGAATTTATGACGGCGATGAAGACAGCCTTGCGGCAGGGCATGCTAACGACGGGGCAGCTCGACCGTGCGGTTGGGGACGTTTTACGCGTGAAGTTCCTGCTGGGCCTTTTCGATCACCCCTATACTGATACGAGCCTCAGGGCCAGCGTGTTTCATACGCCTGCCCACCAGGAACTGGCCCTTAAAGCCGCTGCGGAGAGCATTTGCCTGTTGAAGAACGAAGGAAACATCCTGCCATTACACAGCGATGTGCATAACGTCGCCGTTATCGGACCGCTCGCTGCCAGCACTTATCCCGGTGGGTATTCCAATCCGCAGGCCAGGTCCATCTCCATCCTGGAGGGTCTTAAGCAACGCGCCGGCGCCTCTCTTTCTATCCGTTATGAACAGGGGTATTCGCCGGACAGTGCCGCGGCCGACGGGCTGCCGGCGGCAATCGACGCTGTAAAAGCCGCCGACGTAGCCATTGTCGTGCTGGGTGAAGAGCCTGCGATTGTCGGGGAAGGGAAAGACCGTGCACACCTGGATCTCGGTGAACAGCAGATGCGGCTGATCGGAGCCGTTAGCGCTGCCGGGAAGCCCGTCATCGTGTTGCTGGCCAATGGCCGGCCCTTGTGCATCGACTGGGTAGCCGCCCACGTGCCTGCAATTGTAGAGACATGGTTTTCAGGAGAACAGGGTGGCCTGGCCATTGCCGATGTTCTGTTGGGACGTACCGATCCGTCAGGTAAGCTACCGATGACCTTTCCACGCTCCGAAGGGCAGATCCCATTTTATTATAATCATAAGCCTTCTTCCGGCCATCGATATGTCGATGAAAAGGACAGTCCCTTGTTTTCGTTTGGTTTTGGGCTCAGCTATACGCACTTCACGTACAGTGACCTGAAAGTGGTGCCTGCGGCTATCCCTGTGGGAGGCGTCGCAGATATTCAAGTCACCGTTACCAACGCCGGAGCGGTAGCCGGGACAGAGGTGGCGCAGCTGTATGTCCGCGATCGGGTCAGCAGCGTAACGACACCTCAAATAGCACTGAAAGGATTTGGCCGTGTCATGCTCAATCCCGGAGAAAGCCGGACGGTGCATTTTCACCTGGGCCCCGATCAACTAGCCCTCTGGAACCGGGACATGAAAAAGGTCGTGGAACCCGGCGAATTCAGCATCATGGTCGGCAGTTCCTCCGCGGATATCCGGCTGAACGATAGTTTACGCGTCATTCCACATCCATAAAACGCACCACATGGCCATCACCACTCCGCAACAAAAGGCCGGACAGCTTACCGGGCGACGTACCTTACCTGCAGGCAGGCTCCGGGCCTTCCGGATCATAGCCATCGTACTGCCTTTCCTCCTGTTAGGCTTGCTGGAATTGAGCCTGCGGCTGTTCCATTATGGCTACGACAGTTCACTCTTTATCGAAGCCCCCGGGAATAAAGATTATCTGATCTTCAATCCGGACGCTTCCCGAAGATACTTCACCGATCAGGGGAACGCCACTACTGGTAACCGGGAGCCTTTCCGCAAGGTCAAGGAGGCCGGCACCCTGCGCATCTTTGTGTTGGGGGAATCCACTACCATCGGATATCCCTATTTTCACAACGGCTCTTTTCACCGGTGGCTGCAATACCGGCTCATGCGGTCCTTTCCGGACAAGAAACCGGAGATCGTCAACATTTCCCTTACGGCCGTCAATTCTTATACCGTCCTGGGTTTTGCGCGGGAAGTCGTTGACTATGCGCCCGATGCCATCCTCATCTATACCGGGCATAATGAATATTATGGTGCGCTTGGGGTAGGATCTACCAACCGCTTGGGCAGCAGCCCGCAGATGGTCAATTTCCTGCTATGGCTCCGGAAGCTCCGGACCGTTCAACTGCTGACAAAGCTGTATAGCAAGATCGGGCGCGTTTTTTCTTCCGATGCTTCCAAGGCCGGCAAAACCAGGATGGAGTTGATGGTGGGCGACCAACAGATCGCTTTCGGTTCTCCTTTGTACAGTCGTGGTATTACACAATTCGAGACCAATATGGATGAGGCGATGGATATCTTTCACCGGCGGGGGATACCCGTATTTATCAGTAACCTGGTGTCGAACCTCAAGGATCAGCGGCCTTTCGTCAGTGTTCCGGCAAACGGTGCGACCAGCGGTGCCGCCAACAATGCGACCGGCACTCCCGCGGGCGATACGGCCAATGCCCTGTATGACTATACGCAGGCCGGCCGGTCCTGGGACCGCGGCGACTACGTGACGGCCAGAGAGGATTATGTCCGGGCTAAAGAAATGGATGCGCTTCGGTTTCGTGCTCCCGAGCGATTGAATGAGATTATTGCCGGCTTCAGCCGGAAATATGACAATGTATACCTTGTCGATACCCGGGCGGCTTTCGAAGCCGCGTCCGACCACGGGATCATCGGGAAGTCATTGTTGCTGGAACACGTTCACCCTAACCTGACAGGCTATGCGCTGATGTCAGACGTCTTTTATCATGCCCTTCAGGAGCATGGAATTATCCCTGTATCCAGTGACCGGGAACTGACATTCTCCCAGCTACTGGCCGGCATGCCGCTGACCAGGGTGGATTCACTTTCGGGTGCTTATAAGATCGCGAACCTTGAAAATAACTGGCCGTTCAATGATACAGGACGGGTTAAAGGACCGCCGTCGCGCGACGACCTGCATCTTTCCACGGAGGAAGAAGACCTTGCCTATGCCGTAGCTTTCGAGCATCTTCCCTGGGAAGATGCTACGGGGCAGCTGTACGATTTTTACAGCAAAACCGAAGACTGGGCCAAAGCCGCCACGGTCCTTGAGGCGTTATGTCTCGAGCATCCGACAGAAGCCGCCTTGTATGAGAAAACCGGGATGCTGTATGGCAAATTAAAGGAGAATGATAACGCTATTCTCTATTTTGGGCAGGCTTTCCGGCGCGAACCATCTTTTGAGCGGGCCCATTATCTTTTTGTCCTTTGCCTGCAGGCGGACAAGCCCGCTGAGGCCCTGCCGTATCTCGACTATGCTATCGCCAACAACAGCGGCGGGATGAACTTGCAGCCCGTCCGTGCGGGGGCGCTGGAGATCATGCAACTGGAAAATCAGTTGGGAAAGGATTCCACTCAAATGGATGTGTTGCAAAAGATTGCTCAGGTGTATCAGCAAATGGGTAACCAGCCTGCTGCGCTGAAATATTCCGACCTGGCGGCCAGGGCGCATAGGTAAGGGCCGTGCGGCGATCCGGGCGATTCAGGCGCGATGCGGTGGCGGGTCTGCCCGCAAAAAAACCCGCACGTTCAGTGCGGGTCCGATATTATTGAGCCTTGACAGGCTAATTATGTCGCGGGATAATTACCTCGCAGGATAATCAGATATGCGATTCGATCTTTTTGACGAAATTGGATTTCGGCTGTGCGCCTACCAATTTGTCGACTACCTTGCCGCCTTTGATGAACAGGATGGCGGGGATGCTGGTAATACCGTAATTGACCGACAATTGCGGATTGTGGTCTACATTGACTTTCCCTACATTGATCTTTCCGTCATATTCTTTGGACAGTTCTTCGATAACCGGTCCGATAGCGCGACAAGGGCCGCACCATTCTGCCCAGAAATCGACTATGGTGAGCTTATCGGAGGAAATCACTTTTTCCTGAAAGTTGGTATCTGTTAATTCTAATGCCATAATTGAGCTTTTTATGTGATGTGATAATTTTTGCTTGAACAAAGGTCTGCTTATTTCGCCAGTTTATTCGTCGCTTTCCTGACATTCACCATTTACCCGCGACTACAGGCTAAACGGTGACAACCTGTACTTCCAGTTCCGGGGTCTTTTCCAGAAAAGCAGACATTTCGTCATTCATTTCGAATCCGTTCCCCATAGTGAAGAGGCAGATCCGGGCCTGGCTTTTTGACTCTAAAATGTTGAATTTCAATGCCGATTTTCCGGGGTACTTTTTGACGTTCTTTTCGATGAATTGTACCAGTTCCTCGTTGATAAACCGTGCTTCCACCTCCATAATCACTTGCCGGGTCAGGATGGGTTTGATGCTTTCCAGCAACATCATCTTTTCGATCCGGAACTCGAATTCTGCCTTATTGAAGCGTTGGCGAAAGCCCCCCATCAGGAAAAGGTTTTTGCCTTTTTCCAGGTAGTTGGAGTAGCGGGCATAGTCTTCGCTCCATAACATGAACTCGGACTTGCCGGTATAGTCTTCGATGATAAAGCTGCCGAATTGTTTGCCGGTTTTACTGACCCGGTGCTGGGCATCCGTGACCAATCCTGCCAGGCGGTATGGCTTGCCCGGATTGCTCTGCAGGGTCACTGCGTCCTTGATCTCATTGAATTCGCCCAGTTGGGTAATGCCGTAATGCGTAATCTCGAACTTGAAATGATCCAACGGGTGGCCGCTCATAAACATACCCGTCACGTCTTTTTCGTGGTCCAGCAGTTCGGTGAGCGTCCAGGGTTCACAGGGGGGGATCTTCGGGGTAGCGATATCCGGCATGGCCAGGTCTCCGAAAAGGCTATTGCTGCTCTGCGTCGAGTTGGTCTGGTATACATTGCCGAACTTGATGATCTTCTCCAATCCCGTAGAAGTATCTCCCGGGGGAATGTGGAAATATTGTGCGCGGTGGAACCCGGTAAAGCAGTCGAAAGCTCCGGCATAGACAAGGCTTTCCAGGGTCTTTTTATTGACCGTTCGCTGATTGATGCGTTTGATCAGGTCGAATACCGTAGTGAAAGGACCGTTCTTGTGTCGTTCTCCGATCGCCCCTTCAACGGCTGCCTCGCCCACGCCTTTCAATCCGCCCAGTCCTACACGGATCTCTCCTTTCATATTAACCGCAAAGCCTATTTTCGACTCGTTGATATCCGGCCCTAATACTTTCAGCCCCATCCGTTTGCATTCTTCCATGAAGAAAGTGATCTTTTCGATGCTGCCGGCGTGGTTCAGCACTGCCGCCATGTATTCGGAAGGGTAGTGGGCTTTGAGATAGGCTGTCTGGTAGGCGACGAAGGCATAGCAAGTGGAGTGCGATTTATTGAAAGCGTATTGCGCAAACGCTTCCCAGTCCGTCCAGATCTTTTCCAGCGTATCAGCCGCAAAGCCTTTGGCAGTAGCGCCCTTGATGAACTGTGACTTCATTTTGTCGAGGATCGACTTCTGTTTTTTGCCCATCGCCTTACGAAGGACATCCGCATCGCCTTTGCTGAATCCCGCCAGCTTTTGGGCCAGCAGCATCACCTGTTCCTGGTAGACCGTGATCCCGTAGGTATCACCCAGATATTCTTCCATCTCCGGGAGGTCGAAGACGATAGGCTCGCGACCATGTTTACGGTCGATATAGTTAGGGATGTAGGCAATCGGGCCGGGCCGGTACAGGGCGTTCATGGCGATCAGGTCGTTGAACTTATCCGGTTTGAGGTCTTTGAGATATTTCTGCATCCCGGGACTTTCAAACTGGAAAGTTCCGATGGTCTCTGCGCGTTGGTATAGCTCGAAGGTCTTTGCATCATCCAGCGGGATATCGTCGATGACAATTTCGACGCCGTGATTTTCTTTGATCAGTTCGAGTGAAGTCTTGAGGATGTTGAGGGTCCGCAGACCGAGGAAGTCCATTTTGATGACGCCCGCCTCTTCGATCACACTACCTTCGATCTGGGTGACCAGGAGGTCCGAGTCCTTGGCCGTGCAGACGGGGAGAATGCTCATCAGATCGCCCGGGGCAATGATGATCCCGGCCGCATGAAGTCCCGTATTCCGCACCGAACCTTCCAGACGCTCGGCTTCATGAAGGACACGGCTCCGGATATCGTCTCCCTTATATATATCCCGGATCAGCTTGACGTTCGCCAGATCATCCGGCCCGACCCCATCTTTTTCCTCTAAGGATTTCTCTCCGTCCTTGCTTGTCATGGGGGCGTGTAACACCCGCTTCAGCTCGATCCCCGGCCGGTCCGGCACCAGCTTTGCCAGGGCATTGCTTTCGGGCAGGGGCAGGTCCAGCGCGCGCGCCACATCCTTGATGCTCATCTTAGCCGCCATCGTACCATAGGTCACGATCTGTGCCACCTGGTTCTTCCCATATTTTCCTACGACATAATTGATCACCTTTTGCCGGCCTTCATCATCAAAATCCGTGTCGATATCCGGCATTGACTTTCGGTCCGGGTTCAAAAACCGTTCGAACAGCAGGTTATATTTTATCGGATCGATATTGGTAATGCCGATACAATACGCCACCACACTCCCGGCTGCCGAGCCACGACCCGGCCCGATAAACACACCCATATCCCGCCCCGCCTTGATAAAATCGCTCACGATCAGGAAGTAACCCGCAAACCCCATGGTCTTGACGGTGAACAGCTCAAAGTCCAGCCGTTCCTGGATCTCCGGTGTCAGGTCGCTATACCGCAGCTTAGCTCCCTCCTGGGTGAGGTACTTCAGATACTCCCACTGGTTCAGGTTACTATCATTCTGATGAATCTGGAATTCCTTCGGGATCGGGAAGGCAGGCAGCATGATATCCTTCTTCAGATTGAGCACCTCTACCCGGTCCACGATCATATTGGTGTTATCGATGGCTTCGGGCACATCGCTGAACAGGGCCTTCATCTCCTCCGTCGTCTTGAAGTAGAACTGGTCGTTCGGGAATTTGAACCGCCGGTTCTTCATATTCGTATCGTCATTGACGAAGTCGTCATATCCCGGCGTCGCCTGTTTCTCGCCTGTATTGATACACAGCAGGATATCGTGGGCGTTATAATCATCCCGGTCCGTATAGTGGCTGTCATTGGTGGCGATTGCCGGGACATTGTATTTTTTGGCGTATTGCTGAAGGACCAGATTGATCTTTTCCTGTTCTTTGATATTATGCCGCTGCAGTTCGATGAAGTAATCTTCGCCGAAGAGGTCCAGCCACCATTTGAATTCTTTCTCGGCTTTTTCTTCGCTTTCATGCAGGATTGTCTGGGGGACATAGGCTCCGATACAGCATGTCGTTGCGATCAGCCCTTCATGATATTTCAGGATCAGCTCTTTATCGATCCGCGGATATTTACTGTACAGTCCTTCCGTATAGCCCAGGGAAGTCAGCTTGATCAGGTTTTGATATCCCACCTTGTTTTTGGCCAATAAGATCTGGTGATAACGTTCGTCCTTCTGTTCCTTGGTAAAAGTCTTCCGGGACCTGTCTGCTACCACATAAAACTCACAACCCACTACCGGTTTGACCTTGAGGGTGCCATCCTCGTTTTTGTGCTTATAGGCTTCCGCTACGAACTCGAAGGCGCCGAACATATTACCGTGGTCAGTGATGGCCAGCGCGGGCATTTTGTCCCCGATCGCCTTTTTGTAGAGGCTCTGGATAGAGGCGGCTCCGTCCAGCAGGGAGAATTGCGTATGGGTATGTAGATGAGAGAATGAAGACATAGGACCTGCAATTAACGAACAAAAGAGGAGAGGATTTGTTCGGGAAAAGCACATTCTTTCCACAGGCTATCTCCGGGGTAATGGCCTGGGTCTTCCAGGGTTGGTCGCCGAGCCTCTTTGAGCCCGGCCAGCTATTTCCTCAGGTTATTGATGACGCATGAAATTGATAATAGCGATAACGGATCCGACGATGGCTAGGAATTGGATAAGATTAGAGATAAAAATGGCTTTTGTCAGGTCACTCCTCATTTGCTCTATTTTGAGTTCCAGGTCGCTTCTCACCTGCTCAATTTTGAGCTCCAAATGCCCTATTTTGAGATCCAGTTTGTGGCAAGTTTCACTTACAAATTCTTTTGTCGCCGCTCCCTCCAGATTGTCTTCATATTCTCCTTTGACGGCCTGACCGATGGTCTGTACCAGTTCGCGGGCTGTTTCATCGGCTAAATGAAGATCCTTTCGGAAGATATCGTATAATTTTATTTGGATCGAGTTTCGCATAATGCCCATTCCCACGATTTTCATATAACAGGTTTTTTTCAGGTCCGTCAACAAAGGTAAAATGAATAGAAACACGCCTTAAAAAAACTTTTTGCGCCACCTATACCCGCCATTTTGGCAAACCGTTGGCAAATTTTTTACTATATTTGCTGTGCCAATTATCTGGCCGTACCCTTATTTGTGGAAAATATGTTTAGAAATGCCATATTTATTGTCATCCTTTGTGTCGTTGCAACCAGTTGCAGCACGGTAAAACCCGCCGCTTCCAGGCCGGCTGCAACTACTTCGCCAACCAGCACTTCTTCCTCCGGTTCTATTGAGTTCATTAATAATATTGCCATCAATTCGGATGGCCAGCAGGATCAGTCACGTAGTTCTCATAGCGGCGCGAATAAAAAAACGCCGGTGAAGGCGGCCTCTTATAACGATCGGCCGGGCGGCGCCATTGAAGATTATTCTGCCTTGCAGTTCAAATTCGCTATCCTGGAAAATGCGTCGGTGGAAGACCTGAATAACCCCAAGCTGTTGAGTTTCATGGATTATTGGTATGGTACGCCCTATCACTATGGTGGCAGCACCCGGGATGGCATCGATTGTTCTGCTTTCGCTATTCTGCTGATGTCGTCTGTTTATGGCGTGGCGACATTGCCACGGACTTCAAAAGAACAATATGAGTTCACCCATCGGGTCAGTCGCAGCGAATTGCAGGAAGGGGACCTGGTCTTCTTTCACACATTGGGCAAACGTCGCGTGGTCACCCATGTGGGGGTCTATCTGCGTAATAATAAATTTATTCATGCATCCGTGTCCGGGGTCATGATCAGCGACATGAACGACGGCTATTATGATAAGCACTATATCGGCGCCGGGCGTATCCTTGATGCCAGTCAACCGGAAGGTGCTGTACAGGCCGCGCCCGGCCGCTAACTAACCCGCTTTCCGCATAATGATATAGAAATTCCGGTCTACCGACAAGTTTCCGTCACCACCCGAGCCATTGCCGGTCTCTCCTACGGAGAGGATGCGTGGCCCGGGACCATTGGGCGCGCGGTGGCCAGCCTGCTGTGGAGGTGCACCTGCACCCGGCATCTGTCCGCCACTTCCGTTAATGACCTGCCCGCCCGTACCTGCCGGCATAGTTTGCCAGTCTTCCGTCGGGGTGATCCATTGTTCCGGCAGCCCGCCGGCGTATACCTTTATCGGCATATTAAATCCTTTTACGCAGTTTGTCCAGCGGTAAGATATCATGTCGCCGTTGGTCTGATAGGTCAGCACCGGTATCTGTGTGGTCCGGAGATACTGGTCGAAGATTGTCGAGAAGTCCTTGCCGGCATAGTGGCTCATGTATCCTTCTATCTGTTGGGTCGTCACCGTCTGGTGGTAGAATGTGCTGCTCAGTCCGTGCATCATCCCACGGTAGGCCGAGTCGCCCACGATCTGGCGGATCATATGCAGCATATTGGCGCCTTTGAAGTACATGTCCCCTGACCCTTCCTTATTAACGTCGTACGTGCCGATGATCGGGTCGTCATTGCTGATGTTCTTGCGGATGCCGATGCAATAGTCGTTGCCGGCCTCCACACCGTACATATAGGTGGTGAAGAGTGTTTCCGAATAATCGGTGAAGCCTTCGTGTATCCACATGTCTGCTGCATCTTTGTCGGTGATGCTATTGCCGAACCATTCGTGACCGCTCTCATGGACGATGATATAATCCCATTTCAAGCCCCAGCCTGTCCCTGACAGGTCGTGGCCCAGGTAGCCGTTTTCAAAGTGGTTGCCATAGGCTACGTTGCTTTGGTGTTCCATGCCCAGGTGGGGAGCTTCGACCAGTTTGTACCCGTCCTCGTAAAAGGGATAGGGGCCCATCCAGTATTCGAAGGCGTCCAGCATCGTATCAACCTGTTTGAACTGTGGCCTCGCCTTCTCCAGGTTATAATCCAGTACCCAGAAATTACAATCCAGATTCCCTTTCAGCCCCTTGTATTTTTCGGACCAGTTGACATATTTGCCGATATAGGGAATGATATCGTAGGAGTTGATCGGAGTGACGACTGCCCAGGTCCAGGTAGTTGTTCCATTACCGTTGGCGTGCTTTTCACGCAGCCGGCCATTGCCGATGGCTACCAGGCTGTCTGCTACGGTGATGCTCATGACGACGCCGCTGTCCGGTTCGTCATATAGGTGGTCCTTACAGGGGAACCATACACTGGCGCCCAGTCCTTCGTCCGCGACGGACATCCAGGGCCTCCCTTCCTTGTCTTTGGTCCAGATCCAGCCGCCGTCCCATGGTGGTTTGACGGCAACACGCGGGACGCCCGTGAATTTCAGGTTAACCGTCTCCACGCTGCCCGCCTTGATGACCTTCGGCCAGCGCAGATGAAAGACGTTTCCCTCGCGGACAAAGGTCAGTGGTTTTTTTCCCCAGCTGGCAGCCAGGAGGGTCATGGGTTCCTGCAGGTCGATCTGCATGATCTGGCCGTCGGCTGTTGCCTGGAAGGTGATAGCATTTTCTCCTGTCAGGGACTTCTTGTCATAATCCGGGGTTACCCTGAGATCATATTTCAGCAGGTTCCACCAGGCCCGTTCCGGGGTAATGCTGCCTCTGAGGGTATCTGCGCGGGTAAAAGTTCTTTTAGGTGTCAGCAGCTGGGCTTGGGTGAACAACCCTGTGAGGAAAGAAATTACGGCAAGGAGCAACAGTTTACGACTCATTGGTTATCTTTAATTTGAGGTTGATTTATTCGCGATGAAGATAAATAAACATTTTTCATTCTCTATTCTAATTGGGACGAGTGGTTGGATGGTCGTCGCGCTGCTGCTGACAACCTGCCGGTCCCCTTCCGCCTCCACCGGGAAAAAGGTTTTTTATTACAACGAATCAGACGGCATTGCCACGCTGGACCCTGCTTTTGCGAAGAACAGGTCCATTATGTGGGTCGTGCACCAGTTGTACAATACTCTGGTTGAGACCGATAAGGACTTGCGCTTTGTCCCCGCTCTTGCCCGCGGGTGGGATGTCAGCGCCGATCGTTGCACCTGGACCTTCCATCTTCGCACCGACGTATTTTTTCACGACGATCCGGCTTTTCCGGGCGGCAGGGGCCGGCGGTTAACCGCCGCCGATGTGGTCTATAGCTTTAATCGTCTGCTGGACTCACGTACGGCCAGCAGCGGGGCCTGGATATTTCATGATCGCATCGATACGGCGAGCGGTGGCGCTTTCCAGGCTCTGGACGACAGCACGTTCAGGTTGCGGTTGTCCCGTCCTTTCAACCCTATCCTGGGATTGCTGAGCATGGAGTATTGTTCCATCGTTCCTCATGAAGCCGTCGAGACGTATGGCAAAGACTTCCGCAGCCATCCCTGTGGTACCGGGCCATTCAGGTTGCAATCGTGGGAAGAAGGGCAGGACCTCATCCTGCTGAAGAATGAGCGTTATTTTGAAAAGGACAGCATGGGCAGGCCATTGCCTTATCTGGATGCAGTAAAGATCTCCTTCAACGATGAGAAGGCCACCGAGTTCCTTCTATTCCGCCAGGGCCAACTGGATTTTATCAACGAGATCGATCCGTCGTTCAAGGACGAAGTATTGAGCAAGAGAGGGCAGCTGAAGCCCGACTGGCAAGGAAAGATCGTGCTGTCCGTTGGACCTCAGCTCAACACCGAGTACCTGGGGATACTTGTCGACAGTACTAACCCGCTGGTTCGACTCTCGCCATTACGGCTGCGCGCGGTACGGCAGGCCATCAATTATGGTTTCGACCGGCGGAAAATGATGTTGTATCTCAAGAATTCTCTGGGGTTGCCTGCGGAGAGTGGCTTCGTGCCGGCCGGGCTGCCGTCTTTCGATTCGTTGCGGGTTAAGGGATATCACTATGATCCCGGCAAGGCCCGTCAGTTGCTCGCCCTCGCCGGTTATGCAGACGGAAAAGGGATGCCGGCGATCAAATTATTGACCATTCCCGTCTATGCCGATTTTGCGAGCTTTGTCGCGCGCCAATTGGAAGATATCGGCCTGCATATCCAGGTAGAGGTGGTGCAGAAAAGTTTACTGCTGGAAGAGACCGCTCAATCCGAGGCCCTTTTTTTCCGCGGCAGCTGGTTGGCCGATTATCCCGATGCCGAAAATTATCTCAGCGTCTTCTATTCTCCGAACCCTGCCCCGCCTAACTATACCCGCTATAAAGATCCTATTTATGATCGGTTGTATGAGCGTGCGCTCAGGGAGAATGACGATTCGGTACGTTACGACCTCTACCGGCAGATGGACCAGCGCGTGATCGACGCAGCACCGGTCGTGCCGCTCTGGTATGATGAAGTGGTGCATCTCATTCAGCCCCGGGTTCACGGCCTGGAGCCCAATGCGCTGAACCTGCTGGAATTGCGGCGGGTGGATATCGCGGAATGATTATTGCACTCATATTGGTTTCAAACATTATTTATGGAGAATTTGCAGGACAACCTGACCGGGGTCAACCAGGAAGGGTTTTATCCCAACCGTCCGCTGCGTTATCTGACTGCCTCGTCTATTGTGGGCGATAAGGTACACAATCCTGCGGGCGAGCATTTAGGCATTATCAAAGACATTATGATCGACCTGGCGACGGGAACGATCGATTATTTTATCATTGAATTCGGCGGTTTTCTCGGCATCGGCATCAAATACTTTGCTATTCCGTTTTCGCTGCTGAAGGTCGATCCGGACAACAAACGGTTCCTGTTCGCACAATCCAAAGAAGAGTTGTCCAAGGCGCCCGGCTTCGATATCGATCATTGGCCCGACACAAACATTCATCTGGAAGAAGTGAATGAGTATTGGAATTTTATGGGATAGGGGCGAGATAAGGCGGTCATGCCCCGAATAACCATCAGGGGAATTTTATCTTCAGTTTATCCTTAAACGCTTTTTCGAATTTTTCGACCTTAGGGCGGATCACCAGGTAGCAATAGGGCTGCGAGCCGTGATTGTTATAGTAATTTTGGTGGTAATCTTCTGCCGGGTAGAATATCGTAAATGGCGTGATCTCCGTGACAATGGGATTATCATATGCCTTGTTCTTGTCCAGCTGAGCCTTGTAATGTTCCGCCTTCTTCCGCTGTTCTTCATCATGATAAAAAACGGCGCTGCGGTATTGGGTACCGATGTCGTTGCCCTGCCTGTTCAGCGTGGTAGGGTCGTGCGATTCCCAGAACACTTCCAGCATTTCGTCAAAGCTTATCACCGACGGATCAAAATAAATCTGCAAACATTCGGCATGCCCCGTCGTGCCCGAACAGACTTCTTCGTAGGTCGGGTTAGCGACAGTGCCCCCCGTATAGCCGGAATATACTTGAAGTACTCCTTTCAATTCCTGGAATACAGCTTCCGTACACCAGAAGCACCCTGTGCCAAAAGTGGCTATTTCAGCCTTTACCCCCTGGGGGGTGGTGTTTACATCCATAAGCCGAAAATAGGAAGAATGATAGTAAAGTAACCTGATTAATTTTGTAAAGTAACTTTATCAAGTTACCTTCGCATTATGGAAAATACAAGCGACAGCTTTAACCGGGATATTGAGGTAGCTTCCCACCTTCGGATCACGATCCACCGGCTGGTCAAGCTTCTCCGCCGTCAAACAAATAATGACAGCGATCTTTCGCTGACAGAACGTTCCACTATGGGGTCGTTATACAATCACGGTGAGCTCCCCGCGTCTGCCCTCGCCCAGATGGAAAAGGTGACCACCCAATCTATGTCTCAGATCATCAATCACTTATATGAACTGAACTATATTCATAAGACTCCTTCCGAAGAGGATAAGCGGAAGGTGCTGCTGACCCTGACAGCGGAAGGCAAGGCCTTTGTGGAAGATAGCCGGCAGCGCAAGCAGGAATGGCTGGCCCATGCGCTGCACGAAAAGGTCAGTCCTGCGGAAAAAGACCTGTTGATGGAGGCCCTGAAGATCATGACAAAACTTATTGACGAATAAAAGATTTTATGAAACTCCCTACGTTTACCGCTTTTAGCAGCCGCAATTACCGGCTGTACTTTTATGGACAATCCGTAAGCCTGATCGGCACCTGGATGCAACGCACTGCCGTCAGCTGGGTCGTTTATACGTTGACCCATTCGGCGTTTATGCTGGGTGTGGCCATGTTTTGCACTCAATTTCCATCCTTCCTGTTGTCCACCGCCGGAGGCGTCGTATCCGACCGGTATAACCGTTACAAGGTGTTATTGATCACGCAAATCTCGTCCCTCGTGCAATCCGTGCTGTTGGCCATCCTGGTCCTGATGGGCCACTATACCGTCTGGGAAATATTGGGGATCAGTATTATACTCGGAGCGATCAATGCCTTCGATGTCCCTGCCCGGCAGTCGCTGGTATACGAAATGGTCGATGACAAGGAACATTTGCCCAATGCCCTGGCCCTCAACTCAACGATGGTCAACCTGGCCAGGCTGGTGGGTCCTGCGATATCCGGGGTGGTGCTGGAAAAACTGGGCGCGGGCGCTTGCTTTGTGCTGAATGCCGTAAGCTTTCTGGCCGTCATCGGTTCGCTGCTGCGGATGAAACTTTCTCCTTATGTTAAGGCTACGCGGAACAAGAACGCCATCGGCGAATTGCGCGAAGGCTGGGAATATCTTAACCGAACGCCTTCCATTGCCAGGGTCATTTTGCTGCTGGCGGCCATGAGCCTTTTCGTTATTCCCTTCTCTACGTTGCTGCCCATTTATGCCAAGGTCATTTTTCACGGCAATGCCGCCACTTTCGGTTGGATCAACAGCTTTATCGGGTTGGGGGCAATCTGCGGCTCTTTGTATCTGACGTCAGCTAATGCCACCAGTGAAATGGGCCGTAAGAAGATCCTGCGGAATAATACCCTGATCTTCGGTGTCGGGCTGATCCTGTTTGCCTACACGCCCTGGTTCCCGGTGGCCATGATCTTTGCTGTCATGTCAGGCTTCGGTATGATGGCCCAGACGACGATGACGAATACCATCATCCAGACGACAGTTGCCCCTGCGATGCGCGGGCGGGTGATCAGCTATTTCGCCATGGCCTATTTCGGGATGATGCCATTGGGCGGCCTGTTGATAGGCGCTGTCTCGCAATATGCCGGAGCGCCCGAAACAGTGCTCGGATCGGGGATCATGGCGCTCATCCTGCTGGCTATTTTCTGGCGCTACCTGTCCACGCCCGCCAAAGGCGGTAATAGTGCAGAGGCTGCCGGTGCCGCGAGCGCCGCCGGTGAAGCGAGTGTAGCCCGCGAAACAGCCGCGGCCTGACTGTTCGGTCACCGCGCTGGTCCGCCTCCGGCGGTTCCTGATACCCGGTTGCGGCGATTGATGTACCTTTGCCATTCCTTAAAATGATAGGATTGGCCGCAGGGCTACACAGGTATGAGAATTTTTCCGGAATCGGCACTGGTACAGTTGGAATTCGATAAAATCAGGGCATTGCTCGCGGGGCATTGCAATACGGAATATGCCCGGACCCGGGCGGAAGATCTTCGTATCCATACCCGCCGGGAATACATAGCACTGCAATTGCAGCAGACCCATGAGTTCAAACAACTCATGCTGAACGGGCAGCATTTTCCGAACGATTATACGCTGAATTTATCGCGGGAGTTGAAATTGCTGGGTATTCCCGGCGCTGTTCTTTCCGGCGAGCAATTTCTGCAGGTCCGCCGGCTGGCGGAGAGTACGCAGAGCCTATTCCGTTGGTTCGATGCGGACAGGCGCACCACCTATCCGGCACTCGTCAAGGTGATCGATCCGACCCATTACGAGAAAGCCATTATTACGGCGATTGACGAAGTACTTGATGAGTCGGGGACCGTGCGTGACAATGCGAGTGAGGAACTGGCTAAGATCCGGATGAATCTTTTCCGCCGCCGCAATGAGCTTCGCCGGCTTTTCGACCGGATCGTATCGCGGCTTGGCAAGGCGGGTTATGTGGCCGATATCGAAGAGTCTTTCCTGAACGGCAGGAGGGTGGTCGCAATTTTTGCGGAACAAAAGCGACAGGTGAAGGGCATTCTTCATGGTGAGAGTGATACCCGCCGCACCTCCTTCATAGAGCCGGAGGAGACCATTGAGCTCAACAATGAAGTATTCTCCCTCGAGCATGCCGAAATCAAAGAGGTCAATCGTATCCTGCGCGAGTTAACGGCCCGGCTGTCGGGGCATGCGCCTTTGCTGCAGGTGTGGCACGATATCCTCGGGGAATTCGATTTTATTCGCGCCAAGGCCCGACTGGCTGGGGACATGAATGGCAATTACCCGTTATTGGTCGATAAGTCGCACGTGGTATTACGGCAGGCATACCATCCGTTGCTATACCTCTACAACCGGAAAAATCAGAAGCCCACGATTCCGACGAATATTACGCTGAACGATAAAGACAGGTTGCTGGTCATTTCCGGCCCCAATGCGGGCGGCAAGACGGTGACCATGAAAACGGTCGGGTTGTTGCAGCTGATGATCCAGAGCGGTCTGCTGATACCCGTTCATCCTGACAGCGAACTGGGGATATTCAAACAGCTGATGATCCACATCGGTGACACGCAAAGCCTGGAGTTTGAACTGAGCACCTACAGTTCCCATCTGAAGAACATGAAATATTTCATGGAGAATGCGAATGGCCGGACCCTCTTCTTCATCGACGAGCTGGGCAGCGGCAGCGACCCCAACCTCGGCGGCGCCTTTGCCGAGGTCATCCTTGAAGAGCTGGTGCGTAAACATGCTTTTGGTATCGTCACGACGCATTATCTCAACCTCAAGGTCATGGCCGGCAAGACCTCCGGGGTCGTCAACGGGGCGATGGCTTTTGACGAAACCAATCTTCAGCCCCTGTACCAGCTGATCATCGGTAAGCCCGGCAGCTCCTATACTTTTTCCATTGCTGAACGCATCGGGTTGGAACCGCGACTGATCCAGCGGGCCAGGACCCTCGTGGACGAAGACCATTTCCGGCTGGACAAGTTGCTGAATGCAACCGAACAGGATCTCCGCCAGCTCGAGCTTCGGGAGAAGGATTTGAACAAGTTGCTGAAAGAGAACGAAAAGCTGAAGAAGGAAATGGAAGGGCTGATCCATCGCGAGCGTCATCAGCAGCAGGTAGAGATCCTCAAACAACAGAACAAGATCACCGAAGAACGGATGGAGTACCTCAAGGAAATGGAGCGGAAGCTGCGGCAGATCGTCTTCGACTGGCGCAAGGCCGAGGATAAGAATGAAGTGATCAGGCAGATGCAGTCGCTGCTGTTCAAGCAGAAGGAAAAGCAGGTCAACGAAAAAGTGCGTAAAAAGTTCGACGCGAAATATACCGAGGTCGGCGGCAATGCCCGGATCGGCAACAAGGTGATGATGAAAAAGAACCACCAGGTTGGCACCGTCAAAGAGATACGGGGTAAAAAAGCCATTGTACAGGTCGGGTTGGTCCCCATTACCGTCGAACTGGCCGATCTCACGGTCGTGCAGGACCGGCCGCAGGAAGAGTCGGCGGAATGACGGCCCCGGGAGGGAGAATTAACACACCGGATACATTTATTGAGTAAGTTTGGCGAAAATTACGCATTATGCGAAGTCTGCTTATGTCCATCTTGCTGATCGGCGGCATCTCCGCCGGCTCATTCGCCCAGCCCATCACCGACAGCACCCAACAGGTCATCCCCAACCGGACCAATAGTCCGCAGCAGCAGCAAAAGCCTTACGTGATCTTCATTTCATCCGACGGCTTTAGGTATGACCTCGCCGACAGGTATAATGCGACCCATCTGAAGGCCCTGCGGGCCGGAGGAGTGGCAGCCTCGGGCATGATACCGTCCTATCCATCCGTCACTTTCCCCAACCATTATAGTCTCGCCACCGGTCTGTATCCTGCGCACCATGGCCTGGTAGACAATACTTTCATCGATGTGCAGAAAGGCAAGGGTTATCGCATCAGCGACCGTAAGGCTGTGACGGACAGTTCCTTTTACGGCGGCACCCCTATCTGGGTATTGGCCGAGCAACAGAAAATGCTTTCAGCCAGTTTTTTCTGGGTAGGCTCTGAAGCTGCCGTAGATGGGGTGCGCCCAACGTATTATTATCTCTTCAACGACAAGATTACGTGGAATACACGGCTTCAGTCCGTGAAGGACTGGCTCACCCTGCCGGAGGCGCAGCGCCCCCATCTTATCCTTTTCTATCTGTCCCAGCCCGATCATAACGAGCACATGTTTGGCCCCGATGCGAAAGAGACCGAGACAGCGGTACACATGGTCGACGAGTGTATCGGGAAGATGGTAAAGATGGTCGACTCGCTGCATCTGCCGGTGAACTATGTTTTTGTCAGCGATCACGGCATGGCCGAGGTCGACACGGCGCATGGCATCATCCCTCCCGTTATCGACACGGCTAAATTTGTTGTCTCCTATGGCGGCACGATGATACACCTCTATGCAAAGGACCCCGCTGCGATCACTTCTACTTACCAGTCGCTGAAACAAGGCGCGGAAGGATATGATGTGTTCCTGGCTACGGAGACCCCGGCGCGCTGGCATTATGCGGCCAAAGATGACCGCTATCACCGGATAGGTGATATCATTCTGGTGGCCCACGAGCCGAGGATGTTCTACAATCACGGGCATGTCAGCGCCGGTGAGCATGGCTACGACAATGCCGATGCGGATATGGGCGCCACATTTTATGCCTGGGGCCCGGCTTTTCGCCAGGGCGCGTCGCTACCCGCTTTTGAGAATGTCAATGTGTACCCGCTGATTGCCCGCATCCTCGGGCTGACCATCAGCCAGCCGATCGACGGGTCGGCGAAGGTTTTGCAGGGTGCGTTGAAATAAGTGATCAGGGCATTCTGCGCCCATGGGCCCGAGGCCCCGGGTCAGGCGGTTCGCAGCGGGACGATCCTACGCAGGCCAGCATCCCGTAACCACAACCCCAGCCATGCCAGCAGGATAAATCCCAAATTCTGGACTCCTTGTGCCGTCCAGCCTAACTTGGCGCTTGCCGAGATGGTATGTGCTTCTTTGATTACTTTGGTGATCGCATCGAACAGCAGGAACAGCACAATCAGCGTGGTGAGGATGCGGCCAGTCCATAGAGCGCCTTTAGAAGGAGAAGTCGCCGAAGTAATAACGGGTGTCGTTGTCATGATTAGCTTTTTTCAATGAGGAATAAATAACTGCTCAAAAATAGTGATCCCACGAACAGCCTATGATGCCCGTTTGCGACATTTTTGAAGGGCATTTTGACCATCAATGCATTATCTTTAGTCCTATGAACAGGCGAAAATTTGTACAGGCCACCATGCTGTCGGGTTTGGCGGGGAGCGCTATTCCGTTGGCGAGTTCAGCAGCTTTTAAGGCGTCTGCCCGTCAGAGGCAGCAATGGTATGAACTAAGGACTTACCTGTTTGCCAATGACACGCAGCGGCAATTGACAGGGACTTACCTGGAACAGGCTTATTTGCCGGCGTTGAACCGGGCGGGGATTAAAGATGTGGGGGTTTTTTCGGAGATAGAGGGCGAAGGGAAATTGTTCTTACTGATTCCTTTCGATACCATCGCTTCCTTTACGGAGATCAATGAGAAGCTGGCGCATGATGCGGCGTATCTCTCAGCCGGTGAGGCTTACCTGGCGACGGCGCCATCGAGCCCGGCATATGACCGGATCGAGAGTTCATTGCTGAAGGCGTTTGTGCACATGCCGCAGATCGAAGTGCCGGAAAAGAAAGCGCGGATATTCGAGTTGCGCCGGTATGAGAGTCCTTCCGAATCGGCGGGTCAAAAGAAAATTGAGATGTTCAATGAAGCGGGCGAGATAGACATTTTCAAAAAGGCCGGGGCGAGACCTGTATTTTTCGGTGAGACGGTCATCGGGCAGCGGAGACCCAACCTGACGTACATGCTTTGCTTTGACGATATGGCGGCGCACGATGCGCACTGGAAGGTGTTCGGCAGCGATCCGGAATGGAAAAGGATCAGTACGATGCCGGAATATCTGGACGCAAAACTGATCTCGAAGATTACGCGGATTTTTTTAACGCCTGCTGCTTATTCGCAGGTGTGATCACATCCTGATGCTGCTGAAATAAGTGAAAAATGTATCTTTAGGCATGGATGCAAATGTATCTTCAACTATGGACGCAGTTAAATCGAAATTACAGGATGCGGAAGAAAAAGCCGCGCAGTTGTTCCTGGCCGTGGAAAATTCGGGGCTGATCAGCCCGGGAAAGTCCGAAAAAGAAATCAATACCGCGATATTCAAACTCGCTGAAGAACTCTTCGGGATCGAAAAGTACTGGCACAAAAGGATCGTGCGCAGCGGGGCGAATACTTTGCAGCCGTATAATGAAAACCCACCCGATCTGATCGTTCAGCAGGATGATATCCTGTTCCTTGACTTCGGGCCCATTTTTGAAGAATGGGAGGCTGATTTTGGCAGGACGTATGTCCTGGGCGATGATCCGGTGAAACACAAACTCAAAAATGATATAGAGGCGGCCTGGCACGAGGGGAAGGCATGGTTCGGGACAAAGACCGCACTGACAGGGGCTGAGTTTTATCAATATGTCACAGGGCTTGCCACGCGTTATGGCTGGACGTATGGCGGCGAGATAGCAGGGCACCTGATCGGACAGTTCCCTCATGAGCGGTTAGACCCCGGCAACTATGACCTGTATGTTCATCCGGGCAATCCCAACGATATGTTTGCGTCCGATGCCAACGGGATGAAACGGAACTGGATACTGGAAATTCATTTTGTCGACAGAGAAAGGCAGATCGGGGGTTTTTTTGAGCAGTTGTTGACGTAACTTTCATCCGCCAGTCCTCTTATCTTGAGGACGCGCCAGCGAGTGTCACGATGTAGCGGAATCCCAGCCAGTCTTGCGGACCGGAATATGTTTGTACCTGGTCGCTGCTGCATTGATAGGCATATTGCCGGAATGAACCACCCATGGCAATTCCTTTTACTGCCGTCATTTCAGCAGCATTACCCCGGATATTGTATATGCGCAGTTTCGTCGGCCAGTAAGCATCTGCTCGTACCAGAGACTGGCCCTGCCGGTTAGCGCCCCCCTCGCCATCACAAGGTGGATGTTTGTAGTTGAAAGTCCAATGCCAGCACTTGTGCCTATCCATGTGCTTCCTGTAAAGGCTATCGGTATTTTCAATGACCTTTTTATAGATATCGGCGGAGGGAAGACTGATGAGAATCTTTTGATCATCCCGGTGAGTACCGTTCACCACACGCTGTTTCCACCGGCAGAATAGCAAAGCCTGCTCATAGGTGATGCCGACAACAGGGTAATTACGAATGGCCAGAGCTGCTTTGTTTTGCGTATTCAGGTCTTTAAAAAGTAACCGATAACCGGGATCCATCAATGCAACCGTGTCCGGATACAAGGCCGGATCGTTATTATTGGCGAGGATAAATTCACGCCATTCGAATACAGTTACTTCTAATGCGCTGATCGACATATTGTCGCTGATAGATACGGTGCGATTAATCAAGGTCGGATCCTTTCTAAAAGGCCGGTCAAAGCCGGTAAGCAGTAACAGGAAAAGGGGTAGCAGGAGAAAATTAATTTTCATTTCTAAGGTTTTGATTTATTTTAACGGCCCGATAGGCATCAGCTATACCGACTGGAAAATATTAGTAAGTGTAATTTAATTTAAGCTATGGAAAATAATACGCCTGAACAAAATTTTGCTGCGCTGGGCCTGACGTTGCCGCCGGCGCCTGTACCGCTGGGGGTTTACAAACCCTGTCTGATTGTTGACAGTAAATATCTCTATGTATCTGGCCATGGTCCTTTGCGGGAAGACAAGACGCTGATCACCGGCCGCGTAGGGGCGGATCTCGATGCCGATCAGGGTAAGTTGGCCGCCCGCCAGGTGGGCCTGGCTATCCTCGCTACGGTAAGGGGATATCTCGGCAGCCTGGATAAAGTCAAACGGGTGATCAAGACCCTCGGCATGGTGGGGTGCCCTCACGATTTCGAGCGGCATCCTTATGTCATCAACGGCTGCAGCGAATTGTTTGCCCAGGTGTGGGGACCGGACAATGGGGTAGGGGTGCGGAGCGCTGTCGGGATGGGTTCGTTGCCCGGTAATATCCCGGTAGAGATCGAGGTCTTATTTGAATTGTACTAAATACATCACTATGCCCGCAGCCTGGTATGAAATAGAAAATGTAGACCAGCTTGATACGCCGGCCCTTGTCGTCTATCCTGAGCGCGTGCGTGAAAATATCCGCCTGGCCATTGAAATGGTCGGCAGCCCGGACAGACTGCGGCCGCACGTCAAGACCCATAAATCGCCTGCGGTGACGAGGCTCATGCTGGAGGCCGGTATCCGGCGGTTTAAATGCGCCACCATTGCAGAGGCCGAAATGCTGGCCGGTGAGGGTGCTCCCGACGTGCTGCTGGCATATCAGACCATCGGACCTAAGACAGCACGGTTGGCAACGCTGATCCGGACATTCCCTGCTACGTCATTCTCCTGTCTCATCGACAATACCAGTGCGGCGGAGGCTATGGCGCAGGTGTTCGCGGCCGCGGGCCTCGATGTGCCCGTCTATCTCGACATCAATGTCGGCATGGACCGTACCGGCATAGCCCCCGGTCCGGCGGCACTGGACCTCTTTCGTGCGGCGCAGTGGCTGGAAGGCATCACCCCGGTAGGCCTGCATGCATATGATGGCCATATCCGGGACGCCGATCCTGAAGAGCGAAAACAAAAATGCGATAAGGCTTTTGCGGGGGTGCTCAGCCTGCAGGCCGCAATAGCTGAGTTGGATACCGGGGATCGGCCGGCCGGGAAGGGACCGGCTGCCCTCACCATTATCGCCGGTGGTTCTCCGACCTTCCCCATCCATGCCCGCAGGCCGCCACATATTCAATGCAGCCCCGGGACTTTTGTCTACTGGGACAAGGGCTATGGCGATCAATTTCCCGACCAGCCTTTCTCCTCTGCCGCGCTGGTCGTCAGCCGGGTCATCTCGCTACGCGGCGATTCCCGCCTTTGTCTCGATCTTGGTCATAAATCCATCGCTCCGGAAAATGACATCATCCACCGGGTCTTTTTTCTCAACGGCCCGGGATTGCGGGCCGTCGGGCAGAGCGAAGAGCACCTGGTAGTAGAGGCCGGCGCTGGGCACCACTATGGCATCGGAGACATTTTTTATGGGGTGCCCTATCATGTTTGTCCTACGGTTGCCTTGTACGAGCGGGTGATGACCATCGAGGCAGGCCGGTTGACCGGCGACTGGGCGACTACGGCGCGGGACCGGCGCCTGACCCTATGATGGCGCCTAACCTTTTATAACGCGGATTTCTGCCCCCTTTTAATCATTCGTCAACTAAATTCCCTCATTTACCGACTTTAATGCCTGGACTCCCCCGCGGGAGGTAAATTGCAATTTGTTCATTGTCATAGGGCTGTAATTTTTTTTCGACCAAAAAACAATTTTGTTCGAAAAATGAATAATTCAATAATTTTGTTCATTCACGGGGAGAAACGACGCCCGGTGCATTATTCAACCAAAAAATTTTGACCATGGAAGTAAAAGAAGCGACTGGCAGATTGGGCATATTAATCCCCGGTCTGGGCGCGGTGGCGACTACACTCATTGCGGGTGTGGAAGCTATAAAGAAAGGCATTGCTCAACCGATAGGATCAATCACCCAGATGGGTAATATCCATCTGAACCGGAAGAAGGGAAACAATTACCCGAAAATCAAGGATTTCGTACCCCTGGCCAACCTGGAAGACATCGTTTTCGGCGGCTGGGACGTGTATGAGGACAATGTATACACTGCAGCAAGCAGGGCGAAGGTATTGGAACAACACACGCTGGAAACGTTGCGTCCGCAGCTGGAAGCTTTGAAGCCTATGAAAGCCGTATTTGACAAGAGCTATATCAAGAACCTGGACGGTACCCATGTGAAAGAGGCAGCGACGAAATATGCGCTGGCTGAAGCCCTGATGGAAGACATCTCGCAGTTCCAGGAGACCCGTGACTGCGACCGGCTGGTCATCGTCTGGTGCGGTTCTACGGAAAAATATATCGAGGTAGGCGATGTGCACGAAAGCCTCAGCGCGTTCGAAAAAGGTCTGCGTGAGAACGATCCGCGGATCGCTCCCAGCATGATCTATGCCTATGCCGCCCTTAAGATGGGTATTCCTTTCCTGAACGGCGCCCCCAATCTTACGGTAGATATCCCGGCGCTGACCGAACTGGCCAAACAGACCGAAACGCCTATCGGCGGCAAGGACTTCAAGACCGGGCAAACCCTGATGAAGACCATACTCGCTCCCGGCCTCCAGGCCCGCGCGTTGGGCGTGAAAGGCTGGTTCTCGACCAATATATTAGGCAACCGGGACGGCTATGTGCTGGATGAACCGGACAATTTCAAGACCAAGGAAGTCTCCAAGCTCAGTGTGCTCGAAGATATCCTGCGTCCCGATCTGAGCCCCGAGCTCTACGGAGAGTTGTATCACAAGATCCGCATTAACTACTATCCTCCTCATGGCGACAATAAGGAGAGCTGGGATAACATTGACATCTTCGGCTGGTTAGGTTATTCCATGCAGATCAAGATCAATTTCCTCTGCCGGGATTCTATCCTTGCGGCCCCGCTTGTGCTCGATCTCGCCCTTTTCGGCGATCTGGCCAAAAGGGCCGGGCTGAGTGGTATCCAGGAATGGTTGTCCTTTTATTTCAAATCGCCTCAGCATGCACCCGGCTTCAGGCCTGAGCATGACATATTCAAACAACTGACCGTTTTGCAGAACGCTCTCCGTAAGTTGATGGGAGAAGAGTTGGTGAATCCGGAAGGGCTGGCCTTTGCGGAAGAAGAAATAACTGCCTGATGAGGCGGATTGATTTTTTGGAAGTCCATCGGATCATTTCCACTTGCCTGGGGATAGGGTATATACGAAAGGGCGGCGGCACAGTTGCTGCCGTCGTATGCTGTATAGCCTGGTATTTTGCCTGGAAAGGTGGAAATGAACATTTTTGGGCCCCAATTGTCGTGACATTGGCGGTGCTGGTAATCGGCATCCGGAGTGCAGGAAAAGTGGAAGCCGGGTGGGGTGAAGACAGCTACCGGGTCGTGATCGATGAGGTGGCGGGTATGTGTATTACGCTGTTGTTCATCCCCGTGAAGTGGCCATATATGTTGACAGGACTTGTATTATTTCGATTTTTTGATATTGTCAAACCGTTGTACATCCGGAAAATGGAATTGCTGGATGGCGGTTGGGGCGTCATGATGGACGATGTGCTGGCAGGGGTGTACGCCAATGTGATCCTGCAACTCATCGTCCTCGCTAAGCCTTTGTAAAACACCATGATTACTTTTACCAAAGCCCAACTGGCTTCCCTGATTGCGACTGGGGTCGACTTTCTGGTCTTCTCCGTGTTGCTCAAATGGGCCGGTGTTCCTCCTGTGGCCACTACTGTGGCCGCCAGCGCCCGAGTGACCTTCTATGGCGTCACCGGTACTCTTTGTGGTGGTTTTACCTATTTTATGCTTGGTCGTACCTGGGTGTTCAATGCCCAGGGAAAAAAATGGATGGCCCAGGTCAACCGCTATGTGCCGGTCTGGATCGGCAACCTGGTGCTCAACGCGTCCGGGCTTTACCTGCTGACCCGCTATACCGGCATTCAACCCATGTGGGCCAAGGTCATTACCGCTACATTAGTCGCCGTTTTCTATAATTATCCACTACAGAAGAGATTTGTTTTTAAATGAACCTAAGATGCAACAGACAGGCAGTAAAACGAAAGCCGGAGTGTTATTACTCTGGATAATGGCCGCCGGTTACGCCGGCCAGGGGCAGGACATAGTATTACATGGACGGGTAAGGGACTCCGCCTCGCGTGCGTCGCTATCCAACGCCAGTATCGCAGTAAAAGGGTTAAAGGGAGGAGCACGCACCAACGCCGAAGGCAGGTTTCGGATACCTACAGGCCAGCATGCGGTGGATCTCGTCGTTTCCAGTGTGGGGTATAACTCTCTGACGCTGCACCTGGATTCTGTGCCACGGCAGGAAATAGTGATCGGCCTTACTCCCCAATTCCGGGAATTGCGTAATGTGACGGTCGTGAATAAGAAGCAGAAGTATCGCAACAAGGACAATCCGGCGGTAGAACTGATCCGGAAGGTCATAGAGAATAAATCGAAAAACAGGATGGAAGCCTTTACCTATGCCTCATATGAGAAATATGAGAAATTGCAGGCATCCGTCGACAAGGCCACCGATACCAAGGCTGCGAAAACGAAATTGCTCAAGCCCTATCATTTCCTCGTCGAGAACGGGGATACCAGCAAAATGGAGGGAAGGACGCTGAGCCCGGTTTATCTCGAAGAGACATTGTCGGATGTCTATTACCGCAAAGATCCTGAAAAGACAAAGACCATCGTTCTCGGCAAAAAAAAGGTCGATTTCGGGGAGTTTGTCGATATGCAGGGTATCTCCGGCTTCCTGAACCGGCTTTACCAGGACTTCAACGTCTATGACAACAATATTTCCGTGTTCACCAATGTTTTTCTGAGCCCTATTGCAGATGCGGGTCCTACTTTCTACATGTACTATATCGAGGATACCGTCATGTTGGATAGTCAGAAACTGGTCCGGCTGTCTTTCAGGCCGCGGAACCCCAACGATTTTCTCTTCCGGGGAACGATGTGGATCACCCTTGACGGCAATTATGCCATTCAGAAGCTGCGCCTGCTCGTGAGCAAGAGCATCAATATGAACCTGGTCCGGGAACTGAAGATCGACCAGGATTTTGAAAAAATGCCCAATGGAAGGTTCCTGCTTGTCAAAAGCGATGTATTAGCCGATTTTGGCCTCAGCCCGAAAGGGCTTGGCCTGTTTGGCGAACGGACTGTCTCCTATAAAAAGTTCACCATCGGCCAGCCGATCCCGGACAATGTTTTCAAGGGGCCGCCGCTGGTGATACCGGATAGCGCGGAAAGTCATAGCGACAGTTTCTGGGTCAATTCGCGGCATGACACCCTCACCCGCTCGGAGTCCAAAGTATACGCCAATATCGACAGTCTGCAGCATATGAAGTCTTACCGGCGGTTGATGGACTGGGGTACATTGCTGCTGGCGGGCTATAAACAGGCCGGCCCTTTCGAAATAGGCCCTGCGAGTACCTTCTACAGTTTTAATCCCGTGGAAGGGTTTCGGTTGCGTTTCGGCGGGAGGACCACTACCCATCTGAGTACGCGGTATTATTCCGAGGCGTATGCCGCCTATGGTTTTGGTGACCAGAAATGGAAATATTTCCTGAGCGGAACGTACTCGCTGAACAATAAATCTGTTTACAGTTATCCACAGCATTTTATCCGTGCCTCCTATC